>ERZ1023698.156-NODE-156-length-13740-cov-23.709682_pt1 | contig 13740 bp, 18 predicted proteins | sample MGYA00380349_ERZ1023698 | MGnify/ENA primary metagenome ERZ1023698 (study PRJEB33179, sample SAMN07449027) | human gut metagenome | biome: Human-gut; feature: Human associated habitat; material: Faeces | host: Homo sapiens | place: India:Kasaragod | collected...
AGATTGCCAAGTATGTACCTTTTGTGGTTAAGCTCTGCTATGCCATTGCCGGTGTTGTCGCCGTTGTGGGAGCTATCAGCGTTTACATCGCTATGAACAATGAGGAGCAGGATGTCAAGAATATCTTAGTCCTCCGAAATGCGTTTGAAAAGACAAGAAAGCAAATGAAAGTAAATGCGCTAAGTATCAATGCTTTAAGCGACAATTTGAATTTTCCGATGTTTGCTAAACTCACTCTTAAAAAGACATAAAAGACTGTTTCTTGTTTCCGTTTTGTTTCTTGTTTCTCGGTTTGTTTTCTTATCTTTACATCAGTTTTCCGAAGTAAGGGAAGAGAAAGAAAAGCAAATGTCAGCATAGGAAACCATATCTGACATGAACTTTCAACAAGAGGGAGAAAGGCCCTCCAATGTAGCAGAATACAAAAACAAAATAACACTTCATACATCATGGCAAGACCAAAGAAACAAGTAAAGCTGAAAGAACCGATTAAAATTCGGTTGAAGTCGCTCGCAGATGGCAACAAGAGTATCTATCTTGACATCTACTATAAGGGAGTGAGAAAGTATGAATACCTCAAACTCTACCTCGTTCCCGAAATCAACCCTGTCTGCAAGGAACAGAACAAGCAGACTATGGCAGTTGCAGAACGCATCAAGGCAGAGCGCATCAAAGCCCTGCATGGTCATGGCATACAGGACTGGGAGACAGTAAAACAAGGCTCGATGCTTCTTACCACATGGATAAAGAAGTATTGTGAAGGTGGTGTCGGCATCAAGAAGTCAACGCTCCATTGCCGTGTGGAAATGATGCACACTGTGGAGAAGTATCTTGACGAGACTAGCAAAGGCTTCATTTCGCTTGAAGAGGTCAATGCGGAGTTCTGCCGTGGATATGTGAAGTTCTTGCGTAACTTCCCAAACTCCCATATCAAGTATGGCGAGCCAAGACCTATCAGCGAGAATACGGCAAGCCGATACCTCGGAATGTTCTCTACCGTACTCAACAACGCTGTGCGACAAGGCATTATCCGCAACAACCCCATGAAGGAACTTGATGCACGTGAGCGCATCCAACCCAAGGATGGCAAGAAAGAGTATCTGACCATTGAGGAACTTCGCACCCTCATGGCTACGGACAGTTACCGTCCAGAGGTCAAGGAGGCTTTCATCTTCGCCTGTTTTACTGGATTGCGATTAAGCGACATGTACCGTCTTGCTCCGATGCACATCTTCAAGACCGCTGACGGAAAGGGCGAATACATAGACATGGAAATGCAAAAGACGGAGAAGCCAGTTATAATACCTCTCTCGGAAGAGGCTAAGCGGTGGTTGCCAAAGCCAAGAGGAAATGATATTCCTTTCTTTGATATACCAACCACACAGACCGTTATAGGCAGGGCTCTCCGCAAATGGGCGGAAGCGGCAGGGATAGAGAAGCATATCTCATTCCATTGCTCACGGCACACGTTCGGAACGATGATGCTCACGCTCGGTGCAGACCTTTTTACCACAAGCAAGCTGATGGGACATTCCAACATTCAGACCACGGAAATCTATGCTAAAATCGTGGATAAGAAGAAGGAGGAAGCCATCAACCTCATTGACGGTATGTTCACATAAATCATTGACAACGAAAATATATAGAGACATGACAATAACTATCAGACAAAAGGCTCTTGCCAACGACAACATAAGCTTGTATCTTGACATCTACGATGGTGGCAAGCGCAAGTTTGAATTTTTATCCCTCTATTTGTTGCCAGAGGTTGATGCAGAGACCAAAGCAAGGAACGAAGAAACATTGCAACGTGCTCACCAGATAAGGGCAGAGCGTATTCTTCATCCAGAGACAATCCCAGAGGTAGGTCACTTGATGATTGTGAAGGAAATCCCCAATGACGAGTCTCCCGAAGTCTTGGACTGGATCCAGACTTACATCGACTGGATGAGCGACAATACAGACTACTCCAAGGCTATTGTTGACCAATCAAAGTATCTGAAATACCTAATGAGCGAGTTCCTTGCCAACAAGCGCAGACCTCACATCACTCTGAGGAAGTTCGACAAGGAATGGTTCAAGGCTTTCTTCCTTTGGTTGAAGAACGACTATGTACCACAGAAGTATGTACGAGTTGAAGCCAAGCCTTTGTGTGAAGGCTCACTTCACAATGTTCAACAGCGCATAGTGACGGTGTTCAACAAGGCGGTAAAGTTCGGTAAGTTGAAGGCTAACCCTTTCTACCAGTTGGAGAAGTCAGACATCTTTTCCAAGCCAAAGTCATCACATAAGCAGTATCTCACTCCCGATGAACTGAAAAGGTTCATGGCTTCAGATGAGAGAAGTCCAGGAGTTGCAGAAGCACAGAGAGCTTTCGGTTTCGCCTGTCTGACAGGACTTCGTATCAGCGACATCAAGGCTCTGCGGTGGAGTGACATCAAGAGAAACAAGAAAACGAACACGCTTGTAATCGTCCAAAAGAAAACCAAGGCTCTCAATGCCGTACCAATCGGCAATACCGCCTTGTCATGGATGCCACCCAAAGGTAATGATGATTTTGTGTTCCACCTTCCTGCTAAGGCTAATGTGGATGCAGCCCTTAAAAGGATAGCCAAAAAGGTAGGCATTGAGAAGAATATCTCTTTTCACTGCTCCCGACATACATTCGGAATTTTGGTACAGGCGGTTACTGGCAACATTGAGACTACCAAGAAGCTGATGGGACACAAGTCGCTCAAATCCACCGCCATCTATGCAGATGTGCTGACGAATGAAAAGGTCAAGGCTGTTGACAACACGAAGAAAGCCTTTCGAGGTCGCAAACAGCGTGAGGAGAACAAGCAGATACCGAGGACAAAGCGGACAGCAGCCACCAACACCCATCCACGCAAAACTACATTTACACAGGATAACAAATAAACGGAACTTTTCAGGGTAACAACCAGTTATTTTCACTTTTGTAGTCCCCATATTTCGGGCAGGGATTTCTCTCTGCCTTGGGGGACTACACTTTCAAAACAAGCAATACAACAAATCATAAACAATTAAATTACAGGATAATGAACAAAACTATCGACACCGAGACTCTTCTTTTGAAGGTAGAGTCACATGAGCACCGCATTGGGATAATGGAAAACCTATTCCGTGATGCCAAGCAAGTATTGACACTGGAGGAAGCAGCCTTATTCATGGGCATATCAAAGAGCAGTCTCTACAAGATGACACACAAGCATGAACTTCCGTTCTTCCGTCCCAACGGCAAGATTATATACTTTGAAAAGTCAGAGCTTTTGAACTGGATGCGCCAGAACCGCAGTATGTCCGAGGCTGAGACCAAGGCTGCAGCGACCAAGCACATGAGTGAACTTTGTAAATAGACATGGCGATGATGAAGGACGATATTTCCCATGAGGAGTACAGAAGCAAGTTGGCAAATGTCGCTGACCTTGCCGTGAGCTACATCAATACTGGCAACGGCTACTTTCGGATGCGTGATGCTTTCAATCAGCTTGCCGAACAATGCGGAGCCAACAAGGGCATCAATGATGAAGCAACTGTCGGCAGAAGAAAACTTCTTGCCCAGTCTGTCTGCATTGAGTGCATTTCACGATTAAGCAGCCATTCTAATGACAGGTTGCAAGGCGAGCTCTATGTTATCGCAGAGGACATTTCCCCAAGGAGAGGACGCCACAGATGATTTTCTCTTTACTGAGAAAAAAGTCTTGCCAGTTATGGTATAATATTCAAAATTCACAGAACATGGATAAACAAAAGATACATTACTGCTTCACGCTGTCCGATGTACAGATGGAGTATCTTCGCTGCAAGAAGTACAAGATTGACCGCATGGAATGCTTCATGTCTCTTGCCTCTCTTGCTGAACGTGAAACAACACTTGTTTCTATCAGCAAGACCCAACAAGTGGAAATCTTGTGTGGGCAATGTATGGTTGACAACACCCAACTTGCCAAACTCTGGGATAAAGACCGCAAGACCGTACCCAAACTTTTACAGGCTATGGAGGCTGTGGGCATTTCCTCTTCACAAAAGGTTGGAGACAACCGCATCATTACCCTGCATTCCCTCTCTGGTTGGTATGTGGACGGAAGATTTGTCAAGAACGGCTTTTCATTGAAACGCAATGCGGATGGCTCTGCAATCATCCACACGGAAGTTCCACAAGCAAGAGTAATTGTTACGACAACAGAGGATAATACAAAGTCGGACAAGGAAGATGGGCATTCTGCCAATGGAATATCCGATACTGACAACAAGGGCAATTCTTCTACGGCAGATATTTCTTCTTCCCTAAATTCGGCTTCATCTAATGACAACAGAGGCGTGGGTAAGGTCGGAACGAATGGCAATCTTTCCGATGCTGTTATAGGTGGAATTTCCCCACAACAAAACTACTCCAGACAGTCTGTTGGCAATCCTTCTTCCCTGCAAGAAGCAGATGCCAAACAGAATAAGGGAGAACACAACACATATCCACAGCATCTGGCAGGAGGACAAACACAACAGTCTAACGGTTCTAATGACAATGGTTACAAGCCTAACGACTCCAATAACGGCAATCAATAGGCACACAGAGGCTAATGAGCCACCATACCGATAAATCATCCCAAAGGACGATTGACCGCCAGAGGCTACCGACAAACTGTTATATGTTTAAGCAGCCTGGGGACGGACGCTGTTAAAAGTGCCGTCATTTTATAGGTACTTTTCGAGAAATCCTTTTGTAATACAGAAGCCGTGTCCGTCTTTCTGTATTCCTAAAAGTTTCTCGGACTACTCGCAGGCTCGCAGTCGTGACCACCTTTGCAAGGTGCTTGTAATCATCCCATTTTAATCAGAGACAAGGACAAATGAGAAAGAAGAAAATCATAAGGAAACCGCCTACGGAAGTCCATACCTACCGATGTACGAAAGAAGAGTTAAAGCGGCTCCAGGCACTTGCCAAGGAGTGTGGAATTAGTCTGAGCCGCTATGTCGTTGAGACAGGCTTGAAGCACCGTCCACGCATGAGACTCACCAAGGAAGAGGTGGACGCTCTCAACTCTCTCGCCATCGCAAGGACGGATTTGATAAAAATCAGCAACGTGCTATCCAAGAAAACGGCTGAGGAAAAGGCTCGGTTCTTCAAGAATGAGAAGTTCATGCGTTGGTGGATTGATGCCGTTGCAGGACTTATCCAACATTGGTATAGCATTGAAGAGAATATCGCAACAAACGTACAGACCAAATCAAAGGAGTAATCATGATTATGCTCGCAAAGGTAGTATCGTATGGAGGCAACTCCGTAAGGTACGCATTGGAAAAGGAGAATGCAAAGACGGTCAAGGTGAACAATATGCCCGATGGTCTTGACCCTACCGCCATCTGGTACATGATGAAGCATCATTGCCAGTATCATCAGGCGGAAAGGACGGTGGGCAGAAAGTTGGAAAGGTTCATGACCACTTTTGTACTTTCCCCATCAAAGGAGGAATCTGCCAACTTCACGATGGAAGATTGGGCGAGCCTTCAAGACGAAGCTTTGGAAGTTTTGGATTCTGTTGGACTTACGCCCAATGGTTTCTCCAATGAGATAAAGACCAATTTCACCAATTCTATGAATGTAGGCGGATTGCATTCTGACTCCAAGTCAGGAACGCTGCATCTTCACATTGACTGCTGCCGTGTGGATATGGAGGGTAACACCAACGATGTGCATGATATTCATCTTCGGGCAATGAAGGCTGCGGAAATCATCAATATGCGTCATGGGTGGGAACAACCGCAGGAAATTCGGAATATGCGGAAAGTGGAGCTTGCGGAGGATTGCGAACATACTCTCAAAGATATGCAACAGTTCAACATAGACAGATACTTCAATCTGTTGCGCATGAAAGGCTATGAGGTAAAGCCACGCTACGACAAGCAACGAAAACTTGTCGGCTACACTGTCGGCAAGAATGCTTCCGTGTTCAAGGCTTCTGAGATTGGCAGAAGGTTCATGGTGTCAAAGATTGAAGACACCTGGAAGAAACTGCACCCACAACCTACACAAGTCAAGACAAAGCCTGTTTCTCCATCCGTTGCTTCTGCGCCTCGCCCAGTTCGTCCTGTCGTTCAGACTCAAACAGCATCACAACCAAAGGCGCAACCTCAAATTACACAAACTGCATTCACAATCAACATTGGCGATGAAGTCAAAAAGGTGTGGATTCCGAACTCTGTCAAAGATGTCTTTACTAATGAGGTTCAGATTCCAGAGGATAACGATATAGCGACAACAGAGAATGTCGCTCATGTAGCGATGCTGTTGTTTGCAGGATATATTGATGCTGCCACTTCCATTTCGGAATCATGTGGCGGTGGCGGTTCTGCTCCCTCTTCTGGTTGGGGCAAGAAGGATGATGAAGATGACTGGAAGTTTGCCCACCGTTGCGCACAGATGGCTCATTCCATGTGCAAGCCTAAACCACGCAGCAGAAGTTTCCACCGATAAATCAATGATAATATGGCAATCAGAAAAAGCAAGATAAACATAGACACAGAAGAAAGATCCGACTTCGACAACATGATGAATGATGTCGAAAACGAGGTTGAGGAACAGCAAGCCGAAGACGGACTTGTAAACCGTGTTCCTGAGTTGAAGCAGTTGAGTGAGGACATTGACAAGGCTACAAACACCTTCATCAATGCCACACTTGAACTGGAATCTGCCATTCAGCAGTATCAGCGTGCAGAAGTAAAATTAGGTGGTGCTGTGACAACTATCAGCAAAAAGGTTGATACCATCAATCAGCACATAGACAAAGTCTTGGAAAATGCTCCCACGAAATTAAAGGTGACAGTAAATGTCAATGATGCTGACTGGAAGAAGATTCAAGAACTGTTTGCCAAAGAACGCCAATGGATGACCGCACAGATGCAGACGCATATCCGTGAGGTCAATTCCATGCTTGCTGATGAACGGAAAAAAGTCCGTGAACGCTACAAGGAATATGATGGTTGTTATCTCGGGCACTATGCCCAGTGGTTCTTTTGGTTCTTCTTTACGATTGGTGTCTTTGTGGTCGCAGGAGGTATAGGAATGATGATTGCACAGAGTTGTGGAAAATAAATCTGTAAATAGCCATTCTATTGAGGCTTGCAGGTTTAATACTCAAACAAATCCTCAATGGGGCAAAAAGTATTCTTTCCAAAATAGATATTGATACAACTTCATAATTGCTTCTATTTAGAGCCTACCTCCTTTAATTTCAAAATCCAAATCATTGAAGAGTATTCTTTTTCCAAGACTGTCCCCGAATTTATAAACAAGATAGATGCGGACATATCGTTGAGCATTAACGGTGTCATCCAAGACATTGTTCATATTGATTACACATTGACCTTCTTGGGCGACTTTCACAAAGTCCATAAAAGTAAACTTAGGATGCAAATTTTCCCGAATTGTATTTAGATTTTGGGCGACTTCTCCCTTATCGTTCTCAGCCAAAGCATAGTTTACGACCACATGACCTTTCACTTCCTTTGGAGTCTTTGAAAGTTTAACAAAAGAAGCATACTCTTTGGGATTTTCTTTGATACTCTTCTTTAAAATTCTGTCATACTTGGGAGTTATGGGACTGACGTATTCTGCGTTGCAGATTTTGCCCCGATTGCGCTTAATCGGATTTCCGTCAAAATCACAGAACAACCGATATTGCACAACAGACATCTTGTAATCTCCCACTTTATTGTCTTGGGGAATTTTATCAAATTCCTCAAAATAGAAATCATAAATTTTATCAGCTATGGCTAAGCCCTCGATGGCACAAAACCAATCACCCTGCTTTATTTTTTGCTCTGTCATAATTAATTCAATCTTAGATCCTTGAATTTTTACACCATTTCAAGATGAAATCATAGCTGTCCATACCAGAAGCCCAATCATAAAATTGACAACTATGTCCTTTGACTTTAAGTTCCTTAATGGCTTGCACTACTTCGTTCTTCCGTCCATTGTGCAGTAAGGTGATAAAATACAGAAGTTTGTCTGCATCATAATTACAGTTTTTGTTGGGAATGAATGCATCAGCATTAGGATGGTTGCGCAGAAAATCCTCTATGTCTGGTACTGCTAAGCAAAAGATATTTTGCCATTTCTCAGACAACTCTTCCTCATTGGTTTCTTCTGCACATTCATCCAAGAAAGCATATTCTTTAAGTTGTGCTGCATGAATACTGAACGCACCTATTCCTCGCAAACTTGTAGGGCATTTCTTGTTTTCTGACAAATTGAATATATCCCACCACAAATCATCCGCATACATCGGCTTTACATTAAGATATACACTTGCAAAACCTAAATGTTGCAAACAGAAGAAATAGCCATCTTTTACAATCCAGTTGATATAGCCACTTTGACGGAAGCCAAAATTGCGAGAAACCTTTCTTCTTGCAGAATCGCTCAACTTTCGTAAATCTCCACGTTTCATATTATTGTTGCTTTAGAATTTACAATCAGCAATGATACAAGCAAAGTCCTTGCCTATAGTCTTCAGGAGATAGCCTATCTTTGTTTTCAAACGCCATTTTGTAGTCTTCTACATTCCATTCCCACGCTTCTTGCATCATATAGTTCTTGTCATATAATATCCAAATCAACTTATCCCATAAGTAGTTTGAGGCTTTCGGAACCATCGTTACAAAACTTCCCTTTTTGCCACTTGGTCGATTGGCTTTTACTTGATACCTTACATTTTTATAAACAAAATCTGTTCCTTTGGCAACAGCAGTTTTATCTCTCATGTAATCAGAGTATTCTTTCTCTGACATACCAACCAACATTGCTGCATCATATTCAGAAATTGAACTCGTAATAGACGGAGCTATACCAAAACTTGCTTGCCATTGCAAAGCAATATCTACAAGTTTATCTCTTAGCTTTATCTTTTCTTCCATAATTTTTATTGTGTTGTTATCGTCCTTTAACTGGTGAATATCCGTATCATACAATACTTTCAGAGAAATTGTCTGAAACTTGTGGACGAAATGATTACGATTCGCATAAATCCTTGCATTTCTCCCAATGCGCATCGAATTCCTCTTTGCTAATCAACATATTGGTTTCTATAGAATACAAGTCATATTGCAGGATGATGGACATCGGAGGATTGGACTTAGTAAAGTCTTCTGGCACACATTCATCTTCCTCGACATTGACGAAGGTATAATTTCCATCTGAAGATATGGTAACCGCTTTCAGCATTCTCACGCCATCGTATTCGCCATAGCAAATCGTGTTGAACACCTTGATTTTAAAATAGACTTCACATACTAAAATGCCATTCTCGTTAGTTCTATATGGGAGCGACTTCTTGAGTTCAATGAGTATGTGAGCAAATGCCAACAAAAGTGTTTTCTTAGCTTTCTTAGCAGGGATTATCAGACTGAAACCCTGCCCTAATTCACCATGCCTATCTATTACAATTTTTACGTAAGGCGCTTTCTGGGCAATAATTGTATTTATGTCTTCTATTGCTTTGTTCCAAGTCTCTACAATATTGGGGAGAACCATATAAATACAGCAACAGAGGTGAAACTCCTTGGTTTCAGGCTTGTATTGAATGAAGAAATTTCCCAAAGAAAAAGACTCAAACAATGGGTCACCAATCATCCGAAAATCATTTGGAGAATTCGGACAAATGGTTCTCAGCATATTAACTCTCTTTCGGAACCACCGTTCATGTCGATTGAGATATCTCTGAACAATATCAGCAACAACCACGACACAAACTATTATAACTATTCCGACAGTTTCCGAAAATGCATGAGTAAGAGCTTTTAGCCCCAATATGATGCAAATGCACCATAATACGAATAAGCCAAGTTTTTTGATTATCATAAGGCAATTCACTAACTATTGTTTGACATTGTCTTTCATTTCCTATATAGTGGTACGCTCCGTCTCATCCGTGATAAGCTCTTTCATATCCACAGACAATAGCTGCGCGATTTCAAGAAGTGTGGTAAGATTGGGTTGAGTGCGGTTGCATACGTATGCATTGACCGTACTGAAACTCCTTCCCAACTTCTTAGCAAGCCATGTTTGGCTTATCCCTTTGTCCTCTAAAACTGCTCTTATGCGATTTAACTTCATATTTTTATTGTTTTTACGCTACAAAAATAGCGTTTTATCGTGATAATACATCCGAATCCATTGAATATCTGCTATATTCTGCCGTAATTTAGACAAAATAGAAATATAATCTGTACAAATGGAACCAAACAATTAGTTTTCCAACACGGCAAGATACATGTATGCGTTCATGAATATTGCTCTTTTGCCATATTCTTAGATGGCTGCTATCTCAGTCACTATGCCCAGTGGTTCTTTTGGTTCTTCTTTACGATTGGCATCTTTGTGGTTGCAGGAGGTATAGGGATGATGATTGCACAGAACTGTATTAGGTGACAAAAGTCGAAAGCCCTTTGGCTCTTGTCACCTTAGGCTTCGGATTTTTATTTGTTGTATCACTAAGAATTACCATTTTTTACGGACATATACAATACCTGCCTTTATTTGGGCATCAATTGTATTTATGTCAATCCCTAATCGAATCATATACTCTTTAATTATATTATTATTTAGTCTGTCTGTAATTCGTCTTCTTTTGTAATAATCCAAATTTTCAAAAGAGAGCGGCTTTCCCTCTTCATAAAAAATCCACCTATCTTCTTTGTATGCTTGAATTAATCGTTCTTCTAAATTGGAATTGGAAAAATAGAATTTGAAAAATGGATTATCTGTTTCAGTTTCATTGGATAATGCACATGTAATAATGTTACATCTCAGATGTTTTTGTATGATTCTGCAAACATTAGACAGTCCATCTTCATAATTTGATATAAAAAACACTTTGTCTGGATATATCTTATTTTGCCAGCAACTAAATTTGGGAAAATGGGAGCCTCCACTTTGTGGATTAACCCATCCACTTGGGTTGGGTATTTCCGAATATATTTCAGCCTTTCCTGCTCTCAATTCTTTTTTGAATATAACTTTCACCGTTTCAATAAATAGATTGAAATCACTGATCTCGAAAACGGAGAAGGTTAAATAACTAAATTCTGTTGTCATTTCTATTATTTTAATCAGGTCTCTTTAAAAGTTAATATTATGACAGTCTGCCTTTTAATTTATCGGATTGTACTTGCTTCCTCCTGCTACAGATTGAATATACTTGTTTATTTCATTTTCTTCCTTTTCCGTGATAAAACCGAAGACAAGTTTTTGGCTTAACTTTTCCAACTCAACCAACACATCCAAGAACGCACCTTGATTTTTAGCAATGTAACTTACGATCGAGCAAGGATTTGCCCAATTTGTTGCTACGATTTCGCCAGTTTCCTTTAGAATGGCGAGAAGAAAAGCCTCAACCCAACCAACATATATAAATTGGTCGTTTTCTGCAACATCGTCCACGTCATTGAATGAATAGATCTGGATTCTTAGTTTCGACAAGTCATAATTGAATATCAAGTCAATGACAGGGAAATTAGGCGACACATCTGTATGCGTAGCTTTTCTCTTTATTGATAAATCTTGGATATAAATGTCAGCAAATTCTTCCGAGCAAGTTGTATTTCTTAGAATATCCTGCTTGTTTGGAACAAGTTGGGATATTGTTTCGACAAAGTTTGTTGCATCCATAATGATAAATTATTTTAAGTTATTCCAAAAAAATTTTGGCCAAACCATAAAGTATTGAGCCTAAGCCAGCAACGTATCCTTCAAGATAATTGATATAGTTAATGGTAAAACTTGGAGGAAACTCGTCTTTGCTCTTATAAGTAAAGACTGTGAACGCTGTGCCGAAAAGGATGGCGCACAACTCGTCGTATTGGTTGCGGATAATGCAGTAAATTCCTAAGCAGACACAAGTGATGGCAAAAATCAAATAAGTAACATACAAAATGAGACCTATTGATTTTCGCTTTCTTATTGTGTGGAACAATAAGGCTATACCTGTTATAAAAGAAAGGATTCCACAAAGAGGTAAATATTCCATTATTTGATTCTTCTTAGTTAGACATTATTATCATGCTAAATCACTACTGTCCCGTTAAGATTTTAGATCTCGAAATAAATCGAGTTGACCATCATCCTTTGGGACGTTAATAATAGGTTTGTTAAACAATTCAGGTATGGGTATCCTCTCAAACAACATAGTACCTATGGTCTGGGAAATCATATACAGAGATGGTTCCTCGATATGCATGTGCTTCTTGGCTATAGCCAGTAGCAGGAATGCACAGACTGCTATCCAAATTTGTGTATAGACAGCATTCTCTGAGGTTCCGTAAAACGACTTGATATGCAGATGTTGTTTTATCCATTTGAAGAAAAGTTCCACGTTCCATCGCTCCCTATAGAGTTCTGCGATGGTAAGAGCATCGTATCCCAAATGGTTGGTGATGAAACGGTAGAGATTTCCCGTGGCAAAGTCTTCATAGACTACCATGCGAAATTCCTTTGGGTACTTCTGCTTGGAGTTTTCCTTAGTAAGTCTGACAATCTCATCACTGATAACACCTGTCTGCTTATCAACAGGCATGGACTTGACAATCTCATATTGCATGTTGTCCTTAGCTCTTGTTACAAAGAAGGCGCCATTCTTGTGGATGACATTGAAGAGCCTGTTGAAGTCCACATACCCTTTGTCTATCAGATAGATAGCTCCCATCTCAACACAGATTTCATCCAAAGCGTTAACATCGTGAACCGATGCTTTGGTCAAAAGCACGAACACTGGAAGATTGCCTCTCAAATCAAGCTGGGTATGCAGTTTAATGCCACCCTTCTTCTTTCTGAATTTTGCCCAAGGACAAAGTTTGAGACAGAGACTGATGGTACTGCTGTCGAACGCATAGACCATGTTGTCAATGTCAAGTCTGAAACTATCCTTCGCATAGAGCGGGCGCACCTTTTTGATAAGGACTTGCCCCAATTCCGCATAGATATGCCAATCTCTGAGCTCATTCGCCTTAGCCAAAGTATTGCGAGGGACGGCATAGCTAATACCGCAGTGATAGAGCTTATGGGTAACAGCCAACGCATTCAGGCTTGCCTCTATATCGCGCAGACTTTTCTTATCAGCATATTGAGCCAGGCACATAACCAGCAACTGGTCATGACAGGTGAGGTTTCTCACCCTGTAATTGCCTCTGTACTTGGCAACAATATCATTGAATTCCCTACGAGGTATGAACTGCATAATCTGTGCGAATACGATCTTTCCGACATTCATGTAACACGCTTCTTTGATAAAGACTGCAAAGTTAGTCAATTCAAATCGTGTACAAGAAATATCGAATCTAAATCATTCTATTTTAATAACTTATATTTAAATCGTCTCGTTTTAACGGGACACTAGTGATGCTAAATATAAATATAGGCCAGACGAGGAGCAAACATACGCAAGTTATGCAATACCATACTCGTCTGATTCCTGGCGTATCATTAGAAGTGTAGTAAGATTGGGTTGAGAGCGGTTGCATACATAAGCATTGACCGTACTGAAACTCCTTCCTAACTTCTTTGCAAGCCATGTTTGGCTTATCCCTTTGTCCTCTAAGACTGCTCTTATGCGATTTAACTTCATGTTTTTATCGTTTTTACGCTACAAAAATAATATTTTATCGTGATAATCCATCCAAATCCCTTGAATATCTGCTGTATTCCGTCGTAATTTAGACAAAATA
>ERZ1023698.159-NODE-159-length-13573-cov-33.588401_pt1 | contig 13573 bp, 9 predicted proteins | sample MGYA00380349_ERZ1023698 | MGnify/ENA primary metagenome ERZ1023698 (study PRJEB33179, sample SAMN07449027) | human gut metagenome | biome: Human-gut; feature: Human associated habitat; material: Faeces | host: Homo sapiens | place: India:Kasaragod | collected...
GGTCGGGGTGAGAGGTGGAGCCCTCTTTAATGGTAAAGAGGGACGGGGTGATTTTCGAAAAAACTTATTGCCCTTACGCATATTTGTGCAAATTACACTTATTATCATGTGCTTGATGATGTGTGCACGCAAACAGGTTGCATAAACGTGCAAACGTTTGCACAAATAAATAGAACCTTTTTGAAATATTTTCTTGCTTACTATAGAAATTCCTCTTATATTTGCAGCCGAAAAAAGATACCAACTACAAACGAAGGCTAAGTTTAATATAAACGGAACCAATATATAAAAGTAAAGATATGATGAAGCAAACATTCATTAAATCAGCTATGTTGCTGCTGCTGATCCTTTCAATGGCAACGACGCGAGCGCAGGAGGTCGCTCTGAAGACCAACTTACTGGGATGGGCTTCCACATCTGCCAACGCCGGCATCGAAATCGGCACGGGCAAGAAAACAACCTTCCAACTCTTCGGCACCCTGAACCCCTGGAAGTTCTCGGGCGACAAGAAGATGAGATTCTGGAATGTTATGCCAGAATACAGATGGTACACCTGCCAGAAGTTTGGAGGCCATTTCTTCGGAATCCATGCCCTAGGCGGTGAATACAACATTAAAAACATTGACATGCCCTTCGGCATCCTGCCGAAAACTCTGGAGGGCAGGCACTATGAAGGCTGGTATGTAGGTGGAGGCCTCACCTACGGCTATCAGTGGTTACTCAATAAGCACCTCAATTTCGAAGGCTCTATCGGTTTGGGATATGCCTACAGTCCTTACAAGCTTTACGGACGATGCGAAAAATGTCTCGACAAAGACCACCGCAACTATGTGGGCCCTACAAAAGCCGCACTATCTCTCATATACGTGTTCTAAGAATTTAATTTAACTGTGGTTTTAAACCGACAATATAAACACGTAATAACTAGACAGAATACAAAAAAAATTTAGGGAAATCATAATATGGATAAAATGAAGCTTTATGCGGTCATTTCGCCTCTCTGCATACTCTTTTCTCAGGGCATCATGCCTGCTCAGGCTCAACAGCTGGCAGGGGGTAAGATTCAGGTAGACAGCGTCTTGGCACGCAAGAACGGCAACCGGATGGACGTTGCCTTCCGTATGAACCTGAACGATTTGAAGATGAAATCAGAGCAGCAGATTGTTTTCACACCTGTAATGGTAGGAACTGATTCTATCGCTCTCAACCCTATCATCATCCAGGGTAGAAACCAGGCTGTAAGATACCGCCGACTTGCCGAAAGCAAGAAGAATCCGCAGGCGCAGGTTCTTACCCGCAAGAACAAGACCAGTCAGCAGGTTTACTTCGCCCAGTCTGTTCCTTATCAGAAATGGATGAAGAAGTTCAAACTCTCGGTGAAAGAAGATCTCTGCGGATGCGGCAACCTGATAGAACAGGACAATACGCCGATTGCGGATATCGACCGTACACCGAAGATTACGAAGGATTTCTTCGTGCAGCCGAAGGCGGAAGCCAAGAAGGTGAGAGCCGAAAAGGGTGAAGCCTATCTCAGCTTTGTGGTTAACAAGAGTAATATTCTTGCCAACTTCCGTGAGAATGCTACTGAGCTGAAGAAGATTACTTCCACCATCGACCTGGTGAAGAACGACAAGAACGTTGAAATCACAGATATTGATATCCATGGTTTTGCTTCGCCTGATGGTTCGTATGCCAACAACAAGCGCCTTGCCAACGAGCGTGCAGCTGCCCTCCGCAACTATGTGAGCAGCCTCTACACCATAAACAGCAAGCTCTTTACCTATCAGGCTACACCGGAAGACTGGGAAGGATTCAAGAAGAAGATTCAGGCTAGTCATCTGGCTGATAAGGAAGCAATTCTCGAGATTGCTAACTCCTCGCTGGCTCCCGACGATAAGGACCTGAAGATCAGAAAGCTCCATCCGGCAAGTTACCGCTACATTCTGGATAATATCTATCCTCGTCTCCGTCATAGCGACTATACGGTAACCTACACGGTTCGTCCGTTCAGCATCGAAGAGGCCAAGGAGATATTGAAGACCAAGCCTCAGCAGCTTTCTCTGCAGGAGATGTTCCTGGTGGCACAGACTTACGAGCCGGGTTCGCCAGAGTTTAACGAGGTATTCGACATTGCCGTCCGTCTCTTCCCAGATGATGAGGCTGCGAATCTCAATGCCGCCTGCACCGATTTGCAGAAAGGCGATCTTACTTCTGCCGAAAAGCATCTTGCCAAGGCAGGCAACTCGAAAGAGGCAGAACGTTTAAGAGATGTCTTCAAGCAGATAAAGGAATTGGAATAACAGAAAATTAGAGAATAACGATTATAAACAAGCTTAACTTTTAAGATTATGAAGATTAAACATTTATTTGGCTTGGCTGTCATCGCAGCTATGACAGCAAGCTGTTCAAGCAATGAGGACCTGGGAACCGCAGGTCCAGGTACTGGTACTAATGAAGCAGGTGTTGGTTATGCAACTTTCTCTATCAACTTGCCTACAACAAGTGGTACACGTGCTGATGCCAACCCTGAATTCAAACCAGGTGATGCTAACGAGTACAAGGTAAATGATGCAACCTTACTCATTTTTAAGAAAGATGATACTGGTAAGCATCTATTCAAGGGATATGCAGACCTCGGTAATATGGAGCCTTGGACATCAAGCAGCACAGAAGGTATAACTACAACAGCCAAGTTGACAGCCAAGATTACTAACGCTGAAGTAGGCTCTAATAAAGGTTATTATGCTCTTATTGTTCTCAACAACAATTCTGGAACGAATCAGAAAATCACTTATCCTGATATAGACAAAACATATTATGAAGACTGGAGTAAGGATGATAAAAAAGCAAATGCTACCAACTACTTGAAGCATGACAACGGTTTCTTTATGGCAAATGCACCTAAGTATGTTGCAGGTGCTCCTGAAACTCTTGTTGAAATCAAGAACATCTATGCTTCTAAGCAGCAAGCTGAGAACTCTACAGCCACAACAGTATATGTAGAGCGTGGTCTTGCTAAGGTTTCTCTTACTGATGGTTCTGAAAATAAGCATGTTAAAATAGCAGAAGGAAACTATAAAGATGACCAGGTTGACATTACTGGTTGGACGCTTGACGTTACAAATACCAAGACATTCCCTATTCACGTAACAGATGGATTGTGGGAGGATATATGGAAGACAGCTGCTACTACAGCAGCTACCAATGGTGCAACAATGGATCGTTTCCGTGACACAAATCCTAAAACAGAGTTCCCACGCGTATATTGGGGCTTGGATCCTAACTACAGCAACGACTTCACTTTCACTTCTGTACCTGCTTGCAATGTTGAGTTTAAAATGGCAACAACAGCAGACTTTAAGAAAGACGAGGATGCAAAGAAGGCTCAGTACTGTCTTGAGAATACCTTCGACATTGCTCATATGGTGCAGGGTCAGACAACACGAGTTTTGTTCTCTGCTACGTACCAACCTAATGGTTTTAAACCTGGAGAGACTTTCTACAAGATGGGTAATAGCTCTCAGTTGTGGAATGCTACAAAGGTAGAGGCTCAGATTAAGGCTAAGGCTATGGAGGTACTTAGTGAGGCTGATGAAACAAAGGTTAAGGTAACACTTGATGAATCTACAAATGACTTGACAAAGGCAGGAGTTCATCTTGTTGCCGCTGCTAATGTTACTCATGGTACAACTGCTCTTACTCCTGAGCAGGTTGATCAGATTAATGCAAAGCTCGGCTTCAAGAAAACTAAAACTGGAGATGTAGAAGTTGGTTTGTCTACTTTCGCGAGTGGCGTTTCTTACTACATCGCACGTGTAAAGCACTTCGGTGACGCCCTTACTCCTTGGAATCCTGGTAATCTAACATACGACAGTAACAATGCCAACTGGCTTGGTCGTTACGGTGTGCTCCGTAACAACTGGTACGAGCTTACTGTAAAAAGCGTTAGTGGTCCTGGCTATCCTGACATTCCTAAGGTTAATCCTACAGATCCAGACGACGTTAACGATCAGTACATCAACGTAGAGGTGAAGATCCTCGACTGGGCTAAGCGTTCTCAGGAGGTCGAGTTGTAATCCATTTCACATTATATTATATATAGCTCAGCCGCTCTAGCGCTAAGGAGCGGCTGGCTATATCGGAAGAATAAGAATCAATTTATACACTTTACTTTTTCATAAAACAGATAAGCATCATGGCAAACAAGAAGTTTAACAGTTGGATCAAGAATATATGCATGGGATGGGGATTCATCATGGCGGGCAGTTTGCTCAGCAGCTGCAACGACTTGATGCACGACGACCTGCCTCCTTGTGACATGGGTGTTGACTTGCAGTTCAAGTACGACTACAACGTGCAGCGTGCCGACATGTTCAATGATCATGTGGGCGGCCTCAGCGTATTCGTATACGACGAGCAGGGCAACTTCATTGCTCGCCATGATGCCTATAACGATGCGACATCACAGCCGCTCAAGGACCCTAACTATGCCATGCGAATCAATCTGGAACCGGGCAAATACCGCTTCGCAACCTTCGCCTTCCAAAAGAAATACGAAGATGCACTCGCGCAGCCAGGTGCCAAATTCCAGATAGCTCTGCCACAGCAGGGTGACAACATCACCGCCCTCCATGCACGACTCGACCGCGAACAGGGCAAGGTGAACAACCAGAGCCAACCGCTCGATACACTCTGGCAAGGACTCAGCAACGAACTGGTTGAAGTAAAAGACCTGCAGGTTACACGCCATACCATCGGTCTGGTTCGTGATACCAAGCAGCTCACCATCAGCCTGCATCAGACCGATGAGCCTGCCAACATCAATGCCGATGACTTCAGTTATCAGATAACCAATGCCAACGGCGATATCAGTTACGACAACTCTCTCCTCCCCGACGAGGAGTTGACATATACCCCATACTACACCTGGACCACTGAGTTTAAGGATAAGGAAGGCAATGTAAAGGAGCGCACCGCTCATGCCGCCCTCATGTTCTCCCGACTCATCTGGCATCCGGTAGAAGAAAACGACAAGAACGCCATCCTCACCATCACGAACAAGACTACTGGCGAAGAGGTGGCACGCATCAATCTTGCTGACTGTCTGGCTCAAGGCCGTGGCGCCTTCGAAACCCGCCATTATTCAGAGCAGGAATTCCTGGACCGTGAGTACGACTACAAGCTCGACTTCTTCCTCCAGGGCAACCAGTGGAAGTATGTGCAGCTCAGCATTTCCATCCTGGATTGGAGCAAGCGCATCCAGCGTGTCGATTTCTAATCGTTTCAGGTGTCAGAGCCCCTTCCGGGCATTTAGCTCATAAGAGTATTTGACTTTAAAAATTAGAAACAATGAAAATACGAGATTTCATTTTAAGTTTAGTTAGTTGGTTTATATTGTTGGTTACAGTAAGTTGCTCTGACGAACTTGGAGGCGAGCGCGCTCCCATTTCGTCAGAAAGCAACTTGCATGTACTCGTGCCAACCGTGCTCAGCAGCCGCGGTACCCGTACCGACGATGCTTCCGGCCTTCCTACCTATAATGCTACGGTAGATGAATGCCAGATCAACGACCTGACCCTCTATGCTTTCCCTGTCCCTACAGGAAATGGAAATGATGGCAAGCTCCTGGTAGAGACGCTCCCTGCCCCACTGGCTACGATGATGGTAGAGCCGCATGTAGCTAACTATCAGCTCAATATCGAGCCGGGCACTTACCATATCTATGTGGTTGCCAACATGAACAAGGTGTTGAGCGGTCAAACTATCAAAACAGAAAATGAACTCAAAAATATAGTACTCGATTACAGACCTACAAGTAAAACAGGTATGCCTGTATGCACCAATATCCCGATGATTTACGAACCTAAGGATGCCGCAGGCAATCTCGCTGAAACCGTGATTACAGCAGCGGGTGATAAATATACAGAGGTTGCAGCTAACCTGAAGTTTACATGCGTAAAGGTTAAGCTGAATCTTATCTTCGATCCAAGTAACGCAGACGTTGCTTTCGGAGGCAAGACCTTTAGCATCAACAGTATTTCAGCTGAGAAACTCTCTCCTTTTACCCATCTTTACTGGGGCGGTAATTTTGAGACTCCAACTTGGACAAAAAATGAAGATAAAGAAGCATACAAGGAGGGTATTCCAAGTACTCAGTATGAGGCATCATCTAGAGCTGCCGTATACTATACCGATTGGACAGACAACAGCCGTCTGCCGGCAACAAATAATAGAGACGATATTAAAGGAACAGGAACAGCAACAGAGAATCCACCCGTAAACCCTGCGGACAAATGGCTTTTCCAGCAGACCTATTATCTCCCAGAGCGATATATCTCATCAGCTGCCGACCGCAGTTATCTTACCATCAATGGCAAGGTAGGAGATTATGCAGACAACAAATATCGCATCGATTTGGGTCATAAGAAGGATGAAACCAGCACCACAGAAGTACCCGTATTCCCTCGCGGTACCTTCTATGAGATTACCGGTGCTATCAAGACCCTCGGTAATATGGAGCTGGATTGCAAGGTAAGTGTAAAGCCATGGGAGACAGTACCAATAGATGCCGACTTCAACCATACCACTTTGTGGGTAAGCAAGACGGAGGCTAGTGTTACGTCAACGACAAACGATTATATTTCATATAAATCGAATGCTGCTATTGTAGAATTTGGTTGCAAAAATACCATTTTAGTCAATGGTAAAGAAGAACCCATCATCATTAAGTATGATTGCGGCAAAGATGCTAATGGCAATGACAGCATAGAATTTCGTGTGAATCCGGAAATCCCAGTCAGTGACTATCCTACATCTGGGCGAAGTGGCACCGCTAAGTTTTACCTCAAGGCAAATAACCTCTATAAATATATAGATGTACATTATGATGTTACACCTTATCTGGATGTTACAAAAGAACTGGTCATCTATTATAATAATGATATATCTCAGAATAGTAGAAATATAGAATGGGATACTAATCTTGGGGGTATCAAGTTGGAAGCGACCAAACTTACAAAAGGTAAATCCACCATCGAAATGGATTTAAATTCATCGGATGCAGCCACAGGTGTCTTCACAGTAAGAGCAACAACAAATCCTGTAACGACCACCATTCATGAATTTAATGTAATACCCCAAAATGGGACTACGGATGTCAAATATAAAACTGTTCGTGTAATTGTGCGTCCTCCTATCGATGATTATCGTATCTATTTCAGAGCGATTAATGACCGCAGTAAATATACTGAAGGTCACAGTTCCGATAATTTCAAGGGAATCTTAGCAGAAGGAGGTACAAACAACTGGAGCGATGGATGGAATAAGGATGCAAATGATACAAGTGTTCCCCAACCAGACAACCACCGCATCTATGTATATACCCAGATTGGTGAAACAGAAGATGAAGTTACAGGAAAAGGTTGGATTTTTACGGAAGGGACCGATAGAAATGGATGGCCTGGAGATAAAATGGTGGCCGACGAGACTAACACCGGATGGTATTACAAAGACTTCACTCAAAATGCGCAGTCTGTATCAAATACAAATGGATCAGAAGGTAAAAAAACTATTACGCCAGGTGAGACATTGATTATGTTCAGTAATAATACATATCTAGATCAAGGATATAGTTTACACCGCTGTCCTCATCATCTAGAGCCAGGTATTCCTCTCTTCGATTATGAAGACCGTGAAGGCTGGATTGTCTATGATCCGACATCAGACCCTATATGGCATGTATATGATGATATGCCTGAAATTGAGGACATAGAGATCAAAGTATATACCCAAGAGCAAACTTGGGGATGGTATAAGGATTATGGTATTGCTGATGGTTCGAACCAATTCAAAATAAATGATCCTTCTGACAAAGGTTCAGACAAAGGCAATTCATGGACTTGCAAGAAAGTAGAAAACGGTTGGTGGAAAACTGTCATCAAACTGAAAGCTATTAAAGGAGAGCATAACAAAGATATCAGAATCTATTTAAAAGACACTAAAATTCTGCTCTTCGATGGCAATAGCTACGAGAAGTATGGCGACACTGGTTATTACCAAGGAGACAAATGGCATCAAGGTAAGCCTGATGGCGTAACAGAATAAATAATATAGAAAAAATGAAGAAGATAAAGCATTTAATGATATGGATAGGATTGCTCCTAAGCCTTGTTTCCTGCAAGGATGCAATGGAGACTATCGGACTCGGCGGGGATGAAATCCCTGCCGAGGGGGTAACCTTGAACATTGAGTTGCCCAACTTCTCCGAAAAGAAAATTAATACTAGAGCGGGTGCTGATGAAAGCATTAGAAACGTTACTGCTGTGTTTTATGGCGAAGGCAATACTTACAAAGATAAAGCGGATGTCAAAATTGGAAGCAAGAATGCAGACGGAACGTATCAGGCAACAATCAGTAAAGTCCCATCTGGAACTAAAACGGTTCATCTGGTAACAAATATAAATGACCTCACAGAAGAAGAAGCAAAAGACCTGCAAGCTGCATATAGAAAAATAGATACAAACAACCCTATATGTTGGGGTAGCGTATCTTTAGAGACTCTCTTGAATGGTACACCAACTGTCGATTTGTTCAGACCATATGCCAAGGTTACCTTGAAAGTAGCTGATGCGGTAGAGACTGATTTCCCTGAAGAAAGTGCTGGTCTTATCATCAATCATGCAGCAGCAAAGAGTGCTATCGCACCTGCTGGTTATACAGAACCAACCGATGCCTTAGCAGAGACAATAGAGTTTAGTAGCACAGATTTCGGCGATGGAAGAAGCCGTGAAGTAGCGGTAACTGAAACTTCTGCAGGTGTAGCTAACGTTATCATCAAGGCTGAATACAAGGGTAAAGAAGGTTACTATAAAGTGGGGCTTTACAATAATGCAGACAAGACTTCCCAGTATGCCCTCTTGAGAAACCATAACTATACCATCACCGTAACCAAGGTGAATGACTATGGTTTCGAAAAACTGGATGATGCTGTCAACTCTGATCCGGAAAACAGACTGGAGGCTGATGTTGTAGATGACAATCCTGCCATCACCAATATGATAGCTTGCAAAGATTATGAACTGGGTGTTAGCGATAATTTATCCCTCAAGGCAACAGATACTAAAGCAAGAATCACTTTGGTCACTACGCTCGAATCTGCAAAATATGATGTAAATTTCAAAAAAGATAGCTGGATCAAAGGCTATATTCAGGTGGGTGAAGGAATTAAAACTCCTGTAAGTGGTAGCCTGTCAAAACCTGATGGCCAAAAATATATTTTGGAGTTTACGCTGGATCCAAACATTCATGAAACCCCAAGAATACCAGAAACGGTTACGATATCTTCTGGTGATCTCAAGCTTGATGTGAAGATAACTCAGGCGGGCTACGATTTCATGAGAGACGACCCTGATCGTAAAGTTATCATGTATAAAGATAACAATGTGTATCAAGAGGACTATTTTGCCTGGTTGGATAAGGTTAATGGTATCAATCCAGAACAAATGCAAGGCGTATTAAGAAACAACGGTCTTCATTTTACTGTAGGTAAGAATGCCTACAGTTATAAGATACCTAAGCAGGATGAGGATGTTCTGACTGATAATGATAGCCATTTCAATGTTCGTGAAGAAGTTGATGGAAACAAAAAATTCTGGAAAGTGACGTTGGCAGATAATAGCGATAATAATTATGATCTTTGGAAAGGCACCTTTACGATACAAAACAAGGATGGTATCAACATCACTTACACTGTTTATCATACTGGTATCTTCCATGAGATAACAGATGATATGGCAAGCGAATATGAATTAGCAGAGGGTGGTAATGACACTCTAAAGGTAAAAGGTATGTTCTATTATGGTGTAGTGAAGGTTGAGGGAAAAGCCCATACCTACATCATGCTCGACCGAAATCTGGGTGCTACCGACAATAGTCCTTATGTACCAGACGTCAACGAACTTAAAGACCATAAAGGTGCTATCGGTGGATACTTCAAGATTTCAGAGAACAAGAATACATCAGATGTCAAGCAGGGGAATCTATCCTCTACTCTATCTCCTAAAGGCTTTGAAATACCAGATAAATCTGTCTTTGAGGACTTGGTTAATGCCGGTACACTTAAAACAGAAACGCGTAAAACAGCTCTTGGAGAATCGTATTATTGTACATTTATGAATACAACAAGCTCTGAGTTGAAAACCATCTATCTGCCATACGGAGGATATCTGGAAGGTGAAAGTCATAAATATCCAATGCACGTGGTCTTTTGGACCAAAACACTAGTCTCTGGAACACAAGGATTCAGTGTAAAAAGTCCGGAATATGGTTACTGGTATAACTATTTCGATATATACAACTCGAAGAAAGGTATATCAAACGTACGTTTCGTGAGTGGTAGTAATGGAAATAACACCGGCCGCTACAAGGCGATGCCATTACGATTAATCAGTACGACAGTATTATCGAATCCTACACATTAATATAAAACAGAGAATCCACAGCAGGCACTCAAGCCAGCTGTGGATTTCTTGATTCTTAGCTTCACTCGAATCTGCACTAGTGTCCCGTTTAGTCTGGACGATTATTATATAAGTTATTAATATCCAATATTTTATGTTCTAGAAGTTGTGTATTCGATTTGATTTTGTACCTTTGCATTCATTTGGTATCCTAGCCTATTTAAACCTACTAAAACAGTTCTTTCAACTAAGAAAAGAAACATTTATACTTAGATAAAATCTCCGTTCATAGACGTTGAATGTCCGTTCAACGTCGATGAACCGCCATTCATAGACGCTGAACCGCGGTTCAACGTCTATGAACGGAGATTTCAATAGGGTTAAAGAACATTTTATCCTATAATCAACCAAGACTTTTCCCGAGATTAACCCATTATTAATACAGCAAGAAGGAAGAAAGGAGATAAGAGGAAGCCTGAAAAGAAATAAAAGGAGGAGAGAAAAGAAATAAGAGAAGGGAGAAAAGAAATAAAAGGTATAAGGAAATGAGATAAGGGGCATAAATGAAGAAAAGATGTTTTTAATTTGGTGGTTTCACCATTTATTCGTATCTTTGCCAACAAAGAGAATATCACTTAAAAGAAAGGCGAGCAATTATGGCAAGAAAACTATATCCGATAGGATTACAAACTTTCGAACGAATCCGAGTAGAGGATAAGTTCTACATTGACAAGACGGAATATGTATATCGTATGGCACATACTGATGGTACTTATTTCTTCCTGAGCCGTCCACGCCGTTTCGGAAAGTCGCTGTTGCTGACTACCATGAAGAGCTATTTTGAAGGAAAGAAGGAGCTTTTCAAAGGACTCGCCATCGAAAAGCTGGAAAAGGATTGGATAAGCTATCCGGTGCTGCATTTCGATATGAGCATGGGCAAACACATGGAGATAGCCCAGCTGGAAAGATATTTCGACCAGCAACTTGCAGAACAAGAGCAGAAATGGGGCATTACGAATCCGGCTGTTGATGCCAACGTCCGCCTCATCTCACTTATCCAGACTGCCTATAGGGAAACGGGCAAGCAAGTGGTAGTACTGATTGACGAATATGATGCCCCTTTGCTTGATGTGGTGCACGAGGATGAAAAACTGGAAGAACTTCGCAACGCCATGCGCAATTTCTACAGTCCGCTAAAAGGATGCGAGAAATTGCTCCGCTTCGTATTCCTCACAGGCATCACCAAATTCTCTCAGCTCAGCATCTTCAGCGAATTGAACAACATCACCAATATCAGTATGGACGAGCCGTATGCCGGCATTTGCGGAATTACGGAAGATGAACTGGTGAACGGAATGCGGAATGACATAGAGGCACTTGCTGAAAAATTAAACTTATCGTATGAGCAGACGTTAGCTAAGTTAAAGGATAATTATGACGGCTATCATTTTACATGGCCTTCTCCTGACGTTTATAATCCGTTCAGCTTATTAACCTGCTTTGCCAAGCAGAAGATTGATTCCTACTGGTTTGGATCAGGCACTCCTACTTATCTGATCAATATGATGCGCAATTTCAACTTTCTGCCAGCGAACCTGGGCGAGAGTATGGAAGCCGGAAAGGATGACTTTGATGCTGCCACGGAAACCATGACCACCATCATGCCGCTGCTCTATCAGAGTGGCTACATCACCATCAAGGATTATGATGAAGAAACGGAGCTCTATACCCTAGCCATTCCCAACAAGGAAATAAGAGTTGGATTGTACAGAAGTTTGTTGCCTCATTATCTGACCTCAAAGACTGCGATGTGTAATACTACCATCGCCAAGATGTCGGTGCTTATTAAACAGCGCAAGATAGACGAAGCATTACAGTTGCTGAAATCGTTTTGGGAGACGGTGCCTTATTGCAACAACACCCATTACGAAGGTCATTACCAGCAAACGATGTATATCATCTTTGCCTTGCTCACGAATTTCAGGATTATAGTGGAGCAACATACGTCAAAGGGGAGAATTGATATAACCATGGAGACGGACGATACTATCTATGTAATGGAGCTGAAGTTTGGAAAGACTGCCCAGGAGGCTCTTGAGCAGATAGAAAGCAAGCATTATGCCGATGCCTTTGCCATGAGCGGCAAGGAAATTATCAAGGTAGGTATGAGCTTCAATATCAAAGATGACAACACCATCGTGTTCGATTGGAAATCATCAGAAATTTAGATGACAAAAAAAGCGTGCAGGCGACTATAATGTGGCTTGCACGCTTTTTCCTTTTATATTCATCCTACAGCCGCGCTGCTCTTGATAGTTCAGTATCACACCGAAGTACCTCTCCACCATCAGCAAGAAAGTCAGCGGCAAATCACCGAATACTTACATACTTACGGCACTATTATATAAATCTATTCATCAAAATCTTCCGGCTTAGTATTTAGTAAATTCACTGTAGCCATGAACTCGCTTACCAAATCAGCGAATTGAGGATTATCCTTACGAATGATTAGTGCTGCATAGTTATCATTACCCTCCTCGTCTGTAATCGTTTGCGGCAGGAAAACATACTCCTTTCTTTCCCCGTAGATGCCAAACCAGTATTTGAATAAGCGATTACGCATCTTCTGCATGCCACCACTTGTATCACAGATATAAAGAAATGCCGCATTGTTCTTTGCAAAGAATTCCTCCACTATGGCAAGAATAGTCTCTCGCACCTTAGGATCACGAGGAGACTTCACTCCCTTCGGATTAGAGATACCAAATTGATAAACTAACCCATTATGAAGTATATCATCCCTTTCAAAAGTTACGAAAATTTCAGCATCATAATCTGTGATGAAACACAATGTATCATCAGCTAGAGCCATTTTTACCTCATAGGGCGAATTGGCATTAATCACAGCCAGAGACATTTTTTCTACTACCATACTTCTACCCCTATAGGTTCTTTACCAGTACGTTCCAGACAGCTTTTGCGAACCAAGTTCTCCAGTTTCTCCACCATTTTACGTTTGTTTTCCTTAGAAGCATTCCAACGGCGTAGAGCCTCTTCTCTTGTTAATTTTGTTGTATCCATATATTCTTCCTCCTATTTATTCTAGTTCAACATTC
>ERZ1023698.160-NODE-160-length-13551-cov-9.537789_pt1 | contig 13551 bp, 10 predicted proteins | sample MGYA00380349_ERZ1023698 | MGnify/ENA primary metagenome ERZ1023698 (study PRJEB33179, sample SAMN07449027) | human gut metagenome | biome: Human-gut; feature: Human associated habitat; material: Faeces | host: Homo sapiens | place: India:Kasaragod | collected...
TTTTTCGTGCCGTTCCATGTTTGAGACATGAGAACCCCCTTTCAGTTATGAAAAGGAACAGCACGAATATGTGTGGGTATCGAGGATCTGGCTGGAATAGCTACGGGTTTCAGAGAAGATGGTATCCTGCACCTCCTGCGGGAGAATGCTGGGGCGGCCCATAATGATGTCAGCGATATGGTCGTCCTCGATCTGAATATCGTGCAGGGCGCTCACCTTGCCGATGATCGCGTTGTTCATATCAATGATGCCAAGCTCCAGGCTCCGGCAGAACTGCATATCGGGTCGGGTGGTACGGAGCAGCAGCACGTCAGTCGTATAGCCGCCAATATCCACCACGAAGGTACGAGGTGTCTCGCGCAGCTTCTCGGCCTGGGGCACCACGGCTGCGTAGGCCTGCGGATAGACAAATACCTGCTGCACCATCAGGCAGATAGGCGTGTCATTGAAGACGAACTGGATGGAGCCGCGCTTGAAGTAGTTGGCAAACTTATCGCGCAGGGTGCCATAGTGTTCGGGCGGCAGACCGACCGCCAGCTCCACGCTGAGCATAGGCTGCAGTTGTCCCATCTTCCGCAGCTCCATGGCGATGGCAAAGAGGGTGAGGATGAAGAACCGGTCATCACGGGTCTTATCGCGCATGAAGGAGATGCGCTGACCGGAAAGAGCCCAGAACTTCCCGCCCCATTCCAATACATCCGTCTGGAGCGGCGGTTTCACAGGGTACTCGGCAAGGCCGGATGTGAATACGAAATTGGTAGTCTTCACGGCAGAGTTACCGTGGTCAATGGCAAACAGCATAAGGGATAACCTCCTAAATTGTATTGATACTCAATTACACAGATGAACGTGCGTATTTACAACGGGAATACGCATATTATTTTGAAATGCACAGAAAAAAACGGCGGGGCTCAAGAGCGTTGACATAGGAAAACAAGCAGAAACCCAGTAAAATCAACGCTTTTAAGGGCAGAGGGCAAACAGGTTAGCTCAAAAATTGAATAACCAAGCGTCAAAAGGGATGTTACCGCAAGGCAGCATCCCTTTTCGCATACGCCCACGCCGTAGATTTTGAGAAAAGTCTACGGCGTTTTTTTCTGCCCAAATCTGAGAGGAGGTGCAGCCACAATGTACTTTACGAACGGCAGCAGCCGTGCGTTTGAAATGCTCATGCGGGGAAAGCCCGGCTTTGACCGCTACGAAAACGGCGGCTGTGCCGACTGTGAGGATTGCAATACCTGTCACTTTTACCGTCCGCATTGGAAGTACCAGTTCTGTGTGTACGCGGAATGTCCGTATGAGCCGGGCAAGCTGACCGCCCTCCGGCGCGGCACGGCGAAGTGAGCGAAAGGAGCTGATAACCTATGGCAGTATTTCGGGTGGAGCGCAACAGCGGGTACACCGTCATGTCAAACCACCATCTGCGAAATAAGGAGCTGACCTTGAAAGCCAAGGGGCTGTTATCGCAAATGCTGTCCCTGCCGGAGGATTGGGACTATCCGTCCAGCAAATGCTCCTTTGGCTGTCCTATGAGGCCATGCGGAGTCTCACAAAATCCATTTGCTTTTAGCCGGCGCAGCTTTGCCCGAGAGATCCCGGTCCTGCGCCCCAGTTCTGCAAGATTGATTTCGTTTATACCTGCAAACTCGCCATGGAGTTCTTCCATTTCTGCAATGGCCTGTGCTATAATTGGCAGGAAGCCATTACTCTGAATTCCTTTCATATCATTCCTTTCTACTGGGTTGTTTGGTCACTGTTCAGTATAAAGGATTTGAAAGAATTCCGTAATGGCTTTTTCTTTTGCCCCGCAATTAGCTTTTCTTGCCGGGCCCTTGGAGGCTATTTCAGCCGGACGCCAATAGGGACATCAGTTCTAAGAATACCTGTACGCTGGGATGCTGCCCCTTATTTTCGATGTTGGCAAGATAGCGCGGCGAAATAAACAGCGCGTCGGCCGCCTTATTCCGGGATTCTTTCTGCTTTGTGCGCCCAGCTTTGATTGCTGCACCATACGGCTTGAAGTCGATTTTCGCAACAGGGCGCTTTTCTTTTTTGCTCTTTTAGACATTTTCAATCACCCTATTACATTCTACTGTTCCCCTTTCTTTTGAAATATGTCTTGATTATTCAATGCAGTAGCTTAAATAATTCATATTACAGGAAGCGCTAAGCGGCGTGACCTCTTGCAAATATCTGAATAATGCAAAAACGCCATCTCGTGAAATTACGAGATGGCGTTTTTTGACGAAGCATGTATCGTATGTGAATACATGAAATGCGCACTTTATAGAACATATCGAAACGGGCGTACAATAATACGCAACAGCGATTGAAGGACTTGTTTGGTAGCTGAAACTTTTGGTGTTATATACAATTCTCCCGTAACTGTCACTCCGTCTGGTGATATGGTTTTGCCCTCGTACATCATCTGCTGTGCTTCATCCCGAAGTATAGCATTTAGTGCAGGACAGTCTATCAACAGCATCATTTCCGTATCCAGATAGGCACTACGCATATCCCAGTTAAATGATCCGATGATGCTAATTCGATCATCAATCAGAATCGTTTTAGTGTGCATGGAGAAGCTGCCGTTCCACTCACATATATCAACACCCGTTTCTAAAATATCATCCCTATGATTGAGATAATCAGCGCAGCCCCACGGATTTGCTCCACTCTGCGGCGCGTTGGTAATGACCTGTACCTGTACATTGTCGGTGACCTTTTTGAGTGCATTATACATAGCTTGGTTGCAGATCATGTATGGGGTTTGCAACACAATATTTTGTTCACCCTTCTGCATCAGCGTTGTCAAGGTATTCAGAAGCATCGGCTCCTTATTCCACGCAGTGCAATCACCACTTAAAAGTGCGACTTCATTTGTCTGGAGCGTTTCTGTCTCCCAGTTAATCGCTGTTAACTGTTTTGCGTCATTGATCTCAGTCCAACGTCTTGCAAGAATGGCAGTAGCTTTTTTAACCCTGTGATTCTCAGCCTCTGCGTGGAATGCACGGTTGGTATCAAGTAACCATATCCTATCAAAATATTCTAACAAGGTATTAGCGGACGCTGTTGTGAAACCGCCGTTGTATACGACTATATCACGATCTATGTTCTGACGTGACGTACCCCCACTCCCAAGGAATAAGTCGCTGGTGTTCCGCCCACCCATAAGATATGTAGATCGGTCGATAATCAAGTATTTATCGTGGCAGCGATAATTGACCGTCCAAAGTTGCGTCAGCCGAATAGGGTTGTAGAATTTGACCTCCACATTGTCGTGCGCTGCCAATGCCTGAAACACATCACTGCCGCTTAAATGCAGTTGCGCATTGATTCCGTCAATAATGAGCCGTACTTGTACGCCGCGCTCTGCCGCGCCCCAAAGCGCCGCGATCACATCTGTTCCACTGCTGTCGGCGCGGAAGTCAAAGGTTGAGAGAATGATTTCTTCCTGTGCCGAACGAATGAGCCTCAGCCTCCAAAGAAGTGCATCCTCGTTATTGTCAATCAAGCAAACTCGTTCAGACGTTGTTATGGATACTTCTGCCTGCGTATCACTCTTTTCATGTGTTCCAATCAGCGGAGGAATAATTAAAGAAACAAGTAGATATATCAAAAAGCATAATGACACACCTAAAACTAGTTTGAAGCATTTTATGCGAAAGGTTTTTTTCATGTTTGATTCGATTTCTCCAAGCAAATCATTTTTTCCTGAGTTGCTAATTTTATCTGCAAAATTGACTTATTTATGAGGACTATCATTCTCGTCTGAGTTGTTTTGTACATTGGACAGCTCCGGTTTGCGGGTATGCAGCCGCCGTTCGATTGATTCGTGTAGAAGCTGAGATACAAGAGCCATTAACGGAATAAAGAAGATCATGCCAAGGACACCGAACAGTTTACCGCCCAGCAAAACCGCCAACAACGTCCAGAATGGGGATAGCCCTACACTGTTTCCCACGACGTGAGGATAGATGAACTGATTTTCAACAAACTGAGTTGCCTGATAGACGATAAAGCATAGGAGCGCCTTGTTCGGAGCCGCCAATAAAGTAAATAAAATGCCGAAAGCGCAGGAGAGAAATGCTCCAATATAAGGAACGAATGCAAAGGCGGCAGTTAAAACGGCTGTTAGCCCCGCATATGGAATCCCTGCAACAGAAAGCGAAAGAAAGATCAATGTTCCAAGAATCATAACCTCGACACACTGACCAGAAAGAAACTTCGCATAGGTGTCATGTGCAAGTTTCGAAATATGGCAAATTCTATCTGCAACGGATTCCTTACAGTAGGCATACAGTGCCCGTTTGCTTTGACTGCTCAATTCACGCCATCCAATTAGCACATAGAATGTGATCACAAGTGAAATTGCAACATCAGCAATCGCAGATACCGTAGAGCCAGCAACATTGGCAACTGAGGAAATCACTGTGTTCATTTCGCTCGAAATGCTTTGCAGAATAGATTTCCAATCGAGCGTAGCAAAATGTGCCGACAGTTTCTCTGTGTCAATGCCGTATCTTTGCAATAAGCCGACCCAGTCAGGCCATTTTTCTTGAACAAGAGCAGCAATGCTTTTTACAGATGCAGTGAGCTGTGGAATCGCAATTACACACAGAAGAGCAATAATCGCAATAACACATATCAGCGTCAGTAACAGGCTTATCATGTCTATTTGCCGATCTGTAGCTTTAGTCAGCTTTCGTCGAAGCCTCTTTGCCAGTCCGCGCACGGGTACACTCAGAACAAAGGCCAGCAAAAGGCCTGATAAAATCGGAGCGAGCAAGCCAATACACGATTTTAGAAAGTTGGCAACATAGTTTAGATTGTTGAATGCCGCAAATAAGATCACCCCAAACGTGATTAGTAGAAGCGGTTTTTTGTAGGATTTATCCATGATTACATCCTCGTAAGAAATCGGTTTGTTTTATTATTGGGGAGTATCTTATAGGCAATCCACCAACCAGAGAAACAGACTGGCAATGCAGCGAGAACATCCATGATAGAATGCTGTTTCATAAAAACGGTGGAGAGACTGATACACACGGCGATTGATGTAGCAGCGATTTTCCATCCGACGCTTTGGAGCGCCTTGCAATCCCATAACCCAAACATCGCGGCAACGGAGCCTATTACATGAAGTGAGGGGCAAACATTTGTATTGGTATCGAAACTATAGAATAATTCAATAAAGCGTGTAAGTAGATTATTGCGTACAAATGCTTCTGGCCGCAAATTTTGGCAGGTTGGAAAGAACAGGTAAAACAAAACCGTGATCGTATAGGTGACTATCACAAAATACATCATACGCCGAAATGCAGGTACATCGACGAAAAAAGTATAAACCAACGTACCGATTAGAAAGACAAACCAAAATAGATACGGAATCAACGCCCATTCACAAAATGGTATTATATCATCGAGTCCACAATAGACGGGATAGTAATTTCGTTGCGGTTGCAACCGCTCAAGAAACAAAAACAGCAAGCCGAAAATTGGCCAGTAAAGCAATAGCCTGACGTGAGAAAATTCAGGTGTATTAAGTTTATGGATGCGGAACTCACGGTAATTAACTTCCGGCTTTATATGATTACTTTGCATGACTGTATATCCATTCATAGATTTTATCGGCTGCCGTACATTCCGTCTGCGACCGCATTGCCGCGCGCATTTTAGAAAGAAGCACTGGGGCATTTAGCGTTTTTATTGTGGTGGCTGCGATTGCTTTTGGCGTATTGGCTGTGACGGCCATTCCATTACGCAGAAAAAAATTCAGATTATGTGTCTCGCAGCCAGCCACTGCATCGATAAGCACCATTGGTAACTCTGCCGCCATTGCCTCAGATGTACTTAGACCTCCGGGCTTTGTCAGGAATAGGTCTGAGGCTTGCATGAGCTGCGGCACATTATTGACGGTTCCCAGAACATGAACTTGAGAATACTTTTCTGTTCTTTTTTGGAGTTTTTTGCGTAAATCATCATTTGTGCCGCATACAACACTAAGTTCTTGTTCTGTTGTGAGGTAAGGGCAGAGATACGATATAATCTCCTCCATTGGACCGCAGCCCATGCTACCGCACATCATTAAAATATGCTGATGAGCAGGAGAGATTCCGGCGTTGGCTTTTCCTGCTTCTTGTGACACACGCTGGTAGAATTGCTGCCGCACAGGGATTCCACTGGCGATCAGTTTTTGAGGTTGAAGTCCACATTGTTCAAACTCACCTAACAGCGAAGTGGACGGAATGAAATACCAGTCCAGCGCAGAATCCGCTGTGCAGGGAGCGCAGGTATAGTCTGTAGAAATGTGGCTCGTTACAAGCTGTAAGCATGGGTGCTGTCGGCGCATTTCTGTCAACGCCAAGGCTGGGAATACATGAGTACAGATAATATTATCGTAGCCTGCAGAGCGGATGTATTGATACATCCGCTCTGCGCCGGAGGAAAGTAGCTTATAGATCGGCGTTCCCTCACAAAAAATATCTTCGTGAGATTCCGCACGCTGATACCCAGCATCAAAAAGCCTTGGAGCATGGCGGTAAATTCGGGTATGCCAATTAGAAATAAACGTGGATGCTTTTTCTGAAATAAACTGCAAAGAATCTATAATATTGCAGATTTCTCCGCGAGAGTGGTAGGCTTCCTGAACTGCTTGCGCACAGGAGTTATGCCCTGCGCCAGTGTTGCAGCTTAGAATTAGTGTTTGCATTTGAATCTCCTATTTTTTCCTTTGCTGCATAGCAAACAGCTTTTGCAGGCGTGGGCGATTATAGCGCTGGACAACAATAAACGGCAAATTACCCAGCACAATGTAGATAATCGTTATACATACCCCGCCAACACCGGACCATATTTTCAGCAGTCCAAGACCGGCGATAGACAACAGAATATGTGTCCACTCTGCCACGCAAGTTTCTTCTATCATGCGCGGCAAGTTCTCATAGTTTTCCTTTGTCAGTTTCTTTTCCGGCATGATTTTAACGAATATGCGGCTCATATCGGGGATCTTTGCCTGCCATTTCCGAACATGAAGCCGCTTCCATAGTTTTTGCTCTGCCGGGTGGCAGACCCAAGGAAAACGATCGGCGTGAAACCAATGCTTCGGGATCAAGCGCCCCACTACAAAGGAGAGAACCCCTAACGCCGCGATATATAGCAGACACATAAGAAAATGCTTCATAAAAACCTCAACATAGCGGTGCGAAAATACGAAGGACACCATCTACGACCCAGCGGCGCGAATAATGTTTCATATCATAGGGCTTTACCTCTTTACATTTTGCCTGTGTAGCGATGAAATCGTCCTTTATTGCTGCAATAATACTGGAACGATAAAAGAACGAATTGTTTTCAAAGTGGAGAAAGAGACTGCGGTAGTCCAGATTGACAGTTCCTATCGTCGCAACTTTGTCGTCTGATACAAAGCTCTTTGCATGAACGAAGCCGGGAGTATACTCATAAATCTTGATGCCGCCAGTCAGCAACACCTGATAAAAGCTCCGAGACATACGGAAAATCAGCTTCTTATCAGGGATGCCGGGCATAATGATCCGCACGTCTACACCACGTTGAGCAGCGGAAATCATTGCATCCATCAAGTCATCGCCAAGCATAAGATACGGTGTAAAAAACCATGCGTAATCCGTGCTTTGAGAAAGCAAGTCAATAAAGAGCTGATTACTGGTAGCTTCATGGTTAAGGGGCGAATCGTAGTAACTAAGCACATAACCATCAAATGTGTGCGGCGGCGCAGGATACCTTTTGGGATATGTGGGCATTGCAAGCTGTCCTGCTTCTTTTTCCAGCGAAAATGCGTTCCAAAAGGTCAAGAACATATGGGTAAAATTTTTTACTGGCTCACCAGTAATCCGAAAGCCTGTGTCCTTCCAGTGTCCATAGGGATGTTCCAAATTGATATACCGATCTGCTAAGTTGATACCTCCGCTATAAGCAACTTCGTTGTCAATAATCAGCATTTTGCGATGATCGCGATAGTTTGCAGTTCCTTTTAAGGCAAGGAAAGGATTAAAAGGAATACATGGAATGCCTTTCTTTTTCAGTTCACGGACATTGCTGAAATTGAACGAAGAAATACTGCCAAGATCATCGTATATCACACGTACATCAACGCCCTGCTCCATTTTTACTTCCAGTTCGTTCACGATTGCGTCCCACATATGCCCCGGCTCAATAATGAAGTATTCTACGTAAATCGAGTTTCTTGCATTTTTCAAATCGGCAAGCATATCAGGGAACATATTATCGCCCAACGGATAGTAACGAACCTGCTCAACTGCACACATCGGATATTGCGTTTTTTCTTCCAGCCACCGCACTGTTTGCCCCATGCGTTTTTCGCCGTCAAAGGGCGCTTCTTTTATTGGAAGAGGCTGCGGATTGCAACTCTTTTGAACTTGCTGCAAGCGCCTTTTTAGAGGGCGGGCCGTCCGTTTATTTCCAAAGAGCAGATATAGTAACGCTCCTACCAAAGGTAGTGACAGAATAACCAGCAGCCAAAGCAATTTATAAGCGGTTTCATCTCTCTTTATAATAATAAATACCACCAAGAAAAACGCTGCAACGGAAAGCAGTGACACAATAATCGGTGCGTAAGGGGTCAGCCATTTCATCAACAGCAAAAGCCAGAGCGATTGTAAAGCCACCGCTGGAATAATTGTTAGAATGCGTCGAATGATTTTCCCCATATGTTTACCCCCTCTATGCTATTTCTCCTCCGAAGATGCTTCCCAATCGCAAACTATTTGTGCCATTTCCTGTGGGGTTTCTTTATAGCCTCGTAATACCCACGCATTCATAAGCCCAAACAATCCATATGTAATAAATTGGATAAAGTAGTGCGTTTTGGCATCGGCATTAGCGACAATGGATGCCGCTTCTTGTAAATAGAAGTTTAGAATCACATATTGGCGATCAGCTGAGTAGAGCAGATCACAAATAGGACGAGTGGAAAGCCAAAATTCAAAATACCTCCTGATGCCGTCAAATCTACCAGAGCCGAAGAGTGTATCTCCGTGTTCGTCGGAAAAGCGCGTCCACTGACATGTGATTTTGAAAGACAGAACTTCATCTTTACTTTTGAAATAACGGAAATAAGTGGAGCGACCTACATCTGCCTTGGCAGTCATCTCCTCAATACTGATTTTTTCAATGGGTTTTTCTTTCATTAGTTCCAGCAACGCTGTACCCATACATTCTTTCAGATAGTCTGTTGTAGCCGTTGTCCTTCGCATAAGAAACGTCTCCTTTAATTGCGTATCATTGAAACAAGGATTGTCATTTGTTCCACTTTCGCTCGGACTATTGACAACGCCTGCTTCTGTGATATTCTAGCATCTATGATACTATCGCTTCATTTATACTATCATTTGTTATTTGCCCTGTCAAGCTAAAATGCGAGTACGACGAGCAGAAAGGAAAACTATGGGTACGATTTTTTCCCGTGTAAAACTCAGCGGAAAGCATGTGGCCGCCCTCTTGGCGCTGATGCTGCTCTCCGCTGTGACAGCCATGCTGCTGCCTACTGCCCTGGCCAGTATGATTGACATCGGAGTGGCCGGAGAAAACCGAAACACCATCCTAATCATTGCGGCGGTGATGGCAACCCTGGCCATTCTGGGCTGTCTTTTCAACATGGCAGCCACGGTGCTGTCCGCCAAGGTGTCCACTAAATTTGCCGCTGATTTGCGGCGTGAGATATTCCATCAGGTGCAAGATTTTTCCGCCGCTGAAATGGAGCGGTTTGGCACCGCTAGTCTAGTGACCCGCAGTACCTCCGATGTGACCAACATCCAAATGTTTCTCTCATTGCTGTTGCGGCTGGGGGTGACTGCACCGCTGATGGCGGTGGCTGGGCTGGTACTCTCTTCTCTGACCGGCGGCGAACTCAGTTCCGTGCTGAGCTTGGCCATTCCCGCCCTCATCATTGGCGTAGGTGTCATTCTGATTTTTGTTTCCCGCTACTCGGTGACCCTGCGGCAGCGGATTGACCGACTGAACAAGATCTTTCTGGAAACACTGGAGGGGGTACGGGTGATTCGGGCTTTCAATCGGCAAGGGAAAGAAATGGAAAGGTTTTCCCAAGCCAATGGAGAACTGGCCTCCATGACCATTCTCTCTGGGCGGGTTACCGCACTGCTGATGCCGGTGATTCAGGCGATCTTTGGTGTGACTACAGCAGCGGTCATGGGCATGGGTTCCTGGTATGTGTCCGCTGGGGAGATGGCAGTGGGTGACCTGGTGGCCAACAGCCAGTATATCAGCATGATCCTTGCCGCTATCATGATGCTGGCATTGGTCATTATGCTCTTTCCTGTGTCCTATGCCTGCGCTAAGCGCATCGCAGAAGTGCTGAATACCGAGAGTTCCATCAAGGACGGCAGATACAGTGCCGCCTTGCGCAAAGGCCGCGCCTGTGTGGCCTTTGACCATGTGACCTTTACCTATCCTGGGGCGGACGAACCAGTGCTGAAGGATGTTAGCTTCGAGTGCCGGGCCGGGGAGGTCACCGCCATTATCGGGCGCACCGGTTGCGGCAAGTCCAGCATCCTCAAGTTGATCCCGCGGCTTTACGACGCCACGGTAGGCCATGTCTATGTGGACGATATGAATGTAAAACAATATAAATTGAACGAGCTGCGGGATCTGATCGGCTATATCCCCCAGAAGAATGTACTCTTTTCCGGAGACGTGGCCTCCAACCTGCGCTTTGGAGATCAGGACAGCAGTGAGGAACAGTGGCGGCAAGCGGCCTACATCGCCTGCGCCGACGAGTTCATCGAACAGAAGCCGGACGGCTACCACGCCGAAATCGCTCAAGGCGGCACCAATTTGTCCGGCGGCCAGCGCCAACGCATGGCTATTGCTCGGGCTGTCGTAAAAAAACCAGAAATCTACCTGTTTGATGACAGCTTTTCCGCCTTGGATGTGAAAACAGATAAAACACTCCGCATGCGCCTGCGGGAGAGCATGGGGGATTCCACCATGCTCATTGTGGCTCAGCGGGTGGGTTCTATCCTGGATGCTGACCGTATCTTGGTGATGGAGGACGGACAGATCGTGGGGAGAGGCAAGCACCGGGAACTGCTACATACATGTCCGCTCTACCGGGAGATTGCTGAATTGCAGCTGGGAGAGGAGGAAGTGAAACATGAACTGGAATGCGTTTAAACGGCTGTTCCACTATCTGGGACGGTACAAGCTCCGCCTGATTCTAGTGATGATCGCCGCTGTCCTGAGTACCCTGTTTACCGTTTTGACCCCAGCGGTGACGGGCGGCATCACCTCGGAACTGTACGATGGCGTGGCAAGCGGCTCCTTCGACTGGGAAACGATCGTCTGGCTGCTCGTGACGCTGATAGCCCTTTATCTTGTGGCCCAGCTTTTCGCCATTCTCCAAAGCTTCAGCATGACTAAGCTGACCGCCTGCGTTATGGAGACTCTGCGGGGTGATATTGACCGGAAGATGCACCACCTGAAGCTGGACTATTACGACTCTCATACCCAGGGGGAAATCCTCAGCACCATCACCAACGATGTGGACACGGTGAACAACGCCCTGAGCCAGAACCTGACCCAAATCGTCACCCAGGTGGTCACCGCTGTGGGTATCCTGGTGATGATGTCCACAACCAGTCCTATACTGACGGCCATCGCAGTGGCTATGGTGCCGGTGTCTCTGCTGGCCTCTCTAGGCGTTATGAAAACGGGAGCCATACACTACGCCCGGCAGCAGGAACTCCTGGGACAGCTCAACGGCTACATCGAGGAGGTGTACCAAGGGCAGGAGCTGGTGTCGGTGTTCAACTACACGGATCGAGCAAAAGAGGAGTTTGATCGAATCAATGGGGAACTCCAGCGTACCGCTCAGAGTGCCGAGATTGCATCTGGTAAGGTCACTCCAATCACCGACCTGGTAAATAACCTTGGCTACGCTGTCAGCGCCCTGCTGGGATGTCTGTCCGTATTGCGTGGTGAGATGCGGATCGGCGACGTGCAAGCCATGCTCCAGTATACCAAGCAGTTCTCCCAGCCCTTCACCAGCATTGCGGGGATGGCGGGCAGTTTCAGCGCAGCGTCCGCTGCCGCAGGGCGCATTTTCGCCCTGCTGGATGCCTCGGAAGAGACACCAGACCCTGTTCCCGGACTGATGCCTCAGGTCAGCACGGGCGCGGTGGAATTTCGCCATGTGTCCTTCGGTTACTCCCCGGAGCACCAGCTGATGCATGATGTGAACATCACGGTGAAGTCCGGTCAGAAAGTGGCCATCGTGGGCCCCACCGGGGCTGGCAAAACCACCCTCATCAATCTGCTCATGCGGTTCTACGATGTGGACGGCGGTAGTATTTTAGTGGACGGGGTAGACACCAAGGAAATGACCCGCCACGAGCTACGGGATCGCTTTGGCATGGTGCTCCAGGATGCCTGGCTCTTTGAAGGCAGCATCCGGGACAACATAGCTTACGCGCAGGACAATCTGCCGGAGGAAAAAATCATCGCCGCCGCACAATCCGCCAGCGTGGACAGCTTCATCAAGACCCTGCCAGGCGGTTATGATTTTGAACTTTCCACAGGGGCGGAAAATATCTCACAAGGTCAACGCCAACTGCTGACCATCGCCCGAGCGATGGCGTCTGACCCGGAAATCATGATCTTGGACGAGGCCACCAGCAACGTGGACACGCATACGGAGCAGCTTATCCAAAAAGCACTTGCAAAATTGATGCACGGACGTACTTCTTTTGTGATTGCCCACCGGCTTTCTACGATTCGGGATGCTGACATGATCCTTTACATGGAACATGGTGATATTCTTGAGCATGGCAGCCACGAAGAGTTAATGGCACAACATGGAAAATACGAAGCATTGTATATGAGTCAGTTTGCACAGTAAAGTGAGTTTACCGCGATCCGCAATGTGTTCAATGACAACCTTGCATAAAGCATGACAAGAAAAACAGCGGTGCGAATGCAATCAGAAATCTACAACACTGGAAAACCCTATGCTGCGTATTGAACGCGGCGCAGGGCTTTTTCCCCTTTCTGGCGGTTTTGTGCGGCATATTCGATGCCCTGTACGCAGGGCGCAACTTTGCACTTCACAGAATCGGACGATATGTAGCCAAACCGCAAAAGGTCATACAAAACCGCGCACCGGCTGCACGATACCGTAAATCGCGGAACAGTACAAGCCATATACGCAGAAGGCAGATACTTCACGAATCAGGCAAGCATTGATTTTTCTCACCTAATTTCAAGCCCGTTTTGCCCGAAAACCTCTGCAAATCTGATTCACTTAGAAGATGTTCACAGTTTTATTCGAGAAACTGTCTTGACAATGGTAGCTGGAATTAAACGCCAATTCGTCAATCTTGATGGTCGGAGGTAGAGAATACCTACTCCCATTTCTGACTGATAGGATGGATTTGTATGCGATTCAAGGTCGAAAATTCAAGATTATTTCGCCTGAGAACGACGCAAAAAGATGAGAATGTATATTTTCACCTCTCTGCACGAACGCAGTTTATCTGG
>ERZ1023698.167-NODE-167-length-12798-cov-35.496665_pt1 | contig 12798 bp, 18 predicted proteins | sample MGYA00380349_ERZ1023698 | MGnify/ENA primary metagenome ERZ1023698 (study PRJEB33179, sample SAMN07449027) | human gut metagenome | biome: Human-gut; feature: Human associated habitat; material: Faeces | host: Homo sapiens | place: India:Kasaragod | collected...
GTATTGATGTCAAATATACTTTCATCAATACCGACCATAATCATCAATACCGAGTATATTCCTCTTGACACAAAATATTTTCAATTTTCTCTTTAAATCCCTCTTGACTTATGATATAATATTGTGGTAAGGAGGTTCATAAATGTCTAACGAAGTATTGACTGCTTTGATTGCTTCGGGCGTTGCTATCATAGGAGCTATAACTTCTTTTATTCTCAATTGGCTGAAAGCCAAATCAATACAAGTTGATTTGTCTTCCATTAAAGAGGTATTAGGAAGAAGCGATAAGCTCTACTATATAGTTTGCCCTAATTGTAAAACTAAGATTTACTTAAGTAGAGTTTCCATAGAGGAGGAAATTGCAGAAGATGGAGAACGAAAATAAAGACGTAAAACCACCTAAGAACGACGAAAGTTCTAAGGCGGTAGAGATTACCCTAAAGGATATTTCTACTCGATTAGGGGCGTTAGAAACGCTTCTAGGAAGTATTACAAAGAAAGAGGAAAAGAAAGAGGTAAAGAATGAAAAACTTAGATACTAATGTAGATTTTGCTAGTACGAAGTCAAGACCATTAACTCACGAGGATGGAACAAAGCTAAACGATTACGAGATTGCTAAAGAGACTATTCGTTGTGTGGACGATTATCAAGCAAAGGAGCATAAACCATCTCCCTTGTCTCCTAATTTCATTGAATGGTTGAAAGAAGGTATTAAGTTCGTAGACGATAAGAAAGGCTCGTTTGTAGACTATAAGCAACGTACTATCCAAAAGACTTTGGATTATGACTTGGTTATAGACAATACAAACAAGCAAAATGCCAAACTTGCTAAAGATGGTGCCTTCGATAGCAAGGTTGTCCAAATGATTCAAGGCACCTCAAAGGAGGCTAAATAATGCCAATAGTTTTAACCGATAACGATTTCTTTACAGGGTTGTCAAACCTTGCATTGTTTATGCGTTTGTATGCTACAAACACTTCAAGTGCACCTGAAAAGTTTGTAGATTCTTTTATGACCGATACTCTCGGTAGTGGTAATACCAAGATATTTCCTTGGGCTGATTTACCTTCTGTTGTCGATTACTCTCCTACTTCATCTTTGTTACAGACTACCAAAGTCAATGCCGGAGAAGAGTATCTTCAAATCACTGAGAAAAAACTTATCAAGAGTTCTTTCAATAGATATATTCTCGATATGGCTTTCACTAGCGAAAGCGGTATGAATGGTTTCATCGGCTATTTGTTAGGGCAAATGGAATCCGCCAAAGTTGACTATTTGTACGATGTAATCATTACTGATTTGTTTGCTAAGGAGTTTACCGGTACTTCTCAAAATGCTACTATCGACCAATATGATTTGACCAAAGCTACCACATTTACCGATTTGAACAATGGTCAATTGCTCAATGGTAAGGAGATTGCGAAGCAAGTTCAGTTGAATCTTGACAATATTCAAGTCTATTCTACCAAGTACAATGGATTAGGCAATAAGGAAGCCTTGTCTGTAGGTGATATGAAGTTTATCTTCTGTGAGCCTTACAAGACCGACAACCTTATCAATTTGTTTGCAACATTGCTCAAATCCGATGTAATTGTCGACAACTTCCATAAACCTACTATGTATGATATTCCTACTTCCAAGATAGCAAGTGCCAATACTTCGGTCATTGGATGGATTATGCATAAGTATGCTTATCAAATGTTCTATAAGTTCACATTTATGGGCAGTTTCTTCGATGTATCCAACCTTACGATTAACAACTTCTTGCATTTCTGGTATGGTAAAGGATGGCTTGAGAATCTTCCTGTAGTCAAGTTTACCGCTAAGACCAAAACACTAGGAGCATAATGCTTATGGGCTTCAAATATCAATATGCATTAACTAGCGTTCAATTTGATAGCTCTTATGAGAACGCTATAAGATTTGATACTAGAGCCCAGCAAGAAGAGTACTTCAAAGTAAGTACTCTTTTTGCTAATGCCAAAAGTGTCAACTTCGATTTTGGTAACTTGATAAATACCACTTTGGTTGTCAAGGTCAAGAAAGCTCCTATGGAGCTTATGGGTTATAACTATCTTATTCTTAAGGATTTGAATCAAAATCCTACACATAGATATATATATTTCTTCATTGATAAAGTAGAGTATATCTCAGGCGGAGACAACGTTAGCGATACAACCATTAGACTTGATTTGACTATGGACGTTCTCAATACCTATATGCTTGATATTGCGTGGGATAATGGTGCTCTTATAGAGCGTGCTTCGTTGGATAGATGGGATAATATAAATGGTTATCTTTATTACAATTTAAAGCCTGATAGTCCTTTTAGATTAGACGATGAAGGAGAAGCCAAATGCTCCAAAGTTCTTATAAATCGTGAGAACCTCCAAGTTCTTAATAGTGATTATGATATTTCTTCTGGCACTTCCTTGTGGTATGATTGGATAAACCAATATGTTCAATGTTGGGAGTATGTATTTTTGGATAAGAATCACCAATATGCATATAGAGCTACTACTCAAAACGCTCACAATAATTTATCTCAAGCGTGGCTTTTAAACTACAATATGTTTTCCAAGGAAGGAACGGATACAATACCTGATTATGGATTATTGGTAGTTCCTATCTACAAAGACCCAAATCATAAAATCCGTTGTCATTTTAAATATGGTAATAAAGATATTTATATAGATGTTTCTCACGATGGCTTGAGTGCTTTTAGAGGGGCAAACAATGATGCTTCCTATTTCTTTGGAGACAAATATGGACTTATGTGTCCATTGTATTTGGAAGGCACTACTTGTTCAATAGAAGGAGATAATTTGATAATTGAAGGAGACCCTTCAGATACTAATCCTGTTACAAGTACTGCTATTTTTACAAAGAATTATATCAATTGTATGCAAACTGAAGATAATGGTTATACTTCAACTTCGTATAGTTTCAAAGGTATCTTCATTGGAGGAAGGGCTTTTCCTGATATTCCTAGCAAGACTGCTCAATATAGCGGTAAAGGTTATTATTCACCTGTAATTTCTCAATTCTCTCTTGTCAATGCTACTTCAAGATATACTCGAGCTTGTCCCCGTTTGCTTAGTTCCAATTATTCAGGTGTTGTTATAAAATGCGTAGGTGATGAGCTTGAGTATTCTTGGTTGGATTTGAGTGCAAAGCATAATGACAAATGGGATGATGGTAAGTTCTCTTTGCTTTATACCGAGGTTATTCAACCTGAGATAACTAAGTACTATGTTCGTATCAAAGCACCCTATGGTGTCTATATCGAAGATTCAAACTACAATTATAGCGGATTGGTATCCACTGCCGATACCTCCATAGCTATCGTAAATAGTGCCTATGCAGAGTTCCTAGCAAACAATAAGAATTATTGGCTAATGTCCTTTGCAAACGCTCTTGGTGGTGGTGTTAGTGGCTTATTGGACGCTTATCACCCCGCCCATCCTACCGAAACCATAGAAACCACTACAAGAGATTTGAAAGCAAAAGGCGGTAAGTTCAGAAGTCCTACAACAGGTAAGTTCGTCGGTATGGATTCACCTGAGCGACCTTTGGTAGGAACCGGATTCGGTAGAGATGTGACAAAGACTATAACAAAGCCTGCTTGGACCGATTGGACTTCTGTTGCAAGTTATGGCGTCGGAGTAGCTTCAAATGTTTTCAATAGTGCCTTTACTATCGCCAATGTAAAAGCCTCTCCATCCAATATGAAAAACTCCACAGGCAATGGATATTTCACATATTACACTACAGGCTTCGGATTGTACGTAGAGGCTTATAGTGCTTTGGATATAGACTTGGACAGGTGCTATCAATATCATTATATGTACGGATACAAGTACGGAAAGTTCGGCAATATCAACGATTTTATGAACATAAGACACTATTTCAACTATATCCAAGCCGATTTGCAAAATATCACAGGCAAAATCGGTTATAATATTCCTAACCAAGTCCGTGATGAGATTAAGCATATCTTCGGTCAAGGTGTTAGATTATGGAACGTCTCGGACAAAATGTTCGATTACGAAGTAGAAAACTATGAAAGGAGTCTTGAATAATGTTTGGAAACAAATACAAGCAACTATATCAACAATCGTTGTTGCAAATGCAAGGATTGGTAGACAAGGTAAACTCAGGATATTTCAATCCTGTTAAGATTCAAAGCCTTACTAGAAAGGCATATACATCTATGCTTCAAGCAAAAGATTTGATGCTTTGTGCCAATCGTTATGTATGGGATGGAATAACCACAAATATCACTAGTCAACAAATAGAAGCACTTCTTTATCAATATGGTTCATTGTGTATTTTTGAGAACGATAAAGGTGAAATCATATTTTCTAGATATACTATGATAGGACAACTCAATCCCGCTGGTCTAATGGACAAAATCCAACCTATAGATTTTGCCGGAAAGGCTTATGACACGGTTAGAAGCGTCATTCATAGTTCGTCTCAAAAGCCTTTGAAGCAAGGGGAGCCCTTTGCAGTAATCGTGAACGATTATACAACCTTAACTCAATTGACTGATGAAATTAGTAGAGCTTACATAAATGGTGCTACCACAATCAAAGACCAAGTGGAAGTCTATTCCCAACTGATGAACAATATCATATTGTCCATCAAGAAAGCATTGGCACTTTGTGAGAACGAAGACCAAAAAGAAATAGTTAGTCAACAGGTCCAAGAGTTATTGGATCCTGACAAGACGATAGTGGCGGTAAGCGGTAGTAGAGGAAAGGCGGTAAGCACACCTATCCAAATGTTCAATTTTGGAAACAACTTCGACTGCCAAAACTATTGTCAAACCATAGAGTTCTATGACAAGGTAAGAAGGGGCTTCGATGGAATCCCTGCACCCGACACTTTCGAGAAGAAGGAACGTATGATTACAAGCGAGGCGGAGAACAATGGTGTTGATACCAATATAGTTCTCTTAGATGGCTATCTTCAAAGATTCAACGCCTTGGAGCTATTCAAGAAGTATTGCAAGAACGAAGAGAACAAATCCATTAGTGTAAGGATTCAAGACGAGTTGAATCCACAGAAGAAGGAAGAAGAGGAAGGAGGAAACGAAGATGATAGCAACGGACAAAAAGAACAGGTTCGCCACGACGATAATGCTTAAGGAAATCTTTCCTGATATGGATAGTTTCATAACCTATAGCAAGGATTACTACACAGGCACCATCGATGATGAACATAGACCATATATGGAGACTTTGCTCAAAGCGTGCTATATGCATTTTGCGACTGCCAATATAGCATATGACACCATAGACGCCTTCAAGAGACATTTGGCGGAAAGTATGCTGATAAACCTTGCTTTCTATACAAACAAGCTTTGTATAGCCACAAAGGCTTCACAATTGAGCGATGATGAGTTGATACGAGGAGACTTGACGATAGCCAATACAGCCTCTCACGATAATGAAGAAGTTGACAATCCCTTGGATGAACCTCTTAAGTTCATAGAGACCCAATCGAGTTCCAATACAAAGAGGAATAAACTTGAATCCTATATTCTCTACGTAAGGAATCTTCCTAAGACCTATATAGATGAGTTCATCACTAGGTTTTGGAGACATTTCCTCTTCATCTATGAGACAGGCTGTTACATATACAAAGACGATGATTCAAACAATACGGAGGGAAACTAGATATGGCTGATACATTTTTCATCGAAGGTCTCAATACGCTTCCTGAACAGGTCCAAATAAACAAGGAAGATATAGAGACAAATACTGAGAAAATAGCTACCAATACTGCAAACATTGCTACCAATACTGCAAACATTGCTACCAATTCAAGCAATATAACCAACCTCCAAGATGATATAGGCAAGATTGTATTGACTGAAAAAGGATTCAACAAAATCAAGACTATGGCTGAAGAAGTTGGAACTACTATAGAATTGATGGTTACAACCGATTTTACCGAAAATGTTCAATCGAACAATACCAATGAACTCAAATTGGATGTTTTTTTTGCTGAAAGTGTAGAGCCCATATATCGAAATATTCATCTTGTGCCTAATCAAACAATAGACGACTATGACCAACTTCAAGGCTCTTCAGAATCCAATTGGTATACCGGAAACGCTATGCTCAATCTTCCATCACAAGATACTGGTCATTTCGCTATATCATATCAAATAGGCGCTGTGCTGATATTGACTTTGATTTATCATTTTTAGTGATATAATATATATGTAGTTTTGTGCCAATTGGGTTGCAACTTCAAACCGGACTACCTTCACACGAGCTTCGAGGAGAGGCGAGGGCAGTGCCTTAAATAGCTGTCGAGCTATATGGTGAAGTTGTCCAATGGCCATTTTTATTATAGAAAGGAGCTCAAAATATGAGTTATACGTTCAAACCATATTCGTGTTTGAAAGCAAATGACAAGACAAGACTTTGGTTCGACAACCGACCTTTGTTTGCTTTCGGTTGCAATATTATGATTGTCATCGGTGCACGTGGAATCGGAAAGACCTTCAGTTTCAAGCGATATTGTATGAACAGGTTCTTCGACAAGGGCTATATGTTTGCTTGGTTAAGAGATAGCGATATAGCTAGAAGACAACTTTCATCGAACAATGGTGCTAAGTTCTTCGATGACGTCGGTAAGATGAATCTGCACACCTCCAAGTTTGTAGGAAAGATTGATGGTGAGACTATCCGTCTCAATGGAAAGACTGCCGGATACCTTATGCCTTCAAATACTTTCCAAAACTACAAGGGAAACGATTTCGATTCAATAAATACCATTGTCTATGATGAGTTCATCGCTGAAAGAGGCACCTCCTATAGAGGCTCTAGGAGTTGGGAAATCATCAATATGCTATATACCATAGCTAGAAACAAGAAGGATATTAAGATTATCCTATTGGCTAATGCTTTGGAACGTGGAGACGAATTACTGCAGACTTTCGGATTGAATATCAAGGATGATTCAAAAGGTATATACGTCGACCGCTCCAAAGGTATTGCCTGTTACTACTGCGACAACTCTCCTAGCTTCGAGGAAGAGAGAAGAAACTCGGTTATGGGTAAAGCAATCAAGGGCACTCAATTTGAAGACAACCTGTTTCATAACAATTTCGGAGACGATACTTTGCAATACTATGGAAAGCGTCCTCCCTATTGCAAACTGCATATCATACTATGTGATAAAATAAGCTCCGTGAGGCTCTATGACGCCCCTGATGGATTCATATACGCTTGCAACGATTTCAACCCAAATACACAGGCTAATCTGCGTTATACGACCGATTTCGGTGCAGTGGATAGCCACAGGGCACTCCTTAGCAAATATGCACGTGATACGCTTGTACAAGCGTTCTCAAACAACCAAGTGCGATTCGATAGTGCCAATACGAAAAATGCATTTGTTAGAATCATTTCATCATTGAGAAAAAAATAGCCCATTGTTTAGGGCTATTTTTTTCATCTAGGTTTGATTTGGAAATCCATATCCATAAGTATGACACCACCATTGACAAGCATAGGAATCTTCTTTCCACTATACTTCACACCTATGTGGAAGTCCTCGTATTCCATCTGTGCTTTTATTTCGTCCGGAGCTCCTGCCACCTTGATATTGACACCTCTAGGATTGTCGGGTGTCTTATTCTTCAAGACCTGATAGTAACATTTAGGTCCAAGGTATTTAGCTTTGACAACAGGGTTTGCATTGCTCTCAATCTTCCAAGCTCCCAATACTCTATCATCGACAGGTATTCCAACGCCTGTTCCATTGAGATGGACTGAATCCGTATCACAATAGATGAATATATCCATATTATCGTCTATAGCCTTAAACAACTGCTTTCTTGCATAGGCGGTTATGAACGAAGAGACTGCTGTATAGATGGGCTTTCCGTCTCTTTCGTCATCGCTTGTTTTGTATTGCACAACGCCATTTTCGTCAAGGTAAGGAAGCTTCTTTACGTGCTTCGGATTGGTTGCAAACTTACCATAAAGTGAGTTGATTAGAATCTTCATAAGTTGCTTCTTAGCTCCTTTCGATTTGCATTTCTCTTCATAGAGAGGCTTTATGTAATTCCTGAACAAAGAAGTAGACCCGTGAAACATATAACCATCCAAGTATCTAATCGAATAAATATCATAGTGTTTCCACATCAATTCCAAGTCAATGGAAGTCAAAGTAAGCTCTATTTCGAAGTCTTCGCTATCGTACAGATAGGCTGAATCATTGCCCCATCCGTAGACGTCATTTCTTAGAATCGTTGGAAGCATACCTTCCTTGAGCTTGAAATTGACCGCTATCCTTTGTATATACAAGGGATACTGAATATCTTGCTTGTATCTACCTTTGAAATAGACAGGCTTTCCATATGGAAGAACCTTGGAACACATTTGATAAGGATACATTGAATTGACGTCATATACGTTGTCTATGGTGACTTCCTTGTCTTTGTACTTCGGATTGACCTGACACACGCCACCACGATAGGAAGCACGGATAAAGTTGTCAACTTCCGTCGATACCTGTGGAAACAAATAAGCGAAGTTGTGACCTAAGCTTTCCTTATATTTATTAAAAGTATCGCTTGCAGAGGTTATATAGGTCATACCCTCGTCATATTCCATAACCAACACTCTTGCTATTATCTCAGTGTCACGTCTAACATAGTCTATTTCGTCCATAGAGGGCTTATAATCCTCGTCCCTATATAATGTATAGTCGCATTCACCTTTGGTCACAGGAAGCCCATAATCGATTGCAATATCACGAACCTTTCCGACTATCTTCTTCGCTGAATCTCTGAATATAATAGGTCTATCTTCATCTTCGAAGCATACCTCTATTGTGTAGAAAATACCCATATCGGTAATCATTGTAGAAAACTCGTGTTTCTTGAGCTTGTGCCTTGTGTTGCATTCCACGCACTTGAAATCGTGTTTCAATAACCAAGAGATGATGAAGTTTCCATCGAATCTTAGGTTGTGGAAATAGATATAACAAGGTGCCAATGCTTGACAGGATTTAAAGAAATCTTCTATTGAATAGCCTGTAAAATGATTAAGTCCAATAAAGCTACAAATATCGTATAACCAAACTCTGCTATGACCATAAGCCCTATCGTACTCACTACAGGTTGTTTCGAAATCCGCCACATACGAGTTTTTCTTTTCGACGTCTATCTTGACTTTCCTTTTCATAGTCTCCTCTCCTCTCCTTATCATCAATACTTATAATGCATACGCTTATCAAATTGGTCTATATATCCATTGACAGTTGAAACGTTTATATCCGCGACGTCCATTCTTTTCAAAGCTTCTTCTGCATAATTCGATATTTTTTGATTATAGTAATAGACTTCTCTCTTGATTTGACTAAACATATTCAAGAATTGTGCTATATGAGTATTGGTCATCTTCTTTAATCGTGCAATCAATTCCTTACCACCTATAAAGTCCGAAAAAAGCGTCTCGAAGTTATCGTCAATCAACTCTCTTTCATCTTCTATCGCTTTCTTAAGAAATCCTTTATAAGTTTGCTTGACTTTGATTTTAAACTTTTCATCGTGTCTATTCCTACCTCTACCAACTTTTCTTGTAACGTCCTTGGTGGTCTCTAGAGCACTCTTAATGTGGATAATGATTGCACTTCTATCCGGATGGGTTCTCAGTTTGCTTGATATATGAACCTTTTCAACCAAGCCACCTGATTCGGCATAAGCCCTATTGTAATATCGATTGACTTTCCTAATATCCTTTTTGAGATTGAGATACTCTCTTCTATTCTTTAAAATAAGAGTATCCTTGACCGCTTGGTATTCCTTCTCCTGATACTTCGTTAATTTTATACGTGCCATACTTAGCTCCTTTTCTATAAATTAAAAGGGAGGTTTACCGCCTCCCTAACCTATCCTATTGCTTAGAAAGGAAGGTCTTCATAATCGTCTTTGGGTTCAGGTCCCTTGTAGTCTTCGACGGATTCAATTCCTCTAATCCAATATTGGTTGAATCTACTAGTCTTGTCTTTGCTAATGTTCTCAGGCTTCACCATCCATACATAAGTTCCTTCTGCTGTCGGTGCATTTTTTACCGCCTGTATAACTTTGAAAGTAACTTTTTTATTGTGGGTGTCATAGCCTTCATAAGTCAAGAAATCATATTTCTTGTTTGTTTTCTTCGACACTCCTGTAAGACGTCTAGCGTTGACTACCAACTTCTTTAATTCTTCCATACCTTTTAAATCCTCCTATTTTGGTTTTTGGACGCCGGAGACCGGCGATAACAGATGGGGCTAATTGTAAATAGAGAGGACCGCCCCATCGACTAGTCAATCTACAAGAGAAAAGGGTAAATCTTGTAGACCTCTCTAATAATATCACAACCGCTTGGAAAGTGAACTCGGTATTATACAACCATCTCTAATGTAAATAGCGAAGTAGTATCATCGACTACACTACCGATTATCTGCACCCTTATGGGCCACGGATAAACGTCACTAAACTTCTCGAAAACAACGTCGCTTACAAGCTCACAGCTATTGACGATATACTCAATGATATATAGCAATGTTCCAATAGGTATTCTTTCAAAGGTCAATTCTCGCTTTTCTATAGGGCGTTGACCGATTGGTTTGGAATCGTCCATAGTGTTTACTCTCAATCTATATGAGTGCCTTACATCAGTTGTGCATTCCTTGACTTTACTTAAAGCTAGAAACAATGAGTTAGTTATGTTTACTTGTTTCATATATTCACCTCGCTTAAATCAAATATGTTTCTAAAACCATTTCAGCATATAGACTAAAATCATCATAATCTTTAGCCAATTCTACATAATAACCCATCTTCCATTTATTGTTTAATTTCACCACACGCATTATCTTCAAACCGCCATATCCTCTCAATCTAAATGCATCATAGAAATCTTCAAGTTCTCTTTCACTATGTGCACTATACGTTGCATAATCAACAAGATTCTTACTAATAACTGCCGGCTTCGCATATTTCTTAAATAAAAACTCTACAGCACCAACATTATTGATGAACTTATCTCTACTGCTCATTATATCCAAAACTTCTTCACAAATATTTTTCGCTTGTTTCATCGTTATCTATTATCTTCCCAAACTAACATCAATTCAACTGCAAGCAGACTAGAAATACTTTCCAATTTAAAAGTATAAGTAATGCTTCCATCTTCCTTTATATCGTCTCTAACTTCGACTAATTCAAGTTCATTGACTAAAAGATTTATCAAACGTTTTGCATTTATACGACCAACCGCCTTGTCTAAATCATATTCAGTAGATAAAACATTTGTAATATCGCCTGTCGCTTTAACAACTTCACCTTGGATTGCAAGAATCTTTTCAACCCATTTGAAACCACCTTCAGCCACAACTCTCAAATCTTCCAAAGCCTTTTCTTTTTTCTTCTCTTCCATAATTACCTCTTTCCGGGCTATTGATAGCCCTATGAGACTACCAACCTTTATAGTTGGAAGCCCCTAAGGATTATCAATTACTTAATTTCTTTACTATTTTCAAAAGCTTTTACAAACATTTCGGCTATTTCCTCTTCATAGTTTCCGCAAAACTCTCCGTCCCAATCTGTACCAGCCAAAACACACCTAAAGAACCTTTCAAACTTGTTATTATTGTAATCATATTCAAACTCTTTGGGGATTTCTATTTCTATTTTCATTTATTTATAAATCTCTTTCTTAAAGCAAGTCAAATAAATATATCTTGTGTGTTTATCATCACTATCATCACGAAAATCAAAAGAAATGCATTTATCACTTTCATGATAAGAAATAATCTCATAATCAGCAAGCTTGACTAACATATCACCAATAGCATAATAATTATCTTTAATTTCATCACCCAAAAAACCTACACTCTTACCACTAATAGCAAACTCAACCGCCTTGTCAAATAAATAAGAAGCAACAGAAATCCTTTGATAACTACTTAAGTTTTCTTCAAACCGCTTTAAAAAAATGACAAACCGCCCTAAGTTAACTAACTTCTCTTTTTCTACTTCGTTTTCTACTTTTTTCATATTTATATATCCTCCTATATGGGCTTGATAGCCCTATAAGGATACCCTATACCCTACCGGGGTATAGGGTAGCCCTAACGGCTATCAATTACTTATTTTTTACTTTATCTAAATATATTTTTTTGAATGCATCAAAATCATTGCTTTCAAACTCTACTAATGTTTTTAACTTGCTATATACAAAGTAACCACTAATAGTTTTAGTAGGAGTATCATATCTATAAGCGGCATATAATATTTCATCTTTCCAAAAATAAACAACTTGAAACAAAGTAAACATCATACTATTATGCGAAGGTATACAACAATCATGAATAGTCCAATTATCACAATGATTGAATGGTATTACTATTTCGCTAAACTCTTGCACATCATGCCAAAAGGCTCTTGATTTAGCTTCACTATATCTAGTATAGCAATCATCTAAGGTCTTATACTTAAAGGTATATCGATTACCATTTGCGAATCTTATCGTCATTTCAACTAATTCTTTTTTTGTCATAACTTTTAAACCTCTTTCTATCCTCTCTAGGACAAAAATAATATACACCCATAGAAAGACAAATACAAGAGTTTTTTAATGAAAATATTTTCATAACTTGGTATACGATTTTACAATTTAAAACTAGGTATTATGAAAATTGCTATTGACTTATTGTTTATTTATATTTGTCAAGTGGTTTTGCTCGGTATTGGGGAAAATGGCTCGGTATTATATATCTA
>ERZ1023698.171-NODE-171-length-12547-cov-28.602786_pt1 | contig 12547 bp, 10 predicted proteins | sample MGYA00380349_ERZ1023698 | MGnify/ENA primary metagenome ERZ1023698 (study PRJEB33179, sample SAMN07449027) | human gut metagenome | biome: Human-gut; feature: Human associated habitat; material: Faeces | host: Homo sapiens | place: India:Kasaragod | collected...
TAGCGCACGTCGTTCGGGACGATGAGGTCGCTGGTTCGAGTCCAGTAATCCCGACCAAAAGCCGTCTAATGTGCCTATACACAGGGGATTTGCCTTGGTCGTGGCCAAAATGGTCGGCGAAATTTCGGTATCACAAGAACTTAAAAATCCGTAAGCCTATGAAGTTTATAAAGGATTTTTTTTATATCAATTACCATGAACGGCGAGCATTACTCGTAATCCTGACCCTGCTCGTTGTCAGTACCACAATGATTTTCATTGTAGGTTCTAAAGAAACCATGCCATCAGAAAAGCAACAAGCCCATAACGATAGTATCATCAGACATGCCACGCGGCAACAGCCAGGCTATTATGACGAAGGACTTCAGTCGAGCGAAGTATTCGCCTTTGACCCCAATACGGCAAGCCAATCTGATTTCCAACGGCTGGGACTGGAATCATGGCAAGCCAGAAACATCATCAAATACCGAAATAAAGGAGGTATCTTCAGGACACCTAGAGACTTTGCACGGGTTTACGGACTAACCAAGAAGCAATTCGAAAAACTGCTGCCCTTTATCAGAATTGGTAAAGACTACCAGCCGGCTGCCAACTTTTACCCAAGAGAAAGATACAACTACAGCTATCAAGAGACGGCTATAAGAACTAGAGAAGAAAGGAAGAAAGACACTACCCAATACAATTATCCACGGAAGCTGAAAGAAGGTCAGTATATCAACATCAATTCTGCTGATACGACCGAACTGCAGAAAATTCCCGGCATAGGCTCTTACTATGCCAGAAGCATCATCCGTTACAGAGAACGGTTAGGCGGTTTTGTTTCCATGAGCCAGATACAAGAAGTGGAAGGCGTGCCCGAGACAGCCCTCCACTATATGAATATTGATGCAAAACATATCCGGAAAATGAATGTCAACCAGCTCAGTTTAGCCGAACTGCGCAAACATCCTTACCTGGACTTTTACCAGGCAAAGGAAATCGTAAACTACCGCAGAACCCATGGTCCGCTGAAAAGTGCTGAAGAGCTGCGTCTCCTCAAAGACTTTCCACCTGCCGAAATAGAAAGAATCAAGCCGTATCTTGCCTACTAGGGGCAAGATAGCCTGTCTGCAAGTTTGCCGGTGCCTGTCTGCAAGTTTGCCGGTTTTGCTAAATGACACCAAACTGGTGCAGGAAGATAAGGAAAATACAGATTGGACAGATAAAACGGATGGTGAACAGGAAAACAGGGAAGAGAGTTCCCTTCAGGGTTCCCCAGTTGGTAAACTCATCACGCACAATCTTCTTAGGCACATACCATCCCAGGAACAGACAGGTGATGAATGAACTCAACGGCATGAGCAGTTGGGCAGTAAAGTTGTCACAATTGCTCAGGAAATCCTTACCGAAGAAGCCCAAATCTGGTACAGCGCCCTGAGAGAGCGAACAGAATACGGCTATGATGCAGCAAACGACGGTCTCGAACCAGGCTCCCTTGGCACGACTTATCTTACCCTCCTCATAAATAAAGGCGGTACCTATCTCGTGCATCGAGATGGTAGAAGTCAGGGCTGCCAATACCAGCAAAGCATAGAACAACACCGAAATCACATAACCGACAACCGGCATGTTACCGAAAGCCTCCTGGAATACGTTTGGCAAGGTAATGAAGATGAGCGAAGGACCGCTGTCTGGCTGCACACCTACCGAGAAGGCTGCAGGGAAAATCATCAAACCTGCCAATACGGCGATTACCGTATCAATGGTCACAATCTGAGTAGCCGACTTCAAGAGATTGGTCTGTCTGTTGAAGTAAGAGGCATAAGTACACAGACATGCCGTACCCATGCTCAAAGAGAAGAACGCCTGCCCCAGCGCTTCGAGCAACACATTCTCATCTACCTTAGAGAAATCCGGCTTCAGCAGGAACTCCACTCCTTTCATCGCTCCCGGCAGAGAGCAGGAAGCAATCACGATAACTACCAACAGGAAGAAAAGCATCGGCATCAGAATCTTGGATGCTTTCTCTATACCATTGCGTACACCGCGCACTACCACCATGTGGGTAAGCAGGATAAAACCTACTGCCCATAAGGTAGGACGGATAGGATCGGCTGAAAAGGTCTGGAAATAGGTTTTCACATACTCTGCATCGCCATGAACACCACCCATGATACTGGCATAGAGATACTGCAGGCACCAGCCAGCCACTACGGCATAGAAACCCAGGATAATCATAGAGGTGATGATACCCATCAAGCCCAAAGCACCCCAAGCCTTATGCTTACCCAGATTGGTATAAGCTCGGGCTGCATTGGATGCAGAATGACGACCGATGATGAATTCGCTCATCATGCCAGGCAATCCGAGCAGGATGATACATACCAAATAGATGAGAATGAAGGCGGCGCCACCATTCTGACCTGCCATATAAGGGAAGCGCCATACATTACCCAAACCGACTGCCGAGCCGGCTGTGGCAAGAATAACGCCCAACTTACTACCAAAATTTCCTCTTGTTTCCATTATCTAAATCTTTAATGTGTAGTGTTTGTTGTTTTCCGAAGAAACGGCAGATGCTACACCTTATTATATATATATGCTTGTCTGATTATATGATCATCCGATTACAAATACTTTATCCGAAAACCCCAAACTGGTTCAGGAATACCAGGAAGATGAGGACAGGACAAACGAACTTAATCAGGAAAAGATAAATACTGAAGAGACGGCCCTTCAAGGTTCCCCAGTTAGTAAACTCATCCTGTACGATCTGCTTAGGTACATACCAGCCCAGGAACAGGCAGGTAAGGAATCCTCCCAGAGGAAGGAATATCTGACCCGTAACGAAGTCGAACCAATCGAACAGCGCCTTTCCGAAGAACGAAAGCTTATCTGTTGCACCCAAAGAGAGCGAACAGAAGGCTCCGATGATGGCACAGGAAACCGTAACGATGGTAGCACCCTTCTTGCGGTCTATCTTCAATTCCTCGTAGAAGAAAGAGGTATTCACCTCATGAAGTGACATCAGCGAGGTCAAGGCAGCTACCGACAGCAACACGTAGAAGAGCAGCGAGATGATCCAACCCAATACAGGTAACGCTGCAAACGCCTGATTAAAGACATTCGGCAAAGTGATAAAGATGAGCGAAGGACCACTATCCGGTGATACTCCTACAGAGAAGGCTGCAGGGAAAATCATCAGACCAGCCAGTACTGCTACCAGCAAATCGATGATGGAAATCTGCAAAGCACTCTTGAAGAGATTGGTCTGACGGCTGAAGTAAGAGGCATAGGTACAGATACAGCCCATACCGATACTCATAGAATAGAACGACTGACCCAAAGCATTCAGGAACACGTTTCTGTCTACCTTTCCGAAATCAGGCTTCAACAGGAACTCCACGCCCTTACCTGCATCCGGCAACAGACAAGCTGCTACCACAATGATCAAAAGCAGGATGAACAGGAGAGGCATCATCACCTTAGAAGCCTTCTCTATACCGCCGCGCACACCATGAATAATCACGAAATGACAAATCAGGAATATCGCTACCGTCCACATAACCGGACGCACAGGATCAGAAGAAAACTCCTTGAAGTAATTCGCCACAAAGGTAGGGTCACCATGCAGTTCGCCCATGATGCTGGCATAGACATACTGCAGACACCAGCCCGAAACCACCGCATAATAGCCCGTAATCAGGAAACCGGTAAGCACCTCCAGGTAGCCTACCCACTTCCATGCCGTACCATTAGAGAGCTTGGTATAAGCACGTGCGGTATTTGAGGCACCATGACGGCCGATGATAAACTCAGAAATCATACATGGAATGCCCAACAGGAGCACACTTCCGATGTATACCAGAATAAAGGCTGCGCCACCTTCCTGACCAGCCATATAAGGGAAGCGCCATACGTTACCCAAACCTACGGCGCCACCTGCTGTAGCAAGAATCAATCCAATCTTGCTACCAAAACTTCCTCTATTTGAATCTGTCATTTCTATCTTTCTATTACTAATTTCTTACTTTTTAATTTTTCTTCGTGCAAAATTATAAAATAATTCTGAAATATATGAATTATTTGAAAGCAAAAACACAAATTTAGTAATATTTATGCTATTTAGTCCGTTTTAGGACGCAGAAATGACTTTTTCGATACATTTTCTAACGATATTCAGCCGGCAAGGTATCACGCCACTTCGAGAAAGGATTGCCCAAGAGATGCGAATTGTAGAATCGCTTGTCGCCTGTTACCTCCATACCGATGAAATCAGGTTTCTCATAGGCTTCAGTCTCGCTTGCCAACTCCACCTCTGCCATGACCAGACCTTCATTATCGCCATAGAACTCATCTACCTCGAAGGTATGACTGCCACTTTTCACCAGATAGCGACGCTTATCGATGACGCCACCCTGACAAAGTTGCAGAAGATGCTGCGCCTCGTCCATCGTTATCTCCTTTTCAAACTCATAGCGGGTCATGCCGCCATTTACCGACTTGCCCTTAATAGTAAGGTAAGCCTTCTCATCCCGTGTGCGAACCCGCACCGTAGCCCCCTCGGCAGGAATATATCCCTGCTGGATATGACTAGAAGAAAAGGCGGCGCTTTTATAAGCGTCGCCCTTCTTAACGAGGAATTTTCTTTCTATTTCTAATCCACTCATTGTTTTATACTAATGTTGTTGCATAGATGGCAAAAAGAATACCGAGGACTATCAATCCTATGAATATCCACTTGATTACTTTTTCGCCTTTTGCAGCCTGTTTCTTCTGATAAGCCTCATGTTTGGCTCTTCTTAAGTCTTTATTTCCACTCATAGTCGTATATTTTTTAGATTATTATTGTTGTTCGTCATCATTCGTAGGGAACTCCATCAGGTATGCCTTGATGAAATCATCTATCTTGCCGTCCATCACGCCATCTACATCCGATGTCTGATAGTTGGTACGGTGGTCTTTCACACGACGGTCGTCGAAGACATAACTTCTAATCTGGCTTCCCCACTCTATCTTCTTCTTACCAGCCTCAATCTTAGCCTTGGCCTCCAGACGCTTCTTCATGGCGCGGTCGTAGAGTTGGCTCTTCAAGAGCAACAAGGCTTTGGCGCGGTTCTTTGGCTGGTCACGGGTCTCGGTATTCTCGATGAGGATTTCTTCTTCCTCGCCGGTATCAGGGTCAGTATACCAATAACGCAGACGGACACCCGACTCCACCTTGTTCACATTCTGACCACCGGCACCACTCGAACGGAAGGTATCCCAGGAGAGCTTGGCTGGGTCGACATACACCTCGATGGTATCATCTACCAACGGAGTTACGAAGACGCTGGCGAAACTGGTCATTCGCTTGCCCTGGGCATTGAAAGGAGAAACACGCACCAGTCGGTGCACACCGTTCTCGCTCTTCAGATAACCATAAGCGTACTCACCGCCCTCAATGGTCATGGTCACACTCTTGATACCAGCCTCATCGCCTTCCTGCATATCGGTGATGGTTACCTTGTAGCCATGAGCCTCAGCCCAGCGCATATACATACGCATCAGCATCTGTGCCCAGTCCTGACTCTCGGTACCACCGGCACCGGAATTAATCTTGAGCACACAGTCCATCGGGTCTTCCTTCTGGCGAAGCATGTTCTTCAACTCCAAGTCTTCGATGGCTTTGATCGCCTTGGCATAATCGGCATCCACCTCTTCCTCAGTCACCATTTCGTCTTTATAGAAATCGAAGGCAAGCTTCAGCTCGTCGGCATAAAGACGTACGGTCTTATAGCCGTCGAGCCATTTCTGGATACCCTTCACTTTCTTCATCTGCTCCTGTGCATACTTCGGATCTTCCCAGAAGTCTGGAGCCTGGGTACGGAGCTGCTCCTCTTCGAATTCTACTTTCTTCTGGTCTATATTGAGATAGTGATGCAGAGCATCAGCTCTGTCCATCACATCCTTCAACTGGTCAGCTGTAATCATTAACTTTGAACTTTGAACTTTGAACTTTATAATTACTCCTCATACATCTTGTCAATCTCCGCCTTGTAGTTCTTGTTGATGATAGGGCGGCGAATCTTCAAGGTATTGGTCAACTCACCCGACTCCATAGAGAAGTGGTGAGCCAGGAGGGTAATGCGCTTAATCTGCTCATAATAAGCCAGATTTTGCTGGAGAATCTGGATACGGTCCATCAGCATCTTCTGCACCTTCTCGTTAGCACACAAATCTTCACGGCAGGTGAAGGCGATATGATGCTCACGTGCCCAGTCCTCCACGAGACGGAACTCTGGAACGACGAGGGCTGATACGAACTTGCGCTGGTCGGCAATCACAGCCACCTGATCGATAAACTTATCTACCAGGAGCAACGATTCTACCTGCTGCGGAGCGATATATTTACCATTCGATGTCTTGAACAGGTCCTTGATACGCTCGGTGAGATAAAGCTCGCCATCCTTCATATAGCCGGCATCACCGGTATGGAAGAATCCATCCTTGTCGAATGCCTTCGCATTGGTGGTATCACGATGATAATATCCCGGAGTGATGGTAGGACCCTTGAGGAGCACCTCATTATCCTCACCTATCTTTACCTGAATGCAGGAGATAGGGCGACCCACCGAACCCAGACTGCGTTTCTTGTCGAGATGATCACAAGATACTGTAGCAAGACTCTCGGTCAGACCGTAACCCACCACCATATTGATACCGATGGCATGTACAAACTCCTCTACTTCCGGACTTACATAAGCACCCGCTGTAGGGAAGATATTCGGTTTTTCCAAGCCCAACTGCTTGCGAACCATGCTCAAAACGGTCTTGTTGATAATCTGATATTCCAACTCCAATGTCAGAGGAGGGCGCTTGCAGTTTGCCAGATATTCTATATTCCGCTTCTTTCCTACTGCCAAAGCATGGTAGAAGAGTTTCTTCTGGATAGGACCGGCATCATCCATCTTAGCCTTTACGGCGATATACACCTTCTCCCAGAAACGTGGCACACTACACATACAGGTAGGATGCATCTCACGCATACTCTCCTGAATTTCATGAGGATAAGTATTGATGATGAGTTCGGCACCTTCGCTCAAGCAGAGATATGCCCATCCACGCTCAAAGATATGGGTGAATGGAAGGAAGTCGATGACGCGGTCCTTTTCGGTAACAGGAATGCACTCATCGTTTGCCTTCAAAGCAGCATAATACTGGCTATAGGTCAGCATCACGCCCTTGCTATCTCCAGTTGTTCCACTGGTATAGAGGATATTAGCCAAGTCATCCATACTTGCCTGCTTGTAGAGTTCCTCTACCTCCGTCTGACGAGGAAGATTCTCTCCCAGCTTCAGGAAGTCCTTGAAATAGAGGGCTGCAGGATCGTGGGTACTGATGCGCACGCTTGAATCGAAGATGATGATACGCTCCAGAGATGGACAGAGGGCAAAGATACGGTGAGCCTTGTCATACTGCTCCTGTTCGCCAACAAAGAGGAAGCGAATCTGCGCATCATTAATCATATATTGAATCTGCTGCTCGCTGCTGTTGGCATAGAAAGGCACAGAGGTAACTCTGATACCGTACGCACCGAAGTCGGTGTACAGATAATGCACACAGTTCTGCGAGAAGACTGCGATTTTGTCAAGAGGTTTAGCCCCAAGATTCAGGAGGGCATTGCTCACTTGTTTCACTCTTAAGGAAAAGAGGTTGAATGAAACCGATTGCCACTGGTCGCTGCCAAACTTTCTGAAAGTTAAAGCAGTTTTCTCTCCCCATTTCTTGGCGAGATTATGTACCAGTACCGAAAGATGACTATTAATCTGCATAAGCTTATATTTATATTCTGATGCAAAGATAATAGAATTTGTTAAGAACACAAAATAAAAAGATATTTTTTCCACTTTATCTGCTCTTTTTTTCGTATCTTTGCCCCAAAATCAAAAAATAGGGAGATTATGATGACACAAGAAGAATATGTAAGCGATGCCGTGGATTTGCTGAAAAAGCTCATCGCCACCCCATCTGTAAGCAGAAACGAGAAGGAGGCTGCCGACATCATGGAGCAGACCATCCGCAAATATGGGTTCGAACCTCATCGTGAGGCGAACAACATCTGGATTATCGACCCTCATTACGATGAGAGCCGACCTACCCTGCTGCTCAACGCTCACATCGATACCGTGAAGCCTGTGGCTTCATGGACACGCAACCCGTTTTCACCGGATGTAGAAGAGGGTGTACTTTACGGTTTGGGCAGCAACGATTGCGGCGGCGGACTCTGTTCGCTCCTCCAGATATTCAGAATGCTGACCGCAAAGCCTCAGCAGTATAATCTTATCTATCTGGCATCCGCCGAAGAAGAGATGTCGGGAAAGGATGGCATTACCCGTGCCCTGCCTTTGCTTCCGCATATCGACCTTGCCATCGTAGGTGAACCTACCGGCATGAACCCAGCTGTTGCCGAAAAGGGACTGATGGTGCTGGATGTGATTGCTCACGGAAAGAGCGGTCATGCTGCCCGCAACGAGGGAGTAAACGCTATCTACGAGGCATTGGATGATATGCGATGGATTCGTGACTATAAGTTTGAGAAAGTGAGCGAGTTTCTGGGCCCTACCAAGATGACGCTTACCGTAGTGAATGCCGGAACCCAGCACAATGTGATTCCGGACAAGTGTACGATGCTTGTGGATATCCGCACCAACGAGTTTTACGACAACGAGGAGGTTTACAAGTTTATCTGCCAGCACCTGAAGAGCGAGGTGAAGGCCCACAGTTTCCGTCTGAAGTCATCCCGTATTGACCCGGCGCATCCTCTTATCAGGAAATGTGTAGCCATGGGCATGAAGCCATTCGGCAGTCCTACCCTCAGCGACCAGGCTCTGATGCACTTCCCTTCGTTCAAACTAGGTCCTGGCGAATCTTCCCGCTCCCATTCTGCCGATGAATTCATCAAAATAAGCGAGATAGCTGATGCTATCGCCAAATACAAAGAGCTCTTAGATGGCGCTGCCATCTAAGAGCTCTGCTCAATTCATCTATATTATATATATATGTTTACCTGCAGAATTACTTCACTACCTGTTCAGTAGAGGCATTCTCGCCATTAATAGGAGTACCGGCAGTACCATCGTTGATAAAGAACTTAGCCTTGAGATATGCCGTAGGAATCTGAACCTTATACCAACCAGTCTTACCATTATGAGAAGCAGATGCATCGAAAGTCATCTTGACTCCTGGCCATGCAGCAGAAGAGGTTGTGCCATTATAGAAGTAGCAATAAACATTCTCCCACTTAGAAGCATTATCGAAGTAAACATACTCCGAATCAACGATCTCATCTTCATGTACCTTGGTCACAGTAGTGCTGTATGTTCCGTCAACATAGTAGCCGTGGTTGACAAAGTCCACGTCAGCAGTTATCTTATTTCCATTACCATCCAAGAAAATGAGTTGAGCAGGAGCAGTTGTCTCGGTGCCATCATAAGTCCACTTGAAGACATTCTTTCCAGAAACACTCTTACCTACAAGAGGCAACATTTTTTTGATAGCATCATTCCAGTCACCAGCATACTTAATTACAGGACTAACCTTGTTATTCCATACATATACGGCTGCTGCCGTATTGGATGTCTCCAAGAAACAGGAGATTTCGTCAGCCTTGCCCAAGGCTGGAACGTAAGCCTTCACTTTCTTGTAAGTTACCGAACCTGTTTCTGTCTTGCCTTCCTTGTCAGTTGCACCCCAAGTGATAGTAACATTCTTACCATAGGCAACATCAGCACCTACAGTAAACTGCTTGTCAGCAGTAAAATCCTGCTTAGCACCACCATTCACCTGAATCCAGGCAGAAACAGCATTCAAAGGAGTAGCAGTCACAGTGAGCGTCTCATCAGAGAAGGCTGTACCATCAGCTGGATTGAAAACAACCTCAGGAGGCAGCACAATAGAACCAGCATTATAGATGACAGCAATACCTGACTCGCCAACATGACCAGAGATTGTAGAAGCATTGACGGTGAAAGCACCACCGCCTACCATATCCTTATAAGTACCAGGCTTGAGCCACTTGCCGTCGCCAGCACCATTGGCTACAGTCACGTCACGGTCAGAACCATTTCCCAATACGATAATAGCGCCACTCTTACGAACCTGAGCACAAACGCCATTACCTTTTACATAATAGTTTGGCTCGCCGGCACAAACGTTGTGCATGTAGTTTACCTGAGCTACTTCAGCATCTTTGAAGTGAACGCTTCCCTTATCGCCAAATCTGATATCATTCTTTCCCTTCTGAGCAGGACGGGAGAAATAAAGAGCGGTAGCTCCATTGTTACCTGCAACAACAGCATACGCACGGTCGATAACATTCTGGCTTTTATTCTTTGACTCACCACCATCGTTGGCATAAGTATCATGGCTTTCACCCCAATAAACCAACTTTTCTGTCTTTGCTTTTCTCTGATTGAAATTACCAACAGATTCATTGATAGAACCACCGGCAAAAGAATTGGCAAAACCGTTACCATAACCATTATCGGTAATGCTCATGTAGGTCTGATACTCTGGGAAAAGGACATTATCATCACCACCAGTACTGTCAAGGATCTCACCATAGTTGTACATCTCCTGATCCACCACATTCTTCATAAAAGAATCGCCTTCAGAAGGCAAAGCGATGTGCTTGATAGCATCCCAACGGATACCATCCACGCCACAGGCCTTCAAATCCTGGATGTATTGTTTGATGATGGCTTGCACAGTAGGATTGTTGGTATCGAGGTCCCACATTCCAATCATACCAAATGTAACCTGATGGCGGTCATTCCAGTTACCCACACCAAATCGTTCATGATAAAGACTCTCGTCCTTCAAGCGTGCAGCCACGTTAGGATGGTCGGTATGGTTGGCAACAACATCCACAATTACCTTGACCCCATACTCATGAGCCTTAGCACAGAGGGCCTTCAGGTCTGCTTCAGTACCAAGACCGTTACCTATCTTAAAGTCGTATGGACGATAAACATCATACCAGACGGATCCTTTACCTGCTCTTTCGTGAACAGGAGAAGTCTGAACGGCAGTAAAGCCTGCCTTGGCGATATTAGGAATTTCTTCCTGGATATCTGCCAACGTCCAGTCGAAACAATGAAGGATGACACCATCCTGAATATTGTCTTTAAGACCATATTTGTTGTCTGCGAAGATGTTGGATGCCATAGTGAACAGCATCACCAACATCAGAAGACCATAATTGATTGTCTTTTTCATATTCTGCTATTATTTTCTGATGATTACTTTCTTACCATTATGAATATAGAGTCCTGGCTGAGCAGGCTTGCTGATACGGACACCTGTGATAGAATACCAGGCATCATCGGTTGTCTTCTTCACAGCTGTGATGGTAGTATTCTCTATGGCTGTAACAACCTTACCGTTTACATAAACCGTTTCTCCCTGAAGAACTGAACCTGCTTCGCCATTATTGATGACGAAACAACCAGTAAGGAAAGCAGCAGGAACCTCCAAAGAATAATAGCCTTTCTTGCCGTTATACTCAGTCTCTTCGTCGAGCTGCATCTTCACGCCAGGCCATTCTACAGAAGCCTCAGTTCCGTTATAAATATAGCAATATACATTCTTCAGGTTCTCTATTGTATTATCAAAGAACACCTTTACCTTGCCTGCAGGAGCAGTCTCAATGGTCTTGGTGAAATTACCTTCTACATAATATCCATGATTCTTGAATTCCAGGTTAGCGTCTACAAGTTTCTGCCCACCATCATGAGTAAAGATAACACCAGTAGGAATTTCAGTACCAACTGTATATGTCCATTTAAAGACATTCTTGCCATCTTTAGTTCCCATCTTGGTCATGGCATCTCCAGGCCAAGCAGCAGTAGTAAACTGTTTAACCTTGTCATTCCAGGCCCAAATCTTGGCATTGTCATAACTTGTTTCCAAGAACACGGAGATTTCATTTTCCGTTACCACTGGTGTATAGTCTGCCGCAAGTGCTGAAACTGGAGCCATGAAGGTCATGCTCAGCAGCAATACCAGTGTACAAATCAACGTATAAAATTTCTGCATAAACAAAATGTATTAAGTTTGAATTATAAGATTTCGTCGGCAAAAATAAGAATACTTTTTGAAAAGCAGATGAAGAAAAGTTAAATAAATAGCATAAAAAAAAGACAATCGTTTGCACAATTTGCAAGCGTATGCCTTTTTTTTTATGCTATTTACTCAAGTGGCTCAATCAGCTTACTCAAGTGGTTCAATCAGACTACTCAAGTGGCTCAATCAGCGAGTACAGCCGACTGCGTAACCCGATACAGTCGAATCCTTAACCCGATGCTGTCGAATCCTTAACCTTGTCCAGACGTCTGCGTAACCCAGTGCAGCCATATCCTTAACCCGACGCAACCGCTTCAGTTGGTAAACGGAAGAACATCATTTTTTCACCTCATTTGGGTGGGCAATGACTACCAGAGAGAATTACCCTTTTTTAATGACTACCAGATTCAATAATAGGTACCATCAGAGCCAATCTTGTGTCTTCTAATATGCCCGAATGACT
>ERZ1023698.181-NODE-181-length-11907-cov-6.141326_pt1 | contig 11907 bp, 8 predicted proteins | sample MGYA00380349_ERZ1023698 | MGnify/ENA primary metagenome ERZ1023698 (study PRJEB33179, sample SAMN07449027) | human gut metagenome | biome: Human-gut; feature: Human associated habitat; material: Faeces | host: Homo sapiens | place: India:Kasaragod | collected...
GATATACCAGTTGGGATGATAGAGGTTCCTCTTCAGCACCGCCGCAGTCTCCGCCCCGGGATAGCTCGCCAGTACAAAGGACGCAATGGCTGCATACTCCCAGCGCGCGTTTTCCGAGGGCGTCGCATAGCGCAGCAGATCGGCGTAGGCGGGCGGATAGGGATAGCGGCCAAGATAGCGCAGACAGGCAAAGCGCACCTCGTCGTCCTGCGAGGGATCTTTGAGGAGGGCGTGTATTTTCTCGCAGTATGCGCCGGAGGAAAAGCGGAAATAGTTGAGCAGCGTCACCTGCATCCACGGCTGAAACGCATCAAACGCCTCCCAAAGCGCGTCGGCAAGCTCCCATGTGTCGCCCGTGTAGTTCAGCAAGCCGTCGGAGAGGAGCTTGCTGTGATAATAGAGGCTGCTTGCGTCGATGATCCGCAGCGCACGCACAAGGACGGCGGGATCGCCCGCCGTGTAGAGCGCCTGCATGGCATTCTCGCGGCAGTAGATGCTCGATTCATGCAACAGGTCGAGCAGCATCGTTTTCAGCGCCTCGTTCTCCTTCCCGTCGAGCAGCCGGTATTTCCGGATGATATACGGAAAATACGCCGCCTCGATCTCATCGCGGCGGCAGTAATCCTCTGCCAGCGTGATCGTCACACCGTTAAGCGCCGTCAGATAGGAGCGGGTCAGCTCTGGCCGTCTCACGCACAGGCGCTCCAGCGCGGCGTCAAAGGCCGCCATGCCGTTCACGCGGCGCAGTCTGCGCTCCATGAAGCGCAGATGCCTCTCGCTGACCGCTCCGGTCTCCGCGAGACGGTCAAGCTCCCGCGAGACCGTCAGCTCAAGGCGGATGCCGTCGCGGAAGGACCGATGCTCCCTGCGCCGCGAAAGGAGCGCCGTTGCAATGTTAAAGAGGATCATGCCGGCGCACATACCGAGGTAGATGTAGATCAGAATTTCAACAGGCACCGGCGCTCTCCCCTTTCTTGTGTGTTTTACTGCCAGAGCTTTTGCAGAATGTAGTACGAGGGCTTGAGCCGCTCGTGATAGCTGACCGTATTGCCCCAGCCCTTGAGCGCGGCGGGACAGAGCGCCGCGCGCCCCTCGTCCTCACCGTCTGTCAGGCCCAGGTACATCGTGTCGATGGTGATGTAGTCCACACCGTAGTTTTCATAGTAATCGTCGTGGATGGTCATGCGCGAGGGATCGGCAAAGTTCAGAAGCTGCCAGGGCAGCTTCAGCTCCACATAGTCGCCCGCAAAGATAAAGTCTGCCAATGAGTTGAAATCGGGCGACGACGGGTTCGCGTTGCCGTAGGCAAGATCGCCCGTCTCGTAGGTCTCAGAGCTTGCCTGCCAGTTTCCGGTGAGCAGCGGCGTCGCCGTCTGGAGCATCAATTCGATGGGCTTGAACAGCGGCGTGTCCGCGTCGGGCGGGTCAAGGTAGGCGTCCGCGTCGTGCGTTTCATGGTAGAACATGGCCCGCAGCACCTCATAGCGCTCCTGCACCACGAGGCGGCTGTTCTCTCTGCCGTCGATGGCAAGGACGAAATCAACCGCGCGGTCAAAGCGCAGGCCATAGTTTTTGCAGTAGGTGCTGCCGGTCTTCGGCGTGGTGTCGATGGGGATAAACATCCGCTTTTCCCCGTTTGCAAAGCCCTTCTGATAGGCCAGAAGGTAGATATAGCGCTCATCGTACTTCATGGAAAGCGCTCGCTCGCCCGTGTCGAAGAGTTTATCCTCCTCCGTCCACTCCGAGAGGCCGCCGTCCACATAGCAGACGCTTTCCTCCTCGCCGGGGTCGAAGGAAAGCAGACCGAAATACTGCTCGTTGGTCTGATAGTCGCTCCAGTACGGCGTGCGCTGGAGATTCACCGCGTGCATGGTGTTCCAGGTGCGCTTGAACCATTCGTCCTGCCAGGTAAACACACAGCCGCCCGCGCAGCCGGACGTCATAATATCCTCCCAGCATTCCGCAAGGGCCTGCCCCTGCTCCTGCTCGGACATGTGGCCCTGATTGCGGCCGGTGTTCTGGTCCCTCTGCGCCATGCCGCGTCCCGTAGACACACCGAACTCGGAGATGACGACTGGCATTGTATGATGCCGCCGCAGGGCGCGCAGATAGGCAAGGTAGGTGTTCACCGCGCCGGCCCCATCGTAAAAGTCCTCCTGCCGGAGCAGCTCGCTGATGGGCGTGCCGGGACCGGTCTCCACACGAGAGATGACGGCCTTGCCGTCCCAGATGGGCGTGCGGTCCATCACCGCGGGGTTGAGGCTATAGTTGAGATAGTCGGGATAGTAGGGATAGACATGATAGGAAACGAATTGCCCGGCAAGAAAGGCGTCCTCCGCACGGATATGCTCCACATCCACCTGCGCGCACTTCATAAAAAAGGTCGTGATATCCTCCGGATAGAGGAACGGATCGGTGGTCGGCCAGTTGGAGAAGGCGACGAGCCGCTGGCTCTTATAGCGGCGGCTCTCGTATTCAATGATCCGGTCGCCCGCCTGCGCCAGCATGGACTCAAAGGCGGAGGCGTCCTCCGTCGCGGAGAGATACGCGCCCTGATAAGGCGCCATATCGGGATACTTGTGGTCGGTGTAGGCGACGGTCACATCCTCCCACTCCACACCGAGAATATAGCCGATGACCCAGCGGGAAACATCCTTATTGTAAAAGCCCGATCCCGTGCCCCGCCCGAGCGAGATCTTCTTGTTGCCGTGCAGAACGTCGACCAGCGTGCGCCCGTCCTCGATAAACGCATCGAGAAAGTCCTTATCGTAGGCGTCGCGGTGGGAGTTTTGGATATAGTCGTTCACCCATACGCCGTGGATGAGCCAGAGCGGTTCCTCGTTCGCCTCCTCGCGCGCGGTGTTGTACTCGTAGAAGGCGTTGTAGAAGTCGTCGTGGAGCGTAATGTAGACGCGCACGGTGTTCGCGCCCATCTCCTGCATCTGCCCGAACCAGCGCAGGTAGGTCTCCCTGTCGATGGCGTAGTCCGTCGCCCACTCGCCCGGAAGGCCGACGCCGAGGTTTACGCCCTTAACGGTAAACGGCTCGGGACCGCTGCCGCGATCCATGTAAATGCTTTGCGTATCCGTGGTCATAAAGGCCGTCACCGGCTCGTCCGGCTTCAGGTCGATGTACCATCCCAGCCGGTAGCGCGCCGTGTCATAAGCAAGATAGAGCAGGATCAGAGCGGAAAGCGCGATGATAAATTTTTTCACGGCTCCGCCCTCGCTTTCTCAGTGGTTGAATTTCTTATTTCTGGATTCGTGGCTGTATTGGCGCAGAATGTCGATGTGCTCGTCCATCCACGCGCCGCGCTCGATGCAAAAGCGCTTCATCTGCGCGACGGCAGCCGCGTGTGAGTGCGGGTTGCGCCACGCGGGGGAGAGCATATCCTTTTCGAGCGTGTAGCCCCAGACGGAGAAGTTGCGCTCGACGGCATCGCCGAGCCACGCGGTAACGTCGTCCATGTAGGTGCAGAGATACTCGTCGCTGAGGATGCCCTGACGCAGCTCGCGGTAGCGGTCGATGACGGCGTTTATGAACTTCTCGTCTTTGCTGAGCATATAGTACCAGACGTTATGCTGCAGCTCGAAATGCTGCGGCTCTGTGACCGGATGACTGTAGTTGTCACAGGCGGAGTTGAAGTCCCAGATGCACATTTTGTATTTGCCGCGCACATCCCTGTAGATATAGGTGGAAAGCCAGCCCGCATCATAGTTGCAGGTAAACTCGTTGAGGATAAAGTAGTCCACGAAAGAGCTCATGTCCGCCTGCTCCCACCATGCATAGGGCTCGGTATCATAGTCATAGGAGTAGAGTGACTTTTCAAAGTCGGAGAAATCCTGTGCGATCCACGCCGCGCGCTCCGGCGTAAGCCATTTTGTTCCCGGATAGACGATGTCCATATCCTGCAGATTTCGCAGGGCGTATTGGGAGAAGGTCTCGATGTTTTTGACCTCGTTGCCGCTGCCGCGGTCAAGGCGCAGAGCGTAGCTCGTCTGCACTGTGTCCTTCGACGGCTCCGTGAGCTTCAAGCGGGCATCCGCGCCGGAGCTGACAGTCTCCGTCATAACATAAAGCCCCTGATACACTCCGTTGAGCAGTACCTCGCAGAAGCGCACATTCGGCGCGTAGTCCATGATCTCGCCCGCAAGATTGTACCACATATAATTGCGGATGAGCGTCTTATCGAGATACGGCCCATGCAGCGCCCACTCGTCGAAGGCATCCATCCCCAGCATGGCGACATCGCGCGAGGCCGCGCCGTCGTCCGTCAGCGTCTTGACAAGATAGCTGTGCTTATCAAAATCGCGCGAGGAGTTGCCGCGCACGCGATTGTCGATGGTGCTTTGCAGAGTCGGCGCGTCGGCGGGGTGATTGTTGCCCTCGGCGTGATCCACCACCGAGACGGACGCGCGCAGCAGCGTACTGCCGTCCGCCGTAGTGGTGAAGGTGTCGTTGCTTCGGCTCCCGTCGCCGTCGCGGATGGGCACGCCCGGGATCGCCTCTCCGCCGGTGTCGATGAGAACGAGCGGCAGATGAGAGCAGAGCAGATCTTCTCCGTGGTCGGCACAGGGTGTATAGGCGGGGCGCTCAAGATGCTGATGATAGCGTGGGTGCTCATCGGTCAGCACGGCTGACAGGCTTGTTGCGGATAGGAGGAGCAGCAGCGCGCAGGCCGCAAGAGCCATTCGCTTGTATTTCATGTTCGTCTCCGCTCCCCTCTTTCCGGTTTCTCAGTTCGACACCTCGTCGTTCTGCATGACAAGATTGACATAGTCGATGCTTCCCAGCGAATAGATGCTGCCGGGAATGTCCGGCGTTGTCTGCTCCGCGCGGCGCAGGAACTTTTGCGTGATCTCGTAGATCAGCTCGACCATATCCTCCGTCGTGTTTTCCACACGCAGCGTCGCTTTGGCGTGAAAGAGCTTGTAGACCTGCGCCTTGATCGGCTCCTGCTTGCTGCGGTGGGCGCGGATGATGAGCAGCATCCGGTTATCGCTCTTGATGCAGCCGAGCAGCAGGATCACCGCGAAGGTCACGGCGCTGCCGATGCAGGCCACGGCATAATCGCCCACGCCGCAGCAGATACCGACAATGATGGACCAAAAAATATAAACCGTATCGCGCGAGTCCTTGATGGCGGTGCGGAAGCGGACGATGGACAGCGCGCCCACCATACCTAGAGACAGCGCGATGATGTTGCCGATGACGGTCATGACCGTCCCCGTCAGCACCGCGAGAATGACGAGTGAGGCGTTGAACTTGCGGCTGTAGATCGTCCCGCGGTGGGAGATGGCGTAGGACAGGAAGATAAAAAAGCCCAGCACGGCGGCAAGGACGATATTGAGCAGAATATCTTCCCACGACATATCGCGGGGTGTGGTAAAAAGGTTCAGGATCTGTTGTCTCATGGTGTTTTCCTCCTATAGCCTCGTCTGACATCCGTTTTGGCGGGCAAGCACATATTTGCTGACAGAAAGCTCACTGCGATCCACGCTGTTGATCAGCTCGCGAAGATAATCGAGCAGAAAGCCGTTGTACTTGACCTCAAGCACCACGCAGTACGGATCGAGCACGGGGTTCATGTTCAGCCGCGGCGAAAAGAGGTCGAAGCAGCTCTCGACGGAAACAATGCGGCTGTCAAAGGTAATGCGTATTTTGTTCTCCTTGGCGATAAATGCCTTGCGGTCGTATTCTACGATCGTTTTGGGGCGATAGCACCGGCTGTGCATCAGCGCGTAGCACTCCGCGGCAAAAGACTCCGGATACCGCAGCAGCGGCGCGTAGTCGCCGCGCGTGAGCGCTTGGGCATCCTCCCGTGTCACGCGCAGAGAGCGCTTGAGCTGGCTTGCGCCCTGCTTCTGCTTCATCTCCAGCATGGCGAAGTCTGCCGCCGGATCATAGCAGCGCAGGCGCAGCTTGCGCCGCAGCTCTACGCCCGCAGCCTTTTCGCGGAAGTCCCTGTCGTCGAGCGTATCGAAGTAAAGTGAGCGGACAGGGTAGCCGCTTATGCCGTTGTGCGGGTCCTCGTGCATGACCTGCGCAAGCCGATGGCAGGCTTGCAGCGCCTCCGGCAGCGAGATCAGATATTTCTTTTCCTCGCGGAACACGCGGTTCACCGATGCTCCCTCCTTTCGCAGAGAAAGAAACTGACCGCAGTCCTGCTAAGGCAATACCGCAGCTTTCACTGCGCGGTGTTGCCTTAAGAGTGCGGTCGGTCGATCATAGGGGCTCTCCCGCTCAGAGATATGGCCCTGCAGCATAGTCTTTCGACGATTTTCCATCTTAAACGATTATACAGGGCTGCGCCGCATAAGTAAAGTCCTTTCTGGCATTTCCGGCATTTGGCGTGTGCCGTCGCTTGTGCGGCGGAAGTCCTCTCGTGCGCGGGAACCGGATAGGATCACCTCACGAAATAATTATAACACAGCCATGAGCAAAACGCAGGAAATGCAGTAATTGCACTGGTTCCCGGCCATGGCTGTTGGACTTATGCCAATGAGGGGATTTTACTTTGTCTTGGCCTTGGACTTCTTCTGCTTGACCTTCTTGGAGTTGCTGCCCTCAGGGTTTGCATCAGGCTCGAGTTTCACTTTGTCATTTGTATCAGCGCCAGAAATCCCTGCTTCGGAGAGGGAAGAGGTGGGCTGTTCATCCCAGATAACCTGTTCAACTTTTCCCATTGTAGGCTGAGGTTCGGCCTGCTTATTGTCTGTGGCGGGTTCATCAGTTGTATCAGCAAGCAGCTCATTAAGTCGATCCACTACTTCCGCAGGAACAGCAACCACAGCGGGGAAGATGGAATCGGGATTGCTCAGTCCTCCTTCGGGAACTGTGTCTCCTGTGGGTTCTGCTGTGTCTGTTGTGCTGCCTTCACCATGATCTCTGTGATCAGGGCTTCCAGCCTTCTGTACAGCCATTTCATCAACGATGCCAGCAGTGCCGCTGTCAGCATCAGAAATATGGCTATCAGCAGCACCGACTGTGCCACCACTCTCTGCCTGATCTCCTCCAGGAGCATCATCACCGCCGGTTCCACCGTCATCCTCCTTGTCTGTGTTCTCCTTTGTCATGTTGATGAACCAACCCTTCAGTGTGCCCCCTTCAATGTGCCATTCAGAGTGCCATTCCAAGTACCGGCGGCACACGGAATCTGTCCATGACGCAGTTTTTCTCAACCTGCCCCGCAGAAGATGCAAAAAAATCCGGTATCGCTCCAAACGGAACAATACCGGATTTTTGTCTGTTTTCAGCTAATGATGTCTGCAAACGCAGTTACATCAAAGGTTTGCAAGTTTCAAGCCGCTTTGTGAACGCTCAAAAGATCGCTCACATTTCCTTTATCGCAGCCTGCGCGGCGGCGAGACGAGCGATGGGCACACGGAAGGGAGAGCAGGACACATAGTCCAGACCGACCTTGTGGCAGAACTCGACGGAAGCGGGATCGCCGCCGTGCTCGCCGCAGATGCCGAGGTGGATGTCGGGATTGGACTCACGGCCCATGGTAGCGGCCATCTTCACGAGCTTGCCCACGCCGACCTGATCGAGCTTGGCGAACGGGTCGTTCTCGTAGATCTTCTTGTCGTAGTACGCGCCGAGGAACTTGCCGGCGTCGTCGCGGCTGAAGCCGAAGGTCATCTGGGTCAGGTCGTTGGTGCCGAAGGAGAAGAAGTCCGCTTCCTTGGCGATCTCGTCCGCGGTCAGAGCGGCGCGCGGGATCTCGATCATGGTACCGACCTTATACTTCATGTCGGACTTGACGGAGGAGATGATCTCGTCCGCGGTCTTGACGACGACGTCCTTGACGTACTTGAGCTCCTTGACCTCGCCGACGAGCGGGATCATGATCTCGGGCACGATGTGCCAATCGGGATGCTTGGCGTTGACATTGAGCGCAGCCTTGATGACCGCGCGGGTCTGCATCGCGGCGATCTCGGGGAAGGTGACGGCCAGACGGCAGCCGCGGTGACCCATCATCGGGTTGAACTCATGCAGGGAGGCGATGATGTTCTTGATCTCGGCAACGCTCTTGCCCATATCCTTGGCGAGCAGCTCGATGTCGGCCTCCTCGGTGGGGACGAACTCATGCAGCGGGGGATCGAGGAAGCGGACGGTCATCGGACGGCCCTCGAGCGCAATATACATGGCCTCGAAGTCGCTCTGCTGCATCGGCTCGAGCTTGGCGAGCGCCTTCTCACGCTGCTCGACGGTATCAGAGCAGATCATCTCGCGGATGGCGGGGATACGGTCAGCCTCGAAGAACATATGCTCGGTGCGGCAGAGGCCGATGCCCTCGGCGCCGAACTTGACCGCCTGCGCGGTATCGTGCGGGTTATCGGCGTTGGTGCGGACGCCAAGACGGCGATACTTGTCCGCCCAGCCCATGACGCGGCCGAACTCGCCGCCGATGGAGGCGTCGACCGTGGGGACAGCGCCGTCGTAGATGTTGCCGGTGGAGCCGTCGATGGAGAGCCAATCGCCCTCGTGGTAGACCTTGCCGGCGAGCTCGAACTGCTTGTTCTCCTCATCCATCTTGATGTCGCCGCAGCCGGAGACGCAGCACTTGCCCATGCCGCGCGCCACGACAGCCGCGTGGGAGGTCATGCCGCCGCGGACGGTCAGGATGCCCTGAGAGGCCTTCATGCCCTCAATGTCCTCGGGAGAGGTCTCGAGACGGACGAGCACGACCTTCTCGCCGCGCTCCTTCCACGCCTTGGCGTCCTCGGCGGAGAAGACGATCTTGCCGCAGGCCGCGCCGGGAGAGGCGGGCAGCGCCTTGCCGATAACGGGGGTCTTCTTGAGCACCTCGGTATCGAACTGGGGATGGAGCAGTGTGTCGAGAGAGCGGGGCTCGATCATGGCGACGGCCTTCTTCTCGTCGATCATGCCCTCGTCCACGAGGTCGCAGGCGATCTTGAGAGCGGCGGCGGGGGTACGCTTGCCGTTACGGGTCTGGAGCATATAGAGCTTGCCGTGCTCGACGGTGAACTCCATATCCTGCATATCGCGGTAATGATCCTCAAGGATCTTGCAGACGTCCTCGAACTGCTTGAAGGCCTCGGGGAACTTCTCAGCCATCTCGGCAATGGGCATCGGGGTACGGACGCCGGCGACGACGTCCTCGCCCTGGGCGTTGGTCAGGAACTCGCCCATGAGCTTCTTCTCGCCGGTGGCGGGGTTGCGGGTGAAGGCAACGCCGGTGCCGCAGTCGTCGCCCATGTTGCCGAACGCCATGGACTGGACGTTGACGGCGGTGCCCCAGGAGTAGGGGATATCATTGTCGCGGCGATAGACGTTCGCGCGGGGGTTGTCCCAGCTGCGGAAGACCGCCTTGATCGCGCCCATGAGCTGCTCCTTCGGGTCGGTGGGGAAGTCCTCGCCGATCTTGGCCTTGTACTCGGCCTTGAACTGGCCCGCGAGCTCCTTGAGATCGTCGGCGGTCAGCTCGACGTCGAGGGTGACGCCCTTCTTTTCCTTCATCTGGTCGATGAGCTGCTCAAAGTACTTCTTGCCGACCTCCATAACGACGTCGGAATACATCTGGATAAAGCGGCGGTAGCAGTCCCAGGCCCAGCGGGGATTGTTGGACTTCTCGGCGATGACGTTCACGACGTCCTCATTGAGGCCGAGGTTCAGGATGGTATCCATCATGCCGGGCATGGACGCGCGCGCGCCGGAGCGGACGGAAACGAGCAGAGGATTGTGGAGGTCGCCGAACTTCTTGCCGGTGATCTTCTCCATCTTTTCCACATACTCCATGATCTCGGCGAAGATCTCGTCGTTGATCTGGCGGCCGTCCTCATAATACTGGGTGCAGGCCTCGGTGGTGATGGTGAAGCCCTGCGGGACCGGCAGGCCGATGTTGGTCATCTCGGCCAGGTTCGCGCCCTTACCGCCGAGCAGCTCGCGCATATTGGCGTTGCCCTCGGTAAACAGGTAACAATACTTTTTGCTCATAATGTTCCTCCAATTTACAAAATATCTATGGTTTTTGATCCCAATCGTTCATAAGCTTTTATATTATAGACAGGTTTTTCCAAACTTGCAAGAAATTCCACCGAAAAAATTCAAAATGTTTTATAGATTTTCTCTTTGAGCTGTGCATTTCCCCGTAACTTTTCTTGCACTCCGTGTTTTTTTGCGTTATACTGTATGTTGTAGTTATATTGTCCGGAGGAGCGCATGGAGCTGTCGGCCTTTGCAAAAACGAATACCGCTGCGCGTCTCCGCGCCGCCGCGAGCCGCGGCGCGCTGAGCCACGCGCTCATCCTCTCGGGAGCGGGCGACCGGAACGCCGCGGCGCATTACGCCGCTGCCGCGCTGGAGTGTACCGGTACGGACAAGCCCTGTCTGGTCTGCGCGCATTGCCGTAAGGTGCTTGCGGACATCCACCCCGACGTCCTCACCGTGCGCGACGACGAGCACGCCGAGCTGAGCGTGGACGTCATCCGCGGCGTGCGGACGGACGCCTTTATTCGCCCGAACGAGGGCGCGTGCAAGATCTACATCTTCCCCGACTGCACGCGGCTGAACGAAAAGGATCAGAATGTGCTGCTCAAGACCGTGGAGGAGGGGCCGCCCTACGCCGCCTTTCTTTTCTGCGCGGAGAACGCAAGCGTTCTGCTGCCCACCATCCGCTCGCGCTGCGTGGAGGTCAAGCTCCCGCCGGCGGGGACCGTCGGCGAGGACGACGAGCGCACACGTGAGCTGCTCCGTCTGATCGCCGAGGGCCGCGCCGCCGCGCGCGCCGCCTTTCTGCTGAAGCTGGAAACCGCCAAGGCGACCCGTGAGGAGCTTGCCGCGCTCTTTGAGGGCGCGCGCGTGATCCTCGCCGACGCGCTCTGCACGCTCTGCGGCGCGCCCCCCGCCGAGCCGCGCGACGAGCAGGCGCTGCGCGCCGTGCTCGGCTCCCGCTTGACAAAAGCACAGATCCTCGGCACAATAGAGCTGCTGGAGACCTATCGAAACCATTGTGAATATAATGTCGGCGTCGGCCCGCTGCTCGGCGGCCTCGCCGTTGAATTGGAGGAGATCCTTTGACTGAAGTGATTGGCGTCCGCTTTCGCGGCGGCTGCAAGGAGTATTATTTCGACCCGCACGGCATCGCCGTGGAGGCGGGTCAGTTCGTCATCGTCGAGACGGCGCAGGGCACCGAATACGCCCAGTGCCTGACCGGCATCCACGAGGTGGACGACGGCGCGGTCGTCCGTCCTCTGCGCGCTCTCGTGCGCATCGCGACGGAAAACGACCGCCGCACCATGGAGTACAACCGTCAGCGCGAGAAGGATGCCTTCGGCATCTGCCAGCGGAAGATCGCCGAGCGCGGGCTGGACATGAAGCTCGTGCGCGTGGAGTGCAGCTTTGACGGCAGCAAGATCGTGTTCTTCTTCACCTCCGAGGGGCGCGTGGACTTTCGCGAGCTCGTGCGCGACCTCGCGGGCGTGTTCCGCGCCCGCATCGAGCTGCGTCAGATCGGCGTGCGCGACGAGGCCAAAATGCTCGGCGGCCTCGGCATCTGCGGCCGTCCGTTCTGCTGCGCGCAGTTTCTGGACGATTTTGTGCCCGTGTCCATCAAGATGGCCAAGACACAGAATCTCAGCCTGAATCCTACGAAAATTTCCGGCGCGTGCGGCCGCCTCATGTGCTGCCTGAAGTACGAGCAGGCGGCCTACGAGGACGCCGTGAAGCGGATGCCAAAGAACGATTCCTTCGTTCTCACGCCCGACGGCCCCGGCAACGTCAGCGCCGTGAACCTCGTGCGCGAGACGGTCAGCGTCCGACTGGACGACTCGTCCGAGGGGCAGAAGAGCTATCACGGCTGCGAGATCCGTGTGCTGCGCAACGGCAAGGGCTCGCGCGAGGGCATCGAGATCCCCGCCGAGCGCCCCGCCCGCTTCGTAAAGC
>ERZ1023698.192-NODE-192-length-11475-cov-7.107968_pt1 | contig 11475 bp, 6 predicted proteins | sample MGYA00380349_ERZ1023698 | MGnify/ENA primary metagenome ERZ1023698 (study PRJEB33179, sample SAMN07449027) | human gut metagenome | biome: Human-gut; feature: Human associated habitat; material: Faeces | host: Homo sapiens | place: India:Kasaragod | collected...
CGGCATGACCCCGCCGATCATCGCCCATACCGTCAAGCGTTACCGCATGAAGGGAAAGCGGTCCACCGTCCGAAAACAGAAAATTACCGGCTGTCACGCCCTCTATCTCCGCAATCTCTACCTGCTGCGTGGGGGCAGACGGAAAAAGCTACCGCCCAAGCTGCCCTTCTCCGTCAAGCGGGAGGTCATTCATCTGGAGCGGTATGAGCAGCAATTCAAATACCTTTTATCAAGCGGAATCACTACCGAAACGGAGCTGGAGCAACGTATCCGTTTGCTGGAGTGGGACATCCGCTTGCTGGAGGAACAGAGAAAACCACTTTATCAGGAAAGGAGGAATACCAGCGATGAAGAAGCACAAGCCAAGTACAGCGCGGAGATCCAACAGCAGACTGCCGCCTTGCGGGAGAAACGCCGGGAAGTGCGGCTGTGCCGCAGGATACAGGCAGACATTCCGAGGGTATCCCAGCAGTGCCAGCAGGCGCAGACTGAACGGCAGGAAAATCTAAAAAACAAGGAGGAACACGAGCATGAGTACCAACGGTGAAACCGCTGACCTGATGGTGCGTGAGGGCATCCAGATCACCGAGAGTGCCCTTAAGCTGGCAGGGCTGGGGGCGAAAAACCTTGCCGCCCTGTTGATTGCCCTTGCCAACGACAACCAGAAGCTCGCCGGTAAAACCAACCTCAAGCGCCTGATCCACGACGGCGAGGAGCTGACGATCTTTTCCGTCAAGCAGGAGGACTTGAAGGGCTTTCAGATGGAGGCCAAACGCTATGGCGTCCTCTTTTATCCCATCGTCAACAAGGTAGAAAAGACCGGCACGGTGGAGATCATGGCGAAGGCCAGGGACGCCAAGCAGATCAACCGCATTTTTGAACGCATGGGCTATCCCGCCCCGGTGAAGGAGGATACTGCCGCAAAAAAAGAGAACGCCCGCGCTCCGTCCGAGAACAGCTCCAAGGAGCGCGGGACTGGTGCGAGAGCGTCTACGGAACCAGCTACGGAGAAGGCTGACGCCCGTCCCTCCGTCCGCAGCCGCCTGATGGCGCTGCAAGCCGCGGCAGAACGGGATGGCACAGCTCCCACCAAGGACACCGTGCGGGAAGCCATTCAAAAGGCTATGCCCACGCGGGAATAAATTGATTTTGAGAAGGAGAAACGAACATGGCAAAGTTAGACGATTTGATCCAGCAGAAGCAGCAGAGGGACGAGGACTGGAAGGCAAAGAAAACAGCGGAGCGCGAGGAATTGGGGCAGCTTTCCGACGATGCGGTCATGCGCGTCACCAGCGAACCCGGCGCATACCTCCACTATCTGGATACGCAGGCCATCAACCCGCGATACAGTGCGTCCAATGTGATGCTGGCAATGGCGCAGAACCCGGAGATCACCTACATCAACAGTCTGGAGGTGTGGAACCGGCTGGGGCGCAGCGTCAACCGTGACGAGAACGGCATGAAGATCCGCGTGTCGGATACCTACGTGAAGGACGGAAGGGAGTATCACGGCTATAAAATCGGGCGTGTTTTTGATGTGACGCAGACCCACGGCAAGGCCGGTGTTCCGGTGCTGAGCCTGAAAGACAATACACCGGAAATGGACGCCGCTCTGCGCCGATTGCTGGACAGTTCCCCCGTTCCCGTGGTCACCAGCAGCACCATGTACCAGGACGCCGTTTATGATCCTAAGACGCAGAGCATTACGGTATCCAGCCGCCTGATCGACAGCAAGATCTTTGCGGCGCTCTCCCGCGAGATCGTCCACGCCGGCATCCATGACCACGGGCGCTATCCCTACTATACCCGCGAGGACTGCGCCATGGACGCCGAGAGCGTCAGCTATATGCTCTGCCGCAATTTCGGCGTGGAGACCCCGCAGCCCGATGTGAGCCGCGTGGGGCAGGTATTCGACGGCATGGAGGTGCAGGATCGCCGCGGCGTGGTGGACAGCCTGCAAAAGTATTTCCGCAAGCTGCAAAATGACATTCAGCGTGAGATCTCTCCGCAGGAGCGCAAGCAGCCGGAGCAGAACCGGCCCGTTCGCTGAGGAAGGAGGACGAAGCGTGAAAAAGAAAGTTGCGTTTGCACTCTGCACGGCGCTGATGCTGTGCAGCATGAGTGTCGCGGCGATGGCCGCAGAGCCCATGGCAGAAGCCGATACGGTATCCACAATGATCTCTGCCGCAGATACGCTACCCGGTATTTCCGCCTATCCTGCCGAGGTCAGGGCCAGCGAGGAAAACGGTGTGTACCGATTAGAAAAGGTCTACTACCTGACCGCAAAGGACGATCCCACCATGATCCCCACCGCTGACTTTGAGCGCGAGGGCCGCACCTATACGCTCCTTGACTTGCTGAAAAATGACCAGACAGAAACGGACACGCGGGAGCATATCGAGGTGGTCACGCTGGAGAGCAAGACCAAAGATATGGCGGAAATTCTGAAAATGCTGGAGCCGAAGCTGGAGGTCAAGACCGAGGACGGCTATGAGGGCGTCCTGTCCCTTGACCATACTACCATTCAAGTGGAGGCGGTGGGCTACGGCACCAGCAGCCGCACGGTGACGGCGGAGCGCACCTATCCCAACCTCTCAGACGCGGATGTGTCCCTTGTGCCCAAGTCCGTGAACGAAAATGGCCGCACCCTGACCCTTGCCGATGTAAGCTGGCAGGAGGCGGCGGTCGATCCCACGGACGGCTACGACATTCCCATTCGCTACACTGCTGTGGCAAGCTACACCGGCACCGCCACCAGCAAGTATGCCACCGGCTACACCGTCACGGCGGACTATAAGGGTGACGTTACCCGTACAAGCTGCGATACAGTGGTCTATACCGCTGTCTTTTCCAGTGCTGGGAATGCGGCAGTGAAAACCGGACGCAGTAATTTTAACTGGCTGTGGCTGCTGATCCCCGTGGGAGCGGCGGCGTTGGGCGGCTGCGGCTATGCCGGTTATAAGGGCTATCGCCACTACATCAATAAAAAAAGAGGGTACGCCGCATGAAAAAATATCTGACCACGCTGCTGGCCGCCTGCTGTATGCTGGCGGCTTTTTCCATGCCTGCATCGGCATTGGAGTATCACTTTGACGGCCCGGACGCAGGGCTGTTCGGACGCCCCACCTCGGACGATACCATTTATGTCACGATGGACAAGCCTGTGAATACCGACCGGAGCAAAAACGCCGCCTACATCCCGCCTGCTTTTGGCTCGCCTACCTCTTATACGCTGAATGCCGGAGAGCTGCTGACACCAAACCTTGTGAGCGGTTCGGCCACGGGAACGGTCAGCGGCACAGGCGGTGTGACTGTCCTGCCGCCCTCCACTTCCAGCAGCACCGCTGGTGGAAATACCGGCTCCTACACGCCGGTAAAGTACACCGCGGTCACGAGAGACCTCTATTACAGCGGCGGCTACCTCGGTACACTGAAAATCCCCACCCTCGGCCTGTCTGTCAAGGTGTATCAGGGGACGGACGCGGACGCGCTCCGCAAGGGCGCAGGCCATTTTGCCAGCACCTCCATTTGGGAAGGCAATGTGGCGATTGCGGGCCACAATCGCGGCGCGAATAATCACTTTGGCAAAATTCACACCCTTGACATTGGGGACACCATCAAGCTGACCACCCAGCTCGGCACACGCAGCTATGAGGTGTACTCTGTCAGTAAGATCGGCGTGGATGATACCAGTGTCTTGAGCGACAGCACGGAGAACATCATCACCCTTGTCACCTGCGTGATGAATCAGCCGGATTACCGCTGGTGTGTGCAGGCAAAGGCCAGTTGATTTTTTGACAACAAAAATGAGCCACGCTATGCTGTATCTATCAAAACATAGGAGGTACAGACAATGAAGCGAGGAAGTTTTGCAGCCGGTTTTCTGACCTGCCTGCTGTTGGCTGGCGTCACTACCACGGCCTTTGCTGCCGGGATCATGGCAGAGCGCAGTCACCATCGCATTGTCGTAGATGGAAAAGAAGCGCAGATGGAAGCCTATGTCATCAACGGCAACAACTATGTGAAGCTGCGGGACATTGGCGAACAGGTCGGTTTCAATGTTTATTGGGACAGCGACAACGGCTGTGTGCAGGTGGAAAGCGGAAAGCCCTACACCGGAACCGCACCCCAGCAGACTGCCGCAGCACCCACAGACGGTTCCCGGTATGTTCCCAGGGTGGGTGATGTGATCCGCTGCAACGACGGTACGGACTACACTATTAAAGATGTATCCCGCTGGGATAAGAACGCTTTTTCCAGCGCACCGCTGGGAGAACTGCCTGCCGCCACCTGTGACTGGAGCAAGCTGCCCCAGCCAGAAATGCCGCAGGCAGAAGCGCGCCACTTTACCAGCGGCGGGCAGGACTACCTGTTCCAGCGCAATCTGTATGAAACACGCAGGATGCTCTATACCCTGTATAACGCCATCGGAGATAACCCGGAGACATGGCAGAACGGTGTGCCGGTGAAGTTTCCCAGCGGGAATGACAAGGTGAAGATCAACCTGACCATTCCCGCAGATGTCACACCGCAGAGCTTTTGGCCGTGGCGCTCGGAGCAGATCACAGAGCTATTCAATTCCTGCCCTCCGGGGACTTACTCTCTGGAGGCATGGAATGTCTACAAAAACGGCGTGTTTCAATACACTGAGTACAGCATCTATGTGAGCTGACAACTTCATATCTCAACGCGCGGGCGGTATGCGAAAGCATACCGCCTTCTCTATTTCCCAAAATCAATAAAAGGAGAAAATGCACATGAAAAAACGATTGGTTTCCATACTCCTTGCGCTGGTAATGGTGCTGGGGATGCTCCCCGTCACGGCCCTTGCCGCCAGCAGCGAGGAGGAAGCCCTGGGCGAAGTCAATATTTACAACGGAGAGCAGAAGCTCTCCTACCTCTCCATCAACGGGCGAATCCGTGAGCTGATCTATACTTATTTCAACCATGTGGATGCCAACGGCAGGACGAAGGAGATCCCCGCGTACTGCGTCAATCCGAATACAACGGGTGTGCCGCAGACGGTAGGCCCCGGCGAGAGTATCAAATACATCGCCAAGGAAAAGGGCAGCGATCCAAAAATTATGGGTATTATCGCTAATGGCTATCCCACCCGCGGCCTTTCGGAGCTGAAGCTGGAAAACAAGTACCACGCCTACTATGCGACCAAGATGGCGCTGTGGTGCTATCTGCTCCCCAACTGGAATATCAACAACCTGAAGGTCAATCCCAACCTGACCGGTGCGGAGCTTCAGCGGGCGCGGGCTATCCTTGCCGCCGCCAAGGACATCTATGTGCGCGGCACGGCGTGGAACAAGATATACTCGCCACGTGTTACCGCTGCCCCCGACCGCGACACCGCCTATGCCGTCACGGTGGACGGACAGCAGTACAAGCAGCAGGTATTCACCGTCCATTCCGACACATGGGTATGTAATTACGCCATCCGCGTGGCCTTTTCTGATCCCGCCTCCGTCCCCGCAGGAGCGCGTATTGTGGACATGAACAACAAGGATATTACCACCATCACCACCTCCGGCACCGGGGATGGCTACGGCGGTAAATTCAAGGTGCTGTACCCTGCCGCTGCGGTGGCGGGCAAGACCGGCAGCGTCCAGCTATCTTTTACCACCGATGTTTATAAGTATGCTGTGTTTTACGCTGTGTGCGCAGAGCAGAACAAGTACGGCCAGCTCCAGAACTATATGTGCGACACCGATCCTACCGTTACCATGCGCCTGTCCACCTACAGCAATTACAGCGATGGCGGCGAAGTGGAACCGCCCGACACCGGCCTGAAGCTCATCAAGCTGGAAAAGGGTACGGATACCCCGCTCAGTGGTGCGGTCTTTGAGGTGGTCGATCCTGATGGAGCCACCGTCGGCACCTTCGCCACCGGCTCGGACGGCACCGTGACCATCCCTCTGACACTGGCGGGCAACTACACCGTGTATGAGCGTGTAGCGCCTTTGGATCACCTACTCAGTGATACGCCCGCACAGAACATCAAGGTGGAGTACGGCAAGGTGGCGGAGCTGACCTGCTGGAACGAGCCTTACGGAACGCTTCGCATCGAGAAGCTGTCCGACACCGGGGCGCACCTGCCCGGTGCCATGGTGCAGATCAAGCACATCGAGAGCGGCGTGACCTACACCGCCGAAACCAATTTTGCGGGCTATGCCATCTTTGACAACATCAAGCCCGGTGCGTATGAAATCCGCGAAATCACCGCCACCTCCGGCTGGCTGAAGGACGACGCCACCTATACGGCTTCCGTCGCCACCGGCGAAACCACGACCTTTTCTCTCGTGAATAAGGAGCTGCCCGGTCTGCGGATCATCAAGTATGATCGCAAGAACATGGTGGCGATGGCCAATGTCACCTTTGAAATTTTCCGAGACAGTGTTTCTCTCGGTAAATTCCGCACGGACGAGTTTGGTGAAACCCTCCTGACCGATGCTGCTCCCGGCACCTACCGCGCCGTGGAGGTGGATACCGGCAGCGATGGCCACATCCTCGACACCACGCCGCAGGAGGTGGAGCTGTCTGCCGGAGACGGCATCAAGGAACTGCTGTTCTTCAACGATGTAAAGCCCGGTATGCGGCTCATCAAGGTAGACAGCACCGACCCCAGCAAGGTCATTCCCAACGCAGTTTTTGAAATTAAGTCCGTGGCTGGTGATTACGGCCCCAAGGAATTTACCACCGACCAGAACGGCGAAATTGACCTTTCCAAGCTGCCCACCGGCGCGTATGTGGTGACGGAAAAAGCCTGTGAGGGCTATATCATCGACCAAGCGCAGCGTATTATTCAGCTTGACCCCAACGAGGACGCACAGTTTGTTTTCACCAACACCATCAAGCCCTCGTTGCAGATCATTAAGACCAGCGCAGACGGTAGCCGCCTGAAAAATGTTCATTTCCGTATCGCCAAGATCGAGGACGGAACGCATTATCTTGACCGCACCACCAACGAGCAGGGCGAGATTCTGATTGCCGATTTGGAACCCGGTGTTTACTCCGTCAAGGAAACCGCCACGGATTCCTCGCATATCCTCGACCTGCGTGAGTATCATATGGAGCTGTTCGCAGGCCGAACCAGCACCCTGACCATCGAAAACCAGAAACGCCCCAACCTGACCGTCTACAAGCACGACGCCGACACCGGCGAGCCCATCGCAGATACCGTGTTTGAAGTCCGCGCCGCAGACGGCCACAGCGTCGATCAGATCAAGACGGACAGCGAGGGCAAGGCGGAGCTGAAAAACTTACTCCCCGGCGTGTATGAAATCAGCGAAAAATCCGCGCCGTCCCCGTATCTGCTGGACGCGCCCTCTCAGCTTGCCACCCTCTACCCTAACCGCGACCACACCGTTTATTTTGAAAACCATCAGAAGCCCGCGCTGACCGTCAAAAAGGTGGACAGCGTGACGGGCGATCCCTTGCAGGGGGCAAAATTCCAAGTAATCTACGCCAGCAACAACACCGTTAGCGGCGAAATCAATGACCTCGGCACCTACTATACCGACGAGCATGGTCAGTTCCAGCTCACCGGTCTGCGGGATGGCTGGTACAAGGTGACGGAGCAGGAGCCGCCCACGGGGTACGCCATCAAGGAGGCCACACAGGAGGTCTATATCCAGTCCGGCACCGGTAAAGTGCTGACCTTTGAAAATATTCCACTCTCTGCATTGGTGGTGTGGAAGTACGACAGCGTCACCGGCGAAGCAGTCAGCAACGCCGTATTCCAGGTGAAGTATCTGACCGGCACCTCCGGCACTGGCGGCACAGTCATCGGCACCTACAAGACTTCCGCCAACGGCAGCTTCACCGTGACGGGTCTGAAAGAAGGCACCTATATTGTGGAGGAGCTTGCCAGCGACAGCGGCCATGTCATTGACACCGCACCCCAGACCGCCTACATCAGCGGCAAGCAGCAGGATGTGGTGCAGCTCTATTTCGGCAATAGCCCCAAGGGGGCGTTGTTGGTGAAGAAGATCGACAGCGTGACCCACGAACCCATCTCCGATGTAGAGTTTTTCGTCACCACTGCGGACGGAACTGTGGTGGGCGACGCCAACGGCAAATTCGTAACAGACAGCGCAGGCAGCTTTACGGTCAGCGGCATCACCCCCGGTACGACCCTCGTTGTGAAAGAGATCCGCGCCAAGAGCGGCTATGTGCTGGATGATACACCGCAGACGGCCACCATCAAAGCAGGCCAGACCGTGATGCTGGAGTTCCGCAACGCGCCGAAAGGTTCGCTCATCATTGTAAAAAAGGACGCCGTGACCGGCAAGGCGCTGAAAGGCGTGACTTTTACTGTCACTACATCCTCCGGCCAGTTTGTCGCGGACGCTGAGGGACAGATCAGCTCCAACGGACTCTATTACACCGACGAGAATGGTAAAATCATTCTCTCCGGGCTGGCTCCCGATACCTATGTGGTGACGGAAACCGCAACGATCCCCGGCTATGTGCTGGACAGCACCCCGCAGACCGTGGTGGTCAATGCCAACGACACGCAGACGCTTACCTTTACCAACGAACCCATTGGCGGCCTTATCGTTATCAAGAGCGATGAGGACAGCGGCAAGCGCATCTCCGGCGTTCAGTTTGAGGTGCGTAAGATGAACGGAGAAGTCATCGGCAGCTACACCACAGATCGTAACGGCGTCATTCAGCTTCCTGAACTGGAGCGCGGCTGGTACACCGTGACGGAGCTGAAGGCTGCGTCTGGCTACCTGCTGGATACCACGCCCCATCGCATTGAGGCCAAGGACGGCCAGACGGCCACGCTGGAGATCACCAATCACAAATCTTCCAGAATCCTGCTCCACAAGGTGGACAAGGCCACCGGCAAGGGGATTTACGGCGCAGTGTTTCTGCTCTATGACAGCAATCGCAATCCCATCGGGGAGTATGTGACCGATCAGGACGGCTACATCTACGCCGACGAGGGACTGGCTGATGGCCGCTATTATCTGCGTGAGATCAAAGCTGCCCCCGGTTATGTGCTTGATCCTGAACTGAAAACGATCTATGTCCGCTACGGCTCCACCACAGAAATCGAGTGGAGTAATACTGCGGAGTGCGGCCAGATCCAGATCATCAAGAAATCCGCAGACGATAACCCCACCAACGGCCTGCCTGCCGGGACGCTGCTGGAGGGCGCAGTGTTTGAGATCTACGACAAGGCGGGTAATGTGGTGGACACCATCAAGTCCGACCGCAACGGACGCGCCGTATCCAAGACGCTGCCCCTGTCCCGCTATACCGTCCGTGAGATCAAAGCGCCTGCGAATTACTCCATCAACCCCACAGTGATGACCGCCTATCTGGAATTCAACGGACAGATCGTCACCTTTGAAGTGCAGAATACCAGCGTTTCCACCGGCGTATCCATTAAGAAAACCGGCCCTGTGCAGGCTGTCCCCGGTCAGCCCATCCGCTATGTGTTCTCCAATATTAAGAACACCTCTACCGTCACACTGGATTCCTTCTACTGGAGAGATCAGGTTCCTACACAGGTGACGCTGAGCAAAATCGTCACCGGTAGCTACAATCAGCCGCTTTCCTACAAGGTGGTCTATAAGACCAACCTCTCCGGGGATTACCGCACTTTGGCGGACAATCTGAGTACAAGCAAGGTTTATGTATTGGACGCCCGCCCCGCTGTCCTCGGCCTTGCCGCCAATGAGCGTGTTACCGAAGTCATGTTCGTATTCGGTCAGGTGAAAGCAGGCTTCGCGCAGGTGGAAACGCCGTATATCTACGCCACTGCCCGCAGCGGTCTTGCCAACAATGCCAGCGTTGTGAATGTGGCGGATGTGGGTGGCCTTTACAATGGGCAGTGGATTCAGGCGGTGTCCCGCTGGCTCACTACCGTCTACACCAAAACAACGGTGAAGCTGCCCAAGACGGGGTACTAAGCCTTGCGGCAGAATGACTTTCGCAGCGCCGCCCCTGTGTGGGCGGCGCTTTCCCCGTTGGTCCTCTGGCTGGCGGCAATCGCTGCCTATGCCTACGAGGACGGTATGAACCTCTTTCAATGGATGGGGCGTTTCAGCCAAGTGCTGGAGCGCCCCCTTTCCATTGGCTGGACGGCGCATACACCAAAATTTATGCTGGTGAGCCTACTGCTCTACGGCTGCGGCATCGCTCTTTACTACTCCAGCCGGGAGAACCGGCGACCGGGTGAGGAGTACGGCAGCGCCAAATGGGGCGACCCCAAGGCGCTGTGTCAGAAGTATATGGATCATCAGCACAAAGAGGCTAACATTATTCTGACACAGCGCGTCCGGCTGGGGATGGACGGCTACAAGACACAGCGCAACATGAACATCCTGGTCATTGGCGGCTCCGGCAGCGGCAAGACCCGCTACTTTTGTAAACCGGGCCTCTATTCGGCTAATTGCTCCTATTTGGTCACCGATCCCAAAGGGGAACTGCTGAAGGCAGCGGGGGGACTGCTTCTGTCTCTCGGCTATGAAGTGCGGGTATTCAATCTCATCGACCCCGAACAGTCCGACTGCTACAATCCCTTCGTCTATGTGCGGGAGGAAAAGGATGTGCTGTCCCTCATCGACAACCTCATCAAGAACACTACGCCCCGTAACGCCTCCAGCAATGACCCCTTCTGGGAAAAGGCTGAGGTTGCGCTGGATTCCGCACTCATGCTCTACCTCATCCATGAAGCGCCACAGGATGAGCAGAACTTTGAGACCATGATCTACATGATGAATTTTGCCGATGTGCGGGAGGAGGACGAGCAGTACCGCAGTCCGCTGGATATGCTGTTCCGGGCCTTGGAGGAGGAGCAGCCCGCCCACGTTGCGGTAAAGCAATATAAGGTTTTCAAGCAAGCGGCCGGTAAGACCGCAAAATCCATTCTTGTGACGGCTGCCGTCCGGCTGGCGGCCTTCAATATTCCGCAGTACGCCGCCATGACCTCAATGGACGAGATGGACTTCGGCAGTCTCGGCGAGCGCAAACGCGCCATCTTCTGCGTCATCCCCGTCAACGACAGCAGCATGAACTACCTTGTTGGTATGCTCTATACCCAATGCTTTCAGGAACTATACCGCCGTGCGGACCTGAAATACAACGGACGGCTGCCCGTCCCCGTGCGCGTCATTCAGGACGAATGGGCGAATGTGGCCCAGCCGGAGAGCTATCCGAAGATCCTCGCTACCTGCCGCAGCTACAACGTTGGCTTGAACATCATCGTGCAGAATGTGCAGCAGATCAAGGCGCTGTATGAAAAGGAACACGAAAGCATCATTGGCAACTGCGACACGCTGCTGTTCCTTGGCGGCGGCAACGAGCCCGCTTCGCTGGAGTTTATCGTAAAGCTGCTGGGGCGGGAGACACTGGCTACCCGCACACGGGGACTGACCAAGGGGCGGAACGGCTCCAGCCCCACGAATTATCAGCAGACGGGCCGTGACCTGATGACCGTTGATGAAGTGCGAA
>ERZ1023698.199-NODE-199-length-11066-cov-5.814095_pt1 | contig 11066 bp, 7 predicted proteins | sample MGYA00380349_ERZ1023698 | MGnify/ENA primary metagenome ERZ1023698 (study PRJEB33179, sample SAMN07449027) | human gut metagenome | biome: Human-gut; feature: Human associated habitat; material: Faeces | host: Homo sapiens | place: India:Kasaragod | collected...
CACGGCCATCCGCCATACGCGCACGGGCCGTGACAACGACTCCATCGCGCAGGCCGGCAAGTATCCGGTCCGCGACCTGTCCATCGACTACGCCAAGCACCATGTCCTCATGCGCGGGGAGGACGTTCACCTCACGCTCAACGAGTTCAAGATCGTGGCGCTGCTGGGCAAATACGCCGGTAAGGTGCTGACCTACGATTTCCTCATCCGCGAGATCTGGGGCCCCAAGGCCAAGGCGGACAATCAGATCCTGCGCGTGAACATGGCGAACATCCGCCGCAAGATCGAGAAGAATCCTGCCGCGCCTGAGTACATATTCACCGAGATCGGCGTGGGCTACCGGATGCTCGAGAACGAGTAAGAAACGATAAAAACCGCCCGAAGGCGGTTTCTATACCAGGGGACGAGAGTCCCTCCACACAATCACGCAGACAGCTCTTGCCGAAGGCTCGGCAAGAGCTGCTTGCGTTTTTTACGTCATGCTGAACAGTGTTGCGGCGACCTGTGCGCGGGTGATGGGCTCAGTGGGGTGGATACCGCCGTCGGCGTAGCCGGAGAGCGCGCCGATCGCGCAGAGCGTATTGATGTGCTCGCGCGCCCAGTCCGCGATGGCGTCGCTGTCGGTGAAGCTCCACTCCGGCGCGGCGTAGCCCAGCTCAAGGAGACGGCCGAGCATCGTCAGCGCCTCCTGACGGCTGATGGTCGCGGTGGGGAGGAAGCAGAGCCGGCCGTAGCCGTCGTAGCTGCCCTTCGTTACGCCGAGGGCATACATGGCACGCACGCCGTCCTTCGCCCAGTCGGCGATGCTGCCGTTGTCGGCGAAGGGCAGCTCAACGGAGGAAGTGTCCTGCGCGGGCGTGAGCCAGCGGCAGAGCAGCACGGCAAATTCCTGACGGGTGATGGGGCTGTCGGGATTGAAGTTCCCAAGATCGTCGCCGGTGGTGACGCCGCTCGCCTTCAGAAAGCTCACGGCGGCGTTGGCCCAGTGACCGTCCGTATCGGGGAAGGCGGCGGACAGCTCCGACGGGGTGATGCTTATGCCGGTGCGGGCGAGGCTGCCACTCGCGTCGCCGGCGATGACGGCAACGCGGTGCGCCTTGCCGTCCGCGGCAGGCAGCGCGGCGTGGAGCGCGCCGGTCTGGTGGTCGTAGGTGAAGCTGAGCGCTTTGCCGTCGAGCGTTACGCGCAGCGTGGCGAGCGAGCCGCCGTCCACGGCGTCAAAGACCTTGCCGGTCAGGGCCGTGCCGTCCTCGGAGAGGGAGACGGAGATCTCCGGCGCGGCGGTATCGCTCATGCCCTCGCGGGCCGCGACGAGCTGATCGAGGTACAGCGTGCCGCTCAGAGCCGACGGCAGGCGCAGGGCGAAGCCGGTGATGCTCGCGGCTTTGTCGGGGAGGGTAAAGGTGAGCTGCTGCCAGCCGGTGAAGTCGATCACGGCAGCGTTCGTTTCGCCCGCATCGGTCGTGAGGGCGAGCGTCTCGCGCTGTCCATCGCCGTAGACCCAGAGCGTTACACGGTCATAGCCGGAGGGGACGGCGTAGGTTCGCTCCACGCTCAGAAGGAGCTTCTCCGCGTTCTCGGGGACGTTCTCGGCGCGATAGTCCCAGCGTGCGGAGGCAGAGCCGAAGCGGACGAAGCTCTTGTCGGTATTTTGGGTAAGGACGGTCTGCTCGCCCTCGAAGCCGTCGAGTAGGACCAGAGGATCGGAGGTGACGTAAACGGGGATGGTGCGCGTGGTCTCGCCCGCGCGGACGGTCAGGCTGCCGTAGGCGGCATGGCCGGCGGCGGTAAAGACGCCGTTTTCATCAACCGTGCCGACGCCGCCCTCGGTGGTCCAGGTGAAGCAGGAGTTCTGCGCGAGCAGGGAGAGGTGGTTTTGATAGGCCTGCGCGGTCAGCTCGACGCTCGCGCCGGGGGAGACGCGCAGCTCGGTGAGCGTGCCGCTTTTGCCGAGGCGGATCTCGTCCGGCGTTTCGACTACGCGGAGCTCGGCGGTGGTGTACTTGCCGCCGACCTTTGCGCCGACGGTCACGGTGCCGGCGGTTTTCGGCGCGGTCAGGACCGTATTGCCCAGCTCGTCGGTCCGCACACTGCCGCGGTCGCTTGCGATGGATACCTCCTTATCCATGGGGATGTAGTTCGTGTCGATGGCGGCGTCGATGAGCTGGACCTGCGCGCCGGCGTGCACGCGTTCGCTTTCTGTGGGCAGCGCGATGTGGTCGAGCGTGCCGCTCGGCTCATTCGACGCAACGAGGAAGATGTGGTTCGTCACGGCGCGCAGGCTGCCCTCGGAGGGGGTGTTGTAGACGCCGGCATTGCCGTCCTCCGGCAGCGTGACGCACAGAGTCGTCGAGCCGCCGCCGTCCAGGCTCAGCGCGGTCACACAGCCGAGCTCGATCATGCGCTGCGCGACCTGCGTCAGGCTCGCGCCGATGGAGTAGCCCTTCCGGCGGCCGTCAATGGTGTAGAGCACAAGGCTGCCGTCGGCCTTTTGACCGATGGCGGTGCGCGGCGCGGCGCCGGCCTCAAGCCCCTTGCAGACCTCGCCGTTCTCCACGAGCTGATAGAGCGCGCCGATCATGTAATCCACATCGTTCCAGCCCCCGTCCGCCGCGCGGACGGTGACGGTCAGCGTGTCGCCGACCGCAAGCGCGCGCAGCAGAGCAAGGTTCTCCTCGCCGGAGAGGAGGTTCGCCGTCAGGACGTATTTGCCCTCGCTCACGGCGGTGTCGGTGGCCTCGGGCAGGATCTCGTCCACGGTGAGCGTCAGCGATTCGCCGATGCTCAGGCGGCCGTCGACCGCCGAGCAGACCACGTCATAGCCCGCGGCGTTGGTGCCGGTGGAGCGGCGGGCGTTGAAATCGTAGGTGTAGAGGTAGATGCCGCCGTAGGAGTAGCGCACCTGATTGACGGCGGCAATGGAAAAGGACGTGTTGGCGCTCTCGACCTGCATTGCCAGCGCCGGAGCGCCGAGGATGGCTGTGCCGTCCGCGCGGAAGCCGACGGCATAGTTGCTCGCGGAGGCGACGCGCAGCACGCCATCGGTCATCACCGTGCCGAGCGGCGCGCCGTTGAGCGTATCGTAGTAGTCGCCGTTGATGCCCGCGACCACACGCAGGCCCTGCTCCTCCAGCCGCTTGGCGGCGGCGGAAACGGTGCTCGTCGCGGTGGTGTAATCGCCGTAGGTGACGATGGGCGTCACGCTCGTGTTCGGCGTGTAGACGACGTAGTTTTCCTGCCGCAGGTCGGAGAAGGTGTTGCTCCAGAACGTGCCCTCGCCGAGCTCGGCGCCGCGGTTGAGCGTTGTTGAGCGCAGGTCAAGGTCGTCGCCCAGCGCTTCGGAGGCGAGCGCCGTCGGCGCGAGCGTCAGCAGCAGGGTGAGGGATAAGAGAAAGGCGGTGCATTTGCGGGACAGTGCTTTCATAATGATCTCCTTTTGAAATACGGCACATACCTGTTTTTGCTATGCTTTTGCACAGCAAAAGTTGACATAACGTTACTATACCATGACGGCCCTTAAAAGTAAAGACGAAGAAAGACGGAAAAAAGTTCCGTCAAAGCTCCATTGTTTCCAAAAGATCGACAAGGAGGGCGTTGGAGACCAGAAAGCCGCGGGGCGTGAGGGCATAAAAGCCGCCGGAAAGATGGGCGAGGCCGTGGGCTTCACAATTCCGGAGAATGCGCCGCGCGGCTTCCGGCAGCGTATCCGCGGCGACGCCGCGGGTCGTGCGGAGCGCGAGCATGACGCGCTCGGTCTCCCGCTCACGCGCCGAGGGCGCGGAGCACTCGGAATAGACGGTGTGTCCCGCAAGGTAGGCGTCGAGATCGCGCGCGAGCGCAAAGCGCTCGCCGCCGAAGTCGCTGTGCGCGCCGGGGCCGAAGCCGAGGTATTCCGCGAGCGTCCAGTAGCGGCTGTTGTGGCGGGACGCCCGTCCCGGGCGGCAGAAGTTGGAGATCTCATATTGCTCATAGCCCTGCCGCGCGAGAAGCCCGACTGCGGAGAGGTACATATCCGCCTGCGCGTCGTCGTCCGGCAGCGTGAAGCGCTCGCGCTGCGCAAAGAGCGGCGTGCCCTCCTCGACCTTCAGCCCGTAGCAGGAAAGATGCTCGGGCGCGAGCGCGAGCGCGGCGTCAAGGTTTGCCTGCCAGCGCGTCATCGTCTGCTCGGGCAGACCGTAGATGAGGTCGAGACTCAAATTGTCAAAGCCCGCGGCGCGGGCGTTCTCCACCGCGCGGACGGTCTGCGCGTGCGTGTGGACGCGCCCGATGCGCCGCAGCTCCGCGTCGTCCGCGGACTGCATCCCGAGCGAAAGGCGGTCAAAGCCTGCATCGTGCAGCTGCCGCAGGGCGGAAATATCCTGCGCGCTGTCGGGGTTGGCCTCGAGCGTGATCTCCGCGCCGGGGGCGACGCGGTAGCTTTGAAAAACCGCGTCCAGAAGGCGGCGCAGGCGGTCGGGGCCGAGATAGCTCGGCGTGCCGCCGCCGAAGTAAACGGTGTCTACGGTGCAGTCCGCCGCGCGCTCCCGCCACGCGGCGAGCTGCACGGTCAGCGCGGAGACGTAAGCGTCCATCTGTCCCTCGGCGCGCGGCAGGGAGTAGAAGTCGCAGTAAATGCACTTCGCCTTGCAGAACGGAATGTGGATGTAAAGCCCAAGTGAGCGCATGGTATCACCTCGCGTCCATTGTAGCCGATTTTGCGGGGAAAGGCAACGATGGATAAAAATACTCCCGCTGGAAATGCTATGCCAAAAGGAGTGATCTTATGGATATGTCACCGCAGGAATATCAGGCGTATATCAAGCAGAAGTCGCCGAGATCCCCCATCGTCAAGGATACGGCGCTCGCCTTTCTGATCGGCGGCGCGATCTGTGTGCTCGGTCAGCTCATTCTGGACGGCTACAGGACCCTCGGGCTCGACAAGACCGACGCGGGCACCGCGACCTCCGTCACGCTTATCTTTTTAGCGGCGCTGACCACGGGGCTGAACCTGTATAATTCCCTTGCCCGCTTCGCGGGGGCGGGCACGCTCGTGCCGATCACGGGCTTTGCCAACTCCGTCGTCTCGCCCGCCATCGACTTCAAGGCCGAGGGCATCATCACCGGCATGGCGGCAAAGATGTTCGTCATCGCGGGGCCGGTGATCGTGTTCGGCACGCTCGCGAGCGTCGTGTACGGCGTGGTGCTGATACTGATGGGATAGGAAAAAGCGCGGCGGGGCCGCGCTTTTCTCTTGCGCCGCGCCGCACGGTATTCTATAATGTTGCCATCGAATCAAACAACGGAGGATGGCACGATGTACGAAAACGGTAAGATCTACATGGGACTTGCGGACGGCGCGCGCGTGGAGCTTGCGCTCAATATGTGCAACCGCCACGGCCTGATCGCGGGCGCGAGCGGCACGGGCAAGACCATCACGATGAAAGTGATGGCCGAAAGCTTTTCCGACGCGGGCGTGCCGGTGTTCCTGTGCGACGTCAAGGGCGACGTCGCGGGCATCTGCGCCCCCGGCGTGAGCAGCGAGGGCATGGAAAAGCGCATCGACCGCTTCGGTCTGCGCGGCAGCTTTGCCTACAAGGGCTATCCCACGACCTTCTGGGACATTTATCAGACCGGCGGCCACGCCGTCCGAGCGACGGTGAGCGACATGGGGCCTGAGCTTTTGTCCCGCATCCTCAGCCTCACGCCCGCGCAGGAGGGCATCCTGCACATCATGTTCCGCATCGCGGATGACAAGGGGCTGCTGCTCCTCGATCTCAAGGACCTGCGCGCCATGCTGAACTACGTCAGTGAGCACCGCGCGGAGTACATGATGACCTACGGCAACATCACGCCGCAGTCCGTCGCGGCGATCCTGCGCGCGCTGCTGCCGCTCGAGCAGCAGGGCGGCGACCTCTTCTTCGGCGAGCCGCCGCTCGACATCTATGACTGGATGCGCACCGACGCGGACGGCCGCGGCATGGTCAACGTGCTCGACTGCGTGAAGCTGGTGCAGAACCCGACGCTCTACGCGAGCTTCCTTTTGTGGATGCTCTCGGAGCTGTTTGAGAGCCTGCCCGAGGCGGGCGATCTGGAAAAGCCCAAGCTGGTGTTCTTCTTCGACGAGGCGCACACGCTCTTCCGCGACGCGCCGGCGGTCCTCGTGCAGAAGATCGAGCAGACCGTCAAGCTCATCCGCTCGAAGGGCGTGGGCGTGTTCTTCGTGACGCAGAGCCCGAGCGACATTCCCGACGCGGTGCTCGCACAGCTCTCCAACCGCGTGCAGCACGCGCTGCGCGCCTATACGCCCGCCGAGCTGAAGGCTGTGCGCGTCGCGGCGCAGGCGTTCCGCGCCAATCCCGCCTTCCGCGCGGAGGATGCCATTATGGAGCTGGGTGTCGGCGAGGCGCTGACCTCGTTTTTAGATGAACAGGGTGTGCCGACCATCGTGCAGCGCACAAAGATCGTCTGCCCGCAGAGCCTGATGGGCGTGCCCGAGCCGATGGCGCGCATGAAGGCCATGCTGCATGACGGCATGGAAAAGTACGACGACGCGGTGGACAATCTCTCCGCCTACGAGGTGCTGACCGAGCAGGCTGACGCCGCGGCGCTGGAAAAGCAGCGTGAGGAGGAGCGTCTTGCGCAGGAGAAGGCTGCGGCGGAGGCGGAGAAGCAGCGCGCCAAGGAGGAGGCCGCGGCGGAAAAGCAGCGGGCGAAGGAGGAAGCCGCCGAGGAAAAGCGCCGCCAGAAGCTGGAGGATGAGGAGCGCCGCCGCGCACAAAAGCTGGAGGACGAGGCGCGCCGGAGGGCGGAGAGGGCCGCCGAGGCCGAGCAGAAAAAGCTCGAGCGTGAGGCTGCCGCGGCGAAGAAAAAGGCCGAACGGCTCCAGTCCAAGATCGAGACGCAGCTCGTCTCCGCGGGTGGGCGGATCCTCAGGCGCGGGCTTCTGGGCATTTTGAAACGGTAAATAGAGAGAAAGGCGTGCCGGACGGCACGCCTTTCTCAGTGCGGTTTACTTGTTTGCCATGCGATAGACGGCGAGGATGCCGTCGTAATCGAGCGGGCAGAACTTGCCGACAACGCGGGTGTGGAAGAAGGTGCAGCGCTCGGCAAGCTCGCGCAGCTGCTCCTCGCTGAGCACGCCGATGCCGAGCTCGGTGAAGGTGGTCGGCATATCAATGGAGCGGAAAAACTCCTCGGTCGTGTCGATGGCGCGGAGGGCAAGGTCACGGTCGCTCTCGCCGTCCTTGCGGGTAAGGCGCCAAACGGCCTCGCCGTAGTGCGCGAAGCGCGCGGGATCGGTGTCCACCACATAGCGCGCCCACTGCGGCCACATGACCGAGAGCGTCGCGCCGTGCGCGGCGTCGAACATACCGGAGAGCTCGTGACCGAACTGGTGCACGGAGAAGTCCTTCACGCCGCCGAGGCCCGTGAGGTTGTTGTGCGAGAGGGAGCCGGCCCACATGATCTCGCTCATGGCGTCATAATTGTGACTGTCCTGCATGGCGACGCGGCCCGCGTCGATCACCGTGCGCAGCAGACCCTCGGCGATCTCGTCGGTCATGCGGTTGGAGGGATGGCCGGGGTTGAAGTAGCGCTCAAGCGTGTGCATCATGATGTCCACCACGCCGCAGCCGACCTGATAGCGCGGGAGCGTATAGGTCAGCTCGGGGTCCATGATGGCGAAGAGCGGACGCTGCAGATCGGTGTTCAGACCGCGCTTGAGCGTCGTTTCATCGTTCGTGAGCACGGCGCTGTCGCTCGTCTCGCTGCCGGCGGCGGAGATGGTCAGCACCGCGCCGAGCCTGCTCGTTTTGGTAAGCGCTGCCTTCTTGCTCCAGAAATCCCAGATGTCCGTTTCGGGGTTGGCGACGCCGTGGGCGATGGCCTTGGACGTGTCCATCACGCTGCCGCCGCCGACGCCGAGAATGAAGTCCGCGCCGAACGCGAGCGCCTTCTGCACGCCCTCGCGCGCGTGGGACAGGCGCGGGTTGGGCTGCACGCCGCCGAAGCTCATGTGCTCAAGCCCCGCGTCGGTGAGCGTTTGCTCAATGCGCGCGATAAGCCCGCTCTTCACGGCGCTGTGGCCGCCGTAGACGATAAAGACCTTCGTGCCGCCGAAATGCTTGACCGCCTCGCCGACCTTTGCCTCCGCGCCCTTGCCGAAATAGATCTTAGTCGGGCAGTAAAATTCAAATGCCTGCATGGAATGGGTCCTCCTTGTCTGCGTGCGGAATGGAGCGCACGCGGATTTTCTGCGCCTATGGTAGCACACCTGCGCGCACATTGCAAGAGGTCGAAGGGGAGAGAAAAGCGCATTTTTTGCGTGATTTTGTGTTGACATAATGAATGTGGATAACTCTGTGGAAACTGTGAATAACCTTGATTTTACAAGAAATTTACAGGTTGACGCTCGATTATTTTTTGACCGATACGAAAACTATTTGAGAATGCTGCGCGAGTTTTTAACAAGCGCGGGACGCGGCGCGGGAGCGCATCAAAACACTTGCTATTGTGGGACGGAGCGGCTATAATATACAAGGAATAGTATCCTATGGAAACGGAGAAGACAAATGGCAAAGGCAGGAAAGAATTACGGCAACGAGAGCATTTCCTTACTCGAGGGCGCGGAGCGCGTGCGCAAGCGCCCGGGCGTTATTTTCGGCTCGGACGGACTGGACGGCTGCGAGCACGCGGTGTTCGAGATCCTCTCGAACTCCATCGACGAGGCGCGCGAGGGGCACGGCAAGGTCATCACGCTCACGCATTACGCCGACGGCAGCATCGAGGTGGAGGACAACGGGCGCGGCTGTCCCGTGGACTGGAACCCCAAGGAAAAGCGCTACAACTGGGAGCTCGTGTACTGCGAGCTCTACGCCGGCGGCAAGTACAACAATCTCGACGGCGACAACTATGAATATTCCCTCGGCCTCAACGGCCTCGGCGCCTGCGCGACGCAGTACGCCTCGCGCTACATGGATGTGACCGTCTGGCGCGACGGGAACAAATATTCCCTGCACTTTGAGCGCGGGCAGATCACCGGCAAAAAGGGCGAGGAGCTGAAGATCGAGCCGACCGACCGCGGCAAGAAGACCGGCACGCTCACGCGCTGGCTGCCCGATCTCGACGTGTTTACCGACATCAACATCCCCGCGTCGTATTTTACCGACGTGCTGCGCCGACAGGCGGTCGTCAACGCGGGCATCACGTTCCGCTTCCGCGACCAAGTGGGCGGAAAATTTGAGACGCAGGAGTTCCTCTACGAAAACGGCATCGTGGACTATGTGACCGAGCTGGCCGGAGAGGGCGCGCTGACCACGCCCGTCTTCTGGGAGACGGAGCGCCGCGGCCGCGACCGCGAAGATAAACCGGAGTACAAGGTCAAGCTCTCCTGCGCGTGCTGCTTTTCCAACCGCGTGAACGTCATCGAGCACTACCACAACTCCTCGTGGCTCGAGCACGGCGGCGCGCCGGAAAAGGCGACTAAGACCGCCTTCGTCTACGCCATCGACAAATATCTCAAGGACAGCGGCAAGTATCAGAAGAACGAGAGCAAGATCACCTGGCAGGACGTGGAGGACTGCCTCGTGCTTGTGTCCAACAACTTCTCCACGCAGACGAGCTACGAGAACCAAACGAAGAAATCCATCACGAACAAATTCGTGCAGGAGGCGATGACGGACTTTCTCAAGTCCCGCCTGGAGACCTACTTCATCGAGAACCGCGTCGAGGCGCTCAAGATCGCCGAGCAGGTGCTCATCAACAAAAGAAGCCGCGAGAGCGCGGAATAGCAGAGGCTGAACATCAAGAAAAAGCTCTCCGGCAATATCGACTATTCCAACCGCGTGCAGAAGTTCGTGGACTGCCGCACGCGCGACGTGTCCCGCCGCGAAATTTATATCGTTGAGGGCGACAGCGCTCTCGGCAGCGTCAAGCTCTCGCGCGACGCGGAGTTTCAGGGCATCATGCCCGTGCGCGGCAAGATCCTGAACTGCCTCAAGGCCGACTACGCCCGCATTTTCAAGAGCGAGATCATCACCGATCTTCTGAAGGTGCTCGGCTGCGGCGTGGAGGTGCAGGGCAAGGCGGTCAAGGAGCTCAACGCCTTCGACCTCAACAATCTACGCTGGAGCAAGGTCGTCATCTGCACCGATGCGGACGTGGACGGCTTCCAGATCCGCACGCTGATCCTGACGATGATCTACCGTCTCTGCCCCACGCTCATCCGCGAGGGGTACGTCTACATCGCGGAAACGCCTCTCTTTGAGATCAACTGCGGCGACAAGACGTGGTTCGCCTACTCCGACAAGGAGAAGAACGACATCGTAAAAACGCTTGAGGGCAAGCGCTATAAGGTCGACCGCTCCAAGGGCCTCGGCGAGAACGACCCGGAGATGATGTGGCTGACGACCATGAACCCCGAAACGCGCCGTCTCATCAAGGTCATGCCCGAGGACGCGGAGGCGACCGCGCAGGTATTCGATCTGCTCCTCGGCGACAATCTGCAGGGCCGCAAGGACCATATCGCAGAGAACGGCTACAAGTATCTGGAACTGGCGGACATTTCGTAGGAGGGCGGAAAACGGGGCAAAGCCCTTGCAAAAGAGCGGCGTTTATGGTACGCTGAAGGAACAGGATACCCAATGGACCCACACAGGGAAGGAGAATGGAAAAATGAAAAAACTGATCGCTCTTCTGCTGGCGCTGATGTTGGCGCTGGCGCTGGCCGTCCCCGCAAGCGCGGCGGGCGAGGATATTGGCATCATCGGCGGAGCCGACGGTCCGACCTATATTCTCGTCAGCGCCGATCCGAAGGCTGCCGCGACGGTTTCAAAGGAACAGCGCGAGCAGAACATCAAGGCGCTCGGCGGCGTGGCCGGGCAGGTCAATGTGCTGCTGGGCGACCGATGCATTGCTTTCACCGACGCGGTGCCCGAGGTGAAGAACGGGCGCACGATGGTGCCGCTGCGCGCCGCGCTGGAGGCCATGGGCGCAAGGATCGAATATGACCAGGCCCCCAAGACCGCTATCTTAACGGGGGAGAAGGCGCGCTTTACCCATGTTGTCGGCACCGACGTCTTCACGCGCGC
>ERZ1023698.201-NODE-201-length-11055-cov-6.802818_pt1 | contig 11055 bp, 3 predicted proteins | sample MGYA00380349_ERZ1023698 | MGnify/ENA primary metagenome ERZ1023698 (study PRJEB33179, sample SAMN07449027) | human gut metagenome | biome: Human-gut; feature: Human associated habitat; material: Faeces | host: Homo sapiens | place: India:Kasaragod | collected...
TTTTTCACGTCTCCCGCGTGGTCTTCTTCCGTTCCGGCAGCAGCTCCTCCGGAATGTCGCCCAGCGGCTTCGTGTGCAGGAGCGACACCTCCCAGTAGCCGGAGCGGAAATTCCGCTTCAGCCGCTGCAGCGTGGCAAGGGCGATGTTCCCCTGAAAGAAGGGGTCGTTGGGGTTCAGGTGCTTTTCCGCCCGCATTTTCTCATAATCGTCCAAATACCGGCCCGTTATGCCGATCGCCGCGCTCAGCCACTCGTTCTCCTCCGAAAACAGATCCTCCTCAAGCTGCCGCCTCGCTGCCGCCTCCGCAAGTCCGGTCGGATACGGACTCTGCAAAGTGGTCTCCCACATTTTCACCTTAATGAGCCTCTTTCCGTCCCGATACGGATGATCCTTTTCCTCCGAATAGAGTACGATGTACCCCGGCCTCGTCTTTTTCGGCCTCAAACCGCGCTCCGCGTTGGCGCGCTCGCGGTTGATCCGCAGCAGGTTGGCATTCAGCGCCCGCTGATACGCGCTCTCGTCCTTCTCCGCCTCCAGCTCCTGCCGGAGCGCCTGCAGGCGTTCCCCGGCCTCTTTTTCCGCCTGTGCCAGCGCCTCCCGCGCGCTCCGGTTTGCCATCGCAAGCGCGTTGTCTCCCTCGTTCCTTATCCGCATGGCTTCCTGCCTCGCGTCGGAGACACAGCGGCACAAGCCGTCGTAATCCGCTCGCTCCATCAGCACATGGCTGCACTCCGGATCGTTCTGTCCTCCCGGGACCTCGGCAAATCCGCCCAGCAGCGTTTTCCGCACAAATTGGGTCATTTCAAGCCTCCCCTACAGTCCGCGGATATAGTTATCCGCCACCACGCTGATGCGGTTATGCCCCAGCGCCTTGCTGCATAAGAGCATCGCCGCCTTGTCCAGCTTCTTCCCCGCCTCGTCCTTCCGGCAGGTGTAGACATCGCCCTGAAACCGCTTTCCCGTCCCCTTGTTCACCCGGTCGTAGGGGATCTCCCCGATCGGCCGGGCGTAGGCCTTATAGATCGCCGTGGCGTATTCCGCGCGGTAGGCGTGAATGTCGGCGCTCGTATGGATGTGCTGCCACACCTTCTCCTCCGCGGGCGTGTCGGCGATCCGCTCCACGATCTGCGCCGCGTTTTTTCCGATGATCGGGCTGAGCCGCTCCCGTCCGCCCTTGCCGTTGCGGACATGAATGAACCACTCCTGCGGGAAAAGCATCGCGTCCCGCAGCATTTCCAGCCGCTTTGTGACGCTCGGCGCGCGCTCCTCCTCCGGAATCTGCTCCAGCTGCGCGGCAGCCGCCGCGATCTGCTCACAGCGCACGAGGTCCTTTCCGCGAAGCTCTCCCAGCTCGCGGCGGCGCAGCCCCGTCCCGCGGCAGAACTTGATCAGCTCGTCGTTGTTCGTCTTCGAAAAGTGTTCGTCGCGCACGCAGTCGCTGCGGCTGCGCTTGATGTCCTCCCGATTCCGCTTGGGCGGCTTGAAATAGTCCTCGTCGTCCGGCTCGATCCCGTAAAGCTTGCCGAGCGCCTTCGCCTCCAGCTGCACCGTCCACGCGGAAAGCTCCTCATCCGCTCTGCTCTGAAGCCATTCGTTGACATACTTTTTCGCGCCTTTGAGCGTCGTACACTCCGGATGCTTCTGCTTGATATAGCGAAGGAAATATTTGATGTGCTTCCAATAGCTCTTATATGTATTTACCGAGAAGATCTTATCCTTTTCCGTGCCGGCAGCCACGGCTTCCTTTTTGCTCTCGCCGAAGGCCAGCATCTCGGTCAGCCGGTCGTAGGCCTGCTGGTGCAGATCCTTGTAATAGGTTTTGTTCTTCCGCCCCATCCGGCTCCCTCCTGTCCGTTTGTCTGTCCATTTATGTTCAAGCTGCGCCGCCTCCCGCCAGCTCCGCACGGAGACTCGGCGATCGGCAAATACACTTTTTAAGGTCTCGTGTGTGACCGTTTTGGGGTCGCCCCCGACACTTTTTTCTGCTTATGTGTGCAGCCCTGTTTCTTAACTTCCACGGCAGTCAGGGCCTGTCGGCGCCTTTGCAGAGGGCGCGCTCTCCGGAAAATCTACAGCATTCCGGCTGCTATCACAGGGTGGACAGGAACATGATACATTTTACTTACCGGCACTTTCAAAGAGATTACTCCTGCCGGGTCCATGGCACGCTTTCCGTTTCGCATTGGCTACTGTGGCAAGCCCGCGCGCCACACAGGCGTATCGCACCTGCTTCGGCTTCTTGTGATGCAAACCTGTCTATGGCTATCTTATCACATGGCACCGACGGCTGTCAACATATCACCAGTATCTTACTTATATCGGTTTACCCGTTCATGATATGTATTTTCCGCGCTCGCGCTCGCCGCGTTTGAGCGCCGCACGGCGGACGAACCGAATTAATGCTCCGCGAAAATGGTGCTTCTGGCGTTGGCCATCGGCGCGGCAGCGGGCATTTTCGCCGGCCTTGCGGGTTCCTTCGTGTTCAAGCGTCTCCCCCGCCTTATCCATAAAAACAGCAGACGGACGGCCTTATGGCCGTCCGTCTGTCGGTTTTCGCTCTTATTTTTCCTGATGCACGCCCTTCGGAAAAGGGAAAGCCCTTTTGTCCGGTTCGCCCTTCACCGTCAGTCTGGCGGTCACGGTCAGCATGCCGCCGAACCGTTGTCCGCGCAAATCACAGCTTGTTACGCGTCACATAGCTGCCCGCGCTCGTTTTGATCGTGTTGCTGTGCTTCACACTCTCATCGCTGCTCTGCGTCTTGTCGATGCAGTCGGTATAGCTCACATACTTGGTGCTGTCGCTTGCCAGCGAGGTGTAGATCGCGATGAGCGTGCCGCCCTTGTCCGCGGTATTCCCCGTGTCAAACGTGACATTGCTCATGCTGAGCCGCACGCGGCCCACGTAGAGCGCACCGCCGTACCATCCCGCATGGTTGTTCTGGAACGTGCCGCCGACGATGTCCGACGTCTGCGCGTTGTCCGTCAGCATCACCGCACCGCCGTCGCTCGTCGCGGTGTTGCCGAGGAACTTGCAGCCGTTCGTTTCCAGCGCCCCTTTCTTGATGTAGATCGCGCCGCCGTCGTAGGCCCTGTTGTTCCGGAACGTACAGAGTCTGCCCGTGACCGTTCCGAAGCTATTCTTGGTGTCCATGTAAATCGCGCCGCCGTTGGAGATCTTGGCCGAATGGGTGTCCGTCGTGGCGTCGCAGTTCTCAATGGTCACGTTCTCCAGCTTCACGTCCGCGATGTAGACCAGCAGGCCGCGCGCGCCGCCGTGGATCGTAAGATTCTCGATCGTCACCGTGGGACGCGCCGTTATGTCCGTCACGGTCGTCTTACCGATGCAGAACGCGGTCTTGCCCTCCGCGGCGCTGAGCGTGTAGTTCGTATCCTTGTTGTCCGTCGTCAGGGGCTCGCCGGTGACCGTGATGCTTTTGGTGATCGGGACCTCATCGGCCAGCGCGATGTCCGCGCGCAGGCGCACCGTCGACGTCTGGTACGCGTCCTCCGACAGAGCCGCCCGGAGCTGGTCCTCGTCGTAGGCGTACAGCTCCGACCAGCCCGCCTCCACCGTCATCGTTTCGACGATCAGCCCGCTGTAGGCCTGACCCATGTGGCTTGTACCCTCTTCGTACCAGCCCTTGAACTGGCCGTACCGCGCCATGGTGTCGGGCTTCTGGATATTGTTGAAGACCGAGCTGCTGAAGGTTCCATACTCGACCGTCACCGGATCGATGGTCCCCCCCGCGTCGCCGAGGTCGAAGGTAATGGTGCACATCTTTTTCTTCTGGAGGAAGCTGGGATAGTATTCCGCGTCGCCGGTGACGATGCTCGCCTCGGTCAGCAGCTCACCCGTCTCCGAGCCGGCGCGCCAGCCCTCCAGCTCGTAGTAGTACGCGTCATAGGCGTCCTTGGTCGTCTCGGGCGCGTTCTTCAGCAGCAGCGTGCCGTAGGGATAAGTCTCTATCTTCGTCTCATACGGATCGTTCTTTGCGCTGCCCCACCACGGGTTCTTCTGAATGTGCCACGTGACCGTGTAGGTCTGCGCCGTCGTGTTCCACTTGGCGTAGACCGTCAGGTTCTCCGCGGGCACGGTGGCGTTGTCGTCCAGCGGCTGCGCGAGGGCCCGGTCCGTGTACCAGCCGCCAAAGGTGTAGGTATACTGCGCGTCGGCCTTCTTCGTCGGGTCGTCCGGCCGGACGATGGCCGTGCCGTAGTCCGCCGTGGTGGTGTAGTTGCTGCCGGTCAGGCCATTGCCGCCGTTCGTCTCCCACGTGATGGTGTACTGATTGACCGTCCACTTGGCGTAGAGCGTCACATCGCCCGTGCTGCCCATAGCGATCTCCGCCACGCGGTCGGTACGCTCCGCGTCGCTGTACCAGCCCTCGAAAGCGTAGCCCGTCTTCGTCGGGGCGACGAACGTGATCTTCTCCGTCTCGACCGTGTACTGCGCGGGGTTCCCGCTCACGTTCGTGCCGCCGTCGAGCTCATAGGTGATCTTGTATGGGATCGCCGTCCACTTCGCGTAGAAGGTCACATTGTGGTCGGGCATCGCGCCGCCGTCGGTAAACTTGGTGTTCTCAGCAAAATTGCTGCCGTCCGTGTACCAGCCGCCGAACGTGTAGCCGTCCTTTGCCGTCACCGTCGGCGCGGTGATGGCTTTCCCAAAGAACGCGGTCTTGCTGTATTCGGGCGTCTCGTTCAGCGTGCCGCCCTCATTGACGTTCCACGTGATCTTGTACGGGTTCTGCTCCCACGTCGCCGTCAGCGTGATCGCGCCGGTGTAGCTCTCCTTCGCCAGCGTCAAAGCCTTCTGCGCCGTGCTCTCGCCGTTCACGACCCAGCCGAGGAAGGTGTACCCCGCCTTCGTCGGGTCAGAGACGGCCGTGTCCGTGTCATAGGCGTACTCCGTGGGCTGCTTGCCGCCGAGCTGCGCGCCGTCCATGCCCTCATAGGTGATGGGATAGCGCTCCGCCGTCCACGCCGCCGTCAGCGCGATCACGCCGGTGTAGTCCTCTGCGCCCAGCGTCAGCCCCTTCCGCGCCGCGCCGGTGCCGTTGACGACCCAGCCGTCAAAGATGTAGCCCGTTCTGGTCAGATCGGGGATCGCAGTCGCCGTGCCGTAGGTGTGCGTCGTCGGGAGCGTCACATCAGGGGCGCTGCCCTCGATGCCCGGGTAGGTGATGTCGTACCCGCTCGGCGTCCACTTGGCGCAGTAGGTCTGTGCCGCCGCGGGCATCTTCGCGCCCGCCGCGAGCTTGCCGCTTTCGTTGAACGTCTCGTTGTCGTACCAGCCGCCGAAGTCGTGGCCGCGGCGGGCCGGCGCGGGCGCGATCAGCTCGGTGTCGTAATAGACCCCGTAGGCGTCATCACGGCCGGTGTAGTCGTTGTCCGCTGTGCCGCCGTCAAACTCCCACGTGAGCGCGTAGCGCGCGCGGTCGTAGTAAAGCTTCACGGTCATGTCCTTGGCGGCCCGGACCGTCTCGCTCAGGTCGGTGAACTCAGTGTCGTCCGCAAGGCCGTACACGCCGCTCACCTTTGCCTTCACACAGGTGAAGGCCTCGCTCAGTCCGCTCTTTTTCAGCGTCCCGAGCTCGACGGCGCTGTCCGCCTCCGCGTGCGACGCATTGGATTCGCTCGCGCGGCCCGGCAGCTTACCCGTCGTATCCATATAATAGTGCTCCACCGTGAAGTCCACGGGCTGTGCGCCCCAGCTCGCGGTCAGGGTCATGCTCTCGGTGACGGTCTCCGCGTTGAACACGCTGCCCTCCGGCAGCTTCCAGCCCATAAAGCTGTAGTCCGGGCGCGTCGGAGCCGACACAGAGAAGCGCTGGCCGTAGCGGAAGTCCTTCTCCGCGCTGTCCGTGAGCGTGCCGCCCTCGCCCGCGTCAAAGGTCACGCGCAGCGTCTCGCGGTCGTAGTACAGCCGGAGCACGAGCGAACCGTCCGCCGCGATCACGCCGGAGGAAACCGTCCCCGCCGCGCTCTCGTTGAGCACGAAGTGGTCGTAGTTCCTTGCCGCCGCCGTCACCTCCGCGTCGGTCGCGCCGGTGAGCGGGTCGGTGTCGTGGAGCGTGTAGCCGTCGTCGTCCGCGTTCTGCTGATAGTGCTCAACCTTGTAGGCCGTGTCGCCATTCGCCGTCCAGACCGCCGTATAGGTGCTGTCGCTCTGCGGCATCGTCTCGGGCAGCGCGGGCGACCAGCTGAGCGCGTAGCCCGGCTTCGTCACCGTCAGCGCGGGCTGGGTGATGCGCTCGCCCCAGCGCAGGGTGGAGACGAAATCCGTCTCACCCTCGTTTTTAAAGGTCAGGGTGTAGGTATTGCGCGCGTAGTAGACGCGCAGCACGGTCTTGCCGTCCGCGGTGATCGTGCCGCTCTTGACCGCGTCCGCATTCTCCGCGTCCTCATGGTAGCCCCCGATCTCCCGCACAGCCGCCTCAACGGCTGCGCCGGTCACGCCGGTCAGGTTCTCGGTCTGCGAGGCGGCGTCGGGATAGCTGCCGTCCGCGTTCTGGAGGTAGTGTTCGACGGTGTAGGCCGTGTTCTGTCCGGCCTCCCACTTGGCATAGAGGGTCAGGCCGGTCACCGGCATCGTGCCGCCGGCAAAGGCGTTCTCACACGCCGCGTCGGTGTGCCAGCCGCGGAACACATAGCCGGCCTTGACCGGCTGCGGCAGCGCGGAGAGGCGCACGCGCGCGCCGAAGTACACCTGCTCCGTCTCCCCGCTGCCCTCCGGCAGCGTTCCGCCGTTCGTCTCAAACCGGAGGTCGCAGCGTGCGCGGTCGTAGTACAGCTTCACGACGGTCTTGCCGTCCGCGCCGATCGCCGCCTCGGTCACGGTCTCGCCGTTCACCTCCGCGTGATCGTAGGTAAAGCCGTCCTTGCTCCACGCGCCGAAGTCGATCGCGGATCCGGTCGTGCCGGTCGCGCTCTCGATGGCCCGCTCGTCGTCGATGAGCAGATAACCCTCCATGCCGTCCGCACGCTGCGCGTAGCGCTCGATGCGGTAGGGCGTGTCGGTGCGCGGCGTCCACTGCGCCGCAAAGGTCATATTGCCTGTGACCGTCATGCCGCCGCTCTGCGCGTCGGCGGTGAAGCCCTCGAAGCCTTCAAAGGTATAGCCCTGCATGGCCGGTGCGGGCGCGTAGGCCGTGCCGCCGTACTTGACGGTGTACACGATGTCGGGCAGCGCCTCACTCCGGAACTCGCCGTAGGTGAAGGCCACGTCGAAGGATTTTCTCTCGTAATAGACCCGCACCACGGTGCTGCCGTCAGCGCGGATGGTCTGCTGCGTCACGCCGGAGGCGGTGTAGCCGTCATAGTCCACACCGTCCACCGTGCCGGTGCGCGGGACAACGGCGGTCTCCTCGAGCGTCGTGCCGGTGCGCAGGTCGTCACTCGCCTTGGTGTAGGTGCCGTTGAGCTCCTGCAGATAGTGCTCGACGCGATAGGGCGTGTCGTGCGCCGGCTCCCACTTGGCGTAGAGCGTCATGCCCTTCGCACCGGAGAAGGCGGGCATCGCCGCAGGGATCGTGTAACGCTGCTGCAAGCCGCGGTCGCTGTACCAGCCGGCGAAGGTGTAGCCCTGCCGGGTCGGGTCGGCGGGCGCGGTGATGGCCGCGTCCCTGCCCGCCACGATCATCGGCACATAGCTGCCGCCGTTGGAATCGAAGGCGTAGTACTGCACGTTGGCCGGATCGCTCCAGTCGATGTGCAGCGTGCGCTCGATCGGCTCGGAGGTGAACGCCAGCGCGCCGTTTTTCCAGCGGATCGTCACGTCGCAGCTTTCCTTAATGGAGCCCGCGCCGGGCGCGATGGTGACCGTGTTGTTCGCGGGATCGTAGTGGAATGCGCCGTTGCTCAGTTCGATGGTGAAGTGGCTCTCGGTCGCGTCGTCGTAGTTGGCGGCGGGATTCTCGTCCCCATCGTAGAGCTCGCCGGTCTTCATGTCCATATAGCTCATGTCGAACAGCGAGGAGGGCAGCGTGACGCTGCGCACGCTCTTGAGGTCGATGCCGAGCTGGTCGTCGTCCGCGTCATAGGCGAAGTCGTAGACGTTCTCCAGCTCGCCCGCGCTCCACAGCGGCCACTGCCCGTCGTAGAGCACCGGCTGATACGTCAGCTTGTCGCTCGAGAAAAGCTGCGCCTTGAACGTGATGGTCAGATACAGTCCGATCTCGACGTACATCGCGCCCGCGGCGTTTGAATCCTTGCCGCCGCTCTGCGTCCAGCTCAAATGGTAGTAGAAATAGCCCCAGAGCTGCGCGTAAGCGCCCGCCTCGGCCGTCACGCCGATGGAGTCGAGCTTGAGCGAGAACAATCCGACCCCGATCTCAAACTCCACACCCACACGCACGCCGATGGTGCCCATGACGTAGAAGTCGAAGTTATAGTGCGCCTCCTCCAGATCGATCGTCTCGTTGGTGGACTGCTTGTGGAAGAGCAGAATGGAGAAGTTGTAGCGTCTGGCCACGCCGAACTCGAAGCTCATACCCAGCGTGACGTAAAGGTTCGCCTTCACCACGAAGTCGGCGCTGATGCCGTAGCAGAGAATGTGGAACGGGTCCACATTGCCCTCCTGCGCGAAGATCTCCTTGCGCACGAGGTCGATCCAGCTCTCGTCGGCGTTCTCAATCATCGCGGAGTACTTCTCCGCAAGGCTGCCGCCCGAGCCGCCCTTCCATTCCACGTCCTCGCCGAAGAAGGATTCCTTCTGTTCCATCAGATCCTTGATCTGCTGGCCGATGTTGATGATTTTTTCCTCGGGCGCAAGACCGGTCACGGGCTTCCAGTCGAAACCCTCGTCATCCTTACCGGCGGTCTTGGCCGTGGCGGTGATGGCGATGCCGGTGTAGGTGCCCACGTCGATGTTGGCGTTGAGGCGGTAATCGTAGATGTAGGGGAAGATCCATTTCCACTTCCAGATCGCGCCGCCGCTGGTGTTGACGGTGAGCAGGACCTCCTGCTCGAACACGGCGGTCATATGGATCTCGATGGAATTGCCGTTCTTGCCCTCCACGGAGGTGGAGAACTCGATGGACAGCTCGGCGCGGATGCCGTAACGGTCGGCAAAGTGCTGGAGCGAGCCGACGTTGACGGTCGCGCTGATGCTGATGTGATCCTTGTCAAGCAGCGGCCGCGAGGCTGCGCTGTACAGCGTCAGGTCGCAGCTTTGCACCAGCGCGCCGTCCGCGTCGGTGATGGAGTAGGACGAAAGGCCCATGTCGCTCAGCTCCTGGAAGCCGTCCGTCTCCAGCGCCAGCTCGGTGAGATACTGCGCCGCCTGCTCGGCGAAGCCGCTCTCGCGTGCCTGACGCACCATGTCGTCCTCGATCTCCGCCCTCTGCGCGGCGGTCAGCTCGATCTCCTCGTCGCGGGTGCTGTAGAGGTCCATCGCCGCGAAAACGTCGGCTTCCTCCGCGCCCTCATAGGTGAGGACGTAGTATTCCTCGCCGTCCTGCGTGGTAAGGGTATCCACATGGGTGATCCTCGCATAACCCTGGGCCCGAGCGCTGTTACTGCCCCATGCACCGGAGTAGAAAGCGAGGAAGTCGCCCACGTCGATGGTCGTCTGGGAATCCAGCCCCATCTCGGCATACTTGTCGTCCGTGTAGGTCATGTTCTCCACACGGACGGTGGCGGCGTCATTGTCCGCAACGCCGTCGGTGTCCCAGCTCTGATCGGTCGGGAACGGCAGCACGTCGGGCGTGAAGAGCACGTCCGCGGAATCCGCCGTCTTATAGGTATAGGTCGTGCCGCTGGCCGCCGTGATCTGCACGTAGGCCACCGCGCCGTCGTTATCCGTGCGGATGCTGCGGTCAGCCGGGCTCACGCCCTCGTAGATCGCTACGGTGTCGCCCACGGCAAGGCCGCCTGCGGCATAGGTGAAGCTGCCGGTCTGCGCCACGGGGGTGACGGGCTGGGTGTTGCCGTTTTCGTCCTGATTGAGCGAGGTACGGAACAGGCCGTCAAGGCTCGCGGACATCCCCGTCACGTCCTTCTTGGGAATGTACTTCACGCCGTCGGAGAGCGTGAGGTTATCCACCTCGTCTTTCTCCGTGACGATGTTCAACACGCGCACGCTCGGCGCCTGCTCCGCGCCGTCCACCACGAAGCGCGCGTCGGAATCCGCCTTCAGCTCCACGCGGTAGGTCTGGCCCTGCTGCGGCGCAAAGCTCACCGTGCCGTTTGGAACGTTGTACGAAACCGCTTCGTTGTTCGCCGTCACGTTGATGAAGGAATCAATGCAGCCCTCGGCATAGTCTCTGATGCCGAAGGTGTAGCCGCTCACATTCGCCGCCGGAACGGTCACGGTCACATAGTTGGGGGTCTCCGCCTCGTTGGCGTTGACCGCCATGACCTCGCCCAGCTTGGCGTAGAGGGTCATGTCCTGATTCACGGTGTCGTTCGTCCCGGCCATGCGGGTCAGGGCGCTGTCGTAGTACCAGCCGAGGAACACCTTGCCCTCCACCGTTGGGGTGGACAGCGAGGAAATGCGCGTACCCGCGGCGACGGTTGCCGGAGGCATCGGTGCGCCCTCGACCTCGAAGCTGACCGTATAATAGGTCGTGACGGTCGTGCCGCCGCCCGTGGAGCCGCCGCCGGAGCTGCCGCCGCCCGAGGGCTTCTGCTCCTCGGGCTTCTTATCGCCGCTCTCCTGTCCGCTGCCCGGCTCGACGCTCACACGCTCGCTCTTCACGCCCGGCTCGGAATACCAGGTCTCCACGGCCTTGTCCGTGCGCTGGCAGAGCGCGGCAGTCTGGGCGCGGGTCGCCTTCGCCTTGGGGTCAAAGCTCTTGCCGTCGCCGTTGAGCAGACCCAGCGCCCACAGCTTGAGCACGCTCTCCTGCGCCCACGAGGACACCTCGTCGAGGTCGGCAGGCTTCGTCGTGACCGTCGTATCGGCCTTCGGCATCGCGTCAAAGGTCTCAAAATAGCGCACGAAGAAGACCGCCATCTCCTCGCGGGTGTTCATGCCGTCCGGCGAGAATTTCACGTTTCCGGTGCCGGTGGTGAGGCCGTAGCGCGCCGCCCCCTTGACAAAGCGCGCGTAC
>ERZ1023698.210-NODE-210-length-10663-cov-20.327206_pt1 | contig 10663 bp, 7 predicted proteins | sample MGYA00380349_ERZ1023698 | MGnify/ENA primary metagenome ERZ1023698 (study PRJEB33179, sample SAMN07449027) | human gut metagenome | biome: Human-gut; feature: Human associated habitat; material: Faeces | host: Homo sapiens | place: India:Kasaragod | collected...
CCGTTTTCGGGGTCTTCATTGATGACCGGCGCCTGCCATCATTTATGACCCGTGTAGGTCTTAATAGAAGACCCGAGCAAGGCACAAAAGGCTGTTCTTTCGATTGCCGGTGCAAAGATACAACATTTTCGGGCAGAATGCAAGCTTTCCCCCAGACTTTCTATGTGAGAAAAGCTATAAGTAGCTGTAATACAATAAGTTCTATTGGTTTTTTATCTGAACTTTATTGCAGAAACAATGAAAAAGCAAGAAAAGACTCGGAAGTAGCTGAAGAAATGAAAAGGGGTCATTTGGTGTCAATGTCATTTAGGGTCATTTGAAAAAGTAAATGTCACTTTCACTGCTATAGTATATATAAATATTTATTTATATATATCTATAGTGACTTTTTAACTCTCGGAAAACATAATGACCCTAAATGACTTTGACCTAATGACCCACTAAATGTAATGCTTGAATGGGTTGTTTGCTAGAGTATGTGATAGTCCTAAATTGCTTGTGTATGAGGTAATTATGAAAGTTTATATCAGTTGTACTTCATTTGTATGCGTATAATAATAATCTACATTCTCTGATGTGAAATACTGCACATTACGCCGCTCTAGTGTTCATTTTTTATATCCACAATTCATTGTATTTGTCAAAAATACCTACCTTTTGAGCATGATTTCACGTCCGAGGAGGGGCATTTTTTACCCTTAGAAGAGGGGGTAAAACATCTTCCTAACCTCCATATTTTGCATTTTTCCGTTAAATAACGTGATAAAATTCTTGGGTTTGCCAACTTTTTATTATCTTTGCTAGCAATTAACAAATTATTGACGTAGCAATAGTCTGGAAAGCTAGAAACTACATAATAACAGTACTAAGATGAAAAGGTGTAACTTCTTGACGTACAAAGCTTTAGGGGGGGGTAATTTTGCTCAAGCAAAGTTAGCCCAATATCATCATGTTCTTATCCGCAGGCGAATATTATCTTATTTTTATATGATAATAGTCGCTTTTTTTATGCTTTCTTCCACCGCCTGTTCTAGCGACGAAGAAACAGAAAAATCAGAGGCTTTTGATTACGAAACCACATTTTTAGCCCACGAATGGCAGATTTCAGCCCTTTATCAGCGCGTTGGAAGTATCTTTATCGACGTAAAAGAGGCTCCTTTGTTCTGCAGTTTCACCTCAGATGCGATTTCTTTCTCCGAAACGACGGAAGTGAACCACTTCGACGAAGGCGGTAAAATAACCCAAACTACCACCGAAAACGTTGCTTGCGGTCAGTACACCTATTTAATAAAGGAGAACAAAATACAGATAGATAATCAGATATTCACCATTACGGACAACAACGGGACCCTCGTTCTGCAGAATGAGGACTGGAAGCTAGTGCTCGTAGAAAAATAAACATATTATGGCTAAGAAACAAGATACAATCAGCATTGGTTTTGAAGAGAAAATATGGAAGGCTGCCGATATTCTGAGAGGCAACCTCAGCGCTTCGCAATACGAGGGCGTGGTGCTCGGACTCATTTTTCTGAAATACATCAGCGACCGCTTCGAACAGAAGTTCCAGGAGCTGCAGGGTGACGAATACGCCGACCCGGAAGATAAGGACGAATACACAGCCGAGAACATCTTCTTTGTGCCTGCTGAAGCCCGATGGAGCAAGATTAGTGCTGCTGCCCACACCCCGGAAATAGGCGTGATAATAGATGAAGCACTTACTGCCATTGAGCGTGAAAACGAAAGACTGAAGGGTATTCTGCCTAAGAATTTCGCCCGTCCGGAGCTGGACAAGCGTCGTCTGGGTGATGTGGTAGATCTCTTTACGAACATAGAAATGCACGATGCTGGCGAGGAGAAAGACCTGCTGGGCAGAACCTACGAATACTGTCTGCAGCAGTTTGCCAGTCTGGAGGGCAAGAATGGTGGCGAGTTCTATACGCCTTCCTGCATTGTCCGCACGCTGGTAGAGATTCTGGAGCCTTACGAGGGTAGAGTCTATGACCCTTGCTGCGGAAGCGGTGGTATGTTTGTGCAGAGCGCCAAGTTTATAGAGTGCCACAAGGGAAACCTGCGCAAAATCAGTATCTATGGTCAGGAGGCAAACCCTGATACGTGGAAGATGGCGCACATGAACCTTGCCATCCGTGGCTTGGATGCGAACCTGGGCAATATCTTTGCCGACACTTTCTATGATGACCAGCACCCTACGCTGAAGGCAGATTACATTCTTGCCAATCCTCCTTTCAATCTCAGCGACTGGGGACAGAGTGCGCTTCAGGAAGATGTGCGCTGGCAGTATGGTTTGCCACCTGCTGGCAACGCCAACTTTGCGTGGATGCAGCACATGATTCACCATCTGGCACCTAACGGAAAGATAGGTTTGGTGCTGGCGAATGGTGCGCTTTCGAGTCAGAGTGGCGGCGAGGGACAGATTCGCCAAGCCATCATCGAAGCCGACCTGGTAGAGGGAATCGTGGCATTGCCTTCGCAGCTGTTCTACAGTACGGGCATTCCTGTAAGTCTTTGGTTTATCAGCCGCAATAAGGCGCAGAAGGGCAAGACCGTGTTTATCGACGCCCGCAATCTGGGCACGATGGTGACTCGCAAACTTCGTGAACTGATGCCTGATACGGATATAAAAAAAATCTCTGACACCTTCCATGCGTTCCAGCAGGGAACCCTGGAGGATGAAAAGGGTTTCTGTGCCGTATGCACCACCGAGCAGATTGCTGCTCAGGACTTCATCCTGACTCCCGGTAGATACGTAGGAATCGCCGAAGACGAAGGCGACGGAGTGCCTTTCGAGGAGAAAATGACGAATCTTACCGGTGAGCTGAAGCAGCTGTTTGAGGAAAGCAAGAAGCAGGAAGAGGAGATCAGATTGCAGTTGAAGAAAATTGGATGGGAGGTGTAAGAGTATGGAGTGGAAAGAAGTTGATATTTGCCAACTTTGTGATTCGGTTTCTGAAACCTATAAGGGTAATGCATCAGAGGTTGTTTTAATAAACACTTCTGATGTTCTTGATGGAAAATGTTTGAATCATGAATACGTTCCGAATAAGAAGTTAAAGGGTCAGTTTAAAAAGACTTTCCGAAAAGGAGATATTCTTTATAGCGAAATACGTCCTGCGAACAAAAGATTTTGTTTTGTGGATTTTGAGCCTAAAGATTATATAGCTTCAACCAAATTGATGGTATTAAGGGCACATGAAGATGTAGACCCACAATATTTATATCAGATTTTGAGAAGTAATGATACTTTGGCGCAATTGCAAATGCTTGCAGAATCACGTTCGGGGACTTTCCCTCAAATTACATATTCTGAGCTTTCTAACATAATGGTTAGTTTGCCTTCTCAAAAGGCACAAAAAAATATAGTTTCCATCCTTTCTTCTCTCGACCGGAAGATAGAGTTGAACAACAAGATCAATGCTGATTTGGAGGAGATGGCGCAGGCTATTTTCAAGAATTGGTTCGTTGACTTTGAGCCTTTCAAGGATTGTAAGTTCGTGGATAGTGAATTGGGAATGATTCCTGAAGGATGGAAAGTAGGAAGGCTTGATGAAATAGCTGATGTAGTAGGTGGAAGTACTCCTTCAAAAGCTAAGCCAGAGTATTACACTCAGAAGGGAATAGCCTGGTTAACACCGAAGGACTTATCTAACCATCCAGCCGTTTACACTTCAAGAGGAGTAATCGACATAACAGAAGAAGGCTACAATAGCACATCGACAAAGTTAATGCCTAAGGGTACTATATTGTTTACATCAAGAGCACCTATTGGATATATTTCAATTGCTCAGAATGATATTTGTACCAATCAGGGTTTTAAATCTCTTGTTCCAAAGAAAGCAGGAACTTGTTTTTTGTATTGCTTCTTGAAATATGTAACTCCTGAGATTGAAAACAAATCTACAGGATCAACGTTTAAGGAAGCATCGGGATCATTGATGAAGTCTCTGCAAGTAATAATGCCTGAGCAAAAAGTATTTGAGGATTTTGAGACTATTGTGTCGCCTTTATTTGCAAGAATTGAATCCTTGGAAAAAGAGAACTCCCGCCTCTCCCTTCTCCGAGACACCCTTCTCCCTCGCTTAATGTCAGGCGAGATAGAAGTCCCGGAATAAGAAGAGCAACGAAAGAAAATAACGAGAAAGAAAATATAAAATATTAACAATATGGCAGACGACAAAAAATTCACCGAAGACGCATACGAGCAAACGCTCATTGCCCTGTTCCGCGACGAACTCGGCTATGCGTACGAATGTGGCTACGACGTGGAGCGCGACTATAAGGAGCCCTTCTATCGTGCCGATTTGGTCGCCTCGATGCGACGGCTTAATCCTCAACTGCCAGCCGATGCAATGGATGAAGGAATCAAGCAAATCACCAACATCAGCATCGGTACTTTAGAACAGAACAACGAGCAGTTTACCCTCTGGATGCAAAACGGTCTGGAGGTGGGATTCCTGCAAGATGGCGAAGAACGAACAGCCCTGATGAGGCTCATCGACTTCGACCATCCCGAAAGAAACCTCTTCAAGGTGGTGAACCAGTGGCGAGTAGAAGAGTATAAGAACAAGCGCTGCGATATGGTGGTGATGGTCAACGGATTGCCCCTCGTGGTGGTGGAGCTGAAAAGCGCCATTTCCGAAGACGCAACCATCGACGACGCCTACAAGCAGATCAAGAACTATCAGCAGAGCATTCCAAGCCTCTTCAGCTACAACGCCTTCAACGTAATCAGCGACATGAGCGAAACACGTGCCGGAACCATCACCGCCAAGCTGGAACGCTACATGGAATGGAAGACCATAGACGGCTCATACGAGTCAACTCTCTTTGCCGACTATCGCACCTTCTTCCTCGGCATGTTCCAGAAGCAGCGACTGCTCGACATCCTGCAGAACTTCATCTGCTTCGACAAGAACCAGGGCAAATACGCCAAGATTCTCACCGCCTACCATCAGTACTACGCCGTGGGCAAAGCCCTGCAGCGCACCCGTACCGCAGTGGAAGGCAACGGAAAAATCGGCGTGTTCTGGCACACGCAGGGTTCGGGCAAGAGCCTCTCCATGGTGTTCTACGCCCACCAGCTGGTGCAGCGACTGCCCGAAGTAACCATCGTGGTGGTAACCGACCGCAAGGACCTCGACAACCAGCTCTTCGGTCAGTTCTGCCGCTGCCAGGACTTCCTTCGTCAGGAACCACAGAACGCCCAGAGCCGTGAAGACCTGGGCAATCTGCTACGTAACCGAAAGAGTGGGGGAATCATCTTCACCACCATTCAGAAGTTTGAAGAAGGCGACTCGGCACTCTCCACCCGCCGCAACATCATCGTGATGACCGATGAGGCGCACCGCTCGCAATACGGCGAAGAGCACTGGGACAACAAGAGTCTGACGATGAAGAAGGGATTCAGCCAGAAGATGAGAGAAGCCTTGCCAGGTGCCTCGTTTATCGGCTTCACCGGAACGCCTATCAGCGACCGCGACAGAGACACGGAGGAAGTGTTCGGCAACTACATCGACGTTTACGACATGAGTCAGGCGGTAGATGATGGAGCCACCCGTCCGGTCTATTACGAGAGCCGAGTGGTGAATCTGAACCTCGACGAAGACACGATGAAGCTGCTGAACGATGAGTTCGACAACTTAGCCGATGAGGGAGCCACCGAGGAGCAGATCAGGCAGGCGAAGCAGGAGCACAGCCGGCTGGAAGTACTCCTGGGCGAAGACGCCACCATCGACACGCTGGTAAAGGACATCATCCAGCACTACGAGCAGAACCGTGCGCAGGAACTCACCGGCAAGGCCATGATCGTGGCACTGACCCGAAGCATCGCCATCAAAATCTACCGCAAGATGCTGGAACTTCGCCCCCAGTGGACGGAGAAGGTAAAGGTGGTGATGAGCGGTTCGAACCAAGACCCCGAAGACTGGCAGCCGATTATCGGCAACGAAGCCTACAAGAAGGAACTGGCAAGAAAATTCAAGGACAACGACGATGAGATGAAAATCGCCATCGTAAGAGACATGTGGCTCACGGGCTTCGATGTTCCGTCGCTCGCCACCATGTACGTATATAAGCCGATGAGCGGTCATAATCTGATGCAGGCAATAGCCCGTGTGAACCGAGTGTTCCCGGGCAAGGAAGGCGGACTGATAGTGGATTACGTAGGCATTGCGCAGGCGCTGAAGAGTGCCATGCAGCAGTACACCAACCGTGACCGCCGCCGCTTCGGAGACCCCGACATCGCCAAGACCGCCCTGGTGAAATGGAAGGAAGAGATGGAAATCTGCCGAGACCAGCTTCATGGTTTCGACTATTCCGGCTTCTTCGAACAGGACAACTCGAAGCGGGCACTCGCCATTACGAGCGGAGCCAACTTCCTGAGTTCTCCAGCCATGGTTCAGCGCAAGAAGAATTTCATGGAGCACAGCAATCTGCTTCACAACGCCACCACGCTCTGCCGTTCGCTTCTGAATGAGCAGCAGAAGGCTGAGGTGTGCTATATGGATGCGCTGCGCGTGATGATGCTCAAACTCTCGCAGAAGGGCAAAATCAGCCGCCATGAAATCAACGAGCGCATCGGTGAGCTGCTCCGTCAGAGTGTGAAGACCGACGGAGTCATCAATCTCTTCGGCGACCGCCAGATAGAGTTCTCGCTCTTTGACGACGCCTTCATCCAGGAGGTGAAGAACATGAAGGAGCGCAACCTGGCGGTGGAACTGCTCACCAAACTGATGAAAGAAAAAATCAAGCAGCAGCAGAAGACCAACGTGGTTCAGAGCGACCTCTTCTCCGACATGCTCAGCCAGAGTCTCTCCAACTATCTGAAGGGCTTGCTCACCAACGAGGAAGTGATAGAAGAGCTGTTGAAGATGGCTCAGCAGATGAAGCAGGCAGAGGCAGAGGGCAATGACCTGGGACTTTCGCCCGAGGAGAAGGCATTCTATGATGCGCTCTCCACGCCCGAAGGAGTGCGGCAGGCTTACTCCGACGAGGAGTTTGTGGCGCTGACCCGGGAACTGACAGAAGTCTTGCACCGCAACCGCACCATCGACTGGAACCGGAAGGAATCAGCCAGGGCGAAGATGCGAGTGATGGTGAAGCGACTGCTCAAGAAGTATAAGTATCCACCAGAGGGTGCAGAAAAGGCGCTGGAAACTGTGATGCGCCAATGCGACCACTGGGCGGATGATGAAGAAAACGTAGTATAAACCCTTTAAAATTTGAAGTAAGAAACAGAAAGTAAACAAGAAAAATAACATATAGATATTGACGCTGATTATCTGCACTTCTACAGTATTTAGAACCTGCAAAATTCAAAAACGACAAGAAGAAGGTGACAGCAAGGCGTCCACTCCTCTACGGCGTGGGCAGTACTTGTTTGTACCTTGTCGTAGGTTCTTGCAGGTACCTTAATACTGGTACTTACAGGGAACCCCATGCCGCTTATTTAAACAACATAACAAACAAACCTAGAAAAGTAATATGCAGACAGAGGAAATACCAAATACTGACAATAACTACAATTCTCTTCTGAAGATTTCATCAGAAGAAGATCTTTTTGTGGAAGATGAAGTAACAGGAGTCAAGAAATACACTCCAGTAACAACTACTGATGTGGGTCAGTTTAAGAGAGAGGCAGAACATTTGTATAAGGAGATTCAGCATGCTAAAGATGAATTTAAATGGAATGCAGGAAAGCATAAAGGTCTTACCTGTTATTTTCATATTTACCAGAACCTTGCCGAACAGTTGACAGATTTTCTTAATTATATTCATACGCTCCATAAGAAAGTCTACATTTCCATCTACAAGAGCTACGATGATGAATTCATGGGGATTTATACTGATGTTTTAGAGAAGGTGCTCCAGGATATTCAGACCATCGCCCGGAAGCATTCAGACTATTTGCTCGATAAGGAAGCGGAGTATGGTCAGATTCCCTATGCCAAGGCTATTTTCGAGCAATGCGAGAAGCTTAAAGTTCCTGCCGGAGACGACTTCCCCCGTTTTGATTCCCATTTCAAGAACTTTGTCTCTACCGGTTTGCAGATGGCTTTGGCAGAAACCATCTCCACAGTAAGTACTATTTGTGCCGATTTCCTAGCCTTATACAGAACCCGCCTTTTCCGCACTGACCGTGAGGCTGTGATTATTTACCATTATATCAAGCGAATTTTCGACGAGCGCACGCTACCTGACCATCTGAAACATGAGGTAAAGGTAAAGAAGCACCGCATGGAAAGCAGGAGAATAGCCATTACCAACGACAGCTTACAGAAAGTGATGGATGGGGTTGAGGATAAATATAACAATTATACGCTTTGTTCTGACTGGTTTGAGCGAGAGGAGGATGAGGAAGAAGAACTTGTCCGTACGCTAGTCAGGGAGCAGGCTTCTCCCGAGGATTTTGAAACGCTATTCAAGTATCAGGGTGAGCATAAAATGTGGGAGGCTGAAATAGCCAGGGCTGATGATTTTGAGCGTAACAGCGACTCGTTCTTTGTGAACTGGGTAGATTCCATAAAGTTGGAGGAGAAGTTGAAGTTCTGGATAAAAGGCAACATTACGTCTCAGCAAAGCTGGTACATAGTCTGGTGCCTGATGAAATATACGTTCCACATGGTGCGTGATAATCAGGACAAGGCAGCCTTTGCCGCCCGCATGAACCTGATGTTTCCTGATGCAGAAAAGAAATGTGTGGTGGAGTCGTTCCGCAAGCAGGAAACGCAGAAGAACCACAACCACCATTTCTCGGAGTGGCTTGAAGGCTCCGACCCCGATTATCATACCGCCCAGGATCTGTATTATAAGCTGGCGAAAAGGGATGGTTATATGAGAAGTATTTGAGTTGGTATAGGAAAGTAGAGAGGAAGATTTAGAGATAACTATCGTCCCTGGGTATAAAAACAAGAATAATTCCGGTAATATTCTACGGCTTTTTTGAAAATATTCCGTAGAATATTACCGCTTTTCAAAAAAATATTGTATTTTTGCAGCGACAATGATATTAATATAAATGTGATATGGACAATATAGTTTGTAAAGTGGAAGCACTAGGAGGCACAATCTCTACTACTGATATTCCTCATATAGCAGAGTATAAGCGATTGTTGAGAGCTAAGGAACGTGGCGACTTGATCAAGTTGCGCCAGGGCATTTATGCTGTTCCGGAAGCCCTGCTGAATACAATGATAGATGTGGAGCGGATTGTACCTAAAGGTGTTGTGTGTCTATACAATGCTTGGGCTTATCATCAGCTTTCGACAACTGTTCCACCAGCTTTTTGCATTGCCATTGACAATAAAAGGAAAGTAGAGATTCCTGAAACGCTTCCGATAGAATTGTATTATTGGAAGAAGGAGAATCTGGAGTTTGGCATTATGGAAGCAGAAATATCCGGTTTTCATGTTCGCATAACCGACTTGGAGCGAAGTGTTTGTGATGCAGTGAAATACAGAAACAAATTGGGGCTGGATGTTTGTGCGGAAGTAATTCGTTCTTATTTGAGAAAGCCCAATCGCAATCTCAGTCGTTTGCAGGATTACGCCAAACGCCTCAGAGTATTCAATACATTGAAAAATTATGTTGAAATAGCTATAGAATAAGATGGGAAAGAAAAACTACGGTAAGTCTGTTAAGACCCGCTTGCTCAATCTGATGAATGAGACAGGCTATAAATATATGTATCTCTTGGCAAGATATTTCAACGAGAGGTTGCTTTACAGAGTATCTGTAAGCCAATATAAGGACAATTTTTTGCTGAAAGGTGGCTCTTTGCTTTATGCTATGAACGGACTTGAGGCACGTCCTACAGTAGATGTTGATTTCATGGCAGATAGAATTAGCCGTGATAGGGATTTCCTTGCGCACGTGTTCCAGGAAATTTTGGGCATTGTATGCGATGAGGATGGAGTATCGTTTGATGTTAACAGCATTAAGTTGGAGCCTATAACTGTTGAAAAGAAGTATCCTGGCACAAGATTTTACTTTACGGCCCACATGGATACTATCGCTTACAACATGTCTGTTGACATTGGCTTTGGTGATGTTGTAACTCCATATCCAACAACTATTGACTTCCCATTGCTTTTGCCTGACATTCCATCTGTGAACATACAGGCATATTCCTTGGAGACTGTTGTTGCCGAGAAATTCCATACGATGATAGACCGAGATGTGCTCAACAGTCGCATGAAAGATTTCTTCGACTGTTACCAACTCCTGACAAAGAGAGACTTGTCTGATGACACATTATATGATGCGATTAAGGCGACTTTCGATAATAGGGGACTTACATACAATCCCGAATTGCAGTTGTTCACTGAAAGTTTTGCGACAGACGCAGCACGTATAGTTCGCTGGAAGGCATTTCTGAAAAAGATTCAATGGAAAGAATCTCTTGATTTCAAGACTGTTATGGAAGTAATAAAGGAAAGGTTGCAGCCTATGGCAGAAAGATATTGGGGAAAGTAGTGCGTTGTGGAGTCGTCTCGCAAGCAGGAAACGTAGCTGATGACTAGCCCCAACACGCCCTGTTTTACTCTAATTGAGCAAGCTTTAAGCGTATTTTTTAACGTTAATTATATTTAACGGCCCTTGGGTCTTGCCTGATGAAGTTTGCGTCATAGTATTCACCTTTTTCCACGAG
>ERZ1023698.213-NODE-213-length-10545-cov-5.451478_pt1 | contig 10545 bp, 10 predicted proteins | sample MGYA00380349_ERZ1023698 | MGnify/ENA primary metagenome ERZ1023698 (study PRJEB33179, sample SAMN07449027) | human gut metagenome | biome: Human-gut; feature: Human associated habitat; material: Faeces | host: Homo sapiens | place: India:Kasaragod | collected...
GGTATATCCGCTTCAACGCGTCAAAAAGTCTGGAGCAGCTCGGCTTCGGCTACCGCGATCTGATCGACGTGATCGAGGGGCACGACCGCTACGCCTCCGAGATCCTGCGCTATCGCTTTGATGTGCGGGAGCTGGAGGAACGAAAGGAGGAGGCAGTATGTACGACGGTATAAAGCTGTTTCTTGAGTGGGTGGGCTATTTCTTTATCGCTTATCTGATCGGCTACTCGACCTTTCTGTTTCTGTCGGTCGTCGTCGGCTCACTTGAGCTGTACAAGCACCGCCGGCAGGAAATGTTCAAAAGCATTCTGCCCTCGGATTACTACCTGCCCATCAGTATCATCGTTCCCGCCTACAATGAGGAGGTCACCGTGGCAGACACCGTGCGCTCACTGCTTGCGCTCGACTACCGCTCCTATGAGATCATCGTGGTGGACGACGGATCGAAGGACCGCACCTCGGAGGTGTTGGCCGAGACATTTGATATGCACCTTGTTCACCGGCCCATTCGCCGACAGATCAACTGTCAGCGCGAGGAATACGTCTATGAGACACGCGCACAGAAGGTACCGGTGACGCTCATCCGAAAAAAGAACGGCGGCAAGGCAGACGCGCTGAACATGGGCATCAACGCCGCAAATTTCCCGTACTTTATCTGCATGGACGCGGACTCCGTTCTGCAGTACGACTCTCTGCGCCGCATCGCCCAGCCGATATTGGAAAACGGCAATGTGGTGGCGGTTGGCGGCATCGTCCGCATCTCCAACGATGTTGAGCTGGAAAACGGACGGGTGAAGCATTACCGGCTGCCGCGCAATATTCTCGCCTTCATGCAGGTGCTGGAATATGACCGTTCGTTTCTTGCCTCCCGCATTCTCTTTGACCGCTTCAACGGCTCGCTCATCATTTCCGGCGCCTTCGGGCTGTTCAAAAAGGATACCGTCATCGCGGCAGGTGGCTATGACAGCGGAACGATGGGCGAGGATATGGAGCTTGTGGTCAAGCTGCACGAATACTGCACGGTCAACAACATCGACTATGCCATTCGCTACGCATCCGACGCGATCTGCTGGACGCAGGCGCCCGAGCGGCTGCGCGATCTGTGCAAGCAGCGCAAGCGCTGGCATCTGGGCCTGTTCCAGAGTATGTACAAGCATCGCGTCATGTTTTCCAATCACAGGTTCGGCGCGGTGAGCTTTGTATCCTATCTCTATTTCCTCATTTACGAGCTGCTTTCGCCGTTTATTGAGATATTCGGCGTTTTTACAATGGTGCTCGCGTGGTGGTTCGATTTGATCAACGTCCCGTTTATGCTGCTCTTTTTCCTGATCTACGCCGTGTTCGGCTCGGTCCTGACGCTTACCGCCTTTTTCTCGCGCATCTACACGGCGGACCTCACGCTCTCGTTCGGCGACGGCCTCAAGGCCGTCTGTCTGTGTCTCTTTGAGCTGGTGTTCCTGCGCTTTATTCTCGCATGGGTGCGCTGCACGGCCTTTATCGGCTATAGGAAGAAAAAACTCAGCTGGGGGCGCATCGAGCGCCGCAAGATCGATTTGAAATAAAGGGGGGTGCCGCCTGTGCGCCGAAAAAAGCTCTTGGGAATCACGCTCTGCGCCGTGCTGACGATCGGAGCGCTGCTGTGCTGTATGCAGGATGTAAGCGCGAGGGAGACGCTTCTGATCTCGGGCAACGCCGATCTCTATCCCATCGAGTCCTATGACCGCGGCAGAGAATGCTATGTCGGATTGCTGCCGGAGCTGTACGAGCGCCTGAGTGAGCAGACAGGGTACGATCTTGTCTATCTTCCGTACAGCAAGAACACAACGCAGGCGCAGCAGACCGCAAACCGGCAGGCGGACATTATTTCCGCGTATCCCTCCGGCACGGTCGACAGCGGCGCGATGCGCCGTCAAGTGCTGCTCTGCACGATAGAACACGGCGGCGCAGAGCGCGCGATATATGTTGGCTTTACCAACGCACTCACGCCGGAGCTGGCCGGCGCGCTTGCACAAGCGCTGGAGGACCTCTCCGGCGCGGAGAGCATCGGCGTCCTGGCAGACTATACGAATAGCAGCGGCGCGGAAGCCTACCGTACCAGGTGGCTCATTACGCTCGCCGCATTGATCGCGGCGATGCTTGCCGCGGCGGTCGCGCTGATAGTCTTTGCGCGAAAAAAGCGTGCCGAGCAAAAGACCAACGCCCTCATCGATCCGCGCTACGGCATCGGGAATGACCGCTTTTATCTGCATTGCGTGGAAACGCTGCTCCCCGCTCCGCTGCGGAGTCTTACCTATGTTGTCTGCGTCGGCTGCGATATGACCTCGCTGGAGCATCGCTGCGGCGAGGCGGAGCGCGAGGAGCTGTTCTGCCGCGTGGCGGAGTTTCTCCGGCGCGGCTGCGCCCGCGAGGAATACCTCGCCTGCGTGGGGCGCGGGATGTTCGCGCTCGTGTGTCAGTGCGGCAGCCGCGAGGCGGCACAGCAGCGCGCCGAGGGGCTTATCCGCGGGCTGGACGGCTACCTTGCGGGCTTCCGCGCCGAATATGCCCGCGCGTTCCGCGCGGGCATCTGCTCACTGGAGGAAAACCCGGACTACAGCGGCGAGGCCGCGCTCTATAGCGCGCGGCAGGGCTGCGCCTATGCGTTCGGTCACGGTATGCTCTGCGCGTTCGGCAATAAGCGTATGGTCGGTGAAAGCGAGCAGCTCGACCGGCTGCGCCGCCGCACGGCGGAGGCTGTCGCCAAGGGCGAGTTTGAGCCGTACTTCCAATTTGTGGTGGATCGCGGCGGCACGATCATCGGTGCGGAGACCGTATCCCGCTGGCAAAGCCCCGAGGATGGACTGCTGCCGCCGTCCAAGTACATCGACCTGATGATCCGCGCCGGTACGGTCACAGAACATGATCTCTATATGCTCCGCTGCGCCTGTGCACAGCTCCAGTCATGGAGACGCGAGGGGCTGGAGAAGCTCTGCCTGTCCTGTAATTTTACGCGCCAGTCGCTCTCGGACGAGCGGACCTTGCCGCGTGTGCGTGAGATCGCGGAGCAGTATGACTTTTCACATGACTGCCTTATTATCGAGATCACGGAGGATTGCCTTGTGCATGACCGGAGCGCGGCAGCGGAAACGCTCAACGGCCTGATCGCGCTGGGCTTTCATATCGCGTTGGACGATATGGGTGCCGGTTACTCCTCGCTTTCGGATCTGTGTACCTACCGGTTCGACTATGTAAAAATCGACCGCAGCATCCTCCTCGATGCGGAGGAGGAGCGCGGAAGGGCATTGCTTGCCGGTTTGGTGCAGCTTGCTCACAGCATGGGTATCCGAGTGCTGTCTGAGGGCGTGGAAACAAAGGAACAGTTGGATATTGCGCTTGCGGCGGGCTGCGACTTCATTCAGGGCTTTTATTTCTCACGCGTCCTGCCGAAGCGGGAGGCGGAGCGCTATCTGCGCGAGCTGACAGAGCAGTAAGGAGAAAGAAATGGAAAACAAAACGCGTTCGCGTGTCATGCTGGCGATCACGCTGTTCAGCGCGATCGTATTGTCGGGTACGGTCTTCGTCTGCGCAAGGCGCGCAGGTGAGGAGGTCACACAGCGCTCCTTCGATGAGCTGACGACCGCAACAAAGCAGCTTGCCAAGGACATCAACAATGCCACACGCACGGACCAGACCATTCTCTCCGCCATGGCGGAGCTGATCGCGGGGCAGGACGAGGACGATCTGGATTCTGTGCTGCGCATCATGAACACCTTCAGCCTTGATAAGACCTTTGTCTCCACCGTCGCGCTGCTGCGACCCGACGGCACACTGCTGCTGACCGACGGTGCCCGCTACGACGTTTCCGGCGCATTTGATTTTGAAACAGAGGCGGCGCGGGGCGCGTACATCTCAGACCGCGTGACAAGCTACTTTGCGCCGGAAAAGCTGGTGGTGCGCAACGTCGCGCCGGTGAAGCGCGACGGCGAGACCATCGCCATCCTCTATGGCATGGTGCCGTTGCAGGAGCTCTCGCGCAGCTACAAGACCGACCTTTACGGCGGCAACGCCTTCGTTCTCATCGTGGATGGAAATACCGGCGACATCCTGCTGGATACCTGGCATGACTCGCTCGGCAACCTCTCGGATCTGCGTGGCCGCAAAATGCTCAAGGGCTACACCTACGAGGAGGCGATGGAAAAAATCCCCAACGGCATCGGCGGCGATATGTGCACCGTCTCCCAATCCACGGGGATGACGCTCTACCTGCACTACGAGCCGGTCGGCATCAACAACTGGAGCGTCGTTCTCGGCGTCAGCGAGCAGGACGCGCTGGCGGGAACGCGCGGCGTTGTGAAGATCCTCTACCTGATGTCGGTCATCGTCGGCGCGATTTTGCTGGGGTATCTTGCCTACATCAGCTGGTACCTGATCTCGGCGCGACGCGGCGTTTACCGTATGAGCATTACGGACCAGGGCACGGGCCTGATGAACCGTGTCGCCTATGAGAAGTTTCTGCGCAAGAGCGACCAGCGCGTCATCGCTCCGGCCGCCTGCATTTATATCGACGCGAACGGCCTGCACGAGATCAACAACGAGCGCGGTCACGAGGCGGGCGACCAGCTGCTGCGCGCGGTCGCAGAGCGTCTGCGGGAGCAGTTTCCGAGGGACGATCTCTACCGCGTCGGCGGCGACGAGTTCGTCGTGTTTCCCGCGCCGGCGGCAGAGGCGGAATACGAGGCGCGGATGCGGGCGGTTTCTGAAAGCCTTGCCGCGCAGGGCCACAGCATCTCCTACGGCATCGCCGTCTGCGAGGCGGCAAACGGGCTAAGAGAGCTGGTCCGCGAGGCGGACGAGTAGATGCTCGGGAGCAAGCGCGCCTACTACGCCGAGCACGATCGCAGAAGGCCGAGATAACGCCAAGACGACAAAACCGCTTTTGTATGGAAGTGTGGTAGAATGGCTTCGAGGCAGGAAACAAACCGGAGACCGCAAACGGAGGAAACATGAAAAGAAAAGGAACGATCATTCTTGCGATGCTTCTTGTATTTGTTATAGAGGTTTGCCTGATCTACACACTCAAGGGCAAAATGGACACGCTTTTGCAGTTTACAAAAATTTTTTCGGTGTTCCTGCTCGTCCTGCTTGCGGGTCAGCTGAGAGATGCGGGAAAGAGAGAGTAAGCGTTTCAATCTGCTGAAGAGTGACAGAAGCCACAGATAATAAGAAAAAGAGGAGCGCCGCTTGACGCTCCTCTTTGCTGTGCAGTTTTATTTCGCTCACGCGAGAGCAGCGGTGATAATGGCCATCGAATAGCAGCGCAAGGCTACGCCTTGTCTGCTGTATGCTCGATTTGATTCACGGCGCTGCCGCGCCGCCCCGCCGTTGGCGGGGCCCCGGTCGATCCGATGGCTCGGGGGCTTACGCCAGAGCGGCAGTAATAATGGCCATCGAATAGACCTCCTGCGCGTTGCAGCCGCGGGAGAGGTCGTTGATGGGGGCGTTCAGGCCGAGCAGGATGGGGCCGTAGGCGTCGAAGTTGCCGAGACGCTGGGCGATCTTGTAGCCGATGTTGCCCGCGTTGATGTCGGGGAAGATGAAAGTGTTGGCGTGGCCGCCGACGCCGTCGGAGATATGCTTGGGCTTGGCGACGACGGGGGAGACCGCCGCGGCGAACTGGAACTCGCCGCCGATGGGGGTGTTGGGCATTTCGGCCTTGGCCTTCTCGCAGGCGTTGCGCATCTTGTCGACGTCCTCGCCCTTGCCGGAGCCGAGCGTGGAGTAGCTCAGGAAAGCGACCTTGGGATCGACGCCGAAGATCTTCGCGCACTCGACGGTCTCGCGGCAGATCTCGACCAGCTCGTCCTCGGTGGGCTTGATGTTGATGGCGCAGTCCGCCATGGCCAGCACCTCGTTCTCACCGGACGCGGCGGGACGGACCATGATGAAGCAGGAGGAGACGATGTTGCTGCCGGGCTTGGTCTTGATGAGCTGCAGCGCGGGACGCACGGTGTCCGCGGTAGAGTAGGTCGCGCCGCCGAGCAGGCAGTCGGCCACGCCCATCTTGACGAGCATGGTGCCGAAGTAGTTGCCCTTCTTCAGCGCGTCGCGGCACTGCTCGGGCGTCATCTTGCCCTTGCGCAGCTCGACCATCTGCTCGACCATCGCGTCCATCTCGGGATAGTTCGCGGGATCGGCGATCTCGGCGCCGCGGATGTTGAAGCCGGCGTCCTCGGCGGCCGCGGCGATCTCCTCGGGATTGCCGACGAGCATGGGCTTGAGGAAGTTACCGGACAGCAGACGGGCGCTCGCCTCGAGGATGCGGGGGTCGGTGCCTTCGGTAAAGACGATGGTTTTGGGGCTCTTTTTCAGGGTTGCGATCAGTTGACCAAACATATAGAGATTCCTCCGAATTTCTGTGCCGCAGGGGGGCGGCAGGAATTAACGGGAACAGTATACACCTCTTTTTTTCGCGTCTCAACACCAAATCATAAAAAATTTACAATTTTTCCATGATTTTTTGAAATGACGAAAAACAGCCGAAAATCCGCAGATGTTGTGCCAAAGGTGTACAAAAACGCGCAGATGTGGGGCGGCGCCCCGCCGCCGCGCGCCGCAGGCGGCGAGTCCTTGCGGAAAGCGGGGGTTGACGCGGCGGGAAAAAGAGGGTATCATAGCATTTGTTACAAATTGTAACCTTTTTTAACGTCTTATGAGCTTGCGGAGTGAACATGGAACAGCGCAAAGGGAAGAGACAACTGAATCAGGGCGTGCGCGTCAAGCGCACGGAGGAGAAAGAGAAGCGCGCCGACCGGAGCGCGGAGCGCACCCGGGAGGCGACTGCCGTCAGAGCGAAGCGAACGACGGAGAGCAGAGCGGCCCGCGGCGCGAAGACGTCGCTGGGGCAGAAGCTCAAAGCGATCCACGGCAAGGTCCGCAAGGCGGTGCACGAATCCCGCGAGCGGAATTTCCCGGAGTCCAACGGCGTGGCGGGCCAGCTGCTGCTCTTGCTGTGCGGCCTTGCGGCCTACTGGGGCGCGTTGGGACGCGAGAAGCTGCGCCTTGCGCGGCGCAGCCATATCCGCCGCACCGGCGGAACGTCCCGCGCCGCAAAATGGCGCAGAAAGAAGTATTACCCGCTTGCTTTCGGCGGTGCGGCGCTGGTGATCGCGGCGACAGCTGTTTTTGTCTCGCGCTATACCTTCGGCACCACCGTCATTTACGAGGGACAGGCGCTCGACACCGTGGCGAGCGAGCTTGAGGCGAAGCGCGTCACGGCGAGCATCGCGGACATCACCTCGGAGACGCTGGGCAAAACGTTTACGTTCTCCGACAGCTCCATTCAGTACACGAGCGGTCTGGTCGAGCGCAGCGCGGTCGTGGACCGCGCCGAGCTGGAGGAGGAGCTGACCGACGAGATGGGCCTTGTCACACAGGGCTACTCCCTCTACATCAACGACGAGCTGATCGGCTCGACGCAGTATGAGGGCGCGCTGGAGGGTCTGCTCGACCAGCTCAAGGAGAGCTATATCTCCGAGGATACGCTGACTGTTGACTTTGTCGAGGACGTCCGCATCGCCAAGGGCTACGTCCCGACCGAAAGCATCATGAACCTCGGCCAGATCGCCGAGATCCTCAACTCCACGAAGGAGGGCGAGGTGACCTACACGGTCGTCAAGGGCGACACATGGAGCGGCATCGCCAACAGCCATGGCATGACGACCAAGGAGCTGCTGGCCATCAACCCCGACTTCGACATCAACCGCCTGCAGATCGGCGATGAACTGACGCTCTCCAACGCCGTGCCGTATCTGACCGTTATGGTCACCGAGCGGCAGAACTACGTCGAGGATATCCAGTACGACATCACCTACACCGACGACGCGACCATGTACAAGGGCGACTACAAGGTCCTCTCGAAGGGCGTCTACGGCACGGCGGACGTCGTGGCGGACGTCACCTATGTCAACGGCGAGGAGACCGAGCGCACCGTCATCTCCAGCGTCACGCTCACCGAGCCGGTCACCGAGCAGCGCGCACAGGGCACCAAGGCGCGCCCGAGCTGGCATCCCACCGGCAGCTTCCGCTGGCCGACGAGCGGCCGCATCACCTCCTACTTCGGCTACCGCAACACCGGCATCCGCGGCGCGTCCACCAACCATAGGGGCATTGATATTTCGGTGTCCTACGGTACGCCCATCTACGCGGCGGACGGCGGCGTGGTCAGCTTCTCGGGCTACAAGGGCGCGATGGGCTATGTGGTCATTATTGACCATCAGAACGGCTTTAAGACCTATTATGAGCACAATTCCTCGCTCCTAGTCTCCGCCGGACAGACGGTGTACAAGGGCCAGCAGGTCGCCAAGGCCGGCCGCAGCGGCGTCGCCAGCGGCGTCCACTGCCACTTCGGCATCATGTACAATGGCACCTATTATAACCCGCTGAACTATCTATCCTGACCCGAATTTGAAGGGGCGTCCGGTCGGACGCCTCTTTTTTTCGGCAAAACGGCAGTTTTTTCATAAAAAATGAGCCACCGTGGCAATAAAAGGCTTGCAATCGGCATAAAGCTATGGTAATATGCTTATGTTATTTCAGTCGGTCAGGCAGAGTGGACTTTCGGTCCGCTCTTTCTTTTGCAATTTTTGCCTTGAACAAACACTTTTGCACACGAAAGTGAGGGAGCTATGAAAAAGGTAACGGAGATCGTCGCGGAGCTCGCCCGCCCCGTTGTGGAGGAGCACGGCTGCACCCTGTGGGACGTGGAGTATGTCCGCGAGGCAGGGCAGTGGTACCTGCGCCTTTTGATCGACAAGCAGGGCGGCGTGGACATTCTGGACTGCGAGGCCATCTCGCGCGTCGTGAGCGACCTGCTCGACGAGGCGGACCCCATCGAGGGGAGCTATGTCTTTGAGGTCGGCTCCGCGGGAGCCGAGCGCCCGCTCAAGCATCCCGCGGACTTTGAACAGTTCATGGGTGCGGACGTGCTGCTCAAGACCTACAAGCCGCGCGACGGGCGCAAGGAGTTTTCCGGTGTGCTCGCGGGCTATCACGACGGCACGGTGAGCCTGACCGTCGGCAGCGAAACGCTGCGCTTTGAAAAGCCGGAGATCGCGCTCGTGCGTCTCCGCTGCGACTTCTGACCACCACCACTTTATCATAAATAATAAGGAGCTTATTTCCATGAAATGCGATGAAATCTTTGCCGCTCTTGCAATGCTCGAAAAGGAGCGCGGCATTTCCCAGACCTTTATGATGGATAAGATCGTGCAGGCGCTCACCACCGCCTACAAGCGCGACCACGAGGGCGTGGAGAACGTGGTCGTGGACGTGGACGAGGCAAAGCGCGATCTGAAGATGTATGTGCAGAAGGAGGTTGTCGAAGAGGTCGAGAACCCCGGCACACAGATGTCCCTCGAGGACGCGAAGAAGCTCTCCGCCAAGTACGAGGTGGGCAGCATCGTCAATCTTCCGGTCGATAATGTCGAGTTCGGCCGCATCGCCGCCGGCAACGGCAAGCAGGTCATCATCCAGGGCCTGCGCGAGGCCGAGAGCGGCATGGTCTACGAGGAGTACAACTCCAAGCAGCATGAGATCCTCACCGGCGTCGTCACCCGCATCGACCCGCGCAACGGCAGCGTCGCCCTGCGCATCGGCACGGGCGCGGAGGCGACCGACGCCATCTTGACCGCCGGCGAGCAGGTCAAGGGCGAAACGCTCGTCGAGGGCCAGCGCATCAAGGTCTATCTGGTGGACGTGCGCCGCCAGTCCCGCGGCCCGCAGGTCGTCATCTCCCGCACGCATCCGGGCTTGGTCAAGCGTCTCTTTGAACTGGAGGTCCCCGAAATTTATGACGGCACGGTGGAGATCCGCTCCATCGCGCGCGAGGCGGGCAGCCGCACGAAGATGGCGGTGTGGAGCAACGACGCCAACGTCGATCCCATCGGCGCCTGCGTCGGTCCCCGCGGCCAGCGCGTGAACAACATCGTGGAGGAGCTGCGCGGCGAGAAGATCGACATCATCAAGTACAGCGACGACCCCGCGGAGTACATCGCCGCGGCGCTCGCGCCCGCCGACGTGGTCGAGGTCCGCATGGCAGAGGACGGCAGCAAGGCCTGCCGCGTCATCGTGCCGGACGACCAGCTCTCTCTTGCCATCGGCAAGGAGGGGCAGAACGCCCGCCTCGCGGCACGTCTGGTCGGCTATAAGATCGACATCAAGCCCAAGTCCTACAAGGACGAGGAGTAATTCGGAGAGGAGGCAGTCCCGTGCAGAAAGTGAAAAAACTCCCGCAGCGCCAATGTGTGGGCTGCCGCGAGAGGAAGGAGAAGCGTGAGCTGATCCGCGTGGTCCGCTCGCCCGAGGGCGGGATCTCGCTGGACTTCAAGGGCAAAAAGCCGGGGCGCGGCGCGTACCTCTGTCCCGACCTCGAGTGCCTGAAGCGGGCGAGAAAGTCCCGCGCGCTGGAGCGGGCGCTGGAGACCGCCATCACGCCGGAGCTTTACGACGAGCAGCATAGGGAGGTGGTGAGCGGTGGATAAGCGTTTGAATGTCAGAGGCCTTGCGCATG
>ERZ1023698.217-NODE-217-length-10327-cov-18.023657_pt1 | contig 10327 bp, 7 predicted proteins | sample MGYA00380349_ERZ1023698 | MGnify/ENA primary metagenome ERZ1023698 (study PRJEB33179, sample SAMN07449027) | human gut metagenome | biome: Human-gut; feature: Human associated habitat; material: Faeces | host: Homo sapiens | place: India:Kasaragod | collected...
CCCCCCAACCCCCGCCCTGTTGTTTATTTGTTCTTCTTGTAGGCTTTCTGGTGGTTGGTCCCGTTGCGTGGCTGCTTGATTTGGTTCTGCTGCCTGTTACCTTGCTGTGGCTGCTGCTTTGCGTTCTGCTGCCTGTTACCCTGCTGTGGCTGCTGCTCATTGTTGCGTGGCGCTTTTTCCTGACGCTCGTTTGGCTTGTTCGGCTTGCGCTTGTGAGAAGTCTGGTCGCGGTCTTTCTGTCGGCGGTTCTTGGCGCTGTTCTTTCCGGCCTCGCCGTTTCCGCCGTTACCGCGTCTGTTGTTTCTTCCGTTTGCGCCTTTCTTCTTCGGCTTGTTGAGCTTGATGTATTCAGGACCTTCGCCGCATCCCTCAGGGAGAGGCATCTTGTCTACCACCTTCTCCAGGAACTTCTCTATCTGCTGGAACCAGTACTGGTCTTCTTCGCTCACGAAGGTGATGGCTCTACCATCGCGGTTGGCACGGGCTGTACGGCCGATGCGGTGAACGTAATCTTCTGTATCGTGAGGAACATCGTAATTGATGACCATCTCAATATCATCGATGTCGATTCCGCGCGCCACAATGTCGGTAGCTACGAGAACATCATACTGTCCGCTTTTGAACTTGAACATCACATCGTCGCGCTCAGCCTGTTCCAGGTCACTGTGCATGGCTCCGCAGTTTACTCCAATCTGCTGGAGAGAAGCTGCGAGTTGCTTCACCTTGAATTTGCTGCCGCTGAAGACGATGACGCGCTTCAGGTCGCCCGCCTTGAAGATGTCCTTGATGATGGTCATCTTCTGGGTTTCGTAGCATACGTATGCTTCCTGCTTGATTTTCTCGGCTGGCTTGCTGACGGCAAGTTTGATTTCTACCGGATTCTTGAGCAGGGTCTTAGCCAGTTCTTCTATCTTCTCAGGCATGGTTGCCGAGAACATGATGGTCTGGCAGGTCTTTGGCAGTTTTGCCGCGATGGTCTTGATGTCTTCTGAGAAACCCATGTCGAGCATGCGGTCGGCTTCGTCGAGAATGAAGAAGCTTACCTTGCTGAGGTCTACATTGCCCAGAGAGATATGGGAGATGAGGCGGCCCGGGGTGGCGATGACTACATCGGCGCCCATGCGGAGGCTGCGCAACTCCTGGTCGTAACGGTTGCCGTCGTTGCCGCCGTATACGGCTACGCTGCTCACGCCCTGCAGGTAATAGCCGAAGCCTTGCATCGCCTGGTCTATCTGCTGGGCGAGTTCGCGGGTTGGTGACATGATGACGCAGTTGATGGCGTCTTTCGGATAACCGCCGTCATCGAGCTTGCTCAATACTGGCAGCAGATAGGCTGCGGTTTTGCCGGTTCCGGTCTGGGCTACGCCCAAGACATCGTGACCTTCTAATATCTCTGGAATGCACTTTTCCTGTACAGGAGTGCATGTGTCGAAGCGCATGTCATATAATGCGTCGAGCACGTTGTCGTTTAAATCTAATTCGTCGAAATACATTTTTTTTTAATGTTGAATGTTGAATGTTGAATGTTGACTTTTTACCTCGGTGCCTTGCGGTAGCAGAAGTAGGCTACGATGGCGAAGAGGAAGTTTGGAAGCCACGCTGCCAGAACAGGCGGGAAGTTGGCCTGGATGGCGAAGGTGGCAGAAACCGTCTGCAGCATGATGTAGCCGAAACTCAGCGCAAGTCCTACGCCCAATGCTGCTCCCATGCCGCCCTTGCGCTTGCGGGCTGAGAGGGAGACACCGATGATGGTGAGGATGAACGAGGCGAAGGATGAGGCGATGCGCTTGTGGTATTCTACCTCGTACTGCACTACGTTGCCCGAACCGCGGTTGATCTGCTTGGAGATGTAATCGCGGAGCTCAGGACTGGTGAAGGTTTCCTGCTGACCCTTGGAATAGACCAGGTCGGTAGGTTCCATCATGATGATGGTGTCCTTCTGCGCTCCGCTCGTAATATGCTCCTTCATGCCCTGGAGCTTGCGGATTTTCCAGTTGCTCAGTTTCCAATGATACTTGCTGTCGGAAATGGTGTCGTACTGGATGTCCATCGCTGTAAGGTGGCTTACGAGTTTCTTGTCCTGGAACTTGTCGAGACAGAATCCGTAGCCGCGTTTCATGCTGTTGTCGTAATGCTGCATATAGGCAATCACTCCCTTGTCTACCTGCAGCTGTACATTCTCGGCACTGGTATTCTTCTTCTTGTTCTTGTACATCGTCTCGAAGTTCTGCCTGATGACGGTTCCGTGGGGAATGACGTAGGCTGAGAGCCCGAAGGAGAGGGCTGAGAGCAGCACGCAGGTAATCATGTATGGGCGGAGGAGACGCTTGAAGGATACTCCCGACGCCAGGATGGCGATGATTTCGGAATTGCTTGCCAGCTTGGTGGTGAAGAGAATGACCGCCACGAACACGAACAGCGCACTGAAGAGGTTGGCAAAATAGGGCACGAAGTTGGCGTAGTAATCGAAGATGATTGCGCGCGCCGGTGCATGGTGCTCTGTGAATTTTGACAGGTTCTCGTTGAAGTCGAAGACGATGGCGATGGAGATGATCAGGGCGATGGAGAAGAAATAGTAGCCCAGAAACTTCTTGATAATGTACCAGTCGAGCTTCTTGATGTACCTGAACGGGTTGAAAAACCTGAATATGCGCAGGAACCGGAGCTTGTGAGCCAGCCAGCGCACAGCCCTGATGAGCCACCCGAACTTGCGGGAAGCCCATCGGCCGGTGCGGTAGAGCCGGCGGTGTTTTCTTATTTTCTTAAAATCTTTCATGATGCTTGCTTACTTAAATTCTTCGGCCAAGCTGGTCGATGATGGAATTCTTCCATGCCACGAAATCGCCCTGCTCGATATGATGGCGGGCATCGGTCACGAGGCGCAGATAGAAAGAGAGGTTGTGGATGCTGGCTATCTGCATCGCCAGCAGCTCCTGGGCCTTGAAGAGGTGGTGGAGGTAGGCCTTCGTGGTTACGAGGTCGATGTCGCAGCCGTCTGGATCTACCGGACTGAAATCTTTCTCCCACTTCTTGTTGCGCATGTTCATCGTGCCCTGATAGGTGAAGAGCATGGCGTTGCGGCCGTTGCGGGTCGGCATTACGCAGTCGAACATGTCTACGCCGCGCTCGATGGCTTCGAGGATGTTCTGCGGGGTTCCTACGCCCATCAGATATCTCGGCTTGTCTTTCGGCAGGATTTCGTTCACTACTTCTATCATCTCATACATCACCTCGGTAGGCTCTCCTACGGCAAGTCCGCCGATGGCATTTCCGTCGGCTCCCTTGTCGGCAATGTATTTGGCTGCTTCGCGGCGCAGGTCCGGGAAGGTGCAGCCCTGAACGATAGGGAAGAGACTCTGCTGATAGCCATAGAGGGGCTCGGTTTCGTTGAACCGCTTGATGCAGCGGTCTAGCCAGCGCTGGGTGAGCATGAGGCTGTTCTTGGCGTACTGGTAATCGCTCTTTCCCGGTGGACATTCATCGAAGGCCATCATGATGTCGGCTCCGATGATGCGCTCGGTGTCCATCACGTTCTCCGGTGTGAAGAAGTGCTTGCTGCCGTCGATGTGGGAGCGGAACTCGCAGCCTTCTTCCTTGAGCTTGCGGATGCCGGTGAGCGAGAAAACCTGGAAACCGCCGCTGTCGGTGAGGATAGGACGGTCCCAGCCGTTGAACTTGTGCAAGCCGCCTGCTGCCCTGATGACGTCAAGACCTGGGCGCAGGTAGAGGTGATAGGTGTTTCCGAGGATAATCTGTGCCATGACCTGCTTCTTGAGTTCCTCGAAGTGGACGCCCTTCACGCTTCCTACGGTTCCTACGGGCATGAAGATTGGGGTCTTGATCTGTCCGTGGTCGGTGGTGATGATGCCTGTACGCGCATCGCTCGCTTTATCTGTTACTTGTAATTCAAATTTCATTTCTATTCTTTTTTATCATTTTCCTCAATGCTGAAGTCTGTAGGGTTTTTCACCTTCTCGTCGGTCAGCGCGAACTGCCAGACGTCAGCCACATTCTCTACATAGTGGAAGTCTACGCCCTTGAGATATTTCTCCGGTATTTCCTCTACGTTCTTCTGGTTCTCCCTGCACATCACGATGTGCTTGATTCCTGCCCGCTTGGCTGCCAGAATCTTCTCCTTGATTCCGCCTACCGGGAGCACTTTGCCGCGGAGGGTAATCTCGCCGGTCATGGCTGTGTTGGCACGCACCTTGCGCTGGGTGATGGCTGAGGCGATGCTGGTGGCGATGGTGATTCCGGCAGAAGGACCGTCTTTCGGGGTGGCTCCCTCAGGCACGTGGATGTGGATGTTCCACTGCTCGAAGATGCGGTAGTCTACCTGCAGCAGGTCGATGTGCGACTTGACGTATTCCAGTGCGATGATGGCTGATTCCTTCATCACGTCACCCAGATTTCCGGTCAGGGTGAGCTTGCCTGCCTTGCCCTTGCTGAGCGAGGTTTCGATGTAGAGGATTTCGCCGCCCACTGAGGTCCAGGCAAGTCCGGTTACCACTCCTGCATAGTCGTTGCCCTGGTAGATGTCGCGGTTGAACGGCGGATTGCCCAGTAGGTCTTTTACTTCGGCAGGGGTGATGGTGTAGTTCTTCAGCTCCTGGTTGCAGGCAAGTTTGTAAGCCATCTTGCGCAGACTCTTGTCAATCTGTTTCTTCAGCTGTCTTACGCCGCTCTCCCGGGTGTAGTGCTCGATGATGAACTCGAGGGCATTCTTGTTGAAACTTACCTTCGGCGAAACCTTGTCGAGTCCGGTGCTTTCCAGCTCTTCCGGTACGAGGTGGCGCTTGGCAATCTCTGTCTTCTCTTCGGTGATGTAGCCGCCTACTTCTATCAGCTCCATACGGTCGAGGAGCGGACGCGGAATGACGCTCAGGTCATTGGCTGTGGCGATGAAGAGCACCTTGGAGAGGTCGTAATCCATATCGAGATAATTGTCGTGGAAGGCATTGTTCTGTTCCGGGTCCAGCACTTCGAGCAGGGCTGATGCTGGGTCGCCGTTGAAATTGCTCTGCGCCACCTTGTCAATCTCGTCGAGGATGAAGACCGGATTGCTGCTGCCTGCCTTCAGCATGTTCTTGATGATGCGGCCCGGCATGGCTCCCACATAGGTGCGGCGGTGACCGCGGATTTCGGCTTCATCGTGCAGACCGCCCAGCGACATGCGTACATACTTGCGCTTCATGGCTGCTGCGATGCTCTTGCCCAGACTGGTCTTTCCTACGCCCGGAGGACCGTAGAGGCAGAGGATAGGACTCTTGCCGCCGCCGTTCAGTGCTCTTACGGCGAGGAATTCCAGGATGCGCTCCTTCACATTCTCCATGCCGTAGTGGTCGTGGTTCAGAATGCGCTTGGCACGGGTCAGACTGAGGTCGTCCTGGGTGTAGGAGTTCCAAGGCAAATCTACCATGGTCTGCAGGAATCCTATCTGTATCGAATAGTCAGGACTCTGCGGGTTCAGGGTGTCGAGCTTGGCAATTTCTTTCTTGAAGATTTTGGCAGTTTCCTCGCTCCAGTTCTTCTGTTTCGCCTTCTCCAGAATCTCCTTCTTCTCCGGACTGGCGTTGCCTTCTCCCAGTTCTTCCTTGATGTTCTTGATTTGCTGCTTGAGGAAGTATTCCTTCTGCTGCTCATCAAGGTCGTAGTGGGTTTTGTTCTCAATCTCAGTCTGGATGCGTAGCAGATGGCGCACCTTGTTCAGGGATCTGATGGCAATCATGATGCGCTCGCTGAGATTTTCCTCTTTCAGCATCTTGATTTTATCCTCGATGGAGAAAGGGAGGAGGGAGCACATGAAGTTGCACTGCATGTGAATGCTCGAGAGTTCGTTGATGGCCTGGATGGCTTCATCAGTATAGTTGGCGTTTGATTTGATATAGTCTGTCGCTTCGTAATGGAAGTTCTCGTAGAGCATTCTGAAGAGTTCATCGTTGTTCTCGTCAGGCCATTTCTCCGGAAGACTTTTTACGTCAATTACTGTGTAAGGCTCTTTTTGAACGAGATGTTTCATCTGACATCTGCCCAGACCCTGGATGATGATGCTCATCTGCTCTGTGCCAGGCATCTTGATCACCTTGATGAGTTTGGCGAAGACGCCTACAGGGTAGAGGTCTTCTTCGTAGGGCGATTCTGTATCTTTGTTCTTCTGGCAGAATACGCAGAATATGGTGTCTGGTTTCTTTTCCAGCATCCGGACGAGATTCAGACTTTCCTTTCTACCCACAACGATAGGGGTCATGTTGGTAGGGAAAACTACAATATCTCGCATGCAGAGGGTAGGGTACAAACCTTCTTCCTGGTCTTCGATCAGGGTTTTCGGGTCGCCCTCGTAATCTGCAATCATTTGTATTCGGGTACTTGTTCTTCTATTATCCATTTTGTTATGATTTCTATTTTCCGTGCAAAGGTACTCATTTTTTATGAAATATCGTGGAAGATGATAGATTATTTAATAATAAAATTGCTTTTTCTATATATTAGTACCCGTTTTTATAGATGTAAGTAGCTGCTTTTGCAGGTGGAAGTGGCAATTTCTGCTGCTTGCGATAAAATAAATCGGCGGCGCATTCGTTTTCTTCTGTAAAGAGACAGAAGAGTTTATGGGTAATTTTCGATTTAAACAGTTTGAGATAGAGCAAGACCGTTGTGCCATGAAAGTGGGAACTGACGGTGTTTTGCTGGGTGCATGGGCGCAAGGTGGCAGGCGGATTCTGGACATTGGTTCCGGAACGGGACTGATTTCGCTCATGATGGCGCAGCGTTTTCCTGAGGCTGAGGTAGTAGGGATTGATATGGATGCTGATGCCTGCGGACAGGCGAGGGAGAATGTGATGGCAAGTCCGTTTCGCGACAGGGTGGAAATAGAATGCTGCAGACTGCAGGATTTCGGGGGAGCCGGTGTTTCGGAAGCTGCTGAGGCTTTGGAAGCTGCTGCAGATTTGAAGGCTGCCGGTGTTTTTGATGCGATAGTGAGCAATCCTCCGTTCTTTGTAGATAGCTTGAAAAATCCGGACAGTAAGAGGACGATGGCGCGACATACGGACAGTCTTCCGTTCCGCGATTTGTTTGCGGGTGTAAAACGGCTGCTTTCTGATGACGGTATTTTCTCTGCAATTGTTCCCGTAGAAGTAGTGGAGCAGCTTGTTGCAGAGTCTTGTATATTAGGTTTTTATCTTATACGGAAGTGTGGTGTAAAGACGGTAGGACGCAAGCAGCCAAAGCGCTTTATGCTGAGTTTTGCAAAGCATCGCATTTCGCCTTATGAAGAGCATGTTGAAACGATGATGGATTCGCAGGGAAACCGCTCGGAATGGTATAGGAAAATAACGGAAGAATTCTACCTTTGAGGAATGTTGAATGGATAGGGGAATGTTGAGTGTTGAATGTTGAATGTTGAATGGATAGGGTTTAATGATTAACTGAGCTTACTTGCGATACTTCAGAACATTTCATTCAACACTCAACACTCAACACTCAACATTCAACACTCCCTCTAAATTCAACATTCAACATTCAACATTCAACATTCAACACTCCCTCAAAGGTTCAGCTTCTTCTGTACCAGTTTGCTGATAGCTTCTACTCTTTTGCTCTGGCGCTGGATGTCTTTATGAATATCATCGCGCACGGCATTGATGTCGTTGAAGAAATCGGCAAAGGCAGACTGAATCATGTTCGGCTTGCGGTCGTTCTTGTTCGCAAATGGGTTCACCAGCATCTTGATTCCCTTTTCTTCCAGGTGAACATCAATCTCTGCACCCGTCATCACAGGGTCGCCATCATAATGGATTACGCCTGGCTGACTGCGGGTGATATGGAGCTTCTTGCAGCGGAATGACTTGATCTTCGAGTTCTTGTCCAACGTCTTGTTGAACATGTCGAAACTTACCTGAGGCGCCTCGATTACATCGAATGGTTCCATGATGACGACATCCATCAAACCGTCGCTCATGGATGCTTGAGGGGCAATATAGGCATTGTTGCCATACTGAGATGCGTTGGCGCAGGAAATGAGGAACGCCTTATACTGCTTGGTGCCCGTCTCGTCCTCCAGCGTGTAAGTCTCAGGCTTATACTTCAATCCCTCGCGCAGGATATTTTCAGCATAAGTGATAGGACCGCGCTTCCCGCTCTCGGCAAACTTCATGCTGACGAAAGCGTCAAAGCCCATGCCGCAGGTGCAGAAGAACGGGTGGTCGTTGATGACACCATAATCCAGATCTCTAATCTGGCATTGGTTGATGACCTCGATGCATTTCTTCAGGTTCATCGGGAGCAGCAGATGTCTCGCCAATCCGTTGCCCGAACCGCAAGGCAGAATGCCGAGGGCAGTATCGGAGTGAACCAGTGAGCGGGCCACCTCGTTGACGGTTCCGTCACCACCAACCGCCACAACCACATCTACATGGTTGTTCTTCGCTTCGGTAGCAATTTCCGAAGCGTGCCCAGCTCTTTCAGTCATTCTTATCTCGTACTCAAAAAGCTCTTTGTCCAAACCTGAATCTATCAGACTGGGAACTGCCGCCTTGCTGGCTGTTCCTGAAATCGGATTCATGATGAAAAGTATCTTTTTCTTCATTATATAGTCAAGAGTTTGTAAAATTTAGGCTGCAAAAGTAATAAAAATACCCAAAATAACAAGAAATATCGATTAAAAAAACTATAAAAGTAAACTTTCTTATAAAAAAAGCCGTTTATTGAGTTCTTTTTTGTATCTTTGCACCCTGAAAGTTAGAAAAGTATAAAAAAAGAAAATAAAGTACACCTATTAATAATGGGACAATTACAAGAAAGATACAAGAATTATCGTGAACCTCAGAAGTATATGGCTGCCGGTGTGTATCCATATTTCCGCGAGATCACAAGTAAGCAGATGACAGAGGTAACCGACATTGATGGTCATAAGATTCTGATGTTCGGTTCTAATGCTTATCAGGGTTTGACTAATGACCAGCGTGTTATTGATGCAGCAAAGGCAGCGCTCGACAAGTATGGTTCTGGTTGTGCAGGAAGCCGTTTCCTCAATGGTACGCTCGATTTGCACGTGCAGCTCGAAAAGGAGCTTGCTGAGTTTATGGGCAAGGATGAAACTTTGTGTTTCTCTACAGGATTCTCTGTTAACCAGGGTGTCTTGGCTTGCGTAGTAGGTCGTAACGACTATATTATCTGCGATGACCGCGACCACGCCAGTATCGTAGATGGCCGCCGCCTCTCATTCGCTACCCAGCTTCACTACAAGCACAACGATATGGAAGATTTGGAGCGCGTGCTCTCTAAGCTCCCTCAGGAGGCTATCAAGCTGATCGTTGTTGACGGTGTGTTCTCTATGGAGGGTGACCTGGCTAACTTGCCTGAGATTGTAAAGCTCAAGCATAAGTACAACTGCTCTATCATGGTAGACGAGGCTCATGGTCTTGGCGTATTCGGCAAGCAGGGTCGTGGTGTATGCGACCACTTCGGTCTGACCGACGAGGTAGACCTCATCATGGGTACATTCTCTAAGAGTCTGGCTTCTATCGGCGGTTTCATCGCATCAGACAAGGATACAATCAACTTCCTCCGTCACAACTGCCGTACTTACATCTTCAGCGCCTCTAACACTCCAGCTGCCACAGCAGCAGCTCTCGAGGCTCTCCACATCATTCAGAATGAGCCAGAGCGTTTCGAGAATCTCTGGGATGTAACCAACTATGCCTTGAAGCGTTTCCGCGAGGAAGGTTTCGAGATTGGCGAGACAGAGAGTCCTATCATTCCTCTCTACGTACGCGATGCTGAGAAGACATTCGTTGTTACCAAGATGGCTTACGATGCAGGTGTGTTCATCAACCCTGTTATTCCTCCAGCTTGTGCTCCTCAGGATACATTGGTACGTTTCGCACTCATGGCTACTCATACAAGAGAGCAGGTTGAGCGGGCTGTCCAGATCTTGAAGAAGATTTTCGTAGAAGAGGGAATCATCAAGTAAAATCAGATTTGCCGGTCTTCTCGGTTTGACAGATTCGGGCAGCCGGTTTCTGATTTAAGAGTTCAGCAAGTATGGTTGCGGTTCTTTGCCGCTACTATATAATAAGGTATAAGGGCAATTCCGGATAGGGGTTGCCCTTGTTTTTTTGCCTGTTTCCTAGCCATTTTGCATTAAAATGCATGTTTTTTTGAAAAAAGTTAGGGAAAAATTTGGTGGAATCGAAAAAATGTAGTACCTTTGCACTCGCAATTCAGAAATGATGCTTAAAGCAATGCTTAAAAGGTATCGTAGAGATGAGTAAGCGGGGTGTAGCGCAGCCCGGTAGCGCTCCTGTTTTGGGAACAGGTGGTCGCA
>ERZ1023698.225-NODE-225-length-9899-cov-11.124746_pt1 | contig 9899 bp, 6 predicted proteins | sample MGYA00380349_ERZ1023698 | MGnify/ENA primary metagenome ERZ1023698 (study PRJEB33179, sample SAMN07449027) | human gut metagenome | biome: Human-gut; feature: Human associated habitat; material: Faeces | host: Homo sapiens | place: India:Kasaragod | collected...
GGTTGTTCCTATGTGTGAGAGTGGAAGGAATATCCTAGCTAAGCATAAGAAAAAGAATGGTCGATTGATAGAAACTAAAGTTATTAAATCTAATTTTATTTTGTTTAAAGGATTAAAACATGGTGATTATGAGATAGAGTTTCCTGCTGTCATCGGATATGATAGTAAGGAAGTAGAATCTCTTTATTTGAAGGAAGGCGAGAATACACTTTTTCATTCATATACGAAAATTGAAAGTTTGTTTTATCACCAAACAAAGCTAGGAATTACAGGTGTTTATAATACTTTTGGATTCACATTAACATTGAGTGAAAACAACAAGAAAGGCATAGTTTCGTTAGGTGGGGCTAATTTAGGAAATCAGACTGATGAATGGAAGAATAAGCCTGATGCTGTGTTTGTCTCAGTTACTATAAAAGACTTGGATGATAATGTTGTTAAACAATGGTCTGTCAAAGGTAATGAGTACTTTGCTACTTCTAATGTGCCTTCAGTTTCAATTGACTTAGAATATGGTTATAAAATATCTATTTATACTGAAAGACCTCAGCATGTGAATGTCTATTCAGTTTCTTTAGGATCAAATAATCCTATAGAGGCCTATAAGACTACTGATAAGAATATAGAATATGAAGTAACAGAAGATGGACTCAATCTTTTGAATTATTCAGATTTCGATACTAAAGAAGTTTTATATGAAGTGATAAAGAATACATGGATAGCTGAATTAAGGAATTATCAGCAAGATATTGATGATGAGACTTTATCTAATAAGAGACTAGACTTGACTGAGAAGAATAAGGTTGTTCAAATTTACGGCTATCTAAAAGAAGATGACAGAATTGAATTCGACAATCTTATCAAAAGAATTTATTGTGGTGGATCACCCACTATAACTTCTTCAAGTAAATATTATTCAATAAGTAAGGGAGATGATATAGATTTATATGAGCTTATATCTATATTTGATAGTGAAGACTATCAAATAGAATCAAATTCAAACAATGTATCCATGAATACATCGTTTGATAAAGATAAAGTCGGAACATATGATGTTGAATATACAGTAAAAGATTCAGATGGTAATGAATCTAGCTATATCATCACCATAGAAGTGAAAGAGAAGAATCAATCTAATGATTCTTCAAATGATGATGATAATAACAAAAACAACGATAATGATAATAAGCCTGATGATTATGATACTGACAAAGAAAGAGTAAATAGAATCATCATCGTAGTTTCATCTACTATAGGATGTATATTTATTGCTCTGGTTATTGTGTTTGAATTCTTTAGAATTAGAAAGAAGAACAAAAATAAACATTAGAACAAGTTAGGATTGTTTTTCTTATATTCTTTTACTAATTCTATAGTATCATCGAAATCATGTTCTTTCCTTTGTCTATAGAATCTTTTTAAGTTGTCATCGGTAGGTAAGCCATGGAAGAAGTGTGGATAAGGAAACCATACAAATATTCCGTTGTAGTGCCTGATGACGACATCTTTAGGAAGAGGTCCTTTTCTATTCTGCCAATTGTATTTGTAACTGACATACTTAATCTTATTCTTAAATATTTTATTCAAAGCTGTTTGATCAGGAGTCAGATATAGCTTTGAATTCATCAAAGCTATAGTCTTTTCTAAAAGATCGGTCTTAGATAATTCTTTCATGTTTAAAAGCAGCATTCCAGAATTGATGTTTGGATTTCTATCATCAGGTTTATTTTTATCTAGAATATCTTTACTTGCAGCCATAAGTTTTCCATCGAATGGAGTCTCATAAAGGGAAGTTATATTTCCATTTACAGCCATGTCTGTATCTAGATAGAGAATTCTATCTAGATCTTTTAAAAGATTTAGTTTATTCACATACAATCTTATCAATGCATATGGTGAGAATTTAGTCTTTGATGCAAAAGATTTCTCTATCTCGTTATGAATAGATGGATAGTCATCTATATTTACTAGATAAACTTCATTTAAAGAATTGTATTTCTTTAATTCTTTATTTAGAAATTCTACTTGTTCTTTAGTGACACATTCATATTTGTCTTTTATATTGGTGAAGTTACCTGAACCTATATAAAGATTTATATAAGAATCTTTATTTTTCTTTACCAAAGAAAATATAACAAGACATAGATTCTTGAAATACTTCTTGTTAATACAACATAAGATGTTCATTTTATATATCCTCTTTATATTTGTTGATATATCTATCTAAGTTATTTAATATTAAGGGTTTAATATACTTATAAAATATCACTTTATAGTGAAAGAATAAATATAACTATATATTTTATTATTGATGAAACAAGCATAACTGATAGCAAAGGATATTTAGCTATTACATAATCAAATTAAAATTTTACAATCCACTCTCCTGACATAAAGAATTAGCATAGCATCTTCATCAGACGGTTTGTGTCTTGTCTTTGAAAGAAAGGAATTGACTACTTAGATGATTAGGGATGATTAGAGACTGGAGAAGGAGACTTGGCAGATGCGTTGAGTACAAAGATTCAAGTAGTTCCAAATCTATAGACTTTGGTAGATTCGGGAGCAGAGCTACCTACAGCTACATTGACGGTTGAACTTCCTGTATTTGTCGGAGATAACTTCTAAGAGAAGGATGCTTCCTTGAAGTTCATAGTAGAGGCTCTGCAAAGAAATGCTACTCCTAGTAATGCTGGTAGTAATGTTGAATCATTCAATGAATTTGATAGAAAGATCGATTTCAGCTATGGTGATGTTTAGGATGATTATGATATTAGAAGTGATTTTGGCTTTATCTAATAATTACTTTGGACTTGATAAAAAAACAGCAAGTATTGTAAGAAAAATATGATTTTTATAGGTGCAAATAACTATGATGGTAATACTAATGGAATTAGAGTTAAAAAGACATAATAGAGGCAATTAAATGTAAAAAAACATGATACCTAATGATTGCTTTTGAATGAGTAAAAATAAGAACATCGCTATCTTTGATATTAGGCTAACTGAAATTATAATATGAAAAGTGGTGAAACAAAAAAATGCTCCGTTCCAATGGAGCCATGGATGCGCCACAAAGTGACTTATTTGCACGCAACTGTGTGTTAAACAGTATGATTATTATCATATTCTTTGTTGAGATTGTCAAGCTGAGAAAAATAAAAGGGGAGAAAATTGTACAATGGAAGAAAAAGGCATTACATTAGGACTGGATATGGGAACTAATTCTTTGGGTTGGGCGGTAGTGGATAATAGCACAAATGATTTAGTTTCGTATCATGGACATCCCATGTGGGGTGTACGTATGTTCAGTGAATCATCTTCGGCTGAGGATAGAAGAAAGAAAAGAGGAGCCCGTAGAAGATATCAAAGAAGAAGGCAAAGAATATTATTGCTTAGAGAAATTTTCCAAAAGGAAATATGTGATAAAGATCCTTATTTCTTTTATAGAATGGATCAAGCCTTTTATGTTTCTGATGATAGGACTGATGAAGGAAAAGGTTATCTTCTCGAAAATCAAAAGGCCACAAAAGATTTTTATAATAAATATCCTACTATTTGGCATCTTAGATACGATTTAGTTACTAACAAAGAGAAGAAAGACATTAGATTAGTTTATTTGGCAATTCATCATATATTGAAATATAGAGGTAATTTCTTGCACGAAGGTGCTATTGAATTGAGTGCTAAACCAAATGATGAATTGAATATATTTATCAGCTGTATTTCTTCAACATATGAAGGTAACTTTGAAAAAGAAGAGGATGATGATAATGCAAATTGGGATAAGTATTTTGTTGTCGAGCAAATTAATAATGATAAGTTTATTGATTCATTAATTTCTATAATAGATAACTATTTGGATAGGTCTAAAAAAATAACAGAAGTAGTAGACCCATCCAAAAAAAGATATGAATTATTTGCTGATGAGTTAATACAACTTGTTGGTGAACCTAAAAATATATTAACTGAACTTTTACCTGATGCTTTATTTAAAGGTACTGTAGATTTAAGCAAAAATCGAATATATAAAGAAATATATAAAAATCAAATTGATTTAGATAAAAAGGATTTAAAAATCATTTTTAATTCAGATGATTTTGAAAATAAAATTTCTAATTTATCTTCAAAACTGAAAGAAATCAGTCCTTTAATAGTGGGACTAATTTATTTTAAGTCAATCTATAATAATTATTATTTTAAAGACTTTATGAAAGACTCTAGTTCTCTTAGTGAAGCTTTCATAAAAAAATATAATGAGAATAAAAAGGATTTAAAAAATCTTAAGAGCTACTATGATAAGTACTTGAGTGATAAAAAGAATTCTATGTTTAGAGACAGTAAAGTTAATAATAACTTTGTTAACTATATAGGACATTATTCTCCAAATGAAAAAAATCCTGATGGAAAATCGTGGAGTGAGGGTGAAATAATAAAAATAGAAAAGAAAAAAAGTGATTATTCGGAATTCTTGAATAAACTAAAAGAAGATTTGGGAGACTCTTCGAAAAAGTATCTTGAAGCTCAAAAAGAAGCGGATGGTTTCTTAAAAAAGATTGAAGATAATACTCTTTTGCAAAGACTAAATAATGCTAGCAATTCTGTAATTCCTATGCAATTTAATAAAAAGGAATTGGTTGCGATTATAAATAATCAAAAGGAGTATTATCCTGATTTATTTACTGACAGTAATATTAGTCATATCGAACAAATATTTAGTTTTAAACGGGAATATTTTATAGGTCCTATAGATTTTGATAAAAATAATAAATCAAAGTTTAGCTGGGTTGTTCAAAAAGAAACAGCTTTAAATAAAAAACAAAAGATTTATCCATGGAATTTCTATGATGTAGTTGATAAAAAAGAAACGCAAAAGAATTTTATTCAAAGAATGCTGAATCATTGTACTTATTTAAAAGGGGAGAATGACTATTGTATTCCTTCTTCATCTATTAGTTACCAGGCATTTGTTTGCCTTCAATATGTCAATAAACTTCGTGATTCAAATAATAACCTTATCTCAGTCGATGCTAAGCAACAGTTATTTAAAGACTTGTTTTTAAGTAATAAAACGGTCACTGCAAAAGAAATAAAAGAATGGATGTACCAGCACAAACTTGGAAATACAGCCTCTATTCCTACATGTAATTGCAATATGTCAACTTATATTTCATTTAAAAATTTAAATAAATATAAGGAGCATGAATTCCTTAGACTCGAGCAAATAAAAGAAATAGATGAGATAGTTAAATTGATGATGATTTTCTCTGATAAAGAGACACGAAATGATATTTTAAAAAATGATTATCATTTTGATGATGAAGATATCAAACAAATAAAAGGATTTAACTATAAAAACTGGGGAAGATTATCTGATAGATTTCTAAATGGGATAAAAATCGAATATAACGATGAAGAGTCAAACGAACATCGTGAATATAACTCCTTGAATAATGTTTTATGGTTTACTAATTTTAATCTTAATGAAATATTATTTAATTCTAAATTTAATTTCCATGATGAAATAGAAAAATATAATGAGAAACAAAATATTAATTTTAAAGAAAGTGATGATGATTTCTTGAAAAATTGGATGGAAAAAAATGTATGTGTTTCTCCTATTTGGACAAGATCTTTTGTTCAAACTTATAAGCTGATAAAAGAAGTTAATGAACTGTTAAAAGAAGAAGGAAAAGAAATCTCATATTATTCTGTCGAGTGTACTCGTGAGAATAAGCCTGATAAGAAAGGAAAAGAAACATGCAGTCGATATGATAGATTGCTTAATATATTCAAAAATAAAGACTTTAATAAAGAAGCAAGAAATCAAGGAGTTAATGTTTCAACCTTAATAAAGTCATTACAAGAGAATAAGGATAGCATTAATAATTCTGACCATTTTCTATTGTATTTTCAACAATTAGGAAAAGATATGTATACATTGAAACCAATAACCGATTTGGACGAAATTGGAACCAATAAAGCATATGACATAGATCATATTTATCCTCAATCAGTTTTGAAAGATGATTCTATTTCTAACAGGGTTCTTACTAAAAGTACTATTAATAGAGACTTTAAGAAAAATAAATTCTTAAGTGATCCAAATTGTGGATTGAAATTACCCAAAGAAGCCTTCTCCTTTTATAAATTTTTATTTGATAATAGTTTGATATCAAGAACTAAGTATAATAGATTAACTGAAAAAGAAATCCATGTCGATTCATTGGAGTCTTTTATTAATAGACAAAAAGTTGCTACTGATCAATCCACTAAGGCAATTATTGAACTTTTAAAATTCCTTGAAACTAATAAGTACTGCGAAAGAAATAACGAGATGAGTAGAGAAGAAGCAAGAAAAGAAGCAGAAAAACATATTATTTACTCAAAAGCAGGAATTGTATCTGATTTTAGAAAGAAATATCAAATATATAAATCAAGAATAGCCAATAATTATCATCACGCGCATGATGCTTATTTAAATGCCGTGCTAGGGAAGACATTAAAAGAATATTATGATGATAAAAAAATATATTTATTTGGTGATGAACTTAAAAAACGTATACAAAATGATGGAGAATATACAATAAATCCAGATAATATATTGAGTAAAAGAGTTAGAGAGTCTAAAGATCATCGTGTTATATGGGAAGGAATGAAAGAAATTGATTTCATTAAAAATAATATTCAAAATAACTTTGATATTAGAGAGACAATGTATACCTATTATGGAAATACATTGATTGGTGAAGAAACCGTGGAAGGAAAGAAAGGCAAAGGAAAAGAAACAATTAAAAGTTTAACTCCAAATGGAAATAAGATGGATTTGAAAAAATATGGAGGATATAAGCAGGCTTCTTATCCATTTTTCTATTTGATTGAGAAGAATAATGATGAAGCTATGATTTGTCCTGTTAATTCCTTCTATAAAGATGATAATAAGATAGATGAATTTATTGAAGAAAATTTCTTTACTGAGAAGGAAATAATGAAGAGTAAAGGTAGTAATAAACCATTGTTCACGAAAAAGTTAAAACTGAAAATCAACACTGTTATTTTATCTCCAAAGGATGATACTCAGCATCTAAGGAAGATGTATTTAAAATCTGTAGACACTTTTCCTAACAGACTTAAAGTAACTAATGCTTTTGATAAGAACTTTGATGCTAAGGATATGAAAACTATTCATATGATCACAAAATTCTTAAAAGTTTTTGAGACGAATAAGAATAGAATCGATGTTAATGAAAAGCAAGAGTTAATTATAAAATCAGCTCAAGATTGTGTTATCTCTCGAAAAGATCTATCTGATTTGTATCAACATATTCTTGATATGTGGAACAAGAATCTGTATTTTTGTGAATCGGTACAAACTGTTAGTGAAAAAGTACAGTACAATTTTGGACCTTGGTTTAATGGTTCTGCTTGCTTTGGAAACAAAGAAGACATTATTAAGGATTATTTGAATAAAATCTATGCATTGAATGAAATGTTAAATTTCCTTCAAACAAATACATCTTTTAAAATTAAAATTAAAAAGGATTATTTAAAAGCTGATAAAAAGGATGACGAAAAGAATAGCAAAAGCAAGGAAGAAACTAATGTAGGTAAAATGACAATTTCGAACAAATTGTGCAAAGGCATGAGAATTGTATCTTATTCGATTACAGGTTTTAAAACTAAGCTTTTATACAAAGTTAAAAAGTAGGTATTATGTCCTTTAGAAGTCTTGTAATAAATAATAGATGCAAATTAGAATACTCCCTTAATTATTTGGTCATAAATAAAGGAGATGAAACTAAGAGAGTTCTTTTAGATGAAGTCAAAATGATAATAATAAATTCAACTCAAGTTTCTATTACTTCTACTTTAATAGCAGAATGTATAAATAAGAAGATTAAAATTCTTTTTGGGGATGTTAAGCATAATTTAGTAGGTGAAATAACACCTTATAAAAATAATTATTATGCTAACAAAAAGATTAAGGAACAAATATCTTTTGATGAGGAAAGAAAGAATTTCTTATGGCAACAAATTGTGAAGATGAAAATTAAAGGACAGGCAGATAATTTAAAGATTATAGGCAAAGGCGATGTGTCAAACCTTCTTTATTGCTATTCAAATGAGGTTGAATTAGGTGATGTAACTAATAGGGAAGGGTTAGCTGCGAAATTTTATTTTAGAGCTATTTTTGGAAAAGATTTTTATAGAGATGATGATTCTATAGAGGTTAATACATATTTAAATTATGGCTACACAATCATTCTTTCTAGCTTTAATAGATCTATAAAAGCTTTGGGATACTATACTGAATTAGGAATTCATCATATTGGTGAGACAAATTCGTTTAATTTCTCTTGTGATTTAATGGAACCTCTAAGACCATTAGTAGATTTAATCATATTAAAAAAAGAAATAAATATGGAGAACTTCAAACAAGAATTTATTAATATGTTGAGCAAAGTTGTTATCTTTGAAGAAAGTAGTACATATTTGGATAATGCTATTGAAGAATATGTTTCTAACTGTCTTCAGTATTTAAAGACTGGAAATGAATCAAAAATTCAGTTTATTAATTATGGCATTGAATAGATATATGAGAACAATATTGTTTTTTGATTTGCCAACTCTAACTGCAAAGGACAAAAAGGAATATAGGCATTTTGTTAAGAATTTAATAACAGTAGGATTTTATAGAATTCAAGAATCTGTTTTTGTAATGATGAATATCAATCCACAGAGTGCTGAATCAGTCGTAAAACTAGTCAGATCATTTAAGCCGTCTAGTGGCAACATAATGGCTTTGACTGTTACTGAACAACAGTTTGCCAGGATGGATATTATTCTTGGCGAGATGAGTACTGATGTTGTTAATACAATGGATAGGATTATAGAAATATGATACAAATATTGCTATCGAAGATATCTAAAATTCATTCTATTGATATCGGATTAAATCCAATTGTTATTATGGATAAGATATATTACAGAGAAATATATTATATGTTCGAAGATGAACTTGTTATTTCACAAAATAACAGGGAGTTGAAAAAGAATGAAATTGTCATAATTAAAAATCCTTTACATATAGATTTGAATGATAAAAAAGGGATATCCGGATTATTTAACAATTTGATAGTCAATATTAAAAGAAATCATCGAGATGAATGGAATAAAATAATTACTGAATTTATAAATGTTGTAAATGACAGTGCGGCAGATATTGGTGCAGATATAAATTATGATGTTAATGTTTCATCAGATAAGATGTTTCAATCAATAAATTTATTATATAACGGAGATAATCCTTACATTCAAAATGTTATAAATTATATCGAACATATTTTAGATTCTTATAAAATAGAATTGTTTTGCTTTTTTAATATGAAATCTATTTTAACTGATAATGAGTATGATCAATTAGCTGTTGAATTTGAAAAGAAAGGGATTAAAGTTGTTGATTTTATTCCGGAATCGACAGAAATTAAAAGAGAATTAGACCCGCTTTATATTGATGAAGATTTATGTATAATATAAAAGAATGTTCGACATGCTGGTGTTCCACAATAATTGGTTTGAGGTTTGCTAGGTGTGTTAAACAAGATGGGTTCTATACAGAGTAGGAGATCTGATAGTTCCATAAATAGTTTGCTAGGTGTGTTAAACAAGATGGGTTCTATACTGTGCCTTCTCAGATGCTAGCAGGCAGAATGTTTGCTAGGTGTGTTAAACAAGATGGGTTCTATACCTCAACTTTGTAAAAATTATAACGAATATTGTTTGCTAGGTGTGTTAAACAAGATGGGTTCTATACTTTGTTGCGTGCTTCCGTGTGGTGCAGGCAGTTTGCTAGGTGTGTTAAACAAGATGGGTTCTATACAGCAATTTACATAGCATTG
>ERZ1023698.233-NODE-233-length-9734-cov-6.272446_pt1 | contig 9734 bp, 7 predicted proteins | sample MGYA00380349_ERZ1023698 | MGnify/ENA primary metagenome ERZ1023698 (study PRJEB33179, sample SAMN07449027) | human gut metagenome | biome: Human-gut; feature: Human associated habitat; material: Faeces | host: Homo sapiens | place: India:Kasaragod | collected...
TTCGGGAACTTTCACTGACGGTCAGACGGTCAAACTGGCCTACGTGGATCAGCAGCACAAGTCCATCGACCCGGAAAAAACCGTTTACGAGGTGATTTCGCAGGGTACCGACCTGATTATGCTGGGCAACCGCCAGGTCAATGCCCGCGCTTACGTGGCCCGGTTCAATTTCACGGGCGCCGATCAGGAGAAGAAGTGCGGCATGCTGTCGGGCGGCGAGCGCAACCGCCTGCACCTGGCCCTCGCACTCAAGGAGGAAGGTAATGTGCTGCTTCTGGACGAGCCGACCAACGACATCGACGTCAATACGTTGCGTGCGCTGGAGGAGGGTCTGGAGAATTTCGCCGGCTGCGCCGTCGTGATCTCCCACGACCGCTGGTTCCTCGATCGTATCGCCACGCACATCCTCTCCTTCGAAGGCGATTCGAAAGTGGTCTTCTACGAAGGTTCGTACAGCGAATACGAGGAGTGGAAGAAAGCGCAGGGCGGCGATACGCAGCCCCATCGTGTAAAATACAGAAAACTGGTGGAATAAAATGGCACAAAAACCCTCCATACCCAAGGGCACACGCGACTTCTCCCCGCTGGAGATGATGCGCCGCCAATATATTTTCGACAAAATCCGGGACGTTTTCCGCACCTTCGGCTTCGGCCCGCTCGAAACGCCTGCGATGGAGAACCTCTCCACCCTGCTGGGCAAATACGGCGACGAAGGCGACAAACTGCTTTTCAAAATCCTCAATTCGGGGGATTACGCCGCCGGACTGAATGACGAAGAGTTGCGCACGGCCTCCCGAATTTGCGAAAAGGGATTGCGTTACGACCTGACGGTGCCTTTTGCCCGTTATGTGGTGCAGCACCAGAGCGAAATCGCCTTCCCGTTCAAACGCTACCAGATACAACCGGTCTGGCGGGCCGACCGTCCGCAGAAAGGCCGCTACCGGGAGTTTTACCAGTGCGACGTGGATGTCATCGGCACCCGATCGCTGCTGTGCGAAGTGGAACTCATACAGATCGTGGAACGGGTTTTCCGGACGCTCGGAATTAACGTATCGCTGAAGGTAAACAACCGCAAGATTCTGTACGGCATTGCTGAAACCATCGGACATGCGGACAAGATGATCGACATTACGGTCGCCATCGACAAGCTGGAAAAGATCGGATTGGAGGCTGTCAAGGCTGAATTGACGGAACGCGGCATCGGCTCCGATGCGATCGAAAAGCTGCAACCGATACTCGAATTGACAGGCGATAATGAACGGAAACTGGCTGTGTTGCGAGATGTCATTGGCGCCTCGGCTGTCGGACTGGAAGGCATTTCCGAGATGGAAACGATCTTCGGGTACGTGAACCGGCTGGGGGTGGAGCTGCCGATCGAGCTCGACTTCTCGCTGGCCCGGGGGCTCAATTATTATACGGGAGCGATTTTCGAAGTCAAGGCGCTCGATTTCGCCATCGGGTCGATCTGCGGCGGCGGACGCTACGACGACCTGACGGGCATCTTCGGAATGCCGAACATGTCGGGTGTCGGCATTTCGTTCGGTGCGGACCGCATCTACGACGTGATGACCGGCCTCGGACTCTTCCCGGCCGATCTGGGCTGTGCGGCCCGGGTGATGTTCGCCAATCTGGGCGAAGCGGAAGAGCATGCCTCGCTGAAACTGTTGCAGGAGGTGCGTGCCGCAGGTATTCCGGCGGAGATATATCCCGAAAACGGAAAGATGAAAAAACAGATGGAGTATGCCAATCGCCGGGGAATCCCCTGCGTGGTAATCGTCGGTAGCCGGGAACTGGAAAAGCGGGTGGCGACGATCAAGGATATGACCTCCGGCGAACAGACCCAGGTGCCGTTCACCCGACTGGCCGAAGCACTCCGTTAGATAATTAGTTATAGATAATCCGAAGCGCCTGTCCGAGCGGACGCGGAATAGCCGCCCCGGCGGTAGTTGAGAGAGCAGAGTTATCGGCGGATACGCCCCGTTCCGAATGTGGGTGCATCCGAGGCGGTATCTATGGCTCTACCGAATCGCCGGAAAGAAGACGGGGTTCACGCCTTTCCTCCCTGCTCGCAGTCGGAAATCATTTCCCGGTGTTTCGCGGTACCTGCTTGGGAGGACGCCGGACGGAAAAATATGCAATCATGTAATTCGATATGAAGCGGAGCATGTGGTTTTTCGGGCTGTTGCTGGCCGTGGCGGGATTATCATCGTTCCGGACGGCCGATATCGCCGTTTCCCGGCCCGACCGGGCACAGCGACGGTCGCTCGCCAAGCTGGAGCGGTCTTACGAATATATCCGCAAGATGTATGTCGATTCGGTCGATATGGCGCCGCTGGTCGAGGAGGCGATCCGCAGCATGGTACAGCAACTCGATCCCCATACCGAATATGCCTCGGCTGCGGAGATGGCTGAATTCTGGAGCCTCTATCGGGGTAAGTTCGGAGGAATAGGCATTCAGACCCAATGGATCCGTGATTCGCTGGTCGTAACCTCCCTCCTGTCGGGAGGGGCCGCCGAAGAAGCAGGCATCCGTCCCGACGACCGGATCGTCCGGGTGGACGGACGCACCGTGAAGGAGATCCCGGCCTCCGAGCTCATCTCCGTCATGCGGGGAGATGCCGGATCGAAAGTAAAAATCCTAGTGATTCGACGAGGAGTCTGCCAACCGATTCTGTACGAAATCGTCCGACGGGAAATACCTCTCCCCTCCGTCGAGCTGGCCTACCGCGTCGATTCTGCGGTGGGATACATCAAACTGATCCGTTTCGGTCAGACCACCATGCGGGAGGTGCAGCGGGCTTACGAAGAGCTGGACCGTCCGAAGGAGTTGATTCTCGATCTTCGGGGCAATGGCGGAGGACTGTTGGATCAGGCGATCGCTTTGTCCGGCTTTTTCCTGCCCAAAGGCTCGCGGATCGTTTCGACCGAAGGCCGCAGCGTACCGTCCGTAGTCCATTCCGCCCGCCGGAATCCGGTATTTCCGGCCGAAGGGCGGCTCATCGTCCTGATCGACGAACGGTCGGCGTCGGCCAGTGAAATCGTGAGCGGAGCGCTGCAGGACTGGGACCGCGCGGTAATCGTCGGGCGCCGCAGCTTCGGAAAAGGGTTGGTGCAGCGCCAATATCTGCTTCCGGACGGGTCGGCCCTGCGTCTGGTCGTCGCCCGCTATCATACGCCTTCGGGCCGGGAAATTCAACGTCCTTACGTCAAAGGCGGGGATCGCACGGCTTACCGAACTCATCCGCTGCCCGACACGATTCCGTCGCCGGCCTACCGGACACTCCGCACGGGCCGGACAGTTTACGGCGGCGGAGGCATAGCGCCCGACGTGTGCGTAATACAGGATACGGTGCAGGCATCTTATCTGAACGCCCTGCTGCGGAAAAATATCTTTCCTGAATTTATGCAGCGCTACCTGGACCGCAACCGGACAGCCCTGGAACGGGATTATCCGGAGTTCGCATCGTTCGAGGAGCGGTTCGAAGTTCCCGATGAAATGTATGAGGAGTTGATCGGACTGGGACTGGAACAGGGCGTAACACCTCCGGCGGAAGATTCCGATGTCGAAGCGGGGACCAGGCGCCTGCTCAAAGCATTGCTGGCAGAGCGGCTTTTCGACCGGGAAGCTCTGCTGCGGATATTGCACGCAAGGGATGATGCCGACTTCATCCGGGCGCTCAATTTGCTGAAAAACTGGGAGGCAGAGGGGCTGCCGCTCCTGGAAGCGCAGCATGAGCGGCAATAAGCGGTTGCATCACGTTATTTCCGAGAGTCGCGTATTCACGACTCGTAATTGAGTTTATAATTCGGCCTGCCCCGAAATTCCCTTCCCGGAAGGGGTTTGAATCGCTGCACGCCCAAAGAGTATATAATCACGGACAAGAATTTGCAGGAAAACGAAATTTGTTTTATATTTACGTATGGAACAAACGAATAACCCTCAAAATATTACCTTGTATGGCTGCTCTGAATACCTTCCGCACGGACGGAGAAGATTTCGGCGAACAGATCCTGTCGAAAGTCGTAAAAGCCGGCCGGCGGACCTATTTTCTGGACGTGCGCGCTACGCGTGCGAACGATTATTTTCTTACCATTACGGAGAGCCGGAAGAAAACGGCGCCGGATGGAACGGTCAGTTACGACCGGCATAAAATATTCCTTTACAAAGAGGATTTTTCCAAATTCCTCGAAGGCTTGGAAGAGGTGATCGGGTTCATTAAACGGGAAAAACCGGAATTCTTCGAAGAAGAACACCCGAAGCCGGAAGAATATGCTTGACAGAACCGGCTGCCGAAATTTCGGCAGCCGGTTCTCATGAAGACAGGAGTTTATGAAGGATAATCGGGTATTGTTGGGTTTCAGCGGCGGAATAGACAGCTTCGCCGCCGTCGGATTGTTGCAGGCGGCCGGATATCATGTAACGGCTCTGACGCTCGACATGAGAGGCGATTCCGCATTGTTGGAAAAGGCGCGTCTGCGTGCCGGAGCACTCGGTATTCCTTGGCGAATGCGGTCGGTGCGGGAGCGGTTCGAACGGGAGGTGGTGGACTATTTTACCGACAGTTACTTCCGGGGGTGTACCCCGGCTCCGTGCACGCGCTGCAACAGTCGGATCAAATGGCCCTGCCTTGCGGCAGAGGCCGACGCACTGGGGATTCGCCACATCGCTACGGGACACTATTTCCGCATTACCTCCGCAGGCGGCAAACGATACGTCACCCGTGCGGCCGACAACCGCAAGGACCAGTCCTACTACCTGTGGGACTTGCCGCAGGAGATCCTCGATCGGGTGCTGACTCCGATGGGAACGGTCATCAAACGAAATATCGTCGAAGAACTCGCCGACCGTCGGGAGAGTATGGGCGTCTGTTTTCTCGAGGGACGCCCGTGCCGCGACTTCCTGCGAAGCCGGGATAAAACGGAAGCGCTCCGGCCCGGCCCCATCATCGACTCTGCCGGACATCGGCTCGGCACGCACGACGGGGCGGCCCTCTACACCATCGGCCAGAAAAAGGGCCTCGACCTGCCGCCGGGCTGGGCGGTGGTCGCTATCGACACGGCGGCAAACCGGATCGTAGCCGGAGAAGAGAAGCTGTTGTTGCATCGTACGCTGGAAGTCGGGGAATGTCGCCTGATAGAGAGCGACGAGGTATTCGGTGCCCGCGATATCCGTGCGGTGATCCGGGGCATCGGCCGCAACCCCGAGGGATACGCAGCGGTCTTCCCTGCCGCTTCGGGGATTCGGATCGAACTGGAGGATCCCGCGTGGGCCCCGGCCGCCGGGCAGCCCGTCGTTTTGTACCGAGGGGAACGGGTCGTCGGAGGCGGAATCCTCGAACGGTATTATTAACGAATTATTAAATCTTCGTTCGGGATGGATTTTTTCAGGGTTTTATCCCGAAAAAATCTTGCGATGTTTCCCGCATATACTATCTTTGCACAAGCAAAACATCGCCGGAAACGGCAATACCTATGCGATGTTATTATAATGCCGTTTTTGCGAAACGTCGTGTTTTCGACGAACGAGATAACTTTTCGTGATTATATACTTTAGTGTACCTCTTTGGGAGTAAAGCGCCTTAAGTCCTTTCCGGGAAGGGATCTGTGGGCAGGAGCATTACCGATACAACCGGGAACAGCGAATAGACACCTCTCGGAATTGTCAAAAGGTACATTGAAAGATGAATTGCCTAACTTTTTATTAGAGCGGATTATGTTCAGATACGTGCTGTTGGCGCTGAAAGGCTGCGCAATGGGAATGGCGGATGTTGTCCCGGGAGTATCGGGCGGGACGATCGCCTTTATTTCGGGAATTTACAGCGAACTGATCGAGTCGATCAAAAGTTTTAATCCGACTGCGTTGAAATTGCTCGGCCGGTTCGAATTCAGGAAATTCTGGCGCCACATCAACGGCAGTTTCCTCTTCTCCGTACTGCAGGGTATCGGTATCGCCATCTTTTCGCTGGCACGGTTGATGACTTACCTGCTGGCGCATCACCCGATCGAAATCTGGTCCTTCTTTTTCGGACTGATCGTCGCTTCGGCGGCTTTCGTCGCCCGGGATATTCGGAAGTGGAACCTCACTTCGCTACTGGGACTGCTTGTCGGCACCGCGCTGGCATTCTGGATCACGATCGCCTCCCCGACGCAAACGCCCAACGACTGGTGGTTTATCATGCTTTCGGGAGCTGTTGCCATCTGCGCGATGATTCTTCCGGGAATTTCAGGCGCCTTCATCCTGCTGCTGCTGGGAAAATACCAATACATTTTACAGGCTGTCAGCGAATTCCGGCTGGGTGTCCTGCTGCTTTTCGCAGTCGGAGCCGTCGCCGGTATCATCAGTTTTTCGCACCTGCTTTCGTGGCTGCTGCGCAAGCATCACGACCTGACGATCTCCCTGCTCATGGGTTTCATGGTCGGATCGCTCAATAAAGTCTGGCCCTGGAAAGAGGTCGTGGAAACTTATACGGATGCCCAGGGTGCCGTTCACCCGTTGGTGGAACAAAACATTACACCGGGACATTTCGCGGCGATCGGTCAGACCGATGCCCCCTTGTGGCAGGCCGTAGCACTGGCGCTGGCAGGATTTCTTCTGATCTATGTCATCGAATTCATCGGCAAGCGGGTCGCTCAAAAAATCTCCGCTCCCCAAAACTAAAACCTTATGAAACGCTACGGTCTGATAGGCTACCCGCTGGGACACTCGTTTTCAGCCCGGTATTTCGCCGATAAATTCGCACGCGAAGGCATTGCGGATTGCCGGTACGACCTTTACGAATTGAAAACGATCGAGGAGTTGCCCGCTTTGCTGGAAGCGCAGCCCGAACTGCGGGGATTCAATGTCACGATTCCCTATAAACAACAGATCATACCCTATCTGGACGATCTTTCGCCGGAAACCCGGATGATCGGGGCCGTCAATTGCGTGCGCTGTGAAGGCAGACGTCTGACGGGTTATAATACGGATGTGACGGGACTTCGCGTCTCCCTCGAAACATTTCTCGGCGGGGAGCGTCCCGAACGGGCATTGGTACTGGGCACGGGCGGGGCGTCGCAAGCCGTGCAATATGTATTGGCACAGATGGAAATTCCGTTCGATCTAGTATCGCGGAATCCGGCAACGGGAAATTATACGTACGACGAAGTATCGGATGAAGTAATCGGTTCGCATCGGCTCATTATCAATGCCTCCCCAGTCGGGATGCATCCGAATGTCGAAGAGGCGCCCCGCATTCCGTACGCTTTCGTCACGCCCTCCCACTATCTTTTCGACCTGATCTACAACCCGGCCGAAACGCTGTTTCTGCAATACGGAGCGCAACGGGGAGCACACACGTGCAACGGACTCGACATGCTCGTAGGGCAGGCGGAAGCTGCCTGGGCCATATGGAACCGATAAGGGATCCTCCGACACGGCTCGACCGATCTTATCGAAGCCGGTTTCATTTCCGACGACTTCGTTCTCCGGACCTGAAGCTATGAATCGACGTTTTCGGTACGCAGTTTCGCCCCTTCTCCGAACCGTTCGAAAGTCGCAAGCAACAGAGGTTGTTCCGAGCCGTTCATAAGGAATTCGGGGGCTTCTTTAAGAGCTTCCCGAACTCCTTGAATAGCTGCAAAATAATAAATTACGGCATTTTGTCGAGCAATTCGGCAGCCCGCTTCGCATCTTCCTCCTTGACCACGAGCTGTGCCGGCATCGTGCCGATGGGATAGATCGCCGACATATATTCGTTGCGGATCGTCGAAAAAATTCCGGCTCCGTCCAGAATCGATTTGGCCATTTCGGCTTCGGTGACAGAGTTCCACTCTCTCAACACGACTAATTTTTCATCTTTCATAATCATCGCTGTTTAGGTGATATATTTATTCGGCCATTATATCTTTCGATGTAACAGTTTGACAATCGCAGCATCGAATCCGAAGGACATTTATTCGCATCCTCTGGCCGCATTAAAATTCAGACCTTTCCTAAAATGCGGGTACTCGGAGTACCGTATTTCCAACGAGGTCCACATTTTTTATTAAATCTTTGCATCCCGTCGTTTTTCGGTTCTTCGAACTTCCGAGCTCCCGGTTCCGAACTCCGTTCGTACCCGGCGAAAACGGGCGATGCAGGACCGGATAAATCCGGCTATCAACAAGATACGTTTTTTTTCGGAATGCTGCAAGATTTTTGCCACATATTTCCTATCCCGTCATTTTCAACAACGTAGAATCGTTCGGGCAATTTTTACTTGGAAATACGGAAATTCTTTCATATTTTTTCATTACCTTTGACTTCGCCTTAAGCATCGGCAAGACGCAGATAAATTTGCTTCTGCCCGCGACTTTTCCGTACCTTCGCAAAGGACGGCCCAAAACCATAAATTTTCGAATTATGCCGGATTTCGTCCATTTACACGTACATACGCAATATTCCATCTTGGACGGCGCAGCGGCCATATCGCCGCTCATCAAACGAGCCAAAGCCCTCGGTATGAAGGCTCTGGCCATTACCGACCACGGCAATATGTACGGCGTCAAGAACTTCCACGACGTCGCCACCGATGCGGGCATCAAGCCTATTTTGGGGTGCGAAACCTACGTCGTGCGCAACCGCTTCGAAAAGGACAAGGACGAGAAGGCGGGCGATCACCTGATTCTGCTGGCCAAGAACCTCACGGGTTACCACAATCTCTGCAAGATCGTATCCTACTCCTTTACCGAAGGATTCTATTACAAGCCCCGTATCGACAAGAAACTGCTGGAACAATACCACGAGGGATTGATCTGCTGCTCGGCATGTCTGGGCGGCGAAGTTCCCCAGGCCATCATGCGCAACGACATGGAGGAGGCTGAACAGGTCGTGCGCTGGTTCAAAAGCATCTTCGGGGACGACTATTACCTGGAGTTGCAGCTCCATCCGTCGGGCGATCCGCGCAAGGACGCCGACGTGTACGAGAATCAGTTGCTGGTCAATAAGGCCCTGCTGGAGCTGTCGGCCAAATGCGGAGTCAAATACATCTGCTCGAACGACGTGCATTTCATTCTGGCCGAAGACGCCGTGGCGCACGATCATCTGATCTGCCTCAATACCGGCCGCGACCTGGACGATCCCAATCGGATGCGCTATACGTTCCAGGAGTATCTGAAATCGCCCGAAGAGATGGCGCAGCTCTTCCCCGACCATCCCGAAGCACTCGCCACCACGCTCGAGATCGCCGACAAGGTCGAGGAGTACAAACTCACCCATGCGCCTCTGATGCCCAACTTCCCTCCGCCGCCGGAGTTCCACATGCCTTTCGAGGAGTTGCGCGAATCGCTCGTCAAGAAGATCGAAGATCAGGAAGAGCTGGCGCGAATCGATGCCTGCCACAGCGTCGAAGAACTCGATGCCTGGGCGGAGGAGAGCAAGGAGCGCAGCGAAAAGTTGATGACGGCCAAACAGTTCTGCTACCTGAAAGACCTGACCTACAAAGGAGCCCACCTGCGCTATGGCGCCGAATTGAGCGAAGAGGTCGAGAAACGCATCCGGTACGAATTGAGTACGATCGAATGGATGGGATTCCCGGGTTACTTCCTCATCGTATGGGACTATATCCGCGCGGCTCGCGAAATGGGCGTGTCGGTCGGACCGGGCCGTGGTTCGGCAGCCGGATCGGTTGTGGCCTACTGTCTGAAAATTACCAACATAGATCCGCTGAAATACGACCTGCTGTTCGAGCGCTTCCTGAATCCCGAGCGTATCTCCC
>ERZ1023698.243-NODE-243-length-9313-cov-5.293044_pt1 | contig 9313 bp, 5 predicted proteins | sample MGYA00380349_ERZ1023698 | MGnify/ENA primary metagenome ERZ1023698 (study PRJEB33179, sample SAMN07449027) | human gut metagenome | biome: Human-gut; feature: Human associated habitat; material: Faeces | host: Homo sapiens | place: India:Kasaragod | collected...
CGGGGCCCAGCCAGCACTTCCTGCCCTCCGCCGCGCCGGAGCGCGTCAGGCTGAGCACGGCGAGCACGAGAATGAGCGCCAGCAGGCAGAGCAGCATGACCTTCGTCACGCGCTCAAGGCCCTTTTGCAGGCCGAAGGAGCAGACCAGAAAGCCCGCGACGACCACGACCTCGGCCCAGAGCGCCATTTCGCCGGGGGAGGAGAGCATCGCGCCGAAGGCGCTCGCGACCTCATCCGTGCTCATGCCGGAATGGAACGCGCCGGTGAGGAACTTGCCAAAGTAGCTGACCATCCAGCCGGAGACGGTGGTGTAGTACATCATCAGCAGGTAGCAGCCGAGCAGACAGAACCAGCCGTGGATGTGCCATTTCTGACCGGGCTTTTCCAGCGTCTTATAGGAGAGCACGGCGCTCCTGCGGCTCGCGCGGCCGACCGCCAGTTCCATCGTCAGCACGGGCACGCCCATCACGAGCAGGCAGAGCAGGTAGAAGAGAACGAAGTAGCCGCCGCCGTTCTTGCCGGCGATGTAGGGGAAGCGCCACACGTTGCCGATGCCGATGGCGCAGCCCGCGCTCACCAGCAGGAAGCCCAGACGGGAGCGGAAAGATTCGCGTTTCATGCTTTCTGAACACCTCATTTGTTGATAAACTCGACCGCCGCCAAGGCGGCAGTTCGACTATTCTACCGCAAAGAGCCGCCCTTTGCAAGGGCGGCTCTCGAAAAAAATGCACAAAATTGCCGTTTGGTCGTTTATCCGAATTTCGCGCGGAAGCGCCCCTGCGCGGCGCGGCCCGCGTCGGTCAGGCCGTCACGGTCGCCGAGCAGATAGGCGACGATGCGGGAGAACATATCGAGGTCGTAGCTGTCGGTGAGCGAGGCGCGGTAGGCGCTCAGCCTTTCGAGCGCGCGGTCCTGCTCGGCAGCGTCGTATTGACCCAGCCAGTTGAGGAAGCTAATGCCGCTGCTGCTCATCACCTCGTTCAGCAAGCCGCCGTCCAGAGCGTCGGGGCGGAGGACATTGTTTTTCGCCAGCAGCGCGGTCAGATCGGCATAATAAGCGGGGCTGCCCGTGCTGCAATCGCCGCTCATGCTGCCCTCTAACATGCGTCGCGTGCCGCCGTCCATGAGGCAGACGATATAGGGACCGTCCAGGACCGTGTCGCCGTCCAGAATGGCCCAGCCGTCCTCGTCCACCTCAGTGCCGCCCGCGAGCAGGATCTTTTCCGGCTTTTGTGCGTGGTAATGCTGGCTGAAGCTGTAAACCTCCAGCGTCAGACCCGCGTAGCGGGTCTCCGCACCGAGGAAGGAGACGTCTGTGTACCAGTCGTCGTACTGCGCGGCTCTGCCCGCAAGGGTGTCATATCGCCGCTGGACGAGCTGCTTTGCCCGCGCGACGATTTCGGCGGGAACGCTCGGATCGGCAAGCGTCGCGTCGGCGACGTGGTCGGTGTGGCTGCGATCGGGCTTGTAGAGCAGCAGACTTTCACCGTCGAAGTAGAGATAGCGCGTGAAGTTGACCCCATCGCCGGGGGCATCGCCCGCAGACAAGCCGCAGAAGAGGAGCGAACGGCTGGCGGGAGCGGCGGATGTGTAGTCCCACCAGTTCAGCTCCGGCCACGCGGCGGTGATGACGCTCTTGAGGTCGACACCGTAGAGTTCGCCGCCGCGCTTGTAGTAGATCGCGGGGAAATCGGAGCTGTTGACGATCTCACACACGCCGTCGCCGTCCATGTCCATCTGCGTGAGCCAGTCAAGGGCATCGGAGGGGATGCGGCGGTCGGCAATGCGCTGTGCCTTCCCGGCAAGGGGAATGGTCATCCACGGCTCCCGCGCGGGCAGGATGTCCGCGAGCGGCGTCGGCGCGGCGGTCTCAAAGTCCGGCAAAGGCGCGGGCGGGGAATGAAGGGTGTTGATGCACGCCATCAGCGCGGGACTGTCGATCCAGAGCGTCGGGCGGTCGCTGGGATAGCTGGAGGAGAGCCCCGGCTCAAAGGTGGGATGCAGGAGCCGCACGCAGTCGAAGCCGCAGAGGAAGGTGTATTGCGTGCCGTCCCGCATATTCACCGTGAGCGTGTAGTACGCGGAGTCTCCGTAGCCGCGCTGCGTGTAAAGCTCCGCCTCGGTGAGGGCGTTGAGGGCGGGCACGAGCTGCGCCGAAAGTGCGGTCAGCTCCGCATCGACGAGGAAGCGCGAGCCGCTGCCGCTCTGAAATCGCAGGTTGAGAATGTCCTCTGCGCGCAGAGCTTGCGCCCAGTGCAGAAATTCGTCGACGACGCTGCGCTCGGCCTCTGTCAGATTGTTGGGGAACGCAGGATGGGATATTTGCTCCGGTGACGCTTCGCCGCGCAGATACGCGAGGAATGCGTCGATTTCGTCCTGTCCGGAGAGGACCTTGTAGGACTTAGCGGCGTCCCGCGTGCCGATGTTCAGTGTGTATACCGCCTCCGTGCTCCCCGGCGCGTCATACTCCCGAATGAAGTTGATGGTCAAAGGCTCGGCAGTGCCCCCGTCAGCGTCAGGCAGCGTAAGGTAGAGCGTAGACCACGCAGGGTTGACGGCGACTGTTTTCTTCGGATGCGCACTGCCGATGCGAACGAGAGCAAGATGCTCGGAGAGCCGCACCGTCCCGTCGGCGGGGGTGTACCGCGCGTCCACGTCGGGCCGCTCCTCCACATAGGTGCAGGTCGCTTCCGCATCCCAAAAAACACCGCAGACCGCGCTCAGCGGACGGCAGCAGCCGGTGAAGCTCACCGCGCACACGAGCGCTGCGAGCGCGACGACGGCGAACACTGCCGCGGCCTTGGCCTGCCGGTTCTCCGCGATGCGTGTGATGCGCTCCTTGAGGCTCCTTTTGCCGCTGGTCATGGTCGTCGCGCCGAGCAGCGGGTTCTGCGGCTTGTCGCACACGGGCACGAGCGTGAGCAGCGTTTTGCCGTAGGCGGTGCGCTCGTCCGCGCCGAGCGCGCGGAGCGTCCCCTCGTCGCAGGCCAGCTCGCCGTCCTCGCGCGAGAGCACCGCCGCGAGCCACACGAGCGGGTCGAACCAGTAGACGGTCAGGCACACGCCGCGCAGCAGCGACCAGAGCGGGTCAAGGTGCCGCGCGTGCGTCTGCTCGTGCGCGAGCACGAAGCGCAGGGCGTCGGGGCTTTGCAGCGCCTTTTCGTTCAGGTAAACGGCGGGGCGCAGCACACCGAACAGGCACGGCGAGGGCAGCTCCGGCACGAGATAGACCGGATAGCGGCAGCCCTCGACGCTGTAAGGCGTGCGCGCCTTGCGCAGCGCGCGGGCGAAGCGCAGGTTGGTGAAAAGGAACCACGCGCCCACGCCGGCCATTCCGGCGGACCAGACGTAGGTGAGCGCTTCGGAAAGCGTGACGGTTCGGTAGGTCGGTGTCACGGTGTAGTATTCGTCGGCGGGGGCGGTCTGTGCTGCGCCGGACGGCGGAGACAGAGGCTCACCCTGCGACTCCTTGCCGGGCAAAAGCTGTGCGGGGCGCCGCTCCGTGCCGTCCTGAACGTACAGCACGGGGGTATCCAGCCGCTCCTCCACAACGGCCTGCACCGGCTCGGCGGCGGAGAGCACATTGTGCGCCAGCGTGCCGACGTTTACCGGCACGAGCAGCCGCACGAGCACCAAAAGCCAGAGCGCGTACTGCATCCGGCGCGAGACGGTGCGGCGGAACAGCCGCCGCAGCGCCAGCAGCGCAAGGATCAAAACAGAGGAAGTCAAAAGGATCTCTTTCATTTCGTGTTCCCTCCCGCTTGCTCCAAAATGGCGGTCAGCTCGTCGATGTCTTCCTGTGTGAGCGCGCGGCCCTCGACCATGGCGCTCATCATCAGCCCCAGACTGCCGCCGTAGACCTTACCGAGAAAGCTCTCGGTCTCGGTGCGGGCGGCGTCGCTCTGCGCGACGGCGGGATAGAACTGCTTGGCGCGCCCGCCGGCCTCGTGGCGCACCGCGCCCTTGGCCTCCAGCCGTGTGAGCATGGTGATGACGGTGTGCTTCTCCCAGCCGGTCTCGGCGGAAAGCGCGGCGGTGAGCTGCGTGATGGTCTGCGGGGACTGCTCCCAGAGACGGTGCATCAGCTTCCACTCCGCGTCGGTCAGATTGCAGGACACGGGACATTCCTCCTTTCGGTATACAGCTGTATACCTGCCTGAACCCAGCATAGCAGAAAGGTATACAATTGTCAACCAAAATTTGCGGAGAAAAGCCGCACCCGTGGGAGCGGCTTTGGCTCAGATTTATTTTTTCCGCCACACGGACGGCAGGAACAGCACGAGCAGGGGCATGATCTCCAGTCGCCCGAGAAGCATCGTAAACGAGAGCACGAGCTTTGAGAGCGGCGAGAGAAAGCCGAAGTTGCACGTCGGGCCGACAAGGCCGAGGCCGGGGCCGACATTGCTGATGCAGGTCAGGGATGCCGTGAAGGCGGAGGTGAAATCCAGCTCGTCGAGCGAGACGATCAGCGCGGAGAAAAAGAGGATGATCATATAGGCAAAGAAGAAGAGGGAAACGGAGGAGATGGTATCCTCCTCCACGCGCTGCCCGTCGAGCGTGATGGGGCGCACCTCGCGCGTGTGCAGGATGCGGCGCAGGTCGCGCTTGAGTCCCTTGAAGAGCAGCACGATGCGCGAGACCTTGATGCCGCCGGCGGTCGAGCCGGCGCAGCCGCCGGCGAACATCACAACGAGCAGCACAAGGCGGCTGAACTGCGGCCAGAGGTCGAAATCCTCTGTGCAATAGCCGGTGGTGGAGATGAGCGTTGTGACCTGAAAGGCCGCATGCTCGATGGCGGAGCCGACGGAACGGCCCGTTTTGAGAACAAGATCGAGCGCGATGAGCGCGGACGAGCCGAACACGATGCCGGAGTAGACGCGCAGCTCGTCGCTGCGCAGGACCTCCCGCCAGCGCCGTGTACCGGCCAGAAACAGAAGCGTGAAATTGACCGACGAGACGAACATGAAGACCACGATGATCCAGTTGACCGCCGAGGACTGGTAGTAGGCGATGCTTTCGTTGCGGACGGAGAAGCCGCCGGTCGAGATGGTCGTGAGCGCGGTGGTCACCGCGTCGAACCACGGCATCCGCGCCGCGCGGAGCGCGAGCGTTTCCGCCGCCGTGAGGAGAATGTAGATGCTGTAAAGCATTTTGGCCGTGTCGTTCGTGCGCGGTAGCAGCTTGGAGGAGATGGGGCCGGGGCTTTCGGCCTTCATCAGGTTGACGCTGCCCTCGCCGAGCTTCGGCATCAGCGCGAGCAGCAGGACGAGAACGCCCATGCCGCCGAGCCATTGCGTCAGCGCGCGCCAGAGCTGGATACCGCGCGGCAGCGAGGCCGGCGCGCCGAAGATGGAGGCGCCCGTCGTCGTGAAGCCGGAAACGGTCTCAAACAGCGCGTCCACATAGCCGCAGCAGCCGCTGAGCGCATAGGGCAGCGCGCCGAAGGCGGACAGCACGATCCAGCCGAGCGCCACGGCGACATAGCCGTCGCGGTTCTGCAGGCGTGATTTGGCCGTATGCAGCCGACTCAGCGGCAGACCGACCGCGAGGCAGAGCAGCGCCGTGACGCCGAAGACGGCGGTATTTTCCCGGCAGACGAGCGCGATGACGAAGGGAATGAGCAGGGACACGCCCTCGATGCCCAGGATGATGCCGAGAATTTTGAAAATGAGCTTTTTGTTCATGTCGCGCCTTCCTCCGTGCAGCGGATCAACGGACCAGAATGTCGTTGAGGTCCTTGAGGAACAGAGATTTTGCCACCACGATCACGCGGTCGCCCTCCGAGATGATGGAGTGGCCGCCGGGAATGAGGAGCTTGCCGCCGTGGACGATGGCGGCGACCAGCAGCCCCGGCTTGAAGTTCAGGTCCTTGAGGGGCGTATTGAGGAAGTGCGTCGCGCCGGTCGCGGTGAATTCCACCGCCTCCATCGCGCCGCCGAGGATCTTATGCAGGCTCTCCACGGCGCTGCCCTGCGAGTTGGCGAGGCCGCGGACGTAGCTGGAGATCTGGCTGGCCGTCACGTCCTTGGGGGAGATGACGGTGTCGATGCCGAGGTCGTGCACCAGCGCGGTGTAGTTCGGGCGCGACATCTTCGGCAGGACCTTGGCAACGCCGGAGTCCTTCGCGGTGAGCGCCATGAGCAGATTCTCCTCGTCGCGCCCCGTGAGGGAGACGAAGGCATCCGCGTCGAAGATGCCCTCGGATTCGAGCAGGTCATGGTCCGTGCCGTCGCCGTGGAGGATGGTCGCCTTCGGCAGCTTCTCGGCGATCGCCATGCACTTTTCCTCGTTCTGCTCAACGATGGTGATGTGCATCCCCATGCCGTCGAGCGCCCAGGCGAGGTAGAGCGCGATGCGCCCGCCGCCGATCACGCTCAGCTGGCGGATGGGCGAGGTGTCGCGGCCCATGCTGCGCAGCACGCGGGCGGTCTCGGTCGGCGTGCCGATGGCGTAGACGCGGTCGCCGGCCTGCGGGACAAAGTGGCCGTTCGGCACCAGCACCTCGCCGCCGCGCTTGGCCGCGCACAGCAGCAGCGCGTTGGGGTGGAGCTTGTTGTATTCGATCAGACTCTTGCCGGCCATGCCGTCCTGCTCGGTGATCTGGAAGCCGATGAGCTCCACGGTGCCGCGGGCGAAGCTCTCCACGCTGAACGCGGCGGGCACGCGCAGGATGCGCGCGATCTCCTGCGCGGCGGCGTATTCGGGGTTGATGATCATGTCCAGACCGATCTCGCGGCGCAGGATCGGCGCGTCGCGGAAGTATTCGGGGTTGCGCACGCGGGCGACCGTGTGCTTGGCGCCCAGCTTTTTCGCCATCAGCGAGCAGACGAGGTTCACCTCGTCATCCGCCGTGGCGGCGATGACCAGGTCGGCGTCGCGCACACCGGCGCGCAGCAGCACGCTCGCGCACGCACCGTTGCCCTCGACGCACATGGCGTCGAGCGTGGCGTCGGCGTGCTCGATCACGGCGGCGCTCTCGTCCACCAAAATCAGGTCGTGCTCCTCGCCGACCATCTGCTGGGCAATGGCGTAGCCGACCTTGCCCAGACCGACAATGATGATCTTCATGCTTTGTTCTCCGTTCTGCCGCGCACCGCGCGGCGCGTAATAGCCTTGGTATCCGCGCACCTCAGCTGCGCGCGGTCTTCATTTCCATCAGAACGCTGTTGAATTCCGCGCCCATGATCATCATGGTCGCAGAGAGATACAGCCACAGCAGCAGCACGATGATGGCGCCGATGGAGCCGTAGATGACGGAATAGTTCGCCGCGTTTTCCACATAAAGCGAGAAAAGCAGCGAGAGGACCATCCAGGCCGTGAGCGAAAAGAGCACGCCGGGCCAGACGTAGTGAACGCTCCGCGTCTCCTGTGCGAGGCCGTAGAGCACGGCGAGCGCGAGAAAGACGATGCAGCCGAGGAACACGAAGCGCAGCGTCGACCACAGCTCGATGAAGCCGTCGGTCAGGATGGCGCTGAAATGGAAGTAGTCCGCGCAGAGGTTCAGCACGCTGCGGCCCACCGTCACGAGCATCAGCGAGAGCAGGATCGTGAGGATCAGGCAGATGGTGTAAAGGAACACCTTAGCCTGATGGCGGAGGAACTGCGTGGGACGCCCCATGCCGTAGGCCTTGCGCACGCTCAGCAGCAGAGCGTTGGCCGCACGCATCGGGAACCAGATGGAAAAGATCAGGCTGAAGGTCATCAGCGTCCGGCTCGATACGCGCGAAACGTAGCGCAGGTACTGGATCAGCAGGTCCAGCACCTCGGCGGGGATGATGGTGCCGAGCTGGCGCAGGAAGCCCTCAATGTCCACGGCGAAGAAGCCGACGAGGTTGCTCAGGAAGATGAGCAGCGGGAACATCGCAAAGAGCAGGTAATACGTCAGCGCCGCGCTGTCGCGGGCCACGCGGTGGTCGAAGTAGCGGCGCACGAACAGCGCCGTGCCGCGAAAAAACCGGTTGTGCATCACGCGCTCGAGCAAATCCCGCTCACCTCCGCCCTGTTTATTCTTCACGAAGCCCTATAAAAACAACAATACTATAGCACAGCAAGACCGAAAAGGAAAGAGAAAGATTTCCGACGCGCCGCAGCGAGGAAAACGGGCCGAAAAAATCGGGAAAATGCTTGACAAAGAAAGAAAATGCGCATACTATGATAAGGTAAATAAATATTCGTCCGGTAGGTAAGGCTACCATCAGGATATGGACTGCTGCCGCAGAGTCGTGGAGACACGATGCGAGGGTTTGAACAGTTGGCATCGAAACCAAGGTGCCATCTAATGCAGTTTCACCGCCTGGTGATGCTAAAGCTTGAACGGTAGGGAAGATCGCAAAGCGCGATTTTTATCATTGTCGCTCCCGCAGCCTTGGTACCGGAGGAAGGCCTGCGGGCTTTTTTTATCCCTTGGCCCGCGCCGGTCAGTTTTGGAGAAAGGAGGAACAGCGCATGATCGATTTTGAAGAACGCCGCGACGAGCTGCTGGAGGAAATAGAGGAGATGACCCGCCGAAAGCAGTATAAGGCGCTGCGCGACATTTTAGTCGAGCTGGAGCCCGCCGATATCGCAGACCTGTTCGACGATCTGCCCGAGGAGATGCTGCCGCTGCTGTTCCGCCTGCTGCCCAAGGAGCCGGCGGCGGAGCTGTTCGTTGAGCTGCAGCCCGATGTGCAGGAGATGCTCATCCGCGGCTTTTCCAACACCGAGCTCAAGGAGGTGCTCGACGAGCTGTATCTCGACGACGCCGTCGATATCGTCGAGGAGATGCCCGCGGGCGTGGTCAAGCGCATTCTGAAGCACGCCGACCCCGAAACCCGCAAGAGCATCAATGAGATCCTGAAATATCCCGAGGATTCCGCCGGCGCGCTGATGACGACGGAGTTCGTCGACCTCAAGCGAGACATGACGGTGGAGGACGCCCTCAAGCGCATCCGCCGCACCGGCACGGACAAGGAGACCATCAACGTCTGCTATGTGGTGGATCCCGCGCGCAAGCTGCTCGGCATCGTTTCCCTGCGCACGATCCTCCTCTCCGACGAGGACGATATCATCGAGGATATCATGGAGACGCATGTCATCTCCGTCGGTACCCTCGAGGATAAGGAGGACGTCGCCCAGACCTTCTCAAAGTACGACTTCATCGCCCTGCCGGTCGTCGATAAGGAAGACCGTCTCGTCGGCATCATCACCGTTGACGACGCCATGGACGTCATGGAGGCGGAGGCCACCGAGGATATCGAAAAGATGGCGGCCATGCTGCCGACCGACAAACCCTATCTCAAAACGAGCGTGTTCGAGACCTTCAAGTCCCGTATCC
>ERZ1023698.246-NODE-246-length-9260-cov-6.981966_pt1 | contig 9260 bp, 10 predicted proteins | sample MGYA00380349_ERZ1023698 | MGnify/ENA primary metagenome ERZ1023698 (study PRJEB33179, sample SAMN07449027) | human gut metagenome | biome: Human-gut; feature: Human associated habitat; material: Faeces | host: Homo sapiens | place: India:Kasaragod | collected...
TGTCTACCACGAGCTGGACCTCAAGGGCATCTGGGAAGCCTTTGTCAACGCTGCCAAGAGCACCGGTCAGATCCTGATCATCGTTGCGCTCGCGTCGCTCTTCTCCTGGGTCCTCACCGTCGCTCAGATCCCGCAGACCGTCAGCGCCATGCTCCAGGATAATATCCACAGCAAGGTCGCCATGCTGATGATCATCAATATTATTCTGCTCATTGCAGGTACCTTTATTGATACCACCAGTGCAATCGTTATCTTTGCCCCGCTGTTTATCCCCATCTGCAAGGCGATGAATGTGGATCTTGTTCACTTCGGCATGATTATGACGGTCAATCTGACCATTGGTATGTGTACGCCTCCTCTGGGCGTGTGCCTGTTCGTGTCCAGCTCGATTGCCAAGATTTCGCTCAAGGATCAGATGCGGGATCTGCTGCCCATGCTGGCAGTGCTCATCGGCGTCCTGCTTTTGGTCACCTATATTCCCGGCCTTACCCTCTGGCTTCCGAGTCTCTTTAAATAAGTAGGTTTTCCAAACTATCTTCTTTTCAAATAGAACGCTCCGGACTGTTTTTACAGCAGTCCGGAGCGTTCTATTTAGTGGCTCATATGCGGCGCGAGTATTTCAGCATAGAGCAGTTCAATGATGACCTATGGATGGCGCTCATCGACACACAACGCTGTCTATTTTACGACAACGAAGCTCGGCGTCTACATTGACAACGATAACGATATGCTTCGCTACTTCGATGCGTTTGCGCTGATGCTGAGAAATTAGCGAAGTCCCAGCAAACTATCATATCGAAAAGATCAGAGTACCTCCGCTGAGTGATATGCTGGCAGAAGTGCTTCGCTTTTTTCATGCCGCACAGCCCTCGTTGATCTCCTAACTGCTTGATGATTTTTCTTGCTAAACCTTAAAAACTTATTGAAAATAGCAGTTATTTCGGTTATACTAACAACTGTGAGGGAGGCGATACGATGATCAACAGGCCGGATTATATTGAGGCCGTTAAGCCTTTTATCGACAAGCCGCTCGTCAAGATACTGGCAGGTGTCCGACGCTGCGGGAAGTCCACCATTTTTGAGATGCTGAAGGAAGAATTCCTGCGCCGCGGTGTCTCTATGGATCATATTATTTGCAAACGATACACGGAGATGGATATTCCTGAAAATATCACCGCCAAGCAGATGTATGACGAACTGGCCGCAGCCATGGCAGACAAAGGACATTGCTATCTTTTGCTCGATGAAATTCAGGAAATCGACGGTTGGGAAAAAGCGGTCAACAGCCTGCTGGAGAGTACAGATGCCGACATCTATGTGACCGGCTCCAATTCCAAGCTGATGTCCGGCGAAATCTCGACCTATCTGACCGGCCGTTATGTTTCTATCCCGGTCTATACGCTGTCGTTCAAGGAATACCTTGCGTTCAAACAGGATAGCTCATTATCCCGTAGAGAGCTGCTGGAAGATTATATCCGCTTCGGCGGCTTCCCTATCGTGGCGCTTAGTGAGTACGACGAGCAAAGCGCCTATCAGATCGTCAACGGCATCTATCACACCGTGGTTTCCCGCGATATTGTGAAGCGCCATCGCATCAATAAGCAAGACCTTTTTGACCGTGTGGTGAAGTATATCATCGAGAATATGGGCAAGACCTTCTCGGCAAACTCGATCTCCACATTCTTAAAGAGCGAGCATCGCAAGGTTTCGGTGGAGAGCATCTATAACTATCTGCGATGGCTGGAGCAGGCGTTTATTATCTATCCTTGCGAACGCTATGACCTGCAAGGCAAGAGCATCCTGAAAACCCAGGAAAAGTATTACCTTGCCGATGTTTCCCTGAAATATGCTCTGCTGGGCTATAACCGCAAAATGCTGGACGGTGCAATGGAGAACATCGTGTTTCTTGAACTGAAGCGCCGAGGTTACGATGTTTTCATTGGAAAGAATGATACAAAGGAAATCGACTTTGTGGCCACACGCCGCGCTGAGCGAATCTATGTGCAGGTCTGTGTCCGGATTCCGGAGACTTCTGACCGCGAGGTCGGAAACCTGATGGAGATCCGTGACCATTACCCCAAATATGTCGTTACGCTCAATGAAATGGATACCGGTATCGAGAATGGCATTAAGATCATTCATCTTGCAGACTTTTTGCTTGCGGAAGCGTGGTGAATACGGATCGCAGAATCATGCGCTGCACATCCTTGCGGCTTTGACCGTGAGGATGTGCAGCATTTTTCTTGCATGTGGGACCGGATAGTCGGAAACGTTCCGAAAAGCGGCTTCTTAAGGATGTTAAAATGATATGGAAGGAAAAGGAAATTTCAATATTAGGAAGTGTACTTCATGGAAGCGCACTTCGGCACTGAGTAAGATTTCCGTAGAATTCCTCAAAGAAACGGAGATCTTATCATATGGGATATTACAAGCGGCTGATCCGGAATTTCTTTTCCCGGTCAGCCCGTGACCTGCGGCGCAAGCTTCGGCTTTCACAGGAAGAAATGGCAGAACGCCTTCACATCACGAGCCGTGCATACAGTGATCTGGAGCGAGGAAAATACTGCCTTTCTGCGACAAGTCTGGTTTTTCTTCTGCTGCTTTTGGACGAACTGAACGACCAAGCGGTGAGAGATACGCTTTGTGCGCTTCGGCGCGAGCTCTGTGAGAATGAAGAAGATGGCCTGATGGAGGCAGAAGAAGCGCCGCCTGCCGCACTGTGTACGTAAATACTATTCGATTCAAAAATTAGGATAGGAAGATATGTATGAAGCATTGTCATGACATTCTGTTGGCAGATGCCAACGAAGCCTTTTGCGGTCTCTTGCAGGAATCCATCGCGCTGCGCGAAAACTATCGGGTCGTGCGGACAAAAAAGGGATGGGATATTCTGCGCTCTGTTCAGGAAAGACAGCCGGCGCTTTTGATCATGGATCCGGATCTTCCGGATGTGAATGGTGCAGAGGTCATGCGTGAGCTGGGCCGTCAGAAGCTTGCTCTGCGCACGATCATCATTTCGGCAAGAGTGTCAAACCGCCTGCGCGAAGAGTTTTTTGCATTGGGCGCGGCATGCTATCTGCCAAAGCCGTTCAGTCATAAATTTTTATTACGCAGAATGGATCACATTTTGGGGAGATCGTGATCTCTGAATTCAATTTATTTTTTTTGCAGACAGGCCATTCGCTTTTTATAGAGCAGCGCCTCGGATCGAGGCAGCGTTTAGCAGACCTTCTGCAGGAAGAGATCTCTCCCGGGCAAGCAAAACAGCGAGGCATTGCCTCGCTGTTTTGCTATGGACGCTTTCGAGGAACTGCCCGTGATCCAACCGATAGACGCATTGTGCGTGGCCCGGCAGTTACAGATGAAGCAAAACCTTGCCGGAATGGAAATCGACGGTGCGACCATCGCAGTATGCCAGCTTGCCGCCGACGAAGACATATGAGATCCCCACTGGACGAACCTTTGAATCCAGATATGTTGAACGGCTTGCGATTCGCTCTCTATCAAATATCGTTATGTCCGCAGCCATCCCCTTTTTCAACTGCCCGCGGTCGTACAGGCCGAGAATTTGTGCAGGAAGTGCGGTTGCCTTATAGACGGCGTCTTGTATGGACATAAGCTGTTTTTCACGGACGGTCTGGAAGAACTGCGGAAAGGTAGCAAAGCTGCGGGGGTGAGGATTGGTCTTTGTGTATTGCTTATCGTAGGAAAAGGAATATCCGTCGCTCCCTACGCAGATAAACGGCTCGGTCATAATGGCGAGCATATCCTCCTCGCTGATGCAGAAGAATACGCAGGCGACGCTGACCTCACATTCGAGTAGAATTTGGATCACTGCATCAAGAGGTGTGAGGGAAAACTCCTTTGCAAGTTCATCGATGGTTTTGCCCTCATAGTCCGGATGGTGGCCGTGGGTACTGGTGATCAGGATCGCACCGGGACCTCCGCGATTCTCCATTTCCTGCGCCATTTCCTCACAGAGCGTGCCCTCCCGTTCGCGCAGGCGGCGAAGCATTTCTTCATTTCCGCCCGCATGAGACCAGTTCGGCATCAGGGCGGTCAGCGCGGTACTGCTTGCGGTATATGGGTATTGGTCGCAGGTGACATGGATGCCGCGCGCACGGGCATCGCGAAGCTTTTGGAGCAGTTCCCCTCCGCGCCCCCATTGCGGTTTCCCAATCAGCTTGAGATGAGAAATTTCCAGATGCACGCCACTTTTCTCGGCAACGCTCAGCATTTCATCGACCGCCTCGAAAATGTGAACGCTCTCGCTGCGCATATGTACGGCGAGAATCGCATTGTGCTTTTTTACGACCTTTGCCAATTCCACCAGCTCGCCCGTTGTACCATAAGCGCTTGGCGGATAGATCAAGCCCAAGCTCATACCCATTGCACCGGCACTAAGTTCACGGTCAAGAAGAGACTTCATCTGCTCCAACTCCTGTGTAGTCGGCGGACGGTCAACAAAGCCCATGACAGAGAGCCGCAGCGTACCATGTCCGACCAGCATTCCAACATTGAGCGCTGTCCCGCTGTTCCGGACAGCGCGGACATATGCGGTCATGGAAGGCATTGTGATCTGTTTCCCGTTGAGCGGCATTTCCAGCTCCGAGGAAAAATACTCCTGTACCGCCGCTTCGCAGCCGGGTTCTGACGGCAGAAGAGAAACGCCGCAGTTTCCGCAGATCTCGGTCGTTACACCTTGCGCGAGCTTACTCTCCACGGGATAACCTACCAACGGAGAAGCATCCGAATGAGCATGAATGTCAATGAACCCCGGCGAGACGATCAGGCCGGAGATGTCGATCGTCTCCCGCCCCTCTCCTGCATTCGGAGCAATTTCTGCGATCAATCCATCCCGGATACAAAGATCTGCGCGGTAGGGCTCTTTCCGACTGCCATCCACGATCCATCCGTTTTTTAATACATAGTCATACATAAAACTGAGTTCTCCTTATAAAGGCATACCGCTTTTCTTCATTCACTTTAATGAGTCATAAACGGCGCGGCTCACCTTCCCGATCAGCTCAATCGCCTGAAGGTCGCTCTTCAGATTGCCGGTAAACATGGCGATCACATAGCGGCGGCCGCCCGGTAAAGTAAAGATACCAACGTCGTGCTGTATTCCGACAAGCTCACCGGTCTTGTTCGCAACGAGAACAGACCCCTCCTGAATGTTGCGCTTGACCTCCTCCGGTGCATAGTTCGGAATGGTCGGAAGCAGAGCGGGCAGTTTGTTCCGGCACTGCTGATGCTCCATAATGTTCATAATGGTGCAGGAGACCTCGCAGTTGACGAATTTCTCCTCGGCGATCTGCGTCAGCAGCCGGCCGGCTTCCCCTGCACACATATAATTATTGTAGCCTTTTTTGATTGCCTCGAAATCAAGCATCTTCCGCATCAAGCGGGTATGAGGCATCTCCATTTCCGCGCAAAACTCATTCACCCGCTCGATACCGATGATATCCATGATCTCGTTGGTTGCAATATTATCGCTCAGGACGATCATCAACGTAGCAAGCTCTTCGACCGTCGGCATATACTCTTCGCTCAGCTCGCAAAGGATGCCGGTGCCCCCAACGCGATTGACTGGAGCGATCCTGCGCTTCCCTTTCCAGTCCACTCGACCCTCCTGGACATCGCGGAGAAGCAACGCCAGCATAGGGATCTTGATCACGCTGGCTGACGGCAAAACCAGATTGGGGTTGATCTCCAGTGTTTCATCAGATTCAACATCCCGAATGTAGAGACCAACATCACCGTCCAGCTCAGAGAGCAGCTGATAGATCGCGCTTTGACAGATTTTTTTCATGGAAGCATCTCCTTTTATTAAATTATAATTTCATTTAGTGCCTTATATGATTATATACATTTCATTTTTGCACTGTCAAGTATGGAGAAAAAAATCGACAAAACGCCAAAAAATGAAAATAGAATTTGTCAACAAAATATATTGAAAAAATAATTTCATTTGATATAATAAATGTACTACAACACAATTACTTCGATCAGGAGGGAATGTGCTATGTCAGGGGATCCGCTTGCAAAGAAAGTCCGCGCCGTCTGTGCGCAGGATGCCGCATTTGGCCGTGCCCACCGAATGGTGGTATGGATGATGCTCTTCTGGGCGTTTACAGTCATTGTTGACCGTGGAATCGGTATGCTGACAAATGCTTATGAGCAGACATCAGCCGTATTCCCTCTTGCAGGGGCAGCGATTCTTTTGCTGATTGCATTTCTTGGGACGCGGGGACACTTGACGCTGGCGCTGCTGTGCCTCGAATTGCTTTTGGCGGTTTTCCTGATCCAGTTTCCCGCCTCCGGCTGTTTCTATAAGGAACGGGGGGGGGGGTGGAGAGTTATTTTTTATGGAATCGCCGCTGCCGGCCTTATTGTTATCTCGCTTATGCTTTTTCTGAATCGGGATATAGAAGCCTACCGCGAAAAGCTGAATACCCTAAACGGAAAAGCGGACAAAAAGCCTTCGTTCTACCGCACCAACAGCCGACTGATCAAAAACACGAAAAAATAATTTCAAACAGTCAAAAGGGTGTTTCATTCTGGGTTGTTTTCCTGTATGATGTATTCATTGCTTTTCAATGAACGCAAGACCAATGAAAAGAAAGAGGGAACCAATCATGCAGAAAACCGGAAAAAACCTAATTGACCAAATTCGCGAAAGCTATCCTACGCTGTCTAAGGGGCATCAGAAGCTCGCGGACTATATCATTAACAACCCCAAGGAGGGAGCGTTTCTCTCCATTAACGATCTTAGTCGGGAAACCGGCATCAGCGCCGCGACAATCACCCGCTTTGTCCGTGTGATGGGATGCAGCGGCTATCAGGAATTTCAACGCGAGGTCTACGATGCGCGCCTTCAGCAAACTCCGTTCAGCAAGCTGAAGTCCGAGCTTCAGCGCGTAGATTCCTCTGACGGCGATGGAGAGGATGCGATTGTTCTTGCTCTCCGTTAAGATGCCCAGATGATTGAGAGCCTGTACACGCAGCAAAACCGCGTTGCTTTGGATCGTTCGACAACGCTTTTACGGAAGGCGCGCCGTATTTATATTCTTGGCAACGGTTCGTCTTATGCGGTGGCGTATCTGCTTGGGTTTATGCTGCGGCGTATGTACGGCAATGTCCAACTGCTTGAGGCTTCAACCGGTGCATTATCCTCTACACTGTGCGATGTCAGCGCAGAAGACTGCCTTATCGCGGTCGCCTACTCCCGTTATACAAAGCTTACCTGTGATACAGTTTCCTATTGCAGAAAAAAGGGCTGTGCGGTAATCGCTCTGACCGATTCCCTGACCTCACAGGTCGCTTTGGAGTCGACCGAAATGCTGATCGCGCCGCGTGATGAATACTTCAGCCCGGTCTGTGCCATGGCGATGTGCAGCTGCCTGATCGCAGCGCTCGGACAATACGACGCGCCGCAGATGCTTGCCCGCATGGAACAGCAGGATCAGCTTTCTTTGGAATTCGGGGTTTACCTCTGATATTTTTACTTTGTGGCGGGGCCGGCCATCCACATGGTAGAGATATAGAGCAAGATCAAAATTTTTACAAAAATAAAGGGAGGGAAAACTATGATTTTTGATCTGAATCCTTTGTGGGGTTTCCTGCCGCTGCTCCTTTACATCGTCCTGATGCTCAGGGGCAAGGACATGAATGTGTCCGTTCTCCTCTGCGTAATTCTTGGCGCAATCCTTAACGGCGAATCGATCCTTGGGTTTGCCAACACGATTTATAAGTCCCTCGGCTCGTTCTGTGCGTTGATCGGCTTTATTATCGTGCTTGGCTCCGGTTTGGCGGAAATCCTCAGCCAGACAAAGGTCGCGCATAACCTTGTCTATACGGTGGTCAACCGATTCAAGCTCAAGAGTAAGCGCGCCGCAATCCTGATCTCCATGGCCACCTCCACCCTGATGGTTTCTCTGCTCGGCACGCTCGCCGGCTCCAACGCCATCATCGCTCCTATTCTAATCCCCATTGTTGCGAGTGTCGGTCTGACGCCCTCTACCCTCGGCGTGATCTTGCATGGTGCCGGTGCAACAGGGCTCTACATAGGTCCCTTTGTCCCCCCTGTCGTCACCATTATGGGGCTTACCGGTCTGACCTATGGCCAGTTCCTTAAATCCGCAGGCATTCCTTTGGCCATTATCGTCTGGGGCTCTACTTTCTTCATGGCATGCCGCACACAGCGCAAAACGGAGGGACATGAGGCGTATAGCGAGGCTGACAAAGAGGCTGTCGCCTTTAAGCCCGATGAGAAATGCAAGCGCGCTACTCTTGCCTTCCTCGCTGCTATGGCTGTCACCATTGTCTATGGCCTTATTGCGAAAGCAGGGGCGTCCTACGCGATTCTTGTCATGATGACGGTTTCCATCATTGTCGGTCTGGTTGGCGGACTGGCCTTCAAGGAATCTCTGACCACGATGATCCAAGGCGGTTCCAAGATGTTTTGGATGTTCTTCATGTTCGTGCTCTTCGATCCGTTCCTGAATTATGTCAGCGCATCCGGCGCATTTGATGCGATTACTAAGCTCATGGAGCCGCTGATCGCGACAGGCGGCGAGGTCGCGTTCATGATGATTGCTTCCGCGATCGGCGTGTTCGGCATTTCCGGCACGGGCGTTGCGCAGGCCCAGATCATTCATGAGCTGTTCCTGCCTATGGTCAATGCAATGCGCATGGATATGTATACATGGGCTCTAATCGTGCTTGTTGGCTGTCAGGTCACCTTCTTCGTTACACCGACCGTCGACATGGTTGGCCAGATGGGCCTCGCTCGTTCCAAGAATATCAAGGCGATGCTGGCAAACGGATGGGTGCTCACAATTATTACCTTTGCTTACGTTTTGGTAAGAGCAATCATTTATGTGTCCTGACTGCCCCGATGCTGAACATTATCTGAGTACAGGAGGATAGCCTTATGACGAATTTTGCATTGCTCCAAACGAATATTGCCTTTGATGATCCGAAGGCAAATTATGAGAATGTCCGAAAGCTGTTTGCTTCGGCGATGGCAAAGACACCGCGCCCCGATGTGGTTGTTCTTCCGGAGGATTGGTCTGCCGGTTTCTCTGATAAAATGTTCCACGAGATGGAAAAACACTGCGAGACGCCGGATGGTCCGACACTGAAGGTCTGCAAGGATCTGGCAAAGGAGTACCATGTTTGGGTGGTTGCCGGCTCGCTCAGTACACTGCACGCGGATGGAATGATGCGTAATACCGTGTGCCTGATTGATCGGGACG
>ERZ1023698.248-NODE-248-length-9232-cov-7.255857_pt1 | contig 9232 bp, 9 predicted proteins | sample MGYA00380349_ERZ1023698 | MGnify/ENA primary metagenome ERZ1023698 (study PRJEB33179, sample SAMN07449027) | human gut metagenome | biome: Human-gut; feature: Human associated habitat; material: Faeces | host: Homo sapiens | place: India:Kasaragod | collected...
GTTTAGCCTTTCTTGGCATGGGGAAGGCCAGTATTCTTTTTATATGCCAAAGGAGAGAGCGTACCCAGCCGGTTCAGCTCATTCGCGATGGCGTAGGGGCTGAATCCTTCCAGGCGCATCCTGAAAATGCTCCGCACCACCTGGGCAGCATATTCGTCTACTACAAGAAGATTATGGTTATCTTCGGATTTACGATAGCCGTAAACCGGGAAAGCTCCAACGAAATCCCCATTCTTACGCTTAGTTTCCAGGGAACTTCTCGTCTTAATGGAAATATCCCGTGCATAGGCTTCATTCATAATGTTCTTTACTGATACAGTCAGGTCATCGCCTGCGCTCTCATTGAGAGTATCGATATTGTCATTGATGGCAATAAACCTCACGCCATAGGCCGGAAAGACACGGCGCATATAGCGGCCAGTCTCAATATACTCACGGCCAAGACGGGAAAGGTCTTTGACGATGACACAGTTGATCTTTCCCTCCATGATGTCATCCATCATTTCTTTAAAAGCCGGACGGTCAAAGATAACCCCGCTGTACCCATCGTCTACCTTTTCGGAAACCAGCTCGATTTCCGGGTGACGGCTCACGAAATCTTCGATCAGCTTTCGTTGATTGCCGACACTGTTGCTTTCATTTGATTTGTCATCCGTATAAGATAAGCGGATATATTTGGCAGCTTTATAAACCTGCATAGAAAAACACTCCTTTCATCACGGAAAAATCCCCGCAATTCAAGGAGTGCAGTCTGCGTATCGGTATTCAATTCCTTTTCCATGTTTATTATAACGCTCCATGCGGGAAAAATCAGCCCCCAAAATAAAAAATATCAATAATTTTCAGCGTAGGATTCCGCGGAGGCACTCTTCCAGGGTAGCGCCTCCCTGGGAAAAACTTGCCCTGACAACAAATCCACCGCATTTGAAATGATACGGGTCCCGGATCTGCCGGACAAACTCGGCAATCCTTTCTTCCCGCGGCAGGTCCTTATTGACAGATACATCCCGGATGTCGGCAAGTCTGTCTGCTTCCGGGGTATGTATGACCGTATAGGCCGGTGTTTGAGTCATAACAACAGCTCCTTTCTTTTCATACTGGATCATCAAAATCACATGAATAAGGCCGGACACACGAAAAGAGCGGCCCGGCCTCATGGTATCTGATTTCGATTTTATAAGAATCCATGCCGCTGCTCGAAAATCAAAACAACGGCATGGATGTTTTCTTGGTAACTTGCCGTATTTGCCACGCCCCCCGGCAGGCCCTTTTCCGGGCCGGGGATGCCACAGGCTGCGGCCAGCTTTACCGCATCATAGCCCTGCTTGTGCCGTCGCTTCGCCAGAGCTAACGAACACAGAAGGGACTCCCCCCAAGTCTTTGACGGGTCGTGAGAAAGTATCATTATACCCTGTATCAGTCATCGCGTCTGGCCTGCCACAGCCAGATCAATGGATAGCGTAGATCGCTCGGACGGCTGGGCTTCATCACCTCCTTAAAGCCGCCTGTCATCGCGCCGCTCCATTTGCCGCTCGGAATACAGGGAAAGTACCTATGGCACCGTATATGCAGTTTTCAAGGTCCAGATGAAGGATTGGGAGCTTGTCTGCATATACAGGTGGGTGTGGCACCGTTGAAGGTTCTCACTCACCGAAATGGCATTGTCCCAAAAAATTGTCCTTCTATAAGTCGTGACATTTTCGGGGGTACATTTATAGGGGGTTTAGAAATTTTCTTCTAAAATTTTTTCCAGACGCCGAAGTCCGCGCCGAATACTTTCATGGACAGCATGGAGAGAAACACCTTCCATCTTGGCAATATCCATCAGGGTAATGCCGAGAATATAGTGAGCGTACACACGCTGGCGTTGTTTCTCTGGCAATGAAGAAATCGCCTGGTACAGCCGTTCTTCCTCCAGGTGCCTTTCTACGATCTCCTGCAGCGTTGGGGTAAAAAGAACAGCTTCGCGTTCAATATCATCCCCATAATCAAGAGAAAGGAATGCCTTATGCCGGTATGTACGGCGGCGATATGCCACTTCTTTCCGCTGATATTCTACCAGCACATCCACAACCTCATCGGGCAGGCTGATAAACAGATCCGTTTTATATATTTCCGGGTAAAATTCCCGCAGATTGATTTCTTTCATGGTAATCCTCCAATTTCGATTTTTGAGTGGGTAATGGGCAAATCGAAATCAGAGGGGCGGTGATCTACACCGTACAGGTCCGGCGGCAGGCTTGTCCTGCGCCTTATTTGTAAAAAAGAGCGCCCACCGTACAGCGGTAAGCTGCGCCTGTCGTATTCCGTCACCATCTGACGGAGCAGAATGGAAAATGCAAAATCCTGTCGAATGGAAAAACCCCGCAATCCATCGCAGGATTACGGGGTTTGAATCTCTTTTATATGACCGGCTATGTCGAGGCCGGTATTCTGACCTCGGCAGCATTTTCCATGCCCTCCTTTATTGAAGGAGAGCAGAGTTACCTATTATGTCCACCTCCCTCATTTTGGGGCATTATATAGGGATAAATGCTATAATTCTTCCAGAAGCGTCATGGTTTTACTGAATTTAATCAACAATACATGACAAAATCAGGCATTATCCACACAGCAGAAAAAACGAAAATTTAAGGGTGCGGCAGAAATACCGCACCCTTTCTATACTTCAAATTTATAACCTACACCATAGACGCTTTTCACATATTCCGGCAAATCAGGGGCAACCCGGAGTTTCTTTCGCAGGTTGCTTATATGGTTGTTGATCGCTTTCCGGGAATAGTAGGAATAATCCTCATGCCATACCAGATCCAGGAGCATTTCATAAGTGAATACCCGCTTTGGGTTCAGTATGAGCAAAGCGAAGATTTCAAATTCCTTGACCGTCAGCGGAATTACCTGGCTCCGCACGGTAACAAGGTGCTGCTCCAAGCAGAAATACAAATCACCTTCCCGGATTTCCGTCAATGGCTGATCTGCCTGCGGAGGGATAAAATACTGGCCTCGAAGAAGTGTTAAGTATGGGACATCAGCCGGAATATTGCCAGCCTCATAATCACGAACAAACTGAGCCAGCTCCTTCTTTTGGCAGGGAGAAAGCAGAGCAAATAGCTTTTCACCAATCTGCCTGCCGGAATCTTTTAAATCCAGTACGGCTAATTTCCCATGTTATCACCACCTCCTTAGTCCTCTAAAGCATCTTTCAGTTTTTGAAAAGATTCTTCGCTGATAGCATGTTCCAATCGGCAAGCGTCTCTTTCCGCTGTTTTTGGATCTACACCAGCAGCGATCAATCGTTTGGTAAAAAAACGATGGCGTTCATAAATCTTTTCTGCCACTTCCTTACCCTTAGTCGTTAAAGAAATCGACTTATTATCCTCACGCACTAAGAATCCGCTTTCGCATAGTCTTGTAACCATATTTGTAATAGTCGGCTTTGAACGCTCTAAAAAGGTTGCAAGATCAACGCAGCGAACATCACCTTTCTGACGATCAAGAATCAGAACTGCTTCTAAATAATCTTCACCCGTAGCCCGAAGTTCTTCGGCATAAGATTCGGAAGGTGAAACCGCCTCCTGAGTTTTGTGTTTTTCCCATGCCATCTTTGCGATCATTGAAATCAATAGAGTGCGTCACCTCCTTTTCAGTAGATTCGTGATTATCATTTACCGCGCTGTAACGCAACCAAGTGAGCATATAGCCCGTTCTTTTTCATAAGCTCCTGTGGTGTACCCATTTCGCTTACCTTTCCATCATCCAAAACCACGATTTTATCCGCATTAGCAACTGTCCTCATACGGTGAGCAATCACCATAACGGTCTTATCTTTCAGCAAGACAGAAAGAGCATCCTGTACCAATGTTTCACTCTCAGCATCCATAGAGGCTGTAGCCTCGTCCAAAAGGATTACCGGCGCATTTTTTAGCAATGCTCTCGCAATGGAAATCCGTTGCCGTTCTCCACCGGAAAGGGCGCTGCCATTTTCGCCAATATTCGTCTGATACCCCTGTGGCAGCCGAGAAATAAATTCTTCGCACTGTGCAGCCCTTGCCGCCGCTTTTACTTCTTCGTCAGTTGCACCGCTTCGTCCAAGGCGAATATTCTCCATGACAGTTTCATCAAAGAGAAGTACATCTTGGAAAACAATAGCAAAGTTTTTGAATAATGTTTCCGGTTCTACGCTCTTTACATCGACACCACCTAAAGTGATTTGGCCGGAATCTGCATCCCAGAACCGTGCTGCCAATTTTGAAGCAGTAGATTTGCCGCTTCCCGACGGACCTACTAAGGCGGTGACTTCACCTTGTTTTGCTGTGAAGGAAACGCCTTTCAACACCGGTTCCTCATTATAAGAGAAATGGACATTCTTAAATTCAATGTCAAATCCTTTGTTATTGCAAACATTACTTCCTGTCTGTTCCGGTGTTGCGTCAATCTGTTTCATTCTCTTTACGCTTACCAGTGAAGAAAAGACCTCGGCCATCAACATAAAGCAGCTTGTGAAGGGGTCATAAATTCTGCCAGCAAAAATAAGGTATAAGATAAACATGGGAATCGTGAGGGAGCCAGCCGCCACAAGATAGCCACCTACCAGCAGTACCGCAACAAGGCCAAAGCGCAGAATAAATTGTGCTGTTGTAGTCGCTGCGCCAGGCGCGATCTCATTTCGGAAAGAGCATTTCACCACATAGTCCAGCTTTTTTTCCAGACCGGCCAGATATTCTTCTTCTCTGGAGCAAGATTTCAATTCCTGAATCGTATCAAGATATTCCTGTACTCCATCATAGGCTGCACGTTTAGCGTCCATATTAGCACTTTCTGCCTTAGCCTGTGCCTTTCGTGCTGCAAAGACCACCAGTGCTGCTACGGGAACAGGAATCACAATACAAAGCCCTAACCGCCAATCCATTACAAGCAGACCTATCGCCGTAATGATAAACATGAAAATGGTTCCAAAAAGTTGCGGAAGGGCATTAGAAAACACACGCTCCAGCGCCGTACAATCACCCATGATAGTTGTGGTCAGATCGGAAAGATTTTTCTGCCCGAAGAAGGACAACGGAAGTCTGCGAAGTTTTTCAGCAAGAACAATTCGGCGGTTCGCACTTTCCTCATAAGCCACGGTATAGGTTTTGTTATATTGAAGCCATTGGGTACAAAATACAATAATAAACAAAACCACCGTCATAATGCAAAAAACAGGAATATATTCTGAAATTCCAGATGATTCGCCCGATATTACATTCAGCAGTTCCCAGATTACCATGATTAAAAGGCTGGACGGGATAATTAGGCAAATATTGCTGAGAGTCGTTGCGGCAATCCCTTTATTTAAGTCTTTTGAGCCTTGGTCGCTCAAAGCAAACAGACGCTTTAGCATACTTTCACCTCATTTCCAATATGCCACTGTGTTGTCTTGGTATAGTTCTCCCACATACGGGCATATTCACCATTTTTCTTTACCAATTCGTTATGCCTGCCGCTTTCAACAAGCTCTCCCTGCCGCATGACCAAAATCTGATCGGCATCCTGCACCGTTGAAAGCCGGTGAGCAATCATAATAACTGTTTTTCCCTTTGTAAGCCCCTCAAATGCCTGCTGTATCTGCTGCTCGTTTTCGGGGTCAGCATAGGCTGTAGCCTCGTCAAGTACGATAATAGGTGCATCTTTCAAAATAGCTCTTGCAATCGCAATACGTTGGGTTTCACCCCCCGATAAGTACACACCTTTGCTGCCGACTACTGTATCGATTCCTTTAGGGAATTTAGCCAATATATCATCACATTGAGCCAAATGTGCTGCCCGCATGACTTCTTCTCTTGTTGCACTTGGGCGTCCAGCCCGAATGTTCTCAAATAGACTATCCTTGAACAGTTTTGGGTCCTGGAATACAAAGGCGACCATCTTCATTAAATCTGGATGGGCAATGCTGCGAATGTCTACACCGCCAATTTTAATGCTGCCGGCCTGTGCGTCATAAAATCGGGGAATCAAGCTGGCAGTGGTACTCTTACCGGAGCCGGAATGTCCCACAAGGGCGGTTGTTGTACCGGCTTTTGCACAAAAACTAAGATGAGAAACTGCCGGCTGCTCTGCGCCTTCATAGGTAAAGGTTACTCCTTCAAAAGAAATATCATAGCTTGCAGGGCGTTTCGGTTGTGCAGTTTCTTCCTGCGGTTCTGCGTTCAAAATCATATCAATACGCCGCATGGATTCTTCAGCCTGCATTTTGTAACTCGTCATATAGAGAATCTTGTTCAGCATTACCGCACAGGCCGGTGAAAAAATCACATAAAACAGAAAACTTTGTGTGAACCCAACAAGGTCAGAAGATACCAACCCTATAATCAGTGCAGTAGGAACCAATACAAGGAAGCTGGAATTGATAACGGAATTAAAGGCAACCATACCCTTTTTACAAGACATCGTGTAAGCTAAAGCAAATTTTCGATAGGACTTGATTGCCTCATTAAATTTTGTTATGGACTGCACCGTTTGCCCAAACACCTTCAAGACGGAAATTCCACGGATGTATTCTACCGCCTCGTGATTCATCGTTTCCAACGAGTCCTGATAGGTCTGCATCAGTTTCATGCCTTCCTTGCCCATCAGAGATTTTTGCAGGAAAAAGCCGATTCCAAAAAGCAGAAGTAGTGGTACACCAATGCGCCAGTCAAACAGAAGCATTAAAATCAGGCTTACTACCATAGTTACTTGTGCGCCAACCAAGTCTGGAAGTTGATGGGCTATAAAAGTTTCTGTTTGAAAACTATTTTCGTCAATGATTTTCCGCAGTTTGCCGCTGGGATTGGTATCAAAATATCCCATAGGCATTTTCGCCAGATGTTTCAGCGCAGCCATTTTTAGATTCTTTTCGGTATGAAACGCCGTCACATGAGAGCATAGCAAAGCACAGAAATATAATGCCAGACCGATCAGCTCCAAAACTAAGGCAATCATTCCCCAGCGAACTAAACTTTGCGTGTCCAAAGCACTGCCGGTAAAGACATTTACCAATTCACGTGCTGCAAAATAGACGCAGAGGAATGGTCCTAAAATAAAGATGGCACTAACACCGGATAAAATACGGGATATATTCAATAAACTGCGTTTTTCTCCTGTAAATTCGAGAAGCCGCTTTATCCCGCCGTTCTTTTGTTTCATCGAAACAAAGCCTCCTTTCAAATTGGTTAGCAATAACTAACCTTTTCTTTCATTATAATTGGTGGAAAATATACATTCAACGACCTATCAGGTATATTGTTACTCCAATCAGCTCACGATAAAAGGTGAAAGAAAAGGCGGCTGGCGAAAGCCGCCTTTTCCCACAGGCAATCAGTTTACTTTTATGTTTTGAACGGATGTAAAATTAGAATCCATAGGGAATGTATAGTCGGTGATTTTATCGCTGTAAATTGCCAGTTGGTGCATATATACAAGAGGGGTTGTCAGTTCTTCATCGGCGATTGTTGTTAAAATCGTTTGATAAATTTCCTGAATCCTCGTTTCATCGGTAGAAGAATCCAATTCAGCAACCAGATCCGCAAGTTCCGGCTGGGTGGAGCCTAAAAGCATCACAATAGGATCCATGGAAGTCTGAGGGTTAATATTCGTAACAACATTAGCCGGATCATAGAAACCGCCTTGAGTTTTGAATACCGTCAAACCATAATCCCCGCTTTGAACCATAGCATACCAATCCATCATTGCGGCAGACTGGGGTGTTAATTCAATGCCAATTTTCTGTGCTTGATTGCAGATGTAGACAACCAAGTTATCGTCCGAAGCAGAGCCGGTCTGATACAGGAAAGCAGCCGAAATATTTGCCCCATCCTTTTCCCGGATTCCGTCACCGTCTGTATCAACATATCCAGCTTCATCCAACATTTGATTTGCCGCATCAATATCAAAGGTTGCCTCTGAAAGCTCCAAATCACAATACGGCAGGTCTGTGGAGAAAAAGCTGTCTGCCCGATCATGCAAGCCACCATAAATGCTGTCTGCTACGGCATCTTTATCAATAGCAGAGGCAATCGCCTTTCGGATAACCGAATCGCCAAAAACAGTATCGTTCAGGTTATATCCCACATAGTAAGTCTGCAAAGCCTTATCATCGATTTGTGCTCCAAAGCCTTCGGTCTGGCTGATTTCGTCATAACTTTCAGCAGAAACATTTTTGATACCGGATATAAAATCAACTTCTCCATTTTTCAGCGCAAGAATCTTGGCATCATTATCAGGGATGCTCTTAATAGAAAAGCTATCTACTTCCGGTGTTTCACCCCAATAGTTGGGATTGCGTACAAAATTCCATGTCTGGCCATCATTGTCCCCTTCGTACATATATGGGCCGGTTCCATAGGTGGCTGTCCGAAAAGTATCTTTAGCGGTTAAATCATCATTCAACTGCTCGCTGGAGACAATACCAAAAGGATTGGCAAGGCAAAGTTCCCGCAAAGTATTATAGTAAGGCTGCGTCAGCCGAAGTTCTACTGTATAATCCCCGGTGGCTTCGGCACTTTCAATGATTGTAGAAAGGCGTCCATACCCTCCGTTATACTGGCCGAGATTTACAGGCACAGCCATCAATGATTTTGCCACATCTTCGGCGGTCAGATCTGAGCCATCCGAAAACTTAACGCCTTCTCTGATCTGGAAGGTATACACCAGTCCGTCATCACTCATAGACCAATCTTCGGCCAGAGATCCGACCAGTTCATTATTTTCATTGTATGTCACCAGCGTATCATAGAAACTGGTGAGGTAATAGGTAATATCGTACTGGCTGGAAGATACTTCGGGAGTGAGGATCGTATAGAAATATTCAAATCCCCAGCTTTCAGCCAAATTAACATGTACGGCCTCTGTTCCTGTTGTCCCTGAACCGGATTCTGCTGATTCCTTATTGTTGGAGCAGGCCGCAAGGGAAACAACCATCGCTGCGGACAGCAGAGCTGCCGCTAATCGTTTGAATTTCATCGTGTGATTTTCCTTTCTTGATTTTTATTTACCCAAATTCATTGGATTCCAAATTAAATAATTCCACTGGCTTCTAACAGCACTTTGCTATACGGCTGCTGAAATACCGAAGGATCCCCGGAAAAAGTGACCTGCTCAACCAGTCTCGAACTCCGCATCACAAGAATTTCATCTGCCGCTACTACATCAAGTTCCATGTCGTCGGTAAAGATAATCAAAGGGATGCCGACCTCTGTATGGAGATCTATGATTT
>ERZ1023698.250-NODE-250-length-9173-cov-5.086422_pt1 | contig 9173 bp, 10 predicted proteins | sample MGYA00380349_ERZ1023698 | MGnify/ENA primary metagenome ERZ1023698 (study PRJEB33179, sample SAMN07449027) | human gut metagenome | biome: Human-gut; feature: Human associated habitat; material: Faeces | host: Homo sapiens | place: India:Kasaragod | collected...
CATTATTAATATAGAGTTCCAAAGGTGCATATATAAAAATCATAAAACAAAATGTCAGAGACAGAAAAAAAGCAGGCTTTAATTCTGCAAGCATCTTTCCATTATTCCATTTCTTCTGTAACCTACTTTTCATTCCTGTAAATCTCCTTAAAAATATAGACAAATTATACTCCAAAAAGCCAAGAGTTGTAAATAAAAGCCGGTACATAGAATAAATTCTAATACCGGCTTTTATCTTTTTCGTGCTTTCCTGTAATTATCTCTTCAGAGTAACTACAACTCTTCTAAAGGGCTCTTCTCCCTCACTATGAGTAGTAACATATTTATCATTCTGCAGTGCGGAATGAATAATTCTTCTCTCATAAGGATTCATAGGCTCCAGAGACACGCTTCTCTTGGTTCTCTTAACCTTATATGCAATGTTCTTTGCAAGATTCTCAAGAGTTTCTTTTCTGCGCTGACGATAGTTCTCTGTATCAACCTTTACATGAATGTACTCTTCAGATTCTTTATTGACTACCAGAGATACCAGATACTGTAAGGAATCCAGTGTCTGTCCTCTCTTACCGATCAGAACACCCATCTCGTTACCGATTAACTCGATGTCCATGCTCTTCTCTTCTTCGTTGTACTTAATATCAATGGCAACTTCCATGTTCATTGCCTGAAATACATCATTTAAAAATACTCTGGCAACTTCTTCTACAGAGCTTTTCTTTACTGCAGCCTTGATTACAGCGGGCTTTGCCCCGATTCCGAGGAATCCGGAAGAACCTTCTTCCACTACCTGATAATCCAACTTGTCACTGGTAACACCCAGCTTCTGACAAGCTTCCGTAATGGCATCACTGACTGTCTTTGCAGATACTTCGATCATGTCCATATTATTTACCTCCTCAATTAATCATAAGGAAAATTTATTTACGACTGTTCTTCTCGTTATAATCTCTTACCATATTTGCTTTTGCCATCATACTTCCGGGCTTAGCTTCTTTTACTTCGGAATAGCTGTCAGCGGATACTTCACTGTTATCCACATTAGAAGAAATATTAGCCTTTTTCTGAATGTTTTTAGTACTCATACTTGCATAAGCATTCAGCTTTTCCTGCTGTTCCTTCATCTTCTCCAGCTTCTTGGCACTCTTGGCTGAATTCTTCTTGATAATATCATCAAAATTCATCTTATCGATGTGCTTATTGATCACTACCTGCTGGATACTTCTGACAACACTACCTGCTACCCAGTAAAGACCCAGACCGGATGGTAATGTGAAGCAGAACCATGCAGACATCAGAGGCATGATCATGTTCATGGTCTTCATGGAAGAAGCCATTGCTGCAGCCTGATCATTACCATTAGAAGAAGTATCCTGCTGTGGCATCAGCTTTACGTTGATCCACTGTGTCAATGCAGACAAAACCGGAATAGCGATTGCACCGATTACCAGCAGCCATGCTCCGTTAGCCCATGCTTCCTTCAACACATAAGAAGGAGAGTTGCCAATATTCAGTCCTAAAAAATTATTATACTCTTCCAGCTTGCTTACCGTATTGGTCACATCTGCTGCAAGAGAAGGAAACTTCTCACTGATACTGGCAAAATCAGCGGTAGATGCTTTGTTCAGACAGTCAATGATCGTATTCTGTACATATTCACTGTGAGTGCCGGCTACAAAGCCTGAATTCGTGAACTGCTTACTGTACATAGCGGAATTACTCAGATTCTGAACCAGCTCTGTTGCACCGGCTGTATCAATAATATTATCTACCAGAGGGAAGAAGGCTTCCTTAACTCTGCCTACATAGGCCGGAATTGCATAAATTACACGATACAGAGCAAACAGAATAGGCATCTGGATCAGCATATACAGACAGCTGCCTGTAGGAGATACTCCATACTTGGCATAAACTGCCTGAATTTCCTGATTCTGTGCCAGCTGTGCATCCTGATCCTTACGATTCTTGTATTTTGCCTGAATTGCCTGAATCTCGGGATTCATTTTAGCAGAAAGTTTGGAGAATTTCTGCTGTTTGATGGTAAGAGGCATCATCAACAGGTTCACAACAATTGTAAAAAGGATGATTGCGAGACCGATATTAGGAATACCGATCATGTTCAGAACTTCGAAGATTCCTTCCATTATCTTACCAAGCAGCCAGGCTACCTGTCCGATAATGAATGTGGAATTCTGTGTCAAAAGAATACCGTTCATTTATCCTCCTAATATTTGCCACCTTCTATCGGATATTCTCAAGGTACAGGATCATATCCTCCTTTAGAGAAAGGATTGCACCGAAGAATTCTCCATGCAGCCAGAAGTCCTCCCTTGATCACACCATATTTTTCAATGGCTTCCAGACCATATTGAGAACAACTGGGAACATAAGGACACTTCGTACCTTTGTACGGTGAGATATATTTCTGATAGAACCTAATCATGGCTATAACTAATTTTTTCATATACAAATTTTATTTAATCCTGATAAAAATAGATTTTTATCAGATGATGAAGTTTTGCAAGATGCAGCAGCGCACTTTCCGCTTCTTCATATCCTATAGAAGCTGCGGCCGGTCTTGCAATGATTACCATATCCAAACCACTATTGAATACACTTTCATGTAATCTGTAACTTTCTCTGACCAGTCGGGTAATTCTATGTCTTACGACACTATTACCGACTTTTTTACTTACACTGATTCCGATTCTGTTCTTATCAAGGCCATTTTCCTTCACATACATGATAAAGTACTTGTTGGCATAAGATCTGCCATTCTTGTACACAAAACGGAACTGCTGATTATTTTTTAATGATTCCGAAAACTGCATGCACTCCTCCAACCGTGAAAGTTAAGAGAAAAAAAGGTCACATTGCTGTGACCTATGCGGATAATTTCTTTCTTCCTTTTGCACGTCTTGCTGCTAAAACTTTTCTTCCACCGGGAGTACTCATTCTGGCTCTGAAACCGTGAACCTTGGAATGGGAACGCTTTTTAGGCTGAAATGTCATCTTCATGGAAAGGCACCTCCTTCTCTAAACCTTCTTATATAAAAAGGTAAACATATTTTTCAACATTTGGGCGCATAAAAAATGCGCCTTCCTTTCGGAAAATAGCATATTGATTGTAATGTAAAAGCCCGTCAATGTCAAGCAAAATTCAATAAAAATGCTGAAAAATCAAGAGAAATAGGGCTTCCTGAAATTCATAAAATTTTTTAAATCGAGTTATCCACATAGATATACACCATATTTACCCACAAACGAGTTATCCACAGCATGTTGATTATTTGTGGATATTTATTTTTTTCAGATGGATATTCTGTGTAAATCCGGTGTAAAAGTGGACAATTTTACCGTAATTGTGGATATCTCGAAATTTGTCGGATTTATCCACATATACACATCACTATCCACATCCCCTGTTAATATTCCCAGTTATGAACAACTTTATCAACAATATGTGGATAACTTTATCCATGACCTGTTCATAACTTACATTTGAATTATTTTTAATTCTATTATACAATGAAATGGAGTTTCGCACAGTGGAACTCTTAGCGGGAGGAAATTAATGGACGCAATCAAAGAAAACTGGACAACTGTCAAAGAAGCTGTCAGAAGAGAATACAGTCTTTCTGACATTTCTTATCATACATGGGTGGAGCCTTTGGAGTTTCATAATGTAGTGAATGATGTAGTGAGCATTATCATTCCTTCGGACCAGGCCCATGCCCTGAATTACATTTCATCAAAATATAAGAGCTTTTTTCAGGTAACTATTACCGAAATGTTCGATCATCCTTATGATATCAACTTTATCCTGGAGAAGGATGTCAAGGCAGAAGAACCTGCTGAGAATGAAATGGCTGTTCCCAATCAGATCTATGGTATTAATTATGAAGATGCCCATCTGAACCCTAAGTACAAATTCGATACCTTTGTCGTGGGAAGTAATAACAAATTTGCTCATTCCGCATCCCTTGCGGTAGCGGAATCTCCAGGAGAAGTCTACAATCCTCTCTATTTATATGGAGGTCCCGGTCTGGGCAAGACTCACCTGATGCATTCCATCGGACATTTTATTTTAGAACAGGATCCGGACAAAAAGGTTCTCTACGTTACCAGTGAGGAATTCACAAACGAAGTAATCGAATCCATTCGTAGTGGTAATGCGGCTTCCATGACCAAGCTGCGTGAGAAATACCGTAACGTGGATGTTCTCATGGTCGATGACGTACAATTTATTATAGGTAAGGAAAGTACCCAGGAGGAATTCTTCCATACTTTCAATGCCTTGCATGCTGCCCATAAACAGATCATTCTGTCTTCCGATAAACCGCCCAAGGAAATGGAAACTCTGGATGAAAGATTCCGTTCCCGTTTCGAATGGGGCCTGATTGCTGATATCCAGCCGCCCGATTATGAGACCCGAATGGCAATTTTACGGAAAAATGCAGCGACCTACGATCGTCAGATTGATGAAGAGATCATCAAATACATTGCCACAAATATTAAATCCAATATTCGTGAACTGGAAGGCGCGTTTAACAAGATCATTGCTTTTGCAAAATTAAATAAGGTAGATCTGACACTCTCTCTGGCCGAAGAAGCCCTGAAGGATGTCATCTACCCCAACAAGCCAAAGGAGATCACTCCTACTCTCATTATTAATGTAGTGGCAGAGCATTTTGGCGTAAAGCCGGAAGATATTACTTCCAAGAAGAGAAATTCCGAGTTCGTACAGCCCCGTCAGGTCGTAATGTACCTGTGCAGAGAGCTGACGGATACCTCCTTCACTAATATAGGAAAGCTTTTGGGCAAAAAAGACCATACAACGATCATTCACGGCGTAAATAAAGTGTCTGCGGAGATCCAGACGAACGAAGAACTTCGTAATAAAATCGATATTATCACAAAGAAGATAAATCCTTCTTAGAAGATATCTGTTAATAATTTTTCTTATTCTGAGGACAAGTTGTGTATATCTTTAGAATAAACGGTGTTCACCTGTTGATAACTTGTTTTAAGGTTCCGGAACAGAATCTGGACGGTGTGAATAATCTGAGAGTTATTCTTAGGTTATTCTGCCAAATCCACTAAGATTTCCATTCCATTTTGCCTTGAAAAATAGTATAATAAGACTGGTTATGCACATATCAACACCCCTTATTAAGGTGACTACGAAATTCTTTTAATATTTTTATACAACGCGTATCTGCGCGTACGCAAATCAACCAGAAAGGAAGTTATGCACACATGAAATTAGTCTGTTCGAAAGCCAATCTTTTAAATGGCGTACAAACTGTATCAAAAGCTGTTCCCAGTAAGACTACCATGTCTATTCTGGAATGTATTTTAGTAGATGCTACCAATGGAGAGATCAAGTTAACTGCCAACGATATGGAACTTGGTATCGAGACTACCATAGAAGGACAGATCGTAGAAAAAGGTATCATTGCTCTGGATGCAAAAATGTTCCTGGAAATCGTACGTAAACTTCCTGACAGTGACATTACCATTGAGACTGATGCTTCCTTCAAGGTAGTTATTACCTGTGAAAAAGCAAAATTCACGATCATCGGTAAATCTGGTGAAGATTTCTCTTATTTACCGGCAGTAGAAAAAGATGACAGTATTGTCATGAGTCAGTTTACACTGAAAGAGGTTGTAAGACAGACCATCTTCTCTATCTCTGACAATGATAACAATAAGCTGATGACAGGTGAACTTTTTGATATTAACGGAGAAGAGTTCAAGATCGTGTCCCTGGACGGACACCGTATCTCCATTCGTAAGATCCAGCTGAAGAACAGCTATTCTCCGAAAAAGGTAGTTGTTCCCGGCAAGACTCTGAACGAGGTAAGTAAGATTTTACCCGGAGATGCAGACAGTGATGTAACGATTTCCTTTACGGAAAAACATATTGTATTTGAATTTGATAAGACCGTTGTAGTATCCCGTCTGATCGAGGGAGAATATTTTAAGATCGACCAGATGCTTTCCAGCGATTATGAGACCAAAGTAAGAGTCAACAAGAAAGAGTTCTTAAGCTGTATCGATCGTGCTACTCTTCTGGTAAAGGAAGGCGATAAGAAACCTATTATCGTAAATATCACAGACAGTGGAATGGAACTTAAAATCAATTCCGCTCTGGGAAGCATGAACGAAGAAATCGATATTCAGAAACAGGGTAAGGATCTGATGATTGGATTCAACCCCAAGTTCCTGATCGATGCTCTCCGTGTCATCGATGATGAGGAAGTGGATCTGTATATGGTAAATCCCAAGGCACCCTGTTTTATCAAGAATGCAGAGGAAAGCTATATTTACCTGATCCTTCCCGTGAACTTTACAACAGTTGCTTAAACTTAAGAACAGAGGTTAAATCAATGCATACGATCCGTTTAAAGGATGATTATATTAAGCTTGGTCAGGCATTAAAGGCAGCCGGTGTGGTAGAATCCGGCGTGGATGCCAAGTTCGCCGTACAGGATGGCCTGGTAAAGGTGAACGGACAGACAGAAACCCAGCGTGGCAAAAAGCTGGTATCCGGAGATAAAGTGGAATATGATGGCGAGACCATCGTAATAGAATAAGCAGGTTACTATGATCATCAAATCAATCGAATTGGCAGATTACAGGAATTATGATTCTCTTGTCCTGCAGTTTGACCGGGGGACAAATATCCTCTACGGAGACAATGCGCAGGGCAAGACCAATATTCTGGAAGCAATCTATGTAGCTGCCACCACAAAATCGCATAAGGGAAGCAAGGACAGAGAAATCGTTAATTTCGACAAGGAAGAGGCACATATCAGAACTTATCTCGAGAAAGACGGTAAAGAAATCCGTGTGGATATGCATCTGAGAAAGTCCAAATCCAAAGGAATTGCCATAGATGGCCAGAAGATCAAGAAAGCAGCGGATCTTCTGGGGCTTTGTAATGTTGTGTTTTTTTCTCCGGAAGACCTGGGAATCATTAAAAATGGTCCCTCTGAGCGGTGAAGATTTGTAGATATGGAACTGTGCCAGCTGGATAATTTCTATCTCTACAATCTCAATCATTACAACAAAAATGTCAATCAGCGTAACAAGCTTCTCAAAGATATGTATATGAATCCGGATCTGAAGGAAACTTTGACTATCTGGGATATGCAGCTGGTATCTTACGGAAGTAAGATCATAGAGAGAAGAAAGCTGTTCGTGGAACAGCTCAATGAGATCATTTATGAGATTCATAAAAAATTGTCCGGTGGGCGGGAAGAAATCCGTATCCAGTATGAGCCGGATGTGGAACTGGATGAATTTGAAAGTAAGCTGAGAAACAGTCAGGACCGGGATATGCGGGCAAAAATGACATCTGTGGGACCCCACAGAGATGATTTTTCTTTTCTGGTAGGGGACGTGGATATCCGTAAGTTCGGATCCCAGGGGCAACAGCGTACTGCTGCTCTTTCCTTGAAATTATCCGAGATCGAGCTGGTAAAAAGGATTACGAAAGATACGCCGGTATTATTACTTGATGATGTATTGTCTGAACTGGACAGTAACCGGCAAAACTATCTGTTGAACAGTATCGGGGATATTCAGACCATCATTACCTGTACCGGTCTGGAGGAATTTGTAAATAACCGGTTTGAAATCAACCGGGTATTCAAAGTATCCGCTGGAACTGTCACCTGTGTAAATGAAAATATGGGACTGAAATCGGAACCGGAAGAAACTCCGGCAGATGAGTATAATTTTGGCAGCCTGTAGGGCAGAATGTGAGGAATCATGAGCGAAGAAAATATGAACAATACCGCGGTAGAACATGAATATGGCGCGGATCAGATTCAGATATTGGAAGGTCTGGAAGCTGTAAGAAAGCGTCCGGGAATGTATATTGGTACCACATCCAGCAGAGGACTGCATCATCTGGTATATGAGATCGTAGACAATGCGGTGGATGAAGCACTGGCAGGATTCTGTGATACCATTGATGTAACCATCAATGAAGACAATTCCATCACCGTTATTGATAACGGACGAGGAATTCCGGTAGGCATCAATCACAAAGCAGGTATCCCTGCAGTAGAAGTCGTATTTACGATTCTGCATGCCGGCGGTAAGTTTGGCGGTGGGGGATACAAGGTATCCGGTGGTCTGCACGGTGTAGGTGCCTCTGTTGTAAATGCCCTCTCCAACTGGCTGGAAGTAGAAATTTGCCAGGGTGGCAAGGTATATAAGCAGCGTTATGAGAGAGGTCATGTATGCTATGCTCTGAAAGAAATCGGCACCTGCCCTATGGAAAAGACCGGAACGAAAGTTACTTTCCTGCCAGATGATACGATTTTTACTGAGACAACGGTATATGATTTTGATGTATTGAAGAGAAGACTCAGAGAGATGGCATTCCTGACCAAGGGGCTGCGCATCATTTTAAGAGATAATCGTACTGAAGAGGAAACTTTTCTGGAAGGTGGTTCTGTCGTTGACAGTGCAGCTGTGGAAGCTATGTCTACAGAGCACGAAAAGAAGCAGATCAGTGAACTGTTACAGAGGGCACAGGAAGATGCCATGGAAGCAGGAGCATCCACAGAAGCAATGACTTCCAAAGAAACTTCAGCTTCTGCGGATACAGCAAATGACTCTGAAGCATTTGCAGATGCTTTTGCTACGTCCGAGGAATCCACCAAAGCCCATACCGGCGGCAAGATCGGTAAGATACATACCATTACTCTGGAAAATGGTAAGAAACAGAAAGTCGTTGAGTTCTACTATGAAGGTGGTATCAAGGAATTTGTTGCTTACCTGAACAAAAGTAAGGAGCCTTTATACGAAAACATTCTGTATTTTGAGGGTGAGAAGAATAATGTGTACGTGGAAGTATCCTTCCAGCACAATGATTCTTATAACGAGAGCGTATTCAGCTTTGTAAATAACATCAATACTCCTGAGGGAGGTACTCATTTACAGGGCTTCCGTAATGCCATTACGAAGACATTTAACGATTACGCAAGAAGCGCAAAGCTGTTAAAAGACAGAGAGCCGAATCTGTCCGGTGAAGATATCCGTGAGGGCCTGACTGCCATTGTCAGTGTCAAGATCGAGGATCCTCAGTTCGAAGGACAGCCCAATCAGAAACTGGGTAACAGTGAGGCAAGATGCGCTGTTCAAAATATTGTCAGTGA
>ERZ1023698.252-NODE-252-length-9134-cov-4.972464_pt1 | contig 9134 bp, 7 predicted proteins | sample MGYA00380349_ERZ1023698 | MGnify/ENA primary metagenome ERZ1023698 (study PRJEB33179, sample SAMN07449027) | human gut metagenome | biome: Human-gut; feature: Human associated habitat; material: Faeces | host: Homo sapiens | place: India:Kasaragod | collected...
CCGTGGGAATGGGGTACCCATGGACCGCCCGGGATTCTATGTATATATCAGGGAAAATGAAAAGAAGGATTACCATTCCATCTCATGGCAGCCGGTAGCCAAGGATTTATCCAAGGCAAAATACCGTTGCCGCCACGGACTGGCTTACACCGTCTACGAGAGCGAATATGACGGACTGGCATCCTCACAGACCATGGTTATTCCCCGCGGGGAAAATGTACTGTTGTAGGATGTAAAGGTGAAAAATACCACCGATGCAGTCAGAAATCTTTCCTTATTTTTTTACATGGAATTTTCGTTCCATCACATTATGATAGACAACCAGAATTTTCAGATGAGTCTGTATTGTGCCGGTTCTTCCTACGAAGACGGTATCATCGAGGAAGACTTATTTTACGAGGAAAAAGGGTATCAGTATCTGACGGCCAGCTTCACACCGGATGGTTATGACTGCGTAAGAGACAAGTTCTTAGGGGTGTACGGCACTGAAGATCATCCTGCGGGATTGGACAGAGCAGTTCTCTCCGGTTCTACAGAACTGGGAGGCAACCATTGTGGAAGCTTACAGAAAAATTTCAAACTGCAGCCCGGTGAGGAAGCCCGCTTCGTGATCATGCTGGGAGAGGGCAATCGCGAAGAAGGCAGAAGGATCCGTGTAAAATACAGTGACCTGAAGAGAGTGGATGCGGTCTACACCGATCTGGCAGCCTACTGGAAACAGAAATACGCTGCACTGCAGATCCAGACACCCAACGAAGGTATGAATACCCTGATCAATACCTGGACTTTGTATCAGTCGGAGATCAACGTTATGTTTGAAGGATGTTAGTATATAATTGGTTGTTGTGAGTTGTTTGTTGCTGGCGAATGCCCGGAAACTGTAGAAAAACATGGTTTCCGGGTATTCGTTATTTCCGGGAATAGTTCAGAGTTTTTTCATATTTGAGCTATTGATTTATCCACAGGTTATCTCTATAATAGATATGATTGCTCAGATTTCAACTGTGCAGTTGAAATAACGGAAGTGCAATAGCGTATAAAATAGAAAATGGAGATGACATGAGAATATTATCTGAATCATATAATAACGGCTATGGCTCCGGTAACGGCGGCAATGGCAACGGTGCTCCCGGTAGCGGCAACAATGGCGGGAACGGCAATAACGGTAACGGAGGCAACGGAAATCGTCCGCCAAGGCGTCCAAGTATCCTGATGATGATCCTGTCCGGTCTGATGACAGTGATCGCCATATTGATGTTGTATAATGCATTTTTCGGAACCGGCAACGGTACGGAGGTGTCTTATACGGATTTCCTGAAGGATCTGGAAGCGGATAAGGTAGAAGCAGTAGAGGTAAATAAGGAAAGCGGTGTGATCACGGTACAGCTGAAAAAGGAAGCGGCAGCGACGCCGGCACCTGACAGTTATGTGACCTTTTATGGTATTACCCAGAAGGCAACGCAGTCTAAGACTGTATATTATACGATGCTGATGGAGGATCTGGATACTTTGACAGCCAGATTACAGGAGCATGGTGTGACGGGTACCCGTATCAGCAGTAATACCTCCAGCTTTTTGATGGAGATTCTGGTAACGGTAGTATTACCTGTAGTGTTGATCTGGGTCTTAGCCGGATTCCTGTTCCGGAAAATGGGCGGCAGCGGCGGTCCCATGGGTGTCGGCAAGAGTAATGCCAAAGTATATGTACAGAAGGAAACCGGTGTTACTTTTAAGGATGTGGCCGGCGAAGATGAAGCGAAGGAATCTCTGGTGGAGGTCGTGGACTTCCTGCACAATCCCCAGAAATATTCCAAGATCGGCGCGAAGCTTCCCAAGGGTGCCTTGTTAGTGGGACCTCCCGGAACCGGTAAGACTTTGCTTGCTAAAGCAGTGGCAGGTGAGGCGCATGTGCCGTTCTTCTCCCTGACGGGTTCTGACTTTATTGAATTGTATGTAGGTGTGGGCGCCAGTCGTGTCCGCGACCTGTTCAAGGAAGCGACCAAGAATGCTCCCTGTATCGTATTTATCGACGAGATCGATGCCATCGGACGAAGCCGTGATTCCAAGTACGGCGGAGGCAACGAGGAGCGGGAACAGACCCTGAACCAGCTGCTGTCCGAGATGGATGGTTTCGACAGCTCCAAGGGTATTTTGATCCTGGGTGCTACCAACCGTCCGGAGATTCTGGACAAGGCGCTGTTACGTCCCGGCCGTTTTGACCGTCGCATCATCGTGGATAAGCCGGATCTCAAGGGTCGTGTGGAGATCCTGAAGGTACATGCCAAAGATGTGAAGATGGATGAGACCGTAGATCTGGATGCTATTGCACTGGCGACCAGCGGTGCGGTAGGTTCCGATCTCGCCAATATGATCAACGAGGCTGCCATCAATGCCGTCAAGGAAGGCAGAGAATTCGTCAGCCAGAAGGATCTGTTCGCAGCTGTAGACCCGGTGCTGGTAGGTAACGTCAAGAAGGACCGCCTCATGAGCAAGGCGGCCCGTCGTATCGTATCCTATCATGAGGTCGGTCATGCACTGATCAGTGCCCTGCAGAAAAATTCTGAGCCGGTGCAGAAGATCACCATTGTGCCCCGTACCATGGGTGCGCTGGGGTATGTCATGCAGGTACCGGAGGAGGAAAAATACCTCAACACCGAGGCAGAACTTCGGGATATGCTGGTAGGACTGGTGGGCGGACGTGCTGCTGAGGAAGTGGTATTTGATACCGTGACCACAGGTGCAGCCAACGATATTGAAAAAGCTACTTCTATTGCCCGTAACATGATCACACGATACGGTATGAGCAAGCGCTTTGGGCTCGTGGGCCTGGCTACCGTAGAGAGCCAGTATCTGGAGGGAAGAACCGCGCTGAACTGTAGTGATGAAACGGCAGCAGCCATTGATGAAGAAGTCGTTGCCATGATCAAGGAGAGCTACGATCAGGCATTGCAGATGCTTCGCGAGAACAGAGAACTGATGGATAAGCTGGCAGCGTTCCTGATCGAGCGTGAGACCATCACCGGTAAGGAATTCATGGAGATCTTCCGCAAGGAAAAAGGATTGCCTGAGCCTGAGGAAGAGAAGAAGGACGCAGCGGAAGGCACTGTCGATCAAAATGCCGAGACAAAAAAGGCTGAGACAGAGAGCACCGGAACAGATGCAGCGAAAGCAGAGGAGGCTACAAAGGGAACAGCGATTTATGTGACGATCGGTGCGCAGGTCATGACCTCCACGGATCCTACAATTAAGCCGCTTGCTTTTGAGGACAGTCTGCAGGAAGCAAAAGAGCAGACAACTGTGGAAAAGCCTGAAAACAAGACCACGACTTCTGCAGAATCGAAGGATTCCAAAGATTCCAAGGATCCCAAGGATCCCAAGGATCCTATGGATCCTCCCCAGGGACCGGTTGGACTGTTCTCCCACGGAACACTGTCATAACGGAAAATAATGATGTTGTAAACATAAAGCCTTTTGGAGAGGCACAAATAAGAAAAATTATGGAAAAATGACTTTAATTTAAACTCGAGTTTAGATTAAAGTCATTTTTGGGATGTAAGCGATAAAATAAAATTAGGAAAGTATAACTCTGGGTTGATTATTTCGTGAGATTGCTTTATCATAATAAAGTGTCGGGAGATTCCCGGACAGACTGCATAACAGTCAGATTGTAATGAGGAGGTAATATCAAAATGTTAAAACAGTTATCTATTTATGCTGAGAATAAAAAAGGAGCCCTGCAGACCATGACCAATGCGCTGTATGAAGCAGGCATCAATATCTGGGGTTCCGTGACCAACGACGGTGCGGAGTACGGAATCAACCGCATGGTGGTATCTGATCCCGAGAAGGCAAAAGAAGTCCTTACAGAGAGGGGCTACCTCTGCCGTTTCGTGGATGTCCTGGCAGTAGAGATCGAGGACAAGCCTGGTGCGCTGAATACGTTGCTGACCGCGTTGTTAGACAGCAATGTTAACGTGGACTACACCTACCTGTCCTTCAACCGTGATTCCTCGACTCCTGTCATGATCCTGCACACCGCAGATCCCGAGGAAGTAGAGATCTGTCTGAAGGCTAAGGGCTTTAAGATGTGCTAGATGCAAGAACCCATAAGGAACAGAAAAACAGTACACTCGCAAAAAGGGTGTGCTGTTTTTTTCCCTTGAGCTTAAAAATATATAGAAATTGGTCAGAGAATCTATATCCTGGGTATGTTATATGCTATAGTGGAAAAAATACGATTAAGACTTATAATGGGGATTTGCGCAGAAAATAAGTAAAAACGAATTGGGATTTGCGCAATAATAGGGTTTACAAGAACGGGGATTTGCGTTATACTTTTGATGGGAAGGTGGAATGCTATATGGATAAGCCGGTTTTTAAAAGAAAAATATATAATGAAATACGTGAGTGGAAGGAGAACAGAAGTGACAGGTATGCACTCCTGATAAAGGGCGCAAGACGAGTTGGAAAATCAACGATTGCTGAGGAGTTTGCCAAAAAGGAGTTTAAATCATATATTCTAATTGATTTTGCACATACCAGTAAGGCGATTATTGATTTGTTTGATGATACGTATGACTTAGACTTTTTCTTTTTACAATTACAGCAGCTAACGGGAATCCGGCTGTATGAGAAAGAGTCGGTAATTATTTTTGATGAAGTCCAGCTGCTTCCAAAGGCCAGGCAGGCAATTAAGTATCTCGTCGCAGATGGGAGATATAAGTATATTGAAACAGGCTCTTTATTATCTATAAAAAGGAATACAAAGGATATTTTGATTCCCAGCGAGGAACACAAAATATCTATGTTTCCCATGGATTTTGAGGAGTTTTTGTGGGCAATAGGAGATGAAATATCAGCGGAAACAATCAGGCACCTCTTAAAAAATAAAAAGCCGGCAGGAAATGTGATGCATAGAAATCTGATGCGTATCTTCAGACTGTATATGCTGATTGGCGGAATGCCGCAGGCTGTAGAAACATATAGAGAGAAAAATAATCTGCAAGTGGTAGATGAAACGAAGAGAGAAATTGTAGATTTATATGAAGAAGATTTTACAAAGATAGATGGAACCGGTCTCGCAGGCGATATTTATGATGCAATACCTGCGAATCTCAGCAGTAATGCTTCAAGATACATCTTGTCCAGTGCAAGAGAAGGGATTCGTTCTGAGAAGGTAAGAGAGTTGATTCCGGATATGCTAAGCTCTTATACAGTAAATATTGCATATCATGCGAATAATCCGGCTGTGGGAATGTCATTGGAAAAAGGTGCCGGACGGTATAAATTGTTTACTTCAGATGTCGGTTTGTTTATCACTTTGGCATTTAAGGACAAAAACTACACGGAGAATATTATATATAATAAGCTGCTTTCGGATAAACTGGATACAAACTTAGGATATCTGTATGAAAATGTTGTAGCACAGATGCTGACAGCAAAAGGTAATAATTTGTTTTATTATACGATGGAAAGTGAAACCTCAAATCATTTGTATGAGATTGACTTTCTGACTTCGGTTGGAAATAAGATCTGTCCGATCGAAGTGAAATCAGGTAACTATAGAACACATAAATCACTTGATGTATTTTGCGACAAGTTTAGTAATCGCATACGTGACAAATATATTGTTCATACCAAGGATTATAAATGGGAAAACGGAATTTATTATATTCCAGTATATATGGTGCCGTTTTTATAAAGAAAAAAACGGTGTCTGCAGTTGCTGGCGGACACCACTTTTTCTTTGTATCCCCCTGAATGCGCTCTGACGGGTGAAAGATGGTCAAATTCCTCTTACTTGACCAGGTCATTTCCCCGACCCACAAACAGGATCATCCCCGTATCCTGATCTTCGATCACATAGACAAACGGCCGGTCGACGATAAAGGTATAGGTTTCTTCCGTTTCCATGGCGGCGGTCCCGGCAATCATGATATCTGTTACGGCAGCAGCCTTTGTGCCGTTCTCATCCACAATCACTTTTGCCCTATGGGAGACGGAAGACACAGCAATATCATCTGCAATCCTGGAAAAATCTGCGGAAGTATAGGCTGACCGGATGCCAAGGTTCTTCAGGATATTGTCAAGCCCGTCAATTCCCTGTTCATCGGTGAATTTTGGAAGCTGTACCGTCTGTATTTCTTTATCATCCGCAGTATCCAGAGAATTGATCAAAGCCTGTTTTTCATCATTGCTTAAGGTATCGAACAGAGCGGAGATGGTATCACCTTCTTGGGACGGGAGGAAGACCTTCATCACTACGGAACTGCCATCATAAGGAAGCGTGATGCCCTTGATCAATCCGGTGTCGATATAAGAGAAGCGCTCCCCATACAGATGCATCATAGGTACGGTGGCATCTCCGTTTGTTCCATGGAAGGTATCATCATAAGTATCCTCTTCTACAAACGGTGTCTGCCATTTCCCCTCAAAATAAACAGCATTTATGAGCATCATAACGGTAGTGGGCGGAAGCTCATCTACGATGGAGGGGATCATCTGATTTGTATGTCCCGATACCCAGCCGTTCACATCATTCACAACCTGATTCGCCTGATTTGTGAAGTCTGCTTCGTAGATTTCACCCTGGTAATATGTCTTTGCCGGCAGCAGGAAATCGTCGGAGATATTTGTTGCCCATTCCTTTTGATCTGTCATCCAGATGGAATTTGCAGTATTGATAAATGTCTGCTCGGACCATTCTTTATTCAGATAGCTTTGCATTTCGTGATTCCACTCAGAAAGATCCGCGATACCAAGTACTGATTCCAATTCTGTTTTCGTATCACTTCCGGCACCCTGATCCAGCATGGACAGTGCACTGGAAATACTGTAAGGAGAATAGAAGCAGTTGCTGTCTTTTGGAAGGGCATCATACAGGGCAAATGCAAATTTGTTGACGCCGTTTTTCAATGCCTCATAGGAATCGACCGGTGCCGGCTTCGCGCCGACTGCGATATCGCTTCCGAGTTCTTTGACGGCAGAAGACTGTCGTGCGATACTGGATCCGCCATCGATATTAGTTTTTCCGCATCCGGACAGACCGGCACACAGACAAGCACTGAGGAATAGACTGAGTAATCTCTTGTTCATAATAACCTCCGTTTCTGAGCATTTATCGTGAAGGGGTTCACTCCAATATCTGAGAAAATTATACTTTATATCCATCCGGTTGAGCAATACCAAATTAATATCACCTTTTTGAAAGAGACTCTTTATAGATAACCAGTGAATTCGTTAAAAAGAATATTGACAAAGTAGATAATGAGTGATACTATCAAATCATAGCTAATGCAAACGTTTGCATTATTTTTTTAGAAGCTAGTGCAAACGTTTGCACAAAAGGACAACTGACAGAGAACAGGTGAGGATAAAATGCCAGCAACGATTAAGGACATAGCCAAAAAAGTGGGAGTAAATCCGTCAACAGTATCACGAGTGATTAACGGAACAGCAAGTATTTCAGAGGAAACGAAGCAGAAAATTAAGGATGCTATGAGGGAACTGGATTATCACCCGAATAGTCTGGCAAGAAGTCTGGTAAATGGCAGTACTTTTACGATAGGATTGGTTATTGATGCCGGCAACAGTGATGCTTTTTCTAATGCATTTTTTATTCGAAGCGTATCAGCAATAGAGGCTGTAACGCAGCAGAGAGGCTTTAATTTGTTAATAACCAGTGATACCGACAAAGAAAACAATACAGCTGTGAAGAACCTGGTTTTAGAGAAAAAAATAGATGGTATCATACTTCCTGTTTCCGCAGCAACGGATGAACTGATAGAGATTCTGCTTTACAATCATTTTCCGTTTATTGTTTTGGGAGAGCCCGATAATGTGCGGGAAGGTATTCACTGGATCGATATGGATAATAAGCAAGGTGCAGAAGATGCAGTGACCTATTTGTATCAGGCAGGGTATAAGAAGACTATTTTACTTGTTGAAAATAGAATTACCATGTTTGAAAGGAAGAGAATTCAAGGTTTTCAGTCTGCAATTGCTTTGATGAATAAAGATATAGCAGAGAATTTTATTGTGGAATGTGGTACGGAGAGTATTCAGATAGGTGATGCATTAAAAAATGCATTCGATAAATGTGCAGATATTGACAGTATCATATGCACCAATAATGTAGTGGCTTATGAGACCTTGAAATTTTTAAGAAAGGAAAAAAAGAAGGTTCCACACAATATAGGAATTATTACATTTGATAATTATCCATTGGCAGAATATATGGATCCGCCACTCACGGTAGTAGATATCGATACATACAAGTTGGGAGAAGAAGCAGCAAATACATTATTTTCCATTATTCAAGACCCGAATCAGGACAGAAAGGAGGTACTACTTCCGACAAGAATTATTGAAAGAGAATCTACAATGAAAGGAGAAAATCGGGAAAAGTGAAAAGAGAAGCAATACAGCATTTCAATACGGAAGAATATGTATATCCGATAAAAAGAAATGAACTGGTATTCAAGATTCGTGTTGCGAAAAAGGATATTTCCAAATGTGTTCTGATTTATTGGGACAGAACAAAACCGGAAAATCGAAAGAAATGCGAATTAAAGTGTAAGTACAGAGAGGAACTGTTTGACTATTTTCAAGGAAATATAATTTTTCACCAGATTGCACGGTATCAAAAATATTATTTTGTGCTGACAGACAATAGTGGAAATATTATCTATTACACTGCAAATGGTGCACAACAGGTACTTCCCAAGTCAGGTTTCTTTGAATATTTGTATGTTAACGGAACTGATGTTATTACTTCTCCGAGTTGGGCAAAGGGAGTAATTTATTATCAAATCTTTCCGGAGAGATTTTGCAACGGCAACCGGGGAAATGATCCGGAAGGATGTAAACCATGGGGGAGCCTGCCTGACAGAGAACATCATATGGGAGGTGATTTACAGGGGATTATCCAGAAAATTCCCTATTTAAAGGAACTGGGGATAGAGTGCATATACTTAAATCCTATATTTGAAGGTGATTTTAATCATAAATATGCAACGACAGACTATTTCAAAATAGATTCCCAGTTTGGAGATGAAGAGACATTCCGAGAACTTGTGGATATATGCCATAGATGTAAAATCTAAATTGTACTGGATGGAGTATTTATACATACG
>ERZ1023698.253-NODE-253-length-9127-cov-7.005071_pt1 | contig 9127 bp, 10 predicted proteins | sample MGYA00380349_ERZ1023698 | MGnify/ENA primary metagenome ERZ1023698 (study PRJEB33179, sample SAMN07449027) | human gut metagenome | biome: Human-gut; feature: Human associated habitat; material: Faeces | host: Homo sapiens | place: India:Kasaragod | collected...
TCCGTATGTGCCGAAGAAGTATCGGCTATTTGCGTGAATGTCGCCTCGCGGGTTCCAAAACAAGACAAGCCGTAACCGTCCGACATTCGGAAAACCAGTTTTCCGTTATCCGCACGGAGAGACGCGGTAAACAGAAGATATTTTTCCGATCCGGCCTCCTGTGCCATCTCCGGGGTGCAGCCATAAAATTCGGCCCATCCGGCAGTTCCCCGTACACGGTATCGAATACAAAAATCTGTGTTTGTGTCGTTTTTGACGATCGTTCCGACAACGGAGAGATCGTCCTGGACGGTGAAAGATGCATCCACAGGGAAATCCGCATCATAACCAAGCTGATAGCTCCACGCGGAGCCGGGCGCCAGCAATTCCGTAATATCGTTTGAGCCCTCCGATTTTGGATTCGTCAGAAAGCAGACCGCTGCCGCAGCACAAACAATCACAGATGCCAGAACGATCCAGAACGCGGGCTTCTTATAGTTCATCACGGACTTTACACGCTCCTTTACTCCCACCTCACCAAAAGCAAGCGGACACGCCGCAATTACACGGCGGTTGACGCTGCAAGCCACAAGTGCCTGTGTATAATCGGCTCTTTGTTCATTGCCCATTTCCCTGATAACCTTTTCATCACATGCAAGCTCTATATCCCGGCACAACAGTATATAGCTGAGCCACATCAGCGGATTGAACCAATGAATTGTCAGCAGCAGAAAACCGAGTGGCTTCCACCAATGATCCTTGCGGCGGATATGCGTCTGCTCATGGGCAATCACATGATCCATCTCGCGGCTGTCCATATGATACGGAAGATAGATTTTGGGTTTGATGATTCCCAGCACAAACGGAGAGCAAACCTTCTCGCTTTGATAGATGTTGCCCCGCAGGATTACCGCTTCGCAGACCTTGCGGTGCAAACGCCAGTAGCTCACAGCAGAGTAGAGGAAAAGGGCTGCTATTCCGAAAAGCCATATCCCCGTTAAAACCGGAATCCATATTTGCAGCGGATTTGCACTTGCGCCCGGTGCGGGCGTGAACGAGCTGCTGATTACTGGGTTGATAACATGATTGAGGGCAGGAACACCCGTCTGGACGGAAGGTGTCTGCTCCATCATAACGGTTGGGCTGATTGTTTCTGCGCTCGGTATCAGGCTCAGTACACTTTCAATCGAAAACGGGAAAACCATCCGTGCAGCGACAATGCCCCAAAGCAGAACATTTACCCATTTGGGAGCTTTTTTCAAGCAAAACCGCAATGTCAAAACCGCAATCACAACCCAGCTTGCGGATATGCTCATATTGAAGATTTTTAGAAAGAGTTCGCTCATGTTGCTTCCCCCTTTCGGATCCGGTCGATCATCTGCTGCACTTCGTCAAGTTCGTCATTAGATAAATCCTGCCGTTTGGTAAAGGCAGCGATAAAAGCAGGAAGAGAGCCTTCAAACTTCTTTTCCACCAGTTCATCGATCTCACACGCCTGCGCTTCATCCTTTGATACAAGAGCGGTCACAATACCATCTTCATTTTTCAGTATGCCGCGTTCCCCAAGGCGTTTGATAACGGTATAAGTCGTGGTTCGCTTCCATCCCAACTGTTCCTGACAAAGCTTTACAAGCTGCGCAGCGGAAATTGGTTCATGCTCCCACATAATCAGGCAGAAACGATATTCACCCTCATGAATCTTTGGTATCTCCATATGCAAGCCCTCCTTGTCTACTATGGTAGACTCTGTGTATAGTCTACACGATTAGACATTCAAAGTCAATAGAGTTCATAGAAAAGTTACACAGGCAGCCGCAGAAAAAGCGGCTGCTTTTTTATCTGGACTTTGCCAAATCGCTCACGTCAGACCGTAGTAGTGGTGAAAAGCGGGCAGGATGATCTATCCCAAACGCTTTATTCGCAGAAGTGGCCAAAAAGCGTTTTTGAGATTGTAGTAAGAATAGAGAGAAAGAAAATCTCAGCGGTCAATGTTCCCAATGGTGTTAGCGATGTTCCCATTGGTACGTCGCAATTCTGTCGCTGCTGCGCTACCATAAAATCAGAAAAAGTCTCAGCGACGAATGACAGACTGCTGTCGCTCGTTCACAGAATGTTTACAAATACATACCCTGCTTTTTGCCGAGGAAATGTCCGTTGTAAAGTGAAGGGAGGTTTGGAGCAGCAGAGAGCAAGATTCTACCGAGGTGCCAGATTTCGCATTTTCCAGCTATTGCTTTTCTTCTTCGTTTTCCTGAATATCAATTCGCTCAATCTTGAAGACAACTGAGCGTGTACCGTCATTGTAGCCGGCAAAGCGGCAAAGAAACATTCCGGCAACTTGACACACCCTATTCAAAAAGATGTGCTATAATTTTTTTGAAAAACTTCTCTCTTTCATTTAGTGTTTGCAGCTAAAACCGTAGTATATGAGTGAAGCCGGAAAGGAGGTGGCGCGATGATCGATGATGAAAAAATTATCGAGTTATTTTTTGAGCGTTCCGAACAAGGCATACGGGAGCTGGACATGAAATACGGAAAAATCTGTCACAACCTTTCGTACAACATTGTGAACAGCAGACGGGACGCGGAGGAATGTGTAAACGACGCTTATTTAGGCGCATGGAACGCTATTCCCCCGGTACACCCAAATCCCTTGTTGTCCTACATTGTGAAAATCGTGCGGAACATTTCCCTCAAAACCTATTGGAGAAAGGAAGCAGCAAAACGAAGCGGACACTATACGGTTGCCTTAGAGGAAATCGAGGGCTGCATCGCAGACCAAAAAACCGTGGAAGATGAAATTGAAGCCAGAGAGTTAGCCCGTATCATCGAGGCATTTTTGGATACATTGACCGCAAAAGAGCGTGTTACCTTCATGCGCCGCTATGCGTATGCAGACACCTACGCGGACATAGCAAAGCGCGTAGGTATATCTGAAAAAAATGTATCCGTCCGGCTCACACTAATCCGCCAGAAGATGAAGCAATACTTGATTGAAAGAGAGGTATTCGTATGACCACGAAATTGTTTTCCGAAGCCATTAGTGAAGTTGGCGATAAGTATTATGAGGAAGCCGCAAACTACCATTGTAAAAAACACGGGTGGATAAAATGGAGTGCTATGGCAGCTTGCTTAACCGTTGTACTTTTTACCGCCCTTTCGGTTCTCCCCAACTATTTCCGTCAGCAAGGTACTACACCACCGGACAATCCGAACGGAGTGATTGTTGACAACCCTATTGACACTGCCGATGATGATACAACTCCTGCAACATCTGAAATCCATGTCAGCATGGACAATATTTCCTTCAATGAGGTGGGGGCATTGAAGGATGCCGCACGTGTATGGCGCAATCCGGAGTTATATGACCATATTCAGTGGGATAAAAATGCTGTAATCGAATACTATGGAAAAGACTTGTCCCCTGCATACATTCCAGATGGCTTGACCGCAGCCAATGGCAATGGCACTGCACGGGTTATTGTAGACAAAAGCGGCAATATTGTAGAGGACACGGTTAGGCTCAATTTCTATCATGACTATTACGAAGTTGGAAGCCCAAAGCTGACAGAAGGCGTGACGGCGCGCAAGGGATTTTCTATCACGGCTTCAAAAATCGGCATTCTAAGTGATTGTATTTATCTTCTGCCCGAAAATGAAGTGAAAACTTCTGATATTGACGGAACGGCAGTTACCTTTGGGTATCGTTCCATGCCCTGCGGTCCGTATAACCCTGACACGCACGAACCGTCTGGCTACTATGATATGTATGTGGCTGAATTTGAATATGACGGTATCGAATATCAGATAGTCGCAGAACAAATGGAAGCCGAAGAAGTTGTAAAAGTTGTATCGTCTATCATCTATGGAGAAGAAGTATTCGTTGACAAGTAATTAACATCAAAAGAGAATATACCACAGAGGGCAGCCGAGAAAAATCGACTGTCCTTTTTCTATGCCTACGGGCAGAAAGGAGCAACCAACCATGACGAAACCGAGAGAGAAAACCCGCGAGGAATTGACCGCCGAGATTGAAGACGGGAAGGAGAAAATTCGACAGTTTGAAAACCGGGAAAAGGTATTGCGGCGAAAGTTAAGCATTGTGAACAACTCCACTCACTTTGACATCTCCAAATCAACTTTAGCCCTGTGCTGCGTATTGAGCGCGGCACAGGGCTTTTTCCGTTTCTGGCGATTTTGAGCAACACATTCGATGCCCTGTACGCAGGACGCACCTTTGTATTTCGTGGAATCGGACGATAATCAGCCAAGCCGCAAAAGGTCACGCAAAGCCGAGCACCGGCTGCACGATACCGTTCTTCCTCATGGAAATAGAAGGAAGGCTCCAGATCGTCCTCCGGCTGGCAGGCAAACCGGAGAAAAACGTCCCGAAAACTCCATGCCCGTTCAAACATTTCGATATCTTTGGGAGAAATGTCACTGAATACGATCACCGCAGAGACGAACATCTCTAGTTCATCGCAGGTGTGAGCCTGCTCTTCGGTCAGTTCTCCCTTTTTCGCACAGGCCGCCCAGTATGCATGGCGCTTTTGCATATAGTCATCATGGGGATCTGCAACTCTCTTATGCTTTCTCTTTTTATGCTTGCTCATTAAAATCCTCCGTTTTTATGATATCTGAGCCTTCCTGTGCAGCAGCCTGACAGTCTATCTCCGATTCGGCCCGGCTTTCCCCAAGATCCTCCAGCTCCAACAGTGCGCCATGGGGGATCCTCGCTCCCGGCAGCGCAGCCCCGGAAGAGCTTTGAAGGTAAATGCGGTAGCTGCTGCCAATCAGAAATCTTTGATGCCGATCCAGCAAGAGGTCATGCGCAGTGCCGGAATCATCCATCAGCCGGATACGCTGGTGCCCTCTCAAGGACGCTCGCCTGATGGCGACACACACGCCCTCCACCGTTTCATAGGCCCCCTGACGGATCGCTTGAAACAGCAGAATACATCGAACGACTATGCAGGATGCCAATAAGGAGCTGAGCGTCAGAAGCGTTGGGTCGTGCAGGGCAATGCGGCCTGCCAGCCCTATCAGGAAAATGACCGGCCCTGCGGCGGTGGATAAGAGCCACCGCCGCAGGATCGGAGCAGGCCAGTTTTCAAACCCGCTCATGCACAGGCCCTCTCAAAGATGACCTGCTTGCGAAGATAGAGATTGGCAACCGCCGCTGTCACAGACTGACAAGCTGCGGCAGTCCGCATTTCCGATACGATGTTGTCGCTGGTCGTCTCCTGATCTCCATACAGCAGCGCAAGCGTCTGCTGACTGCCGACGGCAGCCGAAATATCGCATTCCGCGCATCGAACCAGTTCCGCCGTGGATAGAGGGGTGTGGCCGCTGAGTGCCATAACGCGCCGCTCCGGCTCCGTGCGCCGGTCTCGTCGAAAGAGCGCTGCAGCCGAGCCGGGAGCCGTTCCGCTGCGCAGCAGTTTCAAAAAGGTCACCACCTTCAGGGGAAAGCTGCTTGAGATGGGAACAACATAAAGCTCGCCGAGAAGGTCATAGAGCGCGTCAAAATCCGTCGTGCCACTGCCCTTGGCAACAAGCCCCCGTGTTACGAGCCGGTCAAGGCAGTCTGAAAAGCTGCGTCGAGGGAAAAGCTGCATTCCGTTGGAGAGCTGTTCATAGAAGTCCTCTGCACGCTGCCGGTCTGTCAGCCGCCAGCACAGGGCCGTCCAAATCGTCATCTCCTGGGGATCCATCCCGAACTCACGGTGATCCATGAGAATGACCGGATAACGCCGGCCCCCGCCATCGTTTCGGCAGCGGAAATGTCCCAATGCCGTATAAAGTGTTTTTTCTGCCATACGAACTCCTCCTTATGCGCTCTTGATATCCTGTTCCGTGCAGGCGGTATAGAACTCCCGCACGATCCGCTCCCGGCGCAGCTTTTCCGCCGCCCGTGAGATACAGGCTCCGATGTAGTTTGGTTTCTTTTGATACAGTTTGGCAATGTCCGCGCAGCTGTAGCCTCTGACCCGCAGCTCCAGCGCTTCGATCCCAAGCCGGGCGGTGCCGTGGTAGCGGTTCCTGAAATGGGAGAGCAGGGCGTCGGAGGAAACATCAGAGATCAGATCTTCCATATGAAAAGGGCTGACCGGCTCCGGCGCTCCCATCTCGGCAAAAGCGTCCAGCGACAACAACGGCAGCTTTTTTCGCGCAGATTGGATCTCACGGCAGCGCTCCAGCATATAATTTCGGATAACGGTTCTGGCGTAAGCGGGAAATGCTCCCATTTCCTCCCGGTAGGAGACCGCCGCGCGGCAAAGTGCGATACAGCCTTCCTGGTACAGATCATCATGCCCCATGCCGTCCACCGTCTCATTGGTCTTGATGCTGCGGCGAAGCACCTGTTCCACCAGCGCAAGGTGCTCTTCCACTCTCTGGCGCTGTAGATCGTTCAAGGTAAATTCCATACTCACGATTTCCCTTCTTTCTATGTTTGATTTTGTTATGCCGCTCTTGCTGCGGCGGCGCGAAACCTGCGGCTGAGCGCAATGACCTCGTCACAGCGCGCGGCGGAGAATTTAGCGATATGCGCCTCCTCGGCGGGAAGCCCCATAGACAGCTGCAGCAGGCGGTAGGCTTCCTTTCGGCTCATAACGCCATTCTTCCAGAGACTGTCCAGGGCTACATGCGCATCGTGCCGCTTTTTCCGCAGGGCCTTATCCGCCAGCGTCCCCATGGGAAGCATCGTTTTCCGGTGCGCGGCCACATAGCAGTCACAGGCGGGGTACCGTCCGCAGACATAGTATTTGGCATCGGGGTCTGGGGCCTTATCGCCATAAACCACGCTGGCCGGGCGAAGATACGCTCTGGAACCACAGGCAGGGCAAGTGATGTTGATTCGTTTCATGCAAGATCTCCTTTCTGTTTCTGGTGTTTTGAAGTGAGGGTCAAAGTGATGAAGCTGTGAGGTATTCCATCGGACACTGCTCGGAACTGCTCATTTCCCAGGTCAGGTATCTGGAAAAGAGGGATGAGAAGGCGTCCCTGCTGAGCGTTCCGATGCATTCTCCCGGATCGATCCGCTCTCCGGTTTCTTCTTCAAACTCCCGAACGCCGACAAGCAACGGCGCGCCATCCTGTCGGGTCGCCGCGAGGCAGCCGGAGCGGTCAACCTTGCAGGGATGTGGGCACGGCCCACAGGGGACATAAATGGCGTTGCGCCAGTTTCCCTTGCAGCTGAAAAGCAGTTCATACAGGTTTCGATTCATTTGATCCATGGAAGCCTCCTTAAAAATCCCTCATAGTATTACGCGCCGCTCAAGGGGGGTATCGTCCCCTTAAAATTTGAACTTTTTGTAAAGAATTGAAAAAGCGGCCCGCATATAGCAGACCGCTTGACAGTTTCAAGAAATTGCGTATAATATAAATCAAATTATCATAATATAGTTTATCATACGAAAGCCGTGAATATTGGAGGTGGCACAGATGAACTTTATTGGACGAAAAGAAGAATTGAATACACTGGAAAAGGAATTCCACCGGGATGGCAGCTTTGTTGTGATCTACGGACGGCGCCGCATCGGAAAGACGACCCTGATCAAAGAATTCATCAAAGATAAACAGGCATTTTATTTCCTTGCGACGGAGGAAGTGGAGTCCCAGAGCATGAAGCGTCTTGCCGGCGTGGTAGCCCGGGTAACGGGCAACTCCATGCTGCAGAGGGTCACCTTCACGGACTGGCTGGATCTGTTCCGGGAGATCGCCAACTACCGTCCGGAGGAAAAGAAGGTGCTGGTCATTGATGAGTTTCCGTATTTGGTCAAGACGAACGCGGCCTTTCCGTCCATTCTGCAAAATGCCTGGGACGAGATCCTGAAGGACAGCAATGTTATGCTGATCCTCTGCGGGTCGCTGATCAGCATGATGCAGAAGCACGCCCTTTCTCACGATAGTCCGCTCTATGGCCGGCGCAGCGCGCAGATCCGCTTGAAGCCGCTGCCGTTTACAGACCTCTATGCCGTGCAGGGGCAGCCGTTCTCCCATGCGGTGGAGCAGTATTCCGTGACGGGCGGTGTTCCGAAGTATCTGGAGTTTTTTGAACCGGGGGAAGACCTCTACCGTCAGATTCAGGAAGTTGTACTGTCCAAGAATGGGTTTCTCTATGAGGAGCCAAACTTCCTGCTAAAAGACGAGGTCCAGTCCGCCAACAGCTATTTTTCCATCATTCGCGGAATTGCGGACGGCAACCACAAGCTGGGCAAGATCGCGGGCGCCCTGGGCATGGAGACATCTTCGCTGACGCCCTACCTCTCCACGCTGATCGATCTGGACTTTCTGAAAAAGGCAACGCCGGTCACGGAGAAGAATCCGGAGAAGTCCAGAAAGGGCCTCTACTTCATTTCAGATAATTTCATCCGCTTCTGGTTCCGCTATGTCTATCCCTACAAAGGGGAGCTGGAACTGGACAATCAGCAGATCGTTCTGGACGAGTTGGAGAAGGACTTTATCCAGAAATTCGTTGCCTTCTCCTATGAGGACATCTGCAAGGATATCTTTGCCTCCCTGTGCCGGAGCAAGGCGGTGGATTTCGCGCCCTCCCGCATCGGCTCTTACTGGCTCAACGATATCAACGGCGATACGGAGATCGATGTGATGGCGGTGGATCACCAGAAGAAGCAGGTATTTGCCGGAGAGTGCAAGTACCACAATAAGCCGGTGGATGCGACAGTCTATTATGAGCTGGAGGAGAAGGTAAAAAAATCTGCGGAGCTGCGCACGGCTTTCCCTGGGTATAAGGTGCTGTACGGGCTGTTTTCCAAGAGCGGGTTCACGCAGCGGATGCTTGACCAGGCCGAGGGGCGGGATGATATTCTGCTGATCCAAGAGGACTGCGTTCTATAAATAGCAAAGCGGCTGCACATGACTTTCCCTGCATAGTCTGCTTCTTTTGTGCGCAATAAAGCGCATTAGGAAATGCACAAGGACTAACCCTTGACTTTTTGCGTATAATAGAATATGATTGTATTGTAAACAAACACAATCATATTTGAAAGGAGTACTTTTATGGCTACAAGTGTTATGCAGGTGCGTGTTGACGATGATCTCCGTGCTAAGGCTGCCGCCGTCTATGAGGAACTCGGCATCGACCTTCCCACCGCTATCCGAATGTTTTTGAAACGCTCTGTCG
>ERZ1023698.261-NODE-261-length-8977-cov-5.451692_pt1 | contig 8977 bp, 10 predicted proteins | sample MGYA00380349_ERZ1023698 | MGnify/ENA primary metagenome ERZ1023698 (study PRJEB33179, sample SAMN07449027) | human gut metagenome | biome: Human-gut; feature: Human associated habitat; material: Faeces | host: Homo sapiens | place: India:Kasaragod | collected...
AGCACCCAGCCTTTAAGCATTTTCTCCATCGCTTGCTGGCAATGAAATGCGACTAAATCATTACCGCCCTCATGCTCCATAAAGATTTCTGCACCGCGCAGGTCATGTGCCGCTTTTTCAAACCAGTCCTTATAGCGCAGGCTGTCACCCATAGAGTACAACTCCCTCTCGGTTCAATTTATTGGCAAAGCTCTGGCTATCCGCTACACTGTGTTCCCATTCTTCCGGCGTATACAGAAGGAAGTCAATCGGCGTATCAGATTCCGTATCACAATATAAATCCGTCAATAATGACCGTTTGTCCTTTGTCGATGCTATGACACAAAGATCAATGTCACTTTTTGCAGTCGCAGTTCCTTTCGCCTGCGAACCGAATAGTAGAATCTTCTCCGGAGCGCAGAGTCGAATAACTTGTTCTCGAATTGCATTTAGCTTTTCCACTGTATCGCCCCCTCACAGCAAATTTCTTATTTACAGTATAGCATGAACCCTTTAAAAATAAAAGTGCTTTTTATGGCAGTCTCTTTCATAGTGCCGTTAAGCTGCCTGCCATAAAACAACACCATCCTTTCGGATGTTTTTATAGAACGGAATAATATCTTTCCACTCTGCAAATTTATCATAATCGATGCAGAGGACAGATAGCACCCTCCCGCACTCGAGTTCCAGATCAACCACAAGGTCGAGCATTTGATCTCGCATTGCTTTTGTTGCTCCTGCGTGAAGGAGAATTGCCACATCAACATCTGAGTCTTCTGCTCGAGTTCCACGTGCGGTAGAGCCATACAGGATGATGCTGTCAACCAGATCTCCATATATCTCTTGCAGTCCCGGAATCATCTTCTCTAACGCCAGATCAATCGTCATTTGTTCCCCCTCCTTATCGCAGATTTTCTGTTTGTAGTATAGCATGGAGCAACTCAAGATAATAGTGATTTTTACGGCAGTTTCTATCACCAACCCGCCTGATTAAATTCAGGCCGGTTTGGTGCCAGTTGACATATTCGCTCACATCGGCTTTGTCGTTATACTGCTTGCGGACTCGGACAAACACAGAGCCGTCACTCTGTTCGGTTTCCTCGGTAATCTGGTACCGGGTGCGGCCTCTGTCCATCATAAGTCACAGGTTTATGCTTTTTCCTTTTTTCCGCGCATCTGCCGCCGGTCCGTTCATCGGACCGGCGGCAGCTTAACAAGATCAATCGTCCAACTCCGCCTCATGCTTGAGGATCGCACCGGAGGCTGCGTCGATCTCGTAGTCATATTCCATATTGCCGGATTTGAACTCGATTTCGTAGACGAGCTTTCCGTCCTCATCATCCAGCTCAATGTCCATGTCATACGCCTGATTTTCACTCACGCCCGCATGGTTCAGAGCGATGGACTTTGCCTTGGCGTAGCCGATATCCTGCACCGTTCCGGACGGCGCGGGCTTTTGACCAGAGGGCCTCGTCGTTTCATTCGATGCGGAAACGGCAGCCAATAAATCTTTCTGCCCGCTGAGTACCTTTTCTGTGTAGGCATCCACCAAATACTCAAACTCACCCCACTGCGTGTGCAGCTCCACCTCATAGTGCGCGGGGAACTCGTCAAGCTCGGGATCGACCTCTGCCGTAACGGAATCCACCGCCGTCGTTCCGGCATACTCCTCCGCAGCGGTACGGGCTGCATCCATACCGATCGGCATGGCGGGCGCGCCCGCCTCGGCGAGGTCCTTGAGCTCTTCGACCGAGAGCTTTGCCAGCGCGTCAAACTTCAGCGTGGCGTTGAGTGCAAGCACACGGTTCACCAGCGCCGCTTTTCCGGTGGAAATGTTGTTTTCCCGGGCCTGCTGTTCCCGCCCCGCGTCCTGCGTCAACGTCTGCGTCAGGACGGACGCCCTCGATTCGCTTGTCTGCAAAACACCGTCCACGGTGCTCGTCAGCTCGCGCTGGAGTTTTTCCGCGCGAGCGGTATCCTTGTCCTCCACCGAGATCATGATGGCGGAGGAAATGCTGTTGAGATATCCGTTCCGCACAAGGCTGCCCACGATGGCGTTCACCGCCACGTCGAGCTTCGCACCCTTGAGGTCCGTGCCGTTGCCCATATCCGAGAGGACGGTCTTCGCGTCCTCGTTGAGCGGCGTGCAGGCAAGCACCCTTTCGCTCCGATTCACCTTCAGCTCGATGCTCGGGTTCACGTCCAGCGACACCACGGAGGCGACCGCGTTCGCCCGCTGGTAGAACAGCCCTCCGCCGCCGAGCAGCATCACCGCAAGGCAGGCGGCAATGAGCGATGTCCATTTTCTCTTCGTCGTTTTCTTTGTCGTCATGGGAATGACCGTTCCTTTCCGCTCTTCACAGCGGGAGAGAACGCCGTTCACATCGTTCGGCGCGGTCTTTTCGACCGCCGCGGCCAGACGCTGCTCCATTTTTTCGTTGGTCATTTGGCGTTGTCTCCTTCCAGATAAGCTCGCATTTTTTTCAATGCTCTGTGATATTTCGACAGGACGGTCGGAAGCGGCAGCTCCAGCAGCGCAGCGATCTCCCGGTGCTTCATACCCGTGACCGCGTGGAGCAGCACGATACGCCGTTCCTCGTCCGCAAGGCTTGCCAGCGCTTGCTGCAAAAGGGTGCGCTCATCGGCATCCAGTCCGCACTCCTGCGCGGGAATGGCGTCCCATTCCTCCTCGCTGAGCGCGGCATGACGCTCCTCGCGCCGCAGGCGCATCAGGCACAGATTGCGGCAGACCGCCAGCAGCCAGCCCATCGGCGAACCGGTTGGGCGGTACTGCTCCGCGCAGTCCCACACCTGCACATAGACGTCCTGTGTGAGATCCTGGGCATCGTGCGCGTTTTTAAGGTAGGAAAGCGCGAGACCGTACACCGCCGAGCGCGTGCGTTGATACAGCTCCGCGAGGGCTTCACGCTCACCGCCGGCAACGCGGAGCAGCAGCCGCTGCAGCTCGTACCAATCCTCTGCCGGCGCATATTCGGTTGTCATCAGCAAGCTGAGCATAGGCTTCCGTCTCCTGTCATCCATGTAATGCACGGAAAGGATAATTTATTGCAGGGCAATTTGCATTTTCTTTAAAATGTGAAAATCTGTCGTTATTCGGTTCTCCATTGTGAGGCTCCCCTACATAGCGTTTCACCTATACCCAGGTTCTCTGCGGTGTCGTGTAGTACCCCGCGTCCATCTCTGCTTCCGCTATGGCTGCACGGATGGCTTTCTGCGCGAAGAGCCATCGACCATAGGTGCCGGTATACAGATTTTTCTTTAATTTGCGAAGCGCGGCCTTGTACGCTTTCTCCGCTCCGCTGGGGCCGTTGTAGTTGAGCCGAATCGCCAGCTCCTGAAAGGTCATTTCCCTGTCATCCGGCTGACCGATGCCGAGGTAACTCCGCACCAGATTTATTTCTCTGGGCGTCAGCACCTCCTCTATCCGTTGGAGCAGAAGTGTTCGCCGCATAAAACGGTCATAGGCAACGGCGGGATCGCCGCCGCAGCTGATGAGGAACACATCGTCGCCTAACTGCTGCACACGGCACAACGCGTGGTATTCCTTCAGCAGCGACTCAGCTACCTTGGAAGATACTCTCAGCCCCTCACACACCGCCGTGGTCATTTCGGTTTCCGATAGGTCCTGTGCCTCGGTGCAGAGATGCGCTATCTTACGGAGCTGGTTGCTGCGGCTGGCTGGAACGGGCAGGGCGAAAGAATACTGCGCAGCGTAGTCTGCCATCGCCGCTTTTATCATGGGCGCCGCATAGGTCAGCAGCCTTGTTCCGCAGGTGGGATCAAAGCGCCTTGCCGCATCCAGCAGCGCCAATGCTCCCTCCTGTTTCAAGTCCTCCATCTCGCACCAAGGCGTGTACTCCTGCGCCAGCTTGGTGATGTACCCTTCGTTCTGTGAGATGATCAGTCCCGCGGCTTTCTTGTCTCCGGTTTGTATCCGCAAAGCCAGTTCCTCGTTGCAGGGGCAGTCCCCGGCGACGATGTACATATTCCTTGACACGGGAACGGCCCCCTTTCTCACTTCAGCCTCTTTTCTGCTGCAGCATAAATGTTGTTCAACTCCATGTCCCGCAAATAGCCATCGGCGGCATAATCGTTGTCCATCAGCGCCTTGTCCCGATAGCTCTCCGCCAAGTAGAGTGCCTCATGCCGCAGCTCATCAGAGATTTTTTCTCTCTGGTGATGCTTGCGGATGGTGCCGGTGCGGGTATTGAACAGGCGGTAAACAGGGTGCTGTTTGTTCTGCTCCTTCTGCCGCATCATCGCGCCGTACTGTCGGCAGGTGTAGCGACTATCCTGCGGGGCGATGCCGTCGCAGTATTTGGGGATGTGTCCATTGGTAGTCAGAAAGTATCTACCGCAGCCAAGACATTGGCTGGGCGCGTGACCGTGCTGCAATCCGTTCATCAGGTCAAACACATAAAAGTCAATAACACGCTTACAAATCACGCGCTGTGCCATTTTCCACTTATCCTTGTCGTTCTCATCTTGGAAGTAAGCAAACCCTGTAACAATTCTCGGATAAGAGAAAAATTCCTCTACGCTACCAAAGGGCATCTGCTCCAGCATGAGCAAAAAACTATCATCCTCATCGAAGCATTCATGCGCCGCCCTTGAAAAAGAACTCGCTGTACGCTGTTCCAATCCACGGAGATATTTCCTCTCAAATACACGAATAAGCAAGCAGAAATTATAGATCGCCACCAGAATTCTCAGAATCGGTTCACAATAGGAAAGTGCCAAGTACGGAAGGTGTTCTGGCTCTTCATCGTAGTCCTGTTCAAGTCTATCTGCACTCAAAGCGTATTCAAGTTCCTCATATCCGATCTTCCTGTCGGAATAGCAAAACGGCGGACAGGTGTATATCCACGAAGCCGTGTCATGCATCAGCGGTCTCAGTTGTACTGCGATGTCTTGCCTCTTGGACTTTTCAGCCGTACTCAGGTCATCCACAAGTTCTGTCAGCATCGTGATACGATCCAAGAGCGGAGCGTGGATCGCTCCGGCAAAATTCAGGACCTCTGCAGCAAAGTATCCTGCTGGAAATTCCCTTCCCTCGTAATACACACGGTCCTCCCAGCAGTCCATGGACATGGTGTCAAATGTGTTGTACTGATCCATTCCTATCCTCAAAGCTCCCCCCTCCTGTCCCATATCCATTTCGTGTCTGTCTTGCGATATTCTCATTTTATCAAAAATCACAGAATAATCAAGTGAAAGGGTTAGAGCCTCGACTGCGGCGAGGTCTCTGCCCTTATCTTTTTATCAGGAGGTTTTCTATGTCCCAAATCAAACGACTGCAAACCATCGATGCGGACACGCTGCAAAGCACCGCCTACGAACCGCTCCAATTTGTTGTAACCGATCTGCTTCCGCAAGGACTGCACCTACTGGCAGGCGCGCCAAAGATCGGCAAATCGTGGCTGGCACTATACCTGTGTCTGCGCGTCGCGCAAGGCGATCCGCTCTGGACATTCGCCACGCGCCGGTGCGAGGTGCTGTATCTCTGTCTGGAGGACAGCTTCCCCCGCATCCAAAGCCGCCTCTTCGATCTTACAGAGGATGCACCGCCCACGCTGCACTTCGCCGTCATGTCCGAGCAGCTTCACAACGGGCTGGTGGAGCAGATCGAGCAGTTCCTGACGGAGCACCCAGCGGCAGGGCTGCTAGTCATCGACACGCTGCAACGCATCCGCGCCGCGGGTCACGACGCAAACCCCTACGCCAACGACTACCGCGACGTCGGCATCCTCAAAGCATTAGCGGACAAGCACCGCATCGCCATCCTGCTGGTGCATCACCTGCGAAAGATGAACGACGACGATCCCATGAATATGATCTCCGGCACCACCGGACTCAGCGGCGCCACCGACAGCAACTTCGTCCTCCGCAAGAGTCAGCGCAGAGAGAACACCGCCACGCTCTACTGCACCGGACGCGACATCGCCTACCGTGAGCTGTCGTTAGAGTTCGATACATCGGTCCATGTCTGGGATCTGCTTGCGGACGATCACGAGGATGAACCGGAGCCGCAGGACGAGATCATTCCTGCTGTCTCTGCCTTCCTCGCGGAGCGTGGTCCGTTCTCCGGCAGAGCAACGGAGCTTGCCGAAATGCTGAAGCCGTACAGTACGCGGGATTGGACGCCCGCTGTTCTCTCTAAAAAGCTCATCCGTTATTCCGCTGAGCTGAGTGCGCTCGGCATCCGCTTCGACGTGGAGCGGACGCGGGAGAAGCGAAATATTCTTCTCTGCCTTGTGGGTGACGGTAGTGACGGCAGTGACGGTAAAAATGAGACAGGCCCAGTAGCAAATTTGCTGTCACAGCCGTCACGCCGTCACGGAGAGGATGAAACGCCCCCCGTGTTTGCCCGTGTAAGCCGCTGTGTGCGCTCGCAGAGCCGACGGGGAGAGAGTACACGGCAAGGAGCTATTAAGCCACCGTTGCCCCCTGCGCGCCCAGCGTTTCGACAGCATGAAGCATACGCCGAGGGTAGTGATACCCCCACACAGGAATGTCAGAATAGCGCTGTGTGAAGGGAGAAAAATTCCTTGAAAGCCAGCAGAAGAAACATCTTGTTTTTCTGCTGTAAATGGCAAATTTTCCGCGAAGGATGCTGTTCCCAATAAGCGCAGAGGTTTCCTTTTACGGGAGCTTTTATCACCTCCGTTGGAGGTGGCCAGCATCGCATTTGTCTGGTCTGCGGCAAAGCTGCTGCCCTGCCAAATGCTCTGGGCGGGGCGCGGCTCCGCACCCCGTTTTCGGGCAGAAGCCCATACCCACTTGAAGCTGCGAGCGTTTCTGCGGAAACGCTTTACCCGCCTCCGGCGGCGCAGCTTCAAAGGGGGACCAGTCCCCCCTTTGAGGAACCCCCAGCTCTCCGTGGGGACGAAAGAAATAATTCCAGAAAGGTACTCCATTATGAAAAAAGATATCAAATTCAGTACGCGCATGGCATCTGCTGACCGCGAGAAAATCAAGGCTCTGGCGGCAAAAGTCCACATGTCTATGAGCGACTATGTCACCGCCTGCTGTCTCGGCAAACGGATCATCGTCATCGACGAGCAGAAGGAACTGCTCCGCCAGCTCAAGGGCATCGGCAGCAACATCAATCGTCTCACCATCCTTGCCAACATGGGTAAGGTGCAGGTCGTCAGCTTGGATAAGGCCGCACAGGAATTGTCCGAGGTCAGCGCTGCGCTGCGCGCGGCAGTGGAAGGACGGTGAGCAATATCGCCATCGTACATTTCGTGAACTACAAAAAGGGAACGCAGTCCCGCGCGGCCATGGTCGGCGTCCTGTTCTATGTCGCACAGCCCAAGAAAACCACATGGGAGGACGAGCAGCTCGTCAGCGGCATCAACTGCCAGCCGCAAAGTGTCTACGATGACTTCCTCAACACGAAACTGCTCTACCGCAAGGACGGCGGCGTGATGTTCTACCACATGGTGCAGAGCTTTCCGAAGGGCGCGGCGGTCGATCCCCGACAGGCCCACGAAGCCGCGCGGCGGCTGGCGGAGTTTTTCGACGGCTGCGAGGTGCTGGTCTGCACCCACGTCGACCGAGAGCATATCCACTCCCACTGCATCATCAACTCCGTCAACTTTGAAACTGGCAAAAAGCTACACATGGCGAAGGAACAGTTGCAGGAACTGATGCGGCGCAATGACATGATCTGTCAGGAGATGGGCCTGCCGGTCTTTGAGCCGACCGCACAGAAAGCCCGCGGCATGGGCGGCGCGGAATATCACACGGCGCTGAAGGGCCAAAGCTGGAAGCTGCGGCTCATGAACACCATTGACGAGGGCATGAAATACGCCGCCGACAAGGACGCCTTCGTTTCTCTGATGGCGTCCGAGGGCTACGCCGTCCGCTGGGAGGACACCCGCAAGTACATCACCTACACCACGCTGGACGGCATGAGATGCCGCGACAAAAAATTACACGAAGAAAAGTATTGCAAGGAGGTCATGGAGCATGAATTCAGAATACGCGCAGAGCTCGTCAAGAGAAAACTCCGTCGAGCAGCGGAAATCGATGGAGGAATTGAAGCGGATGAATCAGCCGAACAGCGCACCGGCAAATACACTGCCGCAGACGGTACAGCCCATCGTGATTCGATGCGATCTGCCGCAGGCGATGAACAAGCTGACGGAGCAAGCAGACGGAATGAATTGGGAACTGGAGGAGATCCGGAAGACCCTACCAGAATTGAAAACACGCATCGACCTGGTACCGGTGCAGAACACACTGACCGAGATACAGAAATCGTTGGTCGAAATGAACAAGTTGCTGGAACGAGTTGGGAATCTGAGCGAGCGGTATTCCTGCAAATGGATTCGGTGGCTGCCGGATTTCAGTCTGCTCGTGGTGATCAAGTGGATCATGCTGGTGACGCTGCTCGGCTCGGTGGTGCTGGCGGGATGGTACAGCGCGGCGAAGATCCTCAGCCTGTTTCCATGACGCCCCTGCTGCGTACAGGCGCGGCGGGGCTGGCAACACTCGGTCTGCTGCTGGACGAAGAAAGCGGCAATGCCGAAGAGCAGCGTCGGCGCATCGAGGCCAGGATCGCCGCGGAGAACTTCGGCGCAGTGGTCGGACTTGCGGCAGGTGTGGTTATCGTGGCAAAAGAAAAGCACAACGAACACGCCGCGCAAAAGGAACAGGAAGAACAATCACATGGGCAAACGATGGGTGGGATATAAATGGCAAGCATCCGAAAATTAGACGAACGGCGATATAAAATTACAGTCAGTAACGGCTATCGGCCCAACGGCAAAAAAATCTGCAAGGCAAAAACGATTCAGGTCCCAGCCAGTGTTCCCAAGCGCGGCATTGGGCAGTACGTCGCCCATACTGCCGAGGAGTTGGAACGAAGCTTCAAGACCGGCTATGCAGAAGATGGTGAGATGACCTTCGAGGAGTTTGCCACCCGCTGGCTGAAACGACAGACAAAATATGCCCCCAGCACCATCGCTGC
>ERZ1023698.262-NODE-262-length-8974-cov-7.544568_pt1 | contig 8974 bp, 10 predicted proteins | sample MGYA00380349_ERZ1023698 | MGnify/ENA primary metagenome ERZ1023698 (study PRJEB33179, sample SAMN07449027) | human gut metagenome | biome: Human-gut; feature: Human associated habitat; material: Faeces | host: Homo sapiens | place: India:Kasaragod | collected...
CCATAAGGTGGCAACAATTCGGATATTTTAAGCGAAACGCTTAGAATACCAAAGGGTTGCCACCTTTTTTTATTTTCAATTCTGCACTCAGAAAAAAAGATATTTTCGCGTTATTTTGGTAACTGGGGAGATTCGAACTCCCCCTTTCACAGATTCAAAGGTAAAATCCTGAGAAGCGCCCTTTTTGCGGGCGCAGAATAGAGCGAATTTTCCTCAAAATTTCATACAATCTTTCAGGCGTCTGTTTGTTGGTTTCGTCGAAGCCATCAAATAGGCGCCCTTTTTCATTTCACAACTTAATCCGTCAACCGGCCGGAGCATTTTTAGGATGCTCCGGCCTATTTTTTTGCTTACGAGGAGGACTTCACAATGAACGATCAGAACGGAACCGCGCAGCTCCGTTTCCTTGAAGAAACCGCCATTCGACTGCGGCAGAACGGTTTCACGGTAGAGCCCATCGAGGATCACCACCTGCCCGTCTGCTGGGAAAAAGGGCGGCTCTGCCGCATCTCCGGCAGGGGCAGCGTGTTGTACCGGCAGGAGAACGTGGACAGCGTCAGGACACAGGATGCGCTGCAAAGCGTAATCGACACCGCTAAAATGACTTCGGAATACATGGCGATTCTGGAAACCGCGCCGCGGCTCAAAGCCAGCGGACTGGATGGCGACTACCGCGTCCTTGCGGACTTCGGCAGCGCGGTGCTGGCGGGCCACCCCACCGAGTGCGGCGTCCAGTTTGTGACTTGGGAGTGGGACTTCGACCGAGAGGGCGTCCATCACGGGCATTATTTTCAGGACGACTATGAAGCCGCCAAGCGGGATTTCACCGTCCGCGGCAATCTCGTTCAAAAAGGCGCCCTTTTCGAGCCGGAGCAGCTTGCGGAGATCTACCGCGCACTGGCTTTTGTCCGCGAGCAGGATGAAAGCCTTTCCTTCGGACGGGATCAGGAGCTGAAAGAACTCATGGAACAGGTCGGCGGACTGCTGCCCGCAGATGCTCTGCGGCAGCGGGACGCGCCGGAACAGAGCGGCATGACAATGAAATAAGTATCCACGCGGGCCGAGCATTTCTGCTTGACCTTTTTATTTTAACAGGAGGAAAAGATGATGGAAATTCATGGCACGATCCACTTCAGACTCATTCTTCCGCACTTCCCCGGCTTTCAGCAGGAGCCGCTGCCGGCACCTGTTTGCAGCCATTCCCCGGATTGCAAGGACTGCCCCTATCCCCGCCACGGTTTTCTCTGCTGGGGCGCGGACGGGACCTGCCTGCGGAGCCGAATGAATGAGATCAACGAGAAAAAGGAGGACAACGATCATGATGAGCGCAGTTCTGAGTAATCCAAGCCACCCGGAATACGGTGTGGCGACCATCCCGTTCCCCATCCCCCACGACCAGTATGCGTACTGCATAGAGCTGTTGGAGGCGCTGGAGATCGGCGATGCGGTCAAATCGGACTGCAAGGTGGAGAAGGTCGACAGCTTCTACACTGTTCTCAAGCGAGTGGAGATGCTCACGGTCAATGTGGAGGAGCTGAACTACCTCGCCAAGAGGCTGGACAGCTTCGACACCGGCGAGGCCGCACAGTTTCAGGCGATGACCCACAAGCTGGAGCTGTTCGAGCTGAAGGATCTCATCAACCTGACCTTCTGCTGCCAGCAGGCCACGGTCATCACCGACTTTTCCGACCTCGCCGCCATCGGCCGCGACCACTACCTGAACCTGCACGGCGGCAGCGCAAGCGAGGATGAGCTAAACAAACTGGATGGCGAGGAAACCGCGCGGCGGCTCATCGAAAGCGGCAGCGGCACGATTACGCCCTACGGTGTGGTCTACGACAACGGCATGAAGCTGGGACAGGTCTATCTTCTTATGCAGGTTTACGATGGAATCGGGATAGTACATCTCGCCCGTGATCGGTGAGGGGAACATATATGGATTGTCGGGATGCTTATCGTGCTCAGCTATTAGTAGGTCGATGGCCTCCTGCGGAATAGATACTTTTCTGACTGATGTTTCCGTCTTAGGACGGGACAAGGTCAGTTCGCCGTTCGGATTCTTGACATACTGCTTGCTGACGGATATGGTGCGGTTCTGAATGTCGAGGTCAGACCAGAGAAGCGCGGTTAACTCGCCTTTGCGCAATCCGCTGACCAGCTCCAGATAAAACATGGGAAGGAGTCCGCGGGCATTTGCTGCATTGAGGTATTCTTTGATATGCTCCGGTTGGAGGATTTGTATCTCGAACTTCTGAATTTTGGGAGCGATACAGTCCTCGGTCGGATTGCGTGAAATCAGGCGCTCCTTGACCGCTCGCTCGAAGGCGTTGTGCAGCATCAGATGTAGGCTGCGGACGGTCGTGCTGCTGAGCCCCGGATTGCCATGACCGCTCTTGCGGTCGATACGACCGTTTTCCATCAGCTCCTTGTAGAGCTTTTGCAGATCATGGGCAGTCAGCTTGGTGAGCTTGATATTGCCGATGCGGGGAATCGTGTACTGCTCGATCATCAGTTGGTAGCGGTCTGCCGTGGCAACTCTTATGTTTGGCTTGGCGTAAATGTCGTACCAGCTTCGCAGCCATGTGGCGACGGTATACTCATCGGCACGGCTGACGTCAATACCCTTGACCGATTCCAAAGCGGCACTCAGTTTTGCCTTGCATTCTGCCTGCGTCTTTCCCAGCACATTTTTGAAGATCCGCTTTCCTGTTTCAGGGTGGTAGCCTGCTGTGTAGCGTCCCTCCCAACGCCCGTCTGCGCGTTTGCGAATGTTGCCTTCGCCGTTGGCGCGTTTCTTAGCCATGTGTGTTCACCTCGCTTATAGGTTCTTCGTCTTCTTTTTCGAAGGAGTAGAGACCATCTGCCTCCAGCTCCGTTGCGATGCCCCATGCAAGCTTGAAGCCTGCGGTGAAGCTCATCAGCGTGGAGTCCACCAGCAAGGTGTTCTGTGCGTCGAGCAGATGGAGCAGTCTGCGCCGACTCTCTGTTCCCAAATCCTGACGCAGTTCTTCCCGCACACATCTGATCCGCTCATCCAGTTCATTATGCTCCTGCCGGTCAAAGTGCTTTTGCAGGGACTTCATGTAATCGTTCATCGTGCTACCTCCTTTGGTAGCCACAACACATACCACAACTCCGCGAAGAAAGCTATTACTTTTTCGGACATCTTCCTTGGTTACAGCGGTGCGTTTTTGGAGAGGTCCTATTGTTTCAGCAGCGCAAAATATGTGCGCTCTGCACGAGAGAGTATAGAAAGGACGCCGCGGTGAGCGGCGTCCCTGGAAAACGGCTTACTGTTATTCTTTCACGGCAAGCTGTGCCACAACATCAAGAAACACATTGGCGCCGGCGGCAAGGTCAGCGTCGCGTGTCAGCTCCAGCGGATTGTGGCTGACGCCGCGGACGCTTGGAACGAAGATCATCGCCGTGGGACAGATGCGAGCAAGCATCTGCGCATCCTGCCCTGCGCCGGAGGTCATGCGGCGGCAGGAAAGCCCCCGCGCGGCGGCGGAGCCTTCGATGAGCCGCACGATCCCCTCGTCGAAGAGCACCGGATCAAAACGGCTGAGCCGCTCGGCTGTGATCTTGACGCGGTCGGTCCTTTCCAGCTCCGCAAGATAGTCGGCAAGCGCCTGCTCCTCGGCGCAGAGCTGTTGCGCGTCGGGGTTGCGGACGTCCACGGTGAACACAGCCCTGGACGGAATGACGTTGATGGCGTTTGGCGCGAACGTGATGCAGCCGGTGGTGGCGACGGTGCGGCTGTCCGGCAGCTCACAGCGGCGGCGCAGGAAGGTGATGACCTTCGCGGCGGCGAGGCCCGCGTCCACGCGGTAGGCGGTCGGCGTGGTGCCGGCATGGTTCTGCTCTCCTTCGATGGTGACGCGCTGCCAGGAAATGCCTTGCAGGTTTTCGACCGCGCCGATGGAAATGCCCTCGGCGTCAAGAATAGGTCCCTGCTCAATGTGCAGCTCCACGAAGGCGCAGGGCTTGAGAAAGCCCGGCTCGACCGTACCCGCGTACCCGATGCGTCGGAGCTCCTCGCCGAGCACCGTACCGTCCGTGCCGACAGAGGCAAGCGCCTTTTCGAGCGGGTAGCCACCCGCGTAGACGAGAGAACCCATCATGTCGGGCGCGTAGCGCACACCCTCTTCGTTGGTGAACGCGCCGATGGCGATGGGACGCGCGGGCATAAAGCCCGACGCCTTGAGCGTTTCAACGACCTCGAGCGCCGCAAGAACGCCGTAGCAGCCGTCAAATTGTCCGGCATTGATGACGGTATCAATGTGTGAGCCGAGCATGAGCGGCGCGGCGTCGGCGCAGCCCTCTGGCACCCAAATACCAAAGAGATTTCCGATGTAGTCGGTCACGACCGTGAGACCGGCCTCGCTCATCCAGCGGGACACGAGATCGCGCCCCGCCTTATCCTCATCGGAGGCGGCAAGGCGGGTACGGCGGCCGTCGGCGTCAAGACCGACCGCGCCAAGCGTGTGGATACGCTTCAAAAGACGTTCTTCGTTGATGATCAGCATAGTCTGCTCCTTTCTGCTTCAAACTATCGGTTTTGCTCTGCGATGGTACCAGTATACGGGATCGAAAAAGCGAATTCTATCAGATATCAAACAAAAACTGTCACTTTTTGCTTTTCCGCTGCGAGGGGATGTGGTAGGATAGAGAAAAAGGGGGCGAGAGAATGGCTGTACCGTTTCCGAAATGCGAGGGCATACAGGGCGAATTCTATCTGACGGTGGACGATAAGCTGCACGAGCATGTCGCGCCGCTTTCGGACGACCTTCCGCTCTCGGTGTATACCCAGAGCTACCGCCATGCCGCAAGAGAGTATATCCCGCTCCATTGGCACAGCGACGTGCAGCTCACATGGGTCTATGAGGGCGCGCTTGACTACACCGTTGAGGGCGGGAGTCTGGCGCTGACACCAGACGACCTCCTGCTTGTCAACGCGGGGCACCTGCACGGCTCCCGAACGGTGCAGGGCGACACGCGAACGCTGTGTATCAATTTCGCGTCGGAGCAGCTTTTCCCGCCCGCGCTGCTTCGGCGCTATATCTGTCCGCTGCTGGAGGATGCAGCCTTTTCCCACGCCGTTCTGCCGCTACGCGCAGAGTGGTCGGAGATCCTGCGCGGCTGCTGTGCGCGGGAGGGCGAGCCGGACTGCTTCGCTGTATATGAACTGCTCGTGCAGGTGCTGCGCGAGCTGACACGCAGCTTCCGCGGCGGGGCGGAGAAAGACGGCGAGGACGCGCGGCTTTTTCAAACCGCGCTCCGCTACCTGCACGAGCATTACAGCGAGCCGCTGTCTGCCGGACAGCTTGCTTCCGTTGCGGCGGTCAACCGCACCATGCTTAGTGTATTGTTCAAAAAGTACACCGGCATGACGCCGACACGGTACCGGAATGAATACCGGCTCTACATGGCCAAGAGCATGATCGTCGGCACGGACCGGCCGATCACCGAGATCTGCGCAGAAACGGGCTACAATCAGCTCAGCCACTTTATCGAGCAGTTTCGCCTGCGCTATGGCACCTCACCGCTTCAATACCGCAAGCGGTATGGTGCGGGGTGACAGGGACGTCTGCTGACTATACCACCATGCAGGAGGGCCTCATCAGTATTCCGTGTAAATTTGAGGGAAAGCCCGGCAACTATCTGGCGAAGATATGGCAGGACCGCGACTGGGGGGGTACAGAGGGGCCCGACGCTTGGCTACAATACCGAACTGGCGGAGGTGCATATCGATTGCTTCCCCGGACGCCTGCGCAAGCTGAACGCACCCCACGTCGGCAGCAAGATCAAGGGCGTGGTACGCCAGAACGGAGACGATCCGATTTCCGGCTGGGTCGAATTGACGGAGAAAGTTGTTTATCCTCAGGACGAATATATGGTTTGCTATGGCCGATTGGGATTATGAGATCGTAGATGCCTATTACTTTGAGATTGGCTTTTCCACCTCTGGCTGGAGAGTGCTGAAGGATTTGAAGAAAAAATAATCTCAGTGATTTCGATATTCTAAGAGAATCGGAACTTTTTCAGCAAATACGGAGAGCGGGTGACCTCGCTCTCTGTATTTGTATAATGGGATAAGAACAAGGAGGGGAGAAATCGAAAATGAAGAACAACGGTGCTATATGATATGGAGAGACAGAAATGAAGCGGATCAAGGACATAGCGTGTATATCCAGACCTTCGGCAAACATTCGCATTAAGCCGGCAATCATGCTGCTTGAAAGATATTGTTTCCTGAACATCCAAAGGTATATCATAGCAACATCCACTTTTTGAATTGCCACTTTTGATGATTTTATTGGCGAAAGCAGGAACGCACATCCACCTTTTTATCCACTCCCCGCTCTCCCGCGGCGCAAAAAAGGGGGAAGCCGATCTCTCAGCTTCCCCTTAAAAATCTCTTGATTTTTCAGTGCCTTCGGCTTACTTGAAGTAGCGCTCCAGCATACCCTTGAGAGCCTTGCCGTGACGGGCTTCGTCGCGGGCCATCTCATGGACGGTGTCGTGAATGGCGTCAAGGCCGTTCTTCTTCGCGCAGGCAGCCAGCTCGAACTTGCCGTTGGTCGCGCCGAACTCGCAGTCCACACGCCAAGCGAGGTTCTTCTTGGTGGAATCGGTCATGTTGCTCTCGAGGTCGCTGCCGAGGAGCTCCGCGAACTTGGCGGCGTGCTCGGCTTCCTCGTAGGCGGCCTTCTCCCAGTACAGGCCGATCTCGGGATAGCCCTCGCGGTGCGCGATGCGCGCCATGCACAGGTACATACCGACCTCGCTGCACTCGCCGTTGAAGTTGGCCATGAGCTGATCGAAGATATACTTCTTGTCCTCTTCGCTGATCTGGTCGTTGTTCTTCACAGTCTTGGCATAGACGCCGAACTCATGCTCGGCGGCGAGCTTCATCTCGCCCTTGACTTCCTCGAACATATTGCTCTTGGCGTGGCACACGGGGCACTCCGCGGGCGCCTCGGGACCTTCATAGATATAACCGCAAACCATGCAGACCCACTTTTTCATATTCGTATCCTCCATTTGATTTTTGTTGGAATTTTTAGGTTGCTTGCCTTTGTGAGCTTAGTGTAGCATAGTATTTGCAGTTTTGCAAAGTTGCATTTGCAACTTTGCGGTAAAATTTTTATGAATTTCTTGCCATTGCCCTGAGAATACGCGGGGCAAGGAGCACACTGACGACGATCTTCAGGCAGTCGCCGGGGAGATAGGGCAGCATATAGGCCGTGGCGAGCTTTGCCGCGCTGACGGCTCCGCCGTTGTAGACGTTTACGATGAGCGCGATGTAGGGCAGGCCGATGGCGTAAAGCACAGCGAAGCCGGCGGCGCAGGCGAGCGCGAGACGCAGCGGCGTGCGGTTTTTCTCCGCGAGCCTGCCGATGACCCACGCGGCGGGGATCAGACCGAGCAGAAAGCCAAAGGTGGGATTGAACACATAGCTGAAGCCGCCGCCGGCAGCGAAAATGGGAAGACCCACCAGACCGAGACCGACGTAGAGCGCCTGCGAGAGCGCGCCGAGCCTGGCACCGAGCAGCAGTCCGGCCATGGCGGTGAAGAAACACTGCAGCGTGATGGTCGCGTGCATGAATTGGAAGTGGATGAACGCGCCGATGGCGGTCAGGGCGGCGAACAGGGCGCAGTAAATGAGGTCTCTTGTTTTCATGGGGCTGCCTTTCTTTTTCTCAACAGGATGAGGCCAGTGTAGCACAGCGCGGCGTCTCTGTCAACCTGAAATTTTATATAGGTTTACAGGAAGGGTAACCGAAACGGGGAGAATGGCATCTCCCCGTTTTGTAAGCTCAGACATTGAAGCGGAAGTAGATCATGTCGCCGTCCTTCACCACATAGTCCTTGCCCTCGCTGCGCAGCAGCCCCTTCTCCTTGGCGGCGGCCACGGAGCCGCAGGCGATCATCTCGGAGAAGTTGATGGTTTCGGCACGGATGAAGCCGCGCTCGATGTCGGAGTGGATCTTGCCGGCGGCCTGCGGAGCCTTCGTACCCTTGACGATGGTCCACGCGCGGCACTCGTCCTCGCCGTAGGTGAGGAAGGAGATAAGACCCAGCAACGTATAGGAGCACTGAATGAGCCGGTCCAGGCCGGACTTTTCGATGCCCAGCTCCTCAAGGAACATGGCGCGGTCGTCGCCGTCCAGCTCAGCAATGTCCTGCTCGAGCTTGGCGCAGATGGGCAGCACCTCCGCGCCCTCCTTTGCCGCCAAATCGGCGACGAGCTTATAATATTTGTTGGAGTCCTTGTCGGCAAAGCCGTCCTCGTCCATGTTTGCGGCGTAGATGATGGGCTTGAGGCTGAGCAGGTCGGCGGTGGCGATCAGCTCGGCATCCTCCTTGCTGTCAGCTTCAAAGGTGCGCGCGCTCTTACCGGCGTCGAGGTGCGCGGCGAGTGCCTTGAATACGTCCGCCTCGTGCAGGAACTTCTTGTCGCCCTTGCCCATCTTCGCGGCCTTTTCCACGCGGCGGTTCACCATCTCCAGGTCGGCCATGATGAGTTCGAGGTCGATCGTTTCAATGTCGCCGATGGGATCGACGGGCACGTTCGTGCTGGCGTCGGCGACGACGTGCATGATGTTCTCGTCATCGAAGCAGCGCACGACGTGAACGATGGCGTCCGTGCGACGGATGTTCTCCAGGAACTTGTTGCCGAGGCCCTCACCTTGACTCGCGCCCTTGACAAGGCCCGCGATGTCCACGAATTCGATGACCGCGGGGGTCTTCTTCCTGGGGTGGTACATCTCGGCGAGCTTGTCCAGCCGCTCGTCGGGCACGGCCACCATGCCGACGTTCGGCTCGATGGTGCAGAACGGATAGTTGGCGCTCTCCGCGCCGGCGTTGGTGATGGCGTTGAAGAGGGTGGACTTGCCGACGTTCGGCAGCCCGACGATACCTAATTTCATAAAGGAAAGCCTCCTTTTATTTTTCAGCAAGACATTCT
>ERZ1023698.263-NODE-263-length-8945-cov-11.656693_pt1 | contig 8945 bp, 8 predicted proteins | sample MGYA00380349_ERZ1023698 | MGnify/ENA primary metagenome ERZ1023698 (study PRJEB33179, sample SAMN07449027) | human gut metagenome | biome: Human-gut; feature: Human associated habitat; material: Faeces | host: Homo sapiens | place: India:Kasaragod | collected...
GGGCTTCGGCATATTCTTCCTCCGTAAGTTCGGAATTCGGGTTGTATTTCTTGAATGCCTCGTAAGCACTCTCGCCGGGCAATCCGATAACAAGGCTTGACGCCTCAAGGTTGACAGTTTCCGTTGTAAGGTTGCTTTCGTCTTCGCCACCTTCCAAAAGTGTCGTAGGAACCAATTCGAAGGCCTTGCAGTAGTCGACCGCCGTTTGCCCTCTCTTCTGCAAATTCTCCCACATGGTGAGACGGTACACCCCGATGGATTTTTGCATTGCTCCGCTGATGGTGAAAATCGCGGTGTTGCCTTCGGTGGTGAAATCGACGGGAATGTCCATATGCGAAGGCAAATGGACGAAGAGTCTCAGGTCGCGCCCTTCGAGTGCTACCTGCTGCCCATTGGTGAGTATCGGCCAATGTATCTCTATGTCCTTGCCTATCCGGATGCGTTTCATATTCCTTTCGAGCGTTTATTCTTTTTTGAGAGCGGACATGATACTGTCGTAGAAGACCGCCTTGCACATCTTTGCGGTATCAACGATAATCAATTCCTCCTCGTCGGAAACTTCGATGCCGCCTTCGCTGTGGAGGATGCGGAATGCCAGGTCATGCGCTACGATGCCGTTCATGCCCATGTATATGGCGTTGGCAAACTCTTTCCTTGCATCGACGACAATATGCCCGGCGCGGGAAATGTCGGTGAACAGTTTGAACTCTTTTAAATTCAATGTTTTCATATATCCTGTTTTTGTGTTAATATTGGCACCAGTTGGCCGTCCACATACTGTTCATATGATCCCACAATATGATCCACAGCTTACCCCAATCCAAGGTAATTTCAGTGTTGTTTTGAGAGTTGGAATTGGTGCATATCCTGTGCTGGGTATTCCCGCGCGTCAACTTGACATTGCCGCTGCCGACCTTTCGGATGAAATAAATCTGCCCTTGTTTTGGTGAAGACGGTAAAGTCAGCGTAATCTCGCTCGTAGCCGTACTGAACACCACGCTGTCCATGTCGGTCAGGGTTCTATTGGAAGAGGTTCGCACATTCCTCAGCCTGAAACCCGTTATGAACCCCTCTGGGATATATAAGGCATGGTTTCCGGACTGACGTGCAGCGGTAGTGGTTCCATCCGATAATGCTGCTCCGGTGACATTTATATACACTCCGTAATTGCCTGCCGTGCCGCCGGCTGCGCTGCGGCTTACTTCTGCTCTTATAGGCCCATAGAGGGCACCACCCGTTGATGCCGGCCAGGTGTCGACTCCAAGATAAAGATTAGTCTTACTGCCTGTAAACTTAATCAGATTGGAAGATAGAAGCATATCACCGAAGCTGTCTGTGGATTTTAATGCTCCTTCGTCAATTGTAAAGTTGCCTATCGTTCCGCTCGATGCGTTGATAGTCCCTGTAATATCGGCTTTGGTGGCCACGAATGACCCGTCCTTAGCAACCCTGAACGGCGCATTCGACGGTGTACTGTTCCCGACGAACAGTGGAATATCGCCACCCACGAGCCCTGCGATGATAGTATTCACGGAAATGTCTGTCTTGGAGTTGTGCACCACGAACTCCATACCTTGCAGGAAGTTGATGACGGCATTCTCTGCGAACAACAGGGGCGTATATATCGGCACCATGTCGTTGAGTTGTTGCCAATATGCCGACGCGGATCCCGCCGCCGGTTTGTTGGAAGCAGACGAAGTGTGCGTCTGGCTGCACTGGAATTTCAGCTGTTTGTTGTTCGCATAGATCGTAACTATGTCTATGTATCTGGGGCCATTGGAGACAAGGTCGAGGTCATTGCGGTATTCCACTCCCGATGCCCATTCCGTGAGGCGGATTATGCAACCCTGCAAGCCATCCTTGCCGGGAGCGCCGTCTTCGCCGGGGGCGCCGTCATCACCTTTAGGGCCCTGCTCTCCCGATATGCGTACCGGAGTTGCCCAGCCTACCGTCGGGTGCAACAGACTATTGTTGGCGTCTATTTCTGCCTGGGTCATCCACAGATATTCACCCGAAGAGAGCGACGGCGGGGTGTCGCTCCAACCTGCGGGGGTGCGATCCGTTTTGACCAGCGCCGGCGCCGTGGTGGTGCTGTTATTCTTGGCGTATTTGAAGTCAGTATGCGGCCCCGGCTCCCCATCCTCGCCCGTTACGCGGATAGGCGTCGACCACGCCCCGGCCTTTCCGGTCGATGCGTCTATCGTAGCCTTGGACATCCACCATATACCGACACCAGTGGGCGCGTCACTCCATCCGGACGGAATGGGGTCGGAGGATGTCGGCTTTGCTGGCTCCGTATCGCTATTTTTAAATACATAGGATGTCCAGTTCCCCGGTTGCCCGTCGTAAGAATACCGCGCCCAAATCGAGGGCGAGGAAAATGCGCCCCAAACACCTTCCACCTTGTTGCGCTTCGACACCCATTCGTAGCGATATGTGGCGTCTACTCCCGTAGGGTCATCCGTCCATGGAGCCGGGGGATTATCGTATTCCGCAACATCGGGAACATCCGGAACGGTGCCCGGATCCTCGGTTTCCGTACGCGTGAATATGTATTCTACACCTTCACCATCCACACCATCCGCGCCGTCGAATGACCACTTCGCCCATAAGGACGCTGCTGAATATCCGCTCCAGTGTCCGCCTGTCTTATAGCGTACGCAAGTCCATTCGTAGGGGCGCTCGGAATTCGGGCCCGTGGGGTTGTTCGTCCAACCGCTCGGTACATATCCGTCTTCGTCGCTGCCAGACGGCGTATTCGGGGCCGTGTTGGAACTTGTGCGTTTGAATATCCATTCTACATCGGTTCCGTCGACACCCGGCGCTCCGTCGAACGAAAATTTTGCCCAAAGCGCAGGGTCGGTGAATTTGCCCCACATGCCATTTACCTTCACGCGCTTGCTGGCCCACTCGTAAGGAGTGTCGCTATCGGGCCCGACGGCATCGTCCGTCCACACCTGCCCGTCCGAGGTTTCGGAGGGCGAGGGAACGTAATCGTCCTGCTGTGAGGTGGGCGGTTGTGCAGGGGCTTTGTATTCCGATGTGCGTGCGAAGATCCACTCGTAATCCTTACCATCCTTCCCATCGGATCCCGGTTCGCCCGATACGCGCTGAGGAGCAGACCATGATTTGACCTCTCCGTCGACAACGGTGCCGGTACACATCCATGTAGGACGTTGATCCGACATCGGGAGCGTCTCCGTAGTCCAACCTTCGGGCGGTATTTTAAGCTCCGTAGGTTTCGCCGGTTCGCTCTCCGATTTTTTGAATATGCTGACCGTTTCGAGCATCCCGTATCCGCCTAAGTATACCCACTCCTCGGCATCCTTGCCGGGCTCGGTCTTGGTGCCGTCGACCAGACAGCGCCAGTGCCCGTTGTTCCAATATACGTCGTCGTTGCGGTTGTATGTTTCCGTGGCGCTCCACACTCCGCGGTCTATGATCGTGGGCACCTCTTCGCCGCCGGGCGTGAACTGATGAATGACGCCCGACATGTAGATGTTGTTCAGGTATGCCGAATATCCCGTCATGTTTATCCCGAATACGGACAGGTTTGACAGGTCGCCATATTGCGCGGCGATATTGGACGCAGTGAACTCCCAATCGGAAACTCCCGTTAAATAACGCTGGTATGTCCGGGTTTCGTAGCGGGAGGTCTGCCGATCCTCATTCGAGAAGGAGCCATAGCCCACGAAGGTCATCGACGCCGCCGGATGATATTGGGTGGGGTAAGTTCCCGATGCCGGGCGTAGTTGGTACTTGAATGTCTTGTAAGTTGCAGTATCCAGCTCTTCGGTGATGCGGAAATAGCAGGTAGCGAACCCGGCAAAGCGCCTGTTGCCACGGCCATCGTCATAATCCGCGGTTGCATTCTCCGAAGTGTTCAAATTGTGGAAGATGCCCATACATATATCCCCGACCCGAGGACTTCCGATCTCGCCTTCTTCGAGCTTGAGGGTGATGGTGTGGGCTGCGGTGTCGACGCTTTCGATGATCCCGGCACTTGGAGCATACCACGTATCGCCCATGGATATTTCGACACGGTTGTAGCGGAGTTCCGGTACCTCCAGGAATCCCCGAAGTTTCAGGCTCTGCATCTCTGCGTTCCCTTTCTTGTCGATTATGCCGCCAAAGCCAGTCATGCCGGATGCGAACCCCCCGAACTGGGCACCGTCGTCAAAGGTCATTTTACCTTTGAATGTGTCCGGGAACTGTTTGTTGGCGAATTCCCATAGTGCACGCTTGGCGGAATAGGCATTGTAGTCTGCGGCGGCAGTGGAATCGTAGCGGGTGATAAGGTAGATTGAGGCTCCCGATTCGGTAACGCCTATGCGCTGTGCGTACAGGTTTGCCTTCACCTCCGATTCTATGTTGCCGATACGAGAATATGCCGTATTGTCGCCTACCGTATATGTGGCGATATATTCGTTATATAGTTTTTTTTCGTATCCCTGGATGCGTGATAATCGGCCGCTTTCTCCGAAGCGTGGATCCACAAGGCGAACCGCTTGCCCGGCATCGTAATTCTTCTTGTTTTCTTGGCAGTATACGGGATTAGTTTCGCAGTCGTATACGTCCGTGTCGCTGCTGTGTTTCGCGGCATATGATTCCCCGGCCTTCAAGAGCTCCTTTTCAGCCTCCTCGATCCTTTCTTTAGGTAGTTTTACGCCTGTTATGACAAACGTATCTCCAGGCTCGGGATGCAGGCTTTCGTTGGGGATGATAAGTTGGCTTTCACCGGATGATTCTACTTGCGCGATGATCTCGAACTTCTTATCAAATCCATCCTCCGGTTTCCACGTCTCTGGTTTGTAGTTTATACTTAGCTCAAAATCCCGCCCCATAAGACTGCCGCTCGTGAAGGTAGCACCTAGGGTTTCGCCTTTAATCATGTCCGAAGGCCGGAACGGCGTGTCTTTGCAGTACATGACATACGCCTTATCCGTTTGCCCTTCGATGATCTCCCGGTCTACGGTCTCAATGCTGGTGACAGTCTCCGTATTCTTGGGGTATATGTCATCGAAGAACACGACCTGCTCCACAATGTCGCTTCCCGAAAGACCAGGTATTGCGTCGATATACCGCTGTCCGTCCGGCAGGCGAAGCCGAATTTCAGATACATGATTCGTTTCACCTCCTTGCGGAGCTTGCCCATAGTCGCTTGTAAGATTGCGAGTAGAGCCAAAGACGTAGAACCGGGTGCCGTAGCTCGAATCATCCCCTTTCTTTGCGGGAATGTTTTTCACTACATTCCCCTGTCTGAACTCTTCGGGGGATCCGAAGTCCAGTTTGCCAAAGCATAACGATACGAGGTCGCCGTTTTCCTCTGTCCACCATTCCGTCTCAAAGGTTTCGGCAATCGTATTGAGGATGTCCCAGCACTTATCGCCATTGAACGATACAAGCTTCGTAGCTTTAGGATTGTCAACGGTGATCGTGCCTACCTGCCAGTTTTCGCCTCCGAGCTGCTTGTTCATGTTGGCGACGATCAACGCCGCGAAAGATTCGAGGTCTGTGGTGTTGTGAAATACGGCTTCGGGATTGTCCCCACCCAGCCAGAAGCATACGAAACGCTTCATGTGGTTTTGCTGAGCCTCGAATTTGAGAGTGTATTTATAGCCGCCGGTCTTGTTGTCGAACTCCGGGCGCACCGTGGACATAATCTCGAACTTGCGGCCTTTATATGTGATGTAGGAACCACGAGCAAATGTCGTTGGTTCAAGGAGATTAAAGGGCAGCTCGATATAGTAGTCTCCCATGAGGACATATTTGATGATAGCCTCTTTGGTGACTGGCGCGTCCAATATTTCTGTTCCTGTCGGAGAGTAAATAATCATTTGCATCAAGGGCTCGGCGATTCCTCAAGCCTCTGTGCAAATGTGTGACTGTGCATTTTAATAACAATGGGGAGCTGTAAAAATATCAATAAAAAAGCAGGGATTTCTCCCTACTTTAGTCATAATACAATGGCAGTATTAAATTACGTATGATTTTACGGTTTTAACCATGTGCTCTGAGGCTTAACAATTAATCGGGCATTATTATAAGCCATTTTAAGCGTCAGACATGTGCGTGCGGTATATGTGTTATTTTCAATTTTATGTACAACCAATGCTAAATCAGGATTGGGGGAGTTGGGAGTTAAACATAGTGGCAACAATAGTTGAATCCTATTGCCATAGAATTGGGGCACCGCAGTTTTATAGTTCGTTCTCACTTTTTTACGAGCTTCATCAATAGCCCCTTCCAACCGGCGACGAATTTCAGCATCACCACTCCCTTGCATAGCAGCTGGGAAACGACTTAGGTTATCTTGGATGATATGATCTATATCGGGAATAAGTTCGCAGTTGGGATTAAAAAGTAAGTCTTCGGGTTTTTGAAAAAAATCTGCTATCTTGGGCAAAGATGATTTAAATGTTCGCAATAATGCACCATCGCTTTTTTTGCAAAAACATTTAAAAACATAGGGCGGAACTCCTTCACCTTGATTTTTATTTTTGAAGAAGAAGGCAAATATTTCTTCCAGGTTTTTAGTGACAAGCCCAGTATTGAAGCAGCAATACTCGTTATTGGCTGTAAAGCAGATTTTGTTTTCTGCTCTCAATTTTCGGAAGATGTGTTCTAAATAATTTTTCAGTATAGAGTGACTTTTTCTCTTGTCATCTGAAAAGTCCCACTCCTCTGGGTCGGCAAGATTTGTAGCCAAATCATCAATGCAACTTTGATATTTTGGGAAAATGGAGAATTTAAAAAGCTCTTGCTGGAAAAATTTATTTGCAGCCATAAATTTAGTGTAGTTAGTAGCTAAAAAAATTGAGCCCTAAAATAACTATTTAGGGCTCTATACAGTTGTTTTCATTTACACATTATACGGATAGACCCGTACGTCTATATCTTATTCGTGCTGCAAATATAATGCACGTATTAGCAAAATGCAAATTTTTCTCTGACTTTTTTACCCTCCTACACTACACCGTTAGGATGTAGTTAACTACACTTTGTAGTGAGGTTGGAAGGAAGGGAATAAAAACGCCCCGCATTTCTGCGAGGCGCCCCCAACGTGGTGTGGAAATAGTGGTATACGGGGGTTACTTTATCGGTGCCATCTTCTTTGGCGTTTGGACTACTTCGAATTGTCTTGCGAGGAAATCCAACCCTTTCTGCGTCACGAGGACTTTTATAACCGTGAACGATTCGTGGTTGTTGCGATCTATTAACTTCTCCTTTAACTCGAAATAACCACGGTTAATATACTCTTGCTTAGGCTCATTGCGATTGCAGAAGAATATGCCGCGTTCACGGAGCCGTTGAAAGAGCGTGTTGCGGCCGAAGGGAAGGTTCAAAATCTTTGCCGCCTGCCCGACGTCGATCTTCTGGTCTGTGTCCAGTACTTTATCCATTAGTTCGGCTTTCGGGGCGAGCGCTGCGACCTGCTTGTGTGCCTGCTCCAACTGTTGCTTCTGGCGGGCTATAGTGTCATTGGCTACCAGCACGGCACGTGCCATTATCATTTCGGGCGTATCCGTCTCTTTGGCTGACATATATCCGCCAGTCTTGCGGATCGCGGGGAGAACTTCATCGCATACCCAGTCCTGGAACTGTTCGGCCTGCGGGAGCTTCGACCGCATGACAAGACGGTAAACGTCGGATTCGGGGATGTATTTCACCCTTTGAATGCCGCCATCGGTAGGGGTGTCCATTTCGGACACCCCTTTGCAATGGGTGCGTATTGCCTTTTGATATTCTATATATCCTAATGATCTCGCTACATCATTCGCAAGAAACATAGGCTTATTTTCGTCGGACATAATAATACGTACGCGCCCGAACCTCTCGTTATTGAATATTTGCAGATTGTTCATGACTAACAGTATTTGGTTGTTGCCGATTGGAAATACTTGGACTTGTTTAAATAAGCATTCAGCGCATCCGTTTCAAGAGCGTGGATGTACTTTCGCAGTTGGAGCGTTTCACGCATGGAATCGTTAAGCCGCAACATAGCATGTGCATACAATGCTTTGTAGTCGGGTTCTGAATTCTTTTTCTTCATGGCTCGGCTATTTACATTGTGCGACATCAGAGTTGCCGCCCATTTTCATAAGGATGAAGGGGTCGACAGGGCGTTTGAGTGAGGTGGAAGTAAATGCTGCGATCTCACGGTCAGTTTCCGCGATGTGTTTGTCAACCATATCGCAGTAACGGTCGAGAAGGTCAAAATAAGCCTTCTTGTACTGCATGGCCTCGTTGTAGAGTTGTTGATAGTCGGGTGTCCCCGGAAGTGATGGTGTTTTCATAGGCATTGATATTTAAATTGTGATTATTTGTCCAGTATTGCCAATATGCGTTCTATACAAGCGTTTTGCTCTGCGAGTAAGGTTGCAAGACGATCCGCTGATTCAATTATGTCGTTCATGGTCGTATTTTATTTGAGTTAGTCGCCGTAGTACGTTCTGCTGTTTCCGTAGTAGTCCGCAGGAACTGCCAGTAGCTGCGGGCGGTATTCGGCGGCCTTCGGCTGCTCCATCGGTCGGTTCTCGACACGCCTTGTCATCATCGCCAACTTCTCGTTGCGCCAAGCCTTCTTGAGGCTGGCTGAGAACGACATAGACGGCTGCACCTTTTTCAGATACCAAGCATTGCGCATGATCTTCGTTTTGTTGTAGGTTGCTTTCATGATTTATTATAGTTATTGTTTTTTATTCTCAATGCAAACATAACAATAATTATAATATTTGCCAAATGTTTAAGTATGAAAATTACACTTATTATTATTTTTTATCTGGTTTATATAATTTTATGGCAAATTATTCTATCTTTGCAACTGGTGTGGAAATTAAACTTATTGTTTATGGCAAAATTTAGGATCAAAGAGATTTGCCGAGATAAAGGCTTAACTCAAAAAGAATTAGCAGAAAAAATTGGAATAACGGCCGTTGGGCTTG
>ERZ1023698.264-NODE-264-length-8923-cov-5.223839_pt1 | contig 8923 bp, 8 predicted proteins | sample MGYA00380349_ERZ1023698 | MGnify/ENA primary metagenome ERZ1023698 (study PRJEB33179, sample SAMN07449027) | human gut metagenome | biome: Human-gut; feature: Human associated habitat; material: Faeces | host: Homo sapiens | place: India:Kasaragod | collected...
TCGTCGCCGAAGAAGGGGAGATTGCGGTAGGCGCCCTCGATGCGCGTGAGGGTGTTCGCGCCGTAGGGGCGCGAGAGCTCGGCGGGGGAGAGATCGTCAACACGCGTCTGATGACGAACAAAAAGACCATCATCTCCACCAACCTCTCCCCCGCCGAGCTCTCGCGCCGCTACGGCGCGAACACCCTCTCGCGCATCGAGGGCGCCTACCGCATTCTCCCCTTCTTCGGCGACGACATCCGCAAGCAGAAAAAGTAAAGCACACGCAAAGAAGCGGCCTCCCCTGCGGGAGACCGCTTCCGTCTTTTACTGGATGAGCATATTTTCGCCCACGACCGCCTTCGCCTCGTCCACCGAGGTGAAGTAGGCGTTGAGGATCTGCACCGCGGTCGAGGCCAGCGCGCCGCCGCTGCCGCCCTTTTCAATCACCACCGCCAGCGCGATCTGCGGATCGTCGTAGGGCGCGAACGCCACGAACACGCCGTTGCTGACCTTGCCGCCGGTCTGCGCCGTGCCGGTCTTGGCGGCAGCGTCCACCACGCAGTCCTTGAAATAATACGCCACGCTGCCCGACACGACCAGGTCGCGCATTCCCTGCAAGACCGCCTGCAAATTCTCCGGCTCGATGTCGATGATCTCCGCCGGCGGCTCGTCGTACACGTCGACGAGCTCGGCGCTGTCGTAGGTCCGCACCTCCTTGAGCAGATGCGCGTTGTACCGCGTCCCGCCGCCCGCAAGCGTCGCAACGTAGTTCGCAAGCTGCAGGGGCGTAAAGAGCGAGTACGACTGGCCGATGGCGGCGGTCAGCGTCTGACCGTCCGTCCAGTAATGCCCGTCGAGCGAGTTGACGTAGTCCGGCGTGGTCATCACGCCGATCTTCTCCGGGATCTCGATGCCCGTCGGCTCACCGAGACCGAAGGCCGAGGCATAGCGCGCGATCGTGGAGATGCCCGTCCTGCGTCCGATGTCATAGAAGAAATAGTTGCACGACACCTTGATGGCCTCGGTCACGTCGATGCGCCCGTGCGTGCCGCCGTTCTGGTTGTAGAGCCAGCATTTGTAGGCCCAGTCGCCGTAGTGATACACGCCCTTTGTCAGAATGGTGGACTTCGGCGTGATGATGCCGGTCTCCAGCGCCGCGATGGCCGTCACCGGCTTGAAGGTCGAGCCGGGCGCGTAGGTGCCCTGCGTCGCGCGGTTCCAGAACGGCTGGAGCGGATCGGTGTTGTTCTCCGTGTAATCCTCGTTGAAGGTCTTGAGCGAGAAGGTCGGGTACGACGCGAGCGAGAGCACCTCGCCCGTGCCGACCTGCACCACCGCCGCGGCCGCGCCGCGGTCGATGTCGTCCTCCGCCGTCATGCTCTCCACCGTCTCGGCGAGAATGCGCTCCACATCCTCCTGAAAGTCGATGTCCAGCGTCAGCGCGACCGTATTGCCCGGCTCCGGCTCGACGGAGTAGATCTCCCCCGTCACCTTGCCCGCCGTATTGGTCTCCACGATGCGCCGCCCGTTCCTGCCGCGCAGATAGTCCTCGAAGACCAGCTCCACGCCGTCGTAGCCGACATAGGCGTTCATCGCATAGCCCTTTTCCTTGTATTCATTCCATTTCTCGCGCGGGATCTTCGTGACGCGGCCGAGAATGTGCGCCGCCGCGTCGGTCTGGTACTCGCGCACGGACGAGGTGCCGATGTGGATGGGCGCGTACGCGCCGTCCTTCAGCTCCGCGATCAGCTCCACGGAAATGTCCGACGCGATGGCCGCCGTCGAGAGCTGGTTGAGCTTCGTCACCGCGAGGCAGTAGCGCAGTCCGACGAGCTTGCGCGCCTCCGCGTCGGTCAGCTCACCGTCCACCTTGAACTCCGTGCGCAGCCGCGAGAGCAGCGCCTCGGGGCTCAGCGGCGGGTCGGTGTCGGTCGTCAGCGCGTCCTCGTCCGCCCACTTCTTGCTCACAAGGTAGCTGTTGAGCGCCGTGTGCGAGCCGGAGACGGAAAAATCATAGGCGAACGGCGCGCCCGCCGTCAGCGGCAGCGTGTCCTCCCAGACGATCCCCCGGTTTTCCAGCAGCTCGATGAGCCGCAGCAGCTCCTTGTTGAGCGCCGCGTCGTCCGACGGCGCGAGCGAAGTGTCCAGCTCGAGCATATACACGCTCCGGTTCGTCACCAGCGCCTTGCCGTTCCGGTCGGTCAGGATGCCGCGCGAGGTCACCACCGTCTCGCTCTTCGTGTTCGCGCGGATGGACCGCGCGCGGTACTCCGCGCCGTGTACGATCTGCGCGTCAAAGAGCGTCACGAAATACGCCGCCAGCACCAGCGAGAAGAGCACGCCGATCGCGAGCAGGCGTCGGCTGAATTGCTTTTTGTCGTCCACGGCAGGCCCTCCCTTCGCGGTTCTTTGCCGTTGTTACAGGGTAAATTTCCGATGCAGGAACGCCAGCACCGGGTGGCACACGATCAGCAGCGGCAGCGAGAGCGCCAGCTCCTGCACCGCGCGCAGCGCGATGGCGGACAGCTCCGAGCGTCCGCCGGCGAGCAGCGTGACCGCCGTGATGAGGTCCACGAGCACGAATGCCGCCGTGCTCACCGCCAGCGAGCACAGGATGCCCGACTGCAGCACGCTCCTCGCGATGAGCGCCGCGAGCAGCGCCGTGAGCGGGAACGCGATCGTGTACAGGCACGGCAGCGGGGCGGTCAGCGCCAGGTCGCACAGCACGCCGAACGCCAGCGCGAATACGAAGCCCTCCAGCCGGTCCTCCATCGACGCGAGCACCGCCGGCAGCAGAGGCGGCAGAAAGGGCGCGATGCCCCACACGCGCAGGTGGGCAAGCGTCAGCTCATGCCCAAAGAGCAGCAGCAGACACGCAAGCGCGTAAGCGGTCCATTTGACCGCCGTATCCCGCGTAGTTGACGGCGACATGGCAGCGCCCCCTTTCCGAAAAATGCTTCACCGTCAGTCGACGATGTCAAAATCCTTGATGATGAATACCTCGCTCAGCTCGCCGAGCCGCGCCGCGGGCGCAAGCACCGCGTACTGCGCCAGTCCGTCGTCGCCCGTGCGCACGGACTCCACCGTCCCGATGACCAGCCCGCCCGGGTAGAACCCGCCGAGGCCCGAGGTCGTCACCACATCGCCCGAGAGCAGCTGCGCGTCGGCGGAAAGATAGCTCAGCTTGAGCTTTCCCTCGCCCATCAGCGCCAGATCGCCCTCCGCGACCGCGACCTCCTGCGTGCGGAACACCCGCGCGCCCAGCTCCGTGTCGGTGTCGATCACCGTCAGCACGGTGCACCAGTTGTAGCCCACCGCGGACACCACGCCCACCAGGTCGCCCTCGGCGGACACCACGCAGTCGTTTTTCTCCACGCCGTGCGCCGTGCCGCGGTTGAGCGTCAGCGCGCTCGTCCAGTTCGTGCTCTCGCGGTCGATGACCGCCGCGGACTCGAACACAAGGTCGCGCCGCTGCTCCCGCAGCTCCAGCAGCTCGCGCAGCAGCGCGTTCTCCGCGCGGTCGGCCTCGGCCTGCCGCGCATCGCGCTCCAGCTCCGCCACGCGCTCGCGCAGCGCCTCGTTTTCCGCTATGAGGTCGGAGTAGTCCTTATAATAGCGCTGCTTGTCCTCCGCCCACGTCGCCACCGCCGTGACCGCCGAGCGGAACGGATAGGTCAGCACGCCCACCGCGTTCTGCAGAAAGCCCGACGTCGCGCTCACAAAGCTCAGCACGCTGATGAGCACCGCGCAGGCGGTCGTAATAATGAGCAGCCGCAGGCCGTATTTTTCCAGAAATTCGCGCAAAGCGCAGCCCTCCCTTCGGGGGTCGTTATTTTAGAAGAAGCGCACGCCGAAATGCTTCGTCAGGCATTGCCCCAGCTTCTCCACCGGCAGTCCCATGACGTTGTAGAAGTCGCCATCGATGCGCTCGACGAGCAGCGCGCCCAGGCTCTGCACGCCGTAAGCGCCCGCCTTGTCCATCGGCTCGCCGGTGGCGATGTAGGCGCGCAGCTCCTCCTCCGTGCAAGGACGGAAGTACACGTCCGTCGATACCGTAAAGGCTTCCGCCTTGCCGCCCTGCCGCACCGTCACGCCCGTGCAGACCGTGTGGCGGTTCCCCGCCAGCTCCGTGAGCATTCGCAGCGCGTCCGCCTCGTCGCGCGGCTTGCCGAGCCGGTCGTTCTCCAAAAACACCATCGTGTCCGCCGTGATGAGAATATCCTCCGGCCCGACCAGCGACGCCGCCGCGTCAGATTTCAGGCGCGCGATGTGCGCGACGATCTCCTGCGGCGCAAGCCCCTCGGGATAGGTCTCCTCCACGTCGGGAACGACCACGGAAAAATCGGTGATGCCCATGCGCCGCAGCAGCTCATGGCGGCGCGGCGACTTGGAAGCCAGCACGATATGCGGCATGATCTCAGTCCTCTTTTCAATACAAATCGTAATATCACGCAGAAAAACTACGCTTCGTTTTCATTTTTACTCCACGCCGCGGTAGAAAAGCCCGCGCGTGATGTCCTTGGGCGTGTATTCCTCCCGCCCCTTGTAGGCCCGCAGCACGCGCACACACTCCTCCGCCGACTCGGTCGTAAAGCGCAGCCGCGCGTAGGTCAAACCGATTTTCCGATACTCCGGCTTGTCTGCCAGCCACAGCGTCTTGCCGTTCTGGAGCTCGCTCCGGCAGCCGTAGGCGTGCAGCACCGGGAACCGCTCGCCCACGCGGTCGGTCAGCTCCGGCGCTCCGGCGCACGCGCTGTCCGCGCAGAGAGCGTCGCAGCGCCCCTTAAAGTGCCGGCAGCCGAACTCGTTCGCGACGATGCAGTTTTCCGTGAGCATCAGCGGCAGCCGCCCGTAGACGATGGCCTCGCAGGGGATGCACTTGCTGATGTCCCGCAGCTGCTCGTGCCGCAGCTCGAACGACAGCGTCGCGCCCGATAGCCCCTGCTCCTTCAAAAACCGCAGCGCCGCGGAGTTGAACACATTCAGCCCGAAGTCCCCGCGCAGCTCCATATCCAGCCCGCGCACGAGCGCGAAATGTCCCAGATTCCCCAGCACCGCGCACTCCACGCCACGCTCCTTCGCCGTGCGAAGCTGTTCGCGCAGACCTTCCTCGTCCGCTGTCCGCCACACGCGCGGCAGCACGGCGGCAAATTTCGTCCGCCCACGGTATTTCTCCACCTCGACCGACGGCAGCAGCTCCAGCGGCACATACACCGTCTCCACGCCCTCGTTCACCAACGCATCGGTAAGCTGCCCGGCACGGTAGATCGACACCGTGAAGCGCGGCGGCTCCGTCGGGTTTTTGATCCTCTCAGCCGGGACAAACGTCCCCTCGCGCCGCTCGGGTATCTCCGTCCGCATCGTCTCCAGCGCCGCGAGCGCGTCGCGCCGCAGCGCGTTGAGCGCGCTCGCCGGAACGGACAGCCCGTCCTCCGCTGTCACCGCGCAGTCCGACACCGTGAACGCCGTCCCGCCGGTCTTGCGCAGACGGGCCTCGACCTCTCCGGCTGTCACCGCGCGGCTTCGCGCCGCCTCCGGCGCGACCCCCGTGACCGTGACGCAATGCCCGTCGCCGTCCTCGGCGGTCAGCACCATCGGCTCGCCCAAACGAAGCGCCGCGCGGAAGCGCACCGGCACGAGCCGCATATCCTCTTTTTCATAGGCCGCCCGCAGCGTGCCGAACCATTCCTCCGGCCACCGCGCAGTTTCCGGGCGAACGCCAAACATTTCCTTCCCGCGCCGGCCGCGGTAATAGCCGTCCGTGAACCCGTCGCGTGAGAATGCCAGCGCGAGCTTTTTCTGCTCGTCCGCCGTCGGTGCGCGGTGCTCGCGCAGCAGCGCGGCATAGATGCCCGTCACCGCCGCCACATACTCGGGCCGCTTCATGCGCCCCTCGAGCTTCAGGCAAGCCACGCCCATCTCCGTCATCTCGCCGGCATACGCCGCGAGATTCGCGTCCTTGAGCGACAGCGGATTCGCGTCCGCCTTCCCGTGCCAGCCATAGCGCAAGCGGCAGGGCTGCGCGCACGCGCCGCGGTTCCCGCTCCGCCCGCCGATCACCGCGGACATCTCGCACATTCCCGAATAGCACATACAAAGCGCCCCGTGCGCAAAGGTCTCGATCTCGATCGGCGCGCGCTCCGCGATCTCGCGGATCTCCTCGCCCGACAGCTCCCGCGCGAGCACTGCCCGCGTCATGCTGAGCCGCGCCGCCTCCTCCACACCCGAGAGCGTGTGCAGCGCCATTTGAGTGCTCGCGTGCAGCGGCACATCGGGGATCACCGCGCGCAGCGTCTCGTAAACGCCCCAGTCCTGCACCAATATCGCGTCCACGCCATATTCGCTCGCCCGCCGCGCCGTCTCGGCAAGCGCGGGCAGCTCGCGGTCGGTCACGAGCGTATTGAGCGTCAGATAGACCTTCACGCCCCGCAAATGGCAATAACGCACCGCCGCCAGAAATTCCTCATCGCTGAAGTTTCTGGCGCTGCGGCGCGCGTTGAAGCTGCCAAAGCCCATATACACGGCGTCCGCGCCGTTCTGCACGGCGGCGACCAGCGCCTCGCGTCCGCCCGCGGGAGAGAGCAGCTCCGTCATTATTTCCTGTTCTGCAATTTGAACAGCTCGCGCTTGAGCTCGCTGACCTCGTTCTTCGCCTGCGCGGCGTCGTCGAAGTACAGCATGAGCTGGCGGCGCAGCGCCTCGCTGGCCTCGCGCTCCTTGAAGAGCTCGTCGGCAATGTTCGCCGCGGCGAGCACGGCGGCGTCGGTGCGGCCGACCTTGGCGCCGGTGAGCATTTCGTCCATCTTCGTGCCGACGTAAGCGCCGACCTTCTGCATATAAGAGGGGGCCTCCTCGGCGACAAAGGTATACTCCTCGCCGCAGATGCTGACGGTAACGCGGTTTTCCATCGTATGATCTCCTTTCTCTTCCCCGGGAGCAGACGTAATAATACAGTTTTTAATATAACACAAAGTGCATTGGGATAAAAGAGGGATTTTAAAAATTTACAATTTTTGCCGCCGAGGGCGGCAGGGGCTTGCCGCACGAAGCGCGGCGCTTGTCAAAGGGGGTATTCTCTTGGTTGAAGAGAATACCCCCTTTGGAACCCCCAGAGACAACGAGGGGACACCCCTCGACCCCGCATTGTCTGTCCCTGCAAGGAATCACTGCACGCGCTGCGCAAAGAACTGCCTGCGGTTTCCTGTTGCCGCTTTCGATTTGGTCTGCGCCTATGTCCGCTCAGCCGCTGCTGCGGCGGGGTTACGGAGACGTTTTATTCCGTCGCTTTTGGGTAAACCTGCACGGTTATATAAAATTCGCTCTCCGGCGGCAGCGTCTCGCCGGTCGACTGCTCATACCGCTCACAGGCTGTCGTATCCGCGGCATACATTTTCTTTCTGCACCGCGCAACACAATGCCCATAATCAAGTGCCATATACCGCCCCGACGATATCACATAGTGCTGCCGAAAAAATTTGCAGTCCCCACAGTCCATGCACGTTTCTCCATTTTTCCATAAGTGTTATCGTTACAATAACACTTCGTTTGTGGAAAGTCAACCTTTCTTTCGTTAAAATGTTTGCATCATGCTAAAGGAGTGTTATCATGGCAACGGACAAGATCCAGACCGGCATACGCTTTCACGAAGAGATGCTCAAGAAGATCACCTACATCGCGAAAAAGAACCACCGTTCCCTCAACGCCCAGCTCGAGCATCTGACGCAGGAGTGCATTGACGCCTACGAGCAGCAGCACGGCAAGATCAACACGGAGGAATGATCCCTGCACATCCCACCGTAACCCCGCCGCAGAGCGGCGAAGCAACAACGCTCTACCGTAACCCCGCCGCAGGAGCGGCGAAGCGCTGCGCACCGCCGTAACCCCGCCGCAGCAGCGGCTGAGCGGACATAGGCGCAGGCCAAATCGAAAGCGGCAACAGGAAACCGCAGACAGTTCTTTGCGCAGCGTGTGCAGTCGGTCCACTGTAAGCCCCGCAATGGCAGGTCAAGGGCGCAGCCCTTGCGGTCTTGGGGGATCGAAAGGGGGCCATTCTTCCGCTAAGAATGGTCCCCTTTTCATAATGTGCCGCCCTCGGCGGCAAAAAAAGGAGCAACACCATGTCCATTCTCTTTGATCCCCGCAACGCGCGCTGCAAATCCCCCTTCGGCGCGGTCACGACCTTCGCCGCGGTGGACTTCACCTTCTACCCGCGCGGGCACGCCGTCACCGGCTGCACGCTGCTCGCCCACCACGAGTTCTCCGACCGCTGGACGGAGACCGAGCTCCTCCCCACAACGGACGAGGACGGCACGCCCGCCTTTTCCGGCACCTTCTTCGCCCCCTCGCAGCCGGAGCTGATCTGGTACCACTTCCGCCTGCGCTGGGCGGACGGCGGCGAGAGCTGCTATGGCAAGGACGGCTTCCAAAGCTGGGATAAGGTAACGCCCTGGCAGCTGACCGTCTACGATGGCCGCGCCAAAACGCCCGACTGGTTCGGCCGCGGCGTCACCTACCAGATCTTCCCCGACCGCTTTTACCGCGCAAGGACGCGCAGCGTGGACGGTCTGATCGGCTGCCGCACGCTTCACGAGCGCTGGGACGAAACGCCGCTCTGCGGGCCCAACGAGCGCGGCGACTACTGCGAGGACTTCTTCGGCGGCGACCTCGCCGGCATCACGGAAAAGCTCGACTACCTCGCCTCGCTCCACGTCACCACGCTCTACCTCAACCCGATCTTCGAGGCCGCCTCCAACCATCGCTACGATACCGCCGACTACGAAACGGTCGACCCGCTCCTCGGCGACGAGCAGGACTTCCGCACCCTCTGCACGGAGGCAGAAAAGCGCGGCATCCGCGTCATGCTCGACGGCGTGTTCAACCACACCGGCCGCGACTTCATCGCCTTCGACGACGTCCGCCGGCGCGGGGCGCAGAGCCCGTAC
>ERZ1023698.271-NODE-271-length-8693-cov-7.795323_pt1 | contig 8693 bp, 10 predicted proteins | sample MGYA00380349_ERZ1023698 | MGnify/ENA primary metagenome ERZ1023698 (study PRJEB33179, sample SAMN07449027) | human gut metagenome | biome: Human-gut; feature: Human associated habitat; material: Faeces | host: Homo sapiens | place: India:Kasaragod | collected...
TACTGCTGCTGCAAGCAGATAGAGGGGACGCCGAGCGTCAGAAGGTCGGAAAGGACGTTTCCTGCCCCGACGGACAGCAGCTGATTCGGGTCGCCGAGCAGAACAACGCGGCAATTCCTGCGAACACGGTTGAGGATGCCGGCGAGCATCTCCAAGGACACCATCGACGCCTCATCGACGACGACCAGTCCGATGCAGTTCCACGAAACGGCGTCCAGGAAGTTTGCATCCGTGCTTTTCCCAAGCGCGCCGTGGACCGTGCGTGCCTCGATCCCGGTGCGCTCGGTGAGGTTGCGCGCAGCCTTTCCGGTCGGGGCGGCGACCACATACGGCTCAAAAGCGTCATTGCGCTCTCTGAAGCAATGCACGATGGCTTCAATGAGCGTGGTCTTGCCGCAGCCCGCGCCGCCGAGGATGACGGAGAGGCGGCTGTTCAGCGCCAGCTCGATCGCCTCGCGCTGCTGTTCGCTGAGGAGAACGTCACCGGCGCGGAGCTCCTTCGGAATCTCCATGACCGGCAAAGCCGGATCTTTAAGGATGTCAGCGAGCCGCTCCGCCGCAGTCACCTCATAGTCCCACGTCCGTTTGGCATACAGATGATACCCCTCCTGATGGAGGAAACCGGCTTGCAGCAGAAGGACTTTATCGGTGCGATACCGCTGTCCGGTGAGGCTTGGCCTCACCGCTTTGCTGGCGCGGAACAGCTGCTCGTCGGTGCAGTAGGCGTCCCCGTTCTTGCCGATGTCATCCATGGCTGTGAGGATGTACTTCGCCTTTTTCTCGATCTCCCTCTTTTCGTCGTTCGTAAAGGTCTTCGCCATATTGTCTCACCCCCCTTACGCCGCGAGGTTGACCTGCAGCTCGATGCCGAGCTGCTCGGCCAGCGCGTGCTGGATGGCGAGGCGGTCATACCAATCGGAGACCTCGCCCAGGCGGCGAATGAGGCACGACTTGTCCAGCGCCATGACCTGCTCGCACTTGGCGATGCTGGTGGCCGCAAGGCCATAGCCGCGCAGGCAGACGTGCGTCGGCAGAGTTGCTGCCTTGCGGTTGCTCGTCAGCGGTACGGCCGTGACGATGGGGCTGAAGTTGTTTGCCACATCGTTGGACACGATAACGACGGGACGGGTGCCGTGCTGGACACGGCCGGGTGTGACCGGCAGATTTGCGAGCCAAAGCTCCATCGTGTGAATAGCGATCTTCTTATCCATATAGTTTCCTTTCCGGCGGCTCAGGAGGCCGCCTTGCCGTTGAGCACTTCGACCGCTTTTGCGAGCGTATCTGCAGACTGGTGCAGATAGCCCTCGGTCGTTTTGATGTCAGAGTGTCCCGTGAGCGCCGCAATGGTTTCCATGGGAACACCGTTTGCCTGCAGCATCGTCACATAGGTGTGGCGGCAGCAATGCGGCGAAAGCTTACGCACCTGACCGACATTTTTCAGCGCCGTATAGAAGCGTCGGCGGAAGGAGCCAACGCCATAGAGTGGGTTCCCTCCGGAGCAGGTCCAAACGTAGGGTGTGCCGCTGTGTTCGCGGAGATAGCGTACATACGGGCAAAACTGCTCCGGGATCGGAATGGTTCGGCGGCTGCGGACACTCTTGGGTGGTCCGAGCTGCGGCACACCGTTCACCATCTTCACGGCATATTCAACATGAATGACGGAGCCGTCCTCGCTGATATCCTCAGGGCGAAGCGCCAGCAGCTCCTGTAGAGGCCCTTGCCCGCATCCTGCTCCTGGAGATACAAGCGTTCTTTGAGAACGAGGACGGGCAGCGGGAATACGCCGAGTGGAAAGTAAAGCAACAGGCCGAACAAGAGCAAAGAACATAAAATAAACGGGAGCATGGATTAAATGCTCCCGTTTGTCATTGTCAAAAACTTGCCGACCGCAGTTGAGATATTATAATGAGAACATATACATGAATTGGGTAATAGATATAAAAGAAATATTTCATGCTATGCCCTTTTTCTCCATCGTATAAAAGCATAAACGGTAGCGCTAAGCACATACACCACTGTCCATCTATAAACAGGTCAGAAATATTAAAATAAAGCGGACTAAAACAGCGCAAAGGTAGAGTGTAAAATATACTGTCAGGAACAAAAAAGCATAGTAGTGCCAATGCTGCAAATGTAATGCAATTTATTCTTTTGTCCTTGATGTAATACCATGCAATGCCGAGCAAAATAAATATAATTGAATACTCAACCGTAAATATAGACGGGAAAATTATAGATATAATGTCCCAAATCTCAACATAACCACTCTCACATAAAGCAATATTAAGCGGAATTATGAGAAACGGAACGATTAAACAAAGAAGCGGTATAACAGCTGTTTTCAAATTTCTACACTTTGTGATACATTCTGTGGTGGTCACAATTAGAGCGACATAGAAAAAAGTGGGGAGGATATTACCAATGCTGAATATATCAAAAGTGCTTTCAAAAATTCTATTAAAGATTTCGACTGTTACCCCAGCTATATAAAGCCGCATGGCGAATCTAACTTTATTGTGAGTATAGTGTAGGCTTTCTACTACAACAAATAGAAATAGCGGAGCAGCAATTCGACCAACTATTCGGAAGAAATCATTTATAGACAAGTTTGTTGTGAATGTCTGATATGCACCGAAATGGTCAAATATCATAAAAATCAACGCAATAATTTTTATTTCAAACGAATTGAGGTGCAATCTTGACTTGGTAGAAGATGCCGACATTGAATACCCGCCTCGCTTTCTCTATACCATTGCTTAAAATGTTAACGGTTTGATTGGATTATATCATGTGAGAATGGACCAAAACAAGGGCAGGAATAACCTCCTGCCCCTGTTTACTATAAAACATTTTCAATAGAAATGATAAATCCGAACACACTACCCACTTGGATAATGTAGTTCGGATTATCATTACTTGCCTTGCGTTGACAAAAAAGATGTAGGCTTGTAGACATTGCAGCACAACGGTTTTCAATGATTGTGCGTCGTACAAAGGAACAGTCCAGAATATCTCCGTCAATTCAGTTATCAGTCTGCTCATTCGTCTATATAGATGCTAAAATTATCGGTGCCGAGAATCATCATACAACCCGGGAGGCAATTCTCACGATTATATCCGGTGATTGCTTTATGCAACTTTACATCATCCGTACTTCTTTGAGTATTGGCACTGGGGTGGGAGTGCCACTCGCCAATATAAGTAAGATTATCTAAAGTAGTCTCATGAATATATTTAAGACGCTCGGGCAGATTAGCGCAGCCTCTGATAAAAGAAGTTGGGGAAGAGATGCTATCCTCTGGTGCCCTCACTTGGCAAACAACATAAATACGCTTTCTGGCTATATCGTACGCTCCAATGAGAACGCCACCAGTTTCGTTGGGTAAGGCTTTTTCTCGATCGGTTCGCATTTCACCAAGCAACGATAGTGACAACTCTACTTTCCAACCATCATAGTCATATGTAATCCATTTGTCTACCACGAAAGACTCTTTTTCAACAGAATCAGTGGCGTGGGTCCATATAATTATTTCCCCATTGGCATTGCTTGTGTGCAATTTTATTGCTTTGCAACATAATGCCGCGCTTAGAGAAACATTATCCTGTGATATACGGCTTGAAATGCTGCGACATGTCCCAGAGTATACCATGGTTTCCGGTAATGACATGTGATCCGAATACTTTTCATCCTTCAGCAGTTCCCGATAATACTGCATTTCAAGCAGGTCCAACCGGGCCGACCTGTCGGCGCTTTCAAGCAGCATGATTGTTGCCGTCCCTTGCGGGTTCAAGAAACAGGAAATCCTTCGCGCATCCGATTGAACATCCAGCGCAAGATGTCGTTCAACGGCAATGGACGCCGATGCATCGAAAATGATGTCCGCCTGGCCAAAAGCCATGCCTACGGAGTCGTCTTTGCCAAAAACATCCGAGGCGATAGCAACGAGGTCAGAATCAGATTGGATGAGGTTCGCAACTCTTTCCAATGATTTTACCTTTGAATAGCCAATATCGTTGCTTGTCAAAATGTGCCGTACGATATTATGCGGCCAGAAATAATCATGATCGATAATCGTCCATTTACCATATCCAGACCGCAAACAGTTGTTGAGGATGTGCGATCCCATTGCCCCCGCCCCGACAAGCGCAATCTGTTTTTCTCCGTCGGCTTCATCAACCAGGTTGGCACACCTGCATTCAAGTCTTGACTGTGCAAGGTGAACATTAAACGGGGTAATGGCAATATTGGCACCATTTCCACCCGGACGCTTACTGGGTTCGATTTTACTTCCTTTTAAGAGAAGCCCATAATCATCCAGTATATCTTTTAAGGATTTATCAGTAGCAAAAGATCTCAAGTCATATACTTCAATATGAGCCCCATCAGTCCGTTGCTTGGGAATAGCAATGTTTATCAAGACTTTACAAGCAAGCAGTGTGTTCCGCTCTTGTCTAAAATACGCATTATACATTTTCGGAATTTTTACTATAGACAAAAGATCCGCTAACCAAGTTCTAATGGTATCACGATTTTTGAATGAACAGAGCAAGTCCAACAATGTTTGGGGCATATTATGTATCAAGTTCGAAAAGTCCGGGGGGACATAGAGGGAGAATACCGCGAAGTAATTCCCATCGCTGGATTGATACATCAACTTTCCAAATTCACGATTCTCTATAATGTACTTATCAAAGTAGGGTTCTCCCAACTGTCCGTTCCAAACAATGACGTTATTTACATACGGGAAAAATGGCTCTAACGGTTGATCCGGCCGATGAAGCTGGTTCATGGATGCCTTTCGGAACCAATTTTCAATGCATGTCAACAAGAACCGCCCGTTCAACTTATGCCGTATTTCATGATAGCCCAAATCAGAGTAACACAGGGATTTCTGGACATTGTTCTCATGGATGTTGAGGTGGGGAACAACCGGAAAATCATCCCTGACAGTGACGACGGGAAGGGTCTCCGCATTGCTGATATAGATTGTTATCGGTTCGATGTTTCGAACCGATATCAATCTATACTGGGGTAAACCGATTACTTCAAAATCAAGTTCAAGTTCATCGCATCGGGAATCCGTATCATCATGGCTTCTTATGTCGTTTAGAGAAGCGCGAAAACGCCCGTTTTCTTCCACGAGCGTCTTCACCTCCATTGTCAGATTGAAAAAGTCTCCCATCGTCAACCCCCAGCCCGTGGCGCAGGAGTATGAATGAATGCGGCATCGAACCCCGTGTCTTCCCGAATACCCGTGCAATCTATTTTAAAACACAGGGGTTTTGGATTCGTTTTCCCGCTATACTCCGATGTTATAAGCAAGATTTTACTTGAGCCATCGGCGTTTTTGCTGTATTTCCGATATGCTTTTTTGGCTTGGATGTGGGGTGGCTGCGTATCATCGTCCTCGATATCGGAAAATGCGCGACACGACGCCACAAGGAATGCGTTCTCCTGGCCATATTCCTGAAGCAAGCGCTTTATGTCTTCTGAAGGTTCTGTGATGTCTTCCCCTTTTTCATCAGAAAGCCCTGTATAGCTACAGTGGTGCGGTATATCATATAGGTCCCACTTCAAATAGTCGGCATTTCCCGAAGATTCAGACTGCTCCACGATTTTGTCGAGTACATCATGTGGGGTATCTCCGGTAATGAATATATACGTGGTTTGGTCTGCGTTGTCAAGCGCGATCTGGATGACGATGGACGGGTCATTTCGATTATCTACATCCTCGGCATCTTCAGAAAACGGAGCATGGACAAAGATGGATATCTCGTCACCCAAGTCATGCCGTGAACTATCTAGTAAGGTCCCGGCATGGATAATCGGATGGTCGTTTTCGTCGGTCGATAATTCATACTTTTCCAGCCATGAAGCAAGGGATCCTGGGGCGGCGAAAATTTTTACTCCTTCCCCGCCGCATTCTTTAAGCCGGTATCGCGCCTCCTGCCGAATTACCCGTGCGTCCTCACATGGGTTGACGTCCAAGAGGAACGCAGCGGATATCCACAGCTCCTTGATTTTGGCTCGTTCACTCCTTTGGTATTTTATCGCATGGTCAAAATAGAAAAAGTCCGCCGCCCCCTTGACATGGTCATCGTGCGGGTGGGTAAACATCACGACATCAAACATATCGATGTCCTTCAGTGATTCTGTCAAATCCGTATACCTTGAATCGTTGCTGTGCATATTGGCATAATCCATCAGCATCCGCTTTCCGTTGTTCAGTTCGAGGAAGACGCATTCTGCATTGCCCTCTGGAAAAAATGTAATTGTCTGGCCCATAATGACTCCCTTCTGCCAATAATATTCTCGTGCAAAAATTATTGCTGATAGCAAAGATAAGTGCAGTTTGCCACTTCGTATCCATGGCGCAGCAATAGTCGGTAATCGGATTCTTTGGGCTTCCGGAGGGTTGTTTTGTAGTTCATAGCTTTTTCTGAATCCGAGGTAGACAGACATTCCTGCAATAAATGTGTTCTCAAGTCATCGGGGCATTTGCTAGCCGAAGTAATCTTTTCTGCACTGCTACCTATTTTCAAGTACATTCCCTGGTTGGTTCGCATAATGAAATCCATCACCATGCGGTTCCGCAAGGATGTAACTTGATCCATAGAAATATCCAACAAACGCTTCAGATTAGAATAGTGGGCGGCTCCGGCTCCGGCAAGACCCGCTTTTTCTGCAAACCCAATATTTACAGCGCGAATTGCTCCTATCTTATCACAGATCCCAAGGGCGAGCTGCTGCGCGCGGCAGGAGCTAAGATGTCAGCGCAGGGCGATGAAGTCCGGGTTTTCAACCTGATCGACCCCACCCAGTCCGACGCATAAAACCCATATGAATACAATCACAGTGAAAAAGATTTGCTGACCCTCATTGATAACCTCATCAAAAATACCACGCCTCGCAACGCTTCCAGCAACGACCCCTTCTGGGAGAAGGCGGAGATCGCGCTGGATTCAGCCCTCATGCTCTACCTTGTCAGCGAAGCGCCCCCGGAGGAACAGAATTTTGAAATGCTGATCTACATGATGAACTTTGCCGAGGTGCGGGAGGAGGACGATCAATACCGCAGCCCGCTGGATATGCTCTTTCGGGCATTGGAAGAAGAACAGCCCAACCATGTGGCGGTGAAGCAATATAAGGCTTTCAAGCAGGCGGCGGGCAAGACCGCGAAATCCATTTTGGTAAGCGCCGCCGTGCGGCTGGCCACCTTCAATATCCCGCAGTATGCCAGAATGACAATGGTGGATGAGATGGACTTTGGCAGCTTGGGCGAGAAGAAAAAAGCCATCTTCTGTGTGATCCCTGTTGATGACAGCAGCATGAACTACCTTGTGGGAATGCTTTATACCCAATGCTTTCAGGCACTTTACCGCAGGGCGGACGAGAAGCACAACGGGCGTCTGCCTGTGCCGGTGCGTGTCATTCAGGACGAATGGGCGAATGTGGCCCAGCCGGAGAGCTATCCGAAGATTCTGGCTACCTGCCGCAGCTACAATATCGGGCTGAACATCATCGTGCAGAACATTCAGCAGATCAAGGCACTGTATGAAAAGGAATGGGAGAGCATCATCGGCAACTGCGATACGCTGCTGTTCCTCGGCGGCGGCAACGAGCCGACTTCGTTGGAATTTATCGTGAAGCTGCTGGGCAAGGAGACCATCGCCACCCGCACACGGGGACAGACAAAGGGGCACAGCGGCTCCAGCTCTACCAACTTCCAGCAGACGGGCCGCGACCTGATGACCATTGACGAGGTACGAAAATTGGACACCCATAAAGCGATCTTGTTTATACGAGGGGAAGATCCTGTACTGGACAAAAAGTACAACATCAAGCGACACCCCAACATTAAGCTGACAACAGACGGTATTCCGCTTCGATTTGGAGGACACCATACGCAAAGGGCATGACTTCCGGGACTGCATCGCCCCGGACTGTATTTCCTTTCAAAAAAATCACTACGAGCTGGGCGATCATGTGGGCCGTACCCTGTTCCTTCGGGAATATGCCAGCTTCATTTCCGATGAGATGATCACGGAGCTGATGGACTATCCCCGAAACATGATGCTTTCCATTGACATTATCCCTGTGGCGATGGACGAAGCAGTGAGCGATATTCGCAAGCGCATTATGTCCGTGGAATCGGATATTACCCGCTGGCAGCAGCGGCAGAATCAGAACAACAATTTTACCGCCAATATCCCCTATGACTTGGAGCAGATGCGGAGCGAAACGAAGGAGTTTATGGACGACCTCATGAGCCGCGACCAGCGTATGATGCTGGCTTTGGTGACGCTGACGCACCTGGCAGATAACCTTGAACAGCTCGATCAGGACACCGAGGCCCTGCAAGCCATCGGGCGGGCGCGGGGCTGTCAATTTAACATTCTGCGCTACCAGCAGGAGGACGCACTGAACACGGTGCTGCCCCTCGGCCTCAAGCGCATTGACGCCACCCGTACCCTGACCACGGAATGTACTGCCGTTCTCATGCCGTTCAAATCGCAGGAGATTCAGGACGCGGGCGGTATCTACTACGGCGTCAACGCCGTATCGCATAACCTCATCATCTGCAACCGAGGAAACCTGCTCAACGGCAACCGCTTAATTACCGGCGGTTCCGGCTCCGGCAAGGCGATGGCGGCCAAGCAGGAGGTCTCCGCGCTGGCGCTCTCTACCGACC
>ERZ1023698.274-NODE-274-length-8621-cov-27.760799_pt1 | contig 8621 bp, 9 predicted proteins | sample MGYA00380349_ERZ1023698 | MGnify/ENA primary metagenome ERZ1023698 (study PRJEB33179, sample SAMN07449027) | human gut metagenome | biome: Human-gut; feature: Human associated habitat; material: Faeces | host: Homo sapiens | place: India:Kasaragod | collected...
ATTGCTGTTCCAAAAATTCGCTTGAAACCGAAGTCGGTCAGCAAGCTGATATATCTTTCTTCTACCTGCTTCATAATCAACTGTATTAAAAATCCATGCCGCAAAGTTACGACTTTATTTTCAAACCCGCAAGAGATTTTAGGGAAAAGTTTCGGAAAAAGTTAGAGATTGTTGAATGTTGAATGTGGAGTGTTGAATGGTCTATATGCCTCGATGAACAGGTGACGTATAATTAGTCTTTGTTGATAATTACTTCTTGAATAGAGTCTGAAAACGTTAAAGAATACTAACAAGGTGTCGCATTGCTCACGAATGAGACACCTAAAACCAAAAATTCATACCTGAAAAAACAAATATTACCCCCCCCGCTTTCATATAAAACCCTTAACTTTGCACCTGGATTTTTTATAATCTGTATCAAGTAAAGATTTAAAATGTCGTAAATTATAATCAAAACATAATAGATATGAAGAAAGTTTTAACTAAGAAGAAAAAGTATGTAGCTCCATCTGTGCAGGTACTCGAATTGGAAACTACTCAGATTCTCGCAGGAAGTGGCGAAACCAATTCTACACCTACCGTGAACGGTTTTCAACCTGGTGGTTCTTTTGGTACAGGTGACATGGAAGAAAGCAGTCCGACTAGAAGAACTAGCATTTGGGACTAAGATGAATATAAAATGAAATGAATATGAAATTATCCAGTTTATTACCCCAGATGGCTTGCGCCCTCCTCCTTATGGCGAGTTGTTCGCAGGAGGATAGTCTGACGCCAGGCGAAAAACCATCTTCAGTTGGCGGCATTCACATCACCACGCAGGTATCAGATATTGCTACCCGTGGCATCACCGAAACCGCCACCCTGCAAAACTTCGGCATCTGTATACAGGGTTCCGGAGAGCACGCTTCATCTTTGCAATATAATAATGTAGAGATGACGAAGAACGGCGAAGAGTGGACTTCTGCTACCCCAATGCTGTGGCAGAGTGAGATTCCTTCTGCCGATATCATCGCCTATGCTCCTTATCAGGCTGATATAAGCGAAGCCTTGGCAACCCAGAAGCAGTTCCCCGTATCGGTGAAAGCCGTACAGACTAAAGAAGACCTGTCTTCCGACCTCCTGGTGTTCAAGGCTAAGGATTATGCTCCAACCATCGTAGGCGAGAACAAAGACAAGATTGTAGCGGTGAAGTTTGATCATGCCTTCAGCCAGCTGATGGTAACCTTCAACTTCGATTCCGCCTTTTCCAATGACGAGGTAGATCTGTCAAAGATAGAAGACGTAAGGGTAGAGGGCACCGTTTTGTCTGGCGTATGCGACTTTTCTCATGACAAGCCGCTGATAACGGTTCAGGCTGATGCCGCAGCCGGGGCCATTACTCCAGAGAATGTTTCTTTCCAGGCAAAGGATGCAGAGCATGCCAGCATCTCTGCCCAATACTCCTCTCTGCTGGTTCCGCAGACCATCCAGGCAGTCAACCAGCCTCTGAAGGTTTCCTTCCGATTGGGTGATAGCACCTATTCCTGGAAGTCGAATGCCGACATCACCCTGGAGCAGGGCAAGTATTATACCCTTTCGCTCAACATCAGGAAGACCGGAGTTGTAGTAGAAGGAACGATTAAAGGCTGGATTCCGGCAGAAGGCAACAATGAATATGTAGCAAATTAATAACTATTAAAATACAACATTTATGAAGAAATTTAGATTCTTATACATCGCTGCCGCAGCATTGCTGTTTGCAGCTTGCGCTAACGAAGAAGACGGTATCGGCAACAATGGTCCTGTTGCTGCTACCGTACAGGCGGATATTTCCAACAATATCAAAACCCGTGGAACTGCAGACAACAACAGTTGGACAGCAGGCGATGCTATTGGTGTGTACGTTACTTCTACAGGAAACACCACAGGAACAAATGTAAAGTATGAATACTCCGAAACTGGTGATTTCGTTTCGGCAAATCCTATTTATTTTAGAGATAGCGAGGAACAGACATTCAGTGCGTATTATCCATACATTGATGACCCCAATAATGACAAATTCGATGAGGATGGTTGGTTGAAAAATGATTGGACTATTGATTACAGCAATCCAAGTAATACCTTATTAGCAAACGATTTTCTCTTTGCCTCGGGAGCAATGGCCAGCAAAGCATCGCCAATGGTTAATTTCATTGACTTGAATAATGTGGGTGAATCCTTGCCAGAGAAAGATCATCGCTTTAAGCACAAGATGAGTATGATAGAATTTACGGTCTGTGCAGGAGAAGGTATCGAGAGCAGCAAGAGTAATCTTCAAAGTATAACATTGGACAAGATAAAGACACAGGGTAAGATAAATGTAAAAACAGGTGCGACAGAAGCCACCGGGACTTCTTCCCCAATAACCTTACCAGTAACAGGTCTTTTGACCGATGCCAGGGTCTGCAAGTTCATACTCTTCCCACAACGGTTCGAAAACAAAGAATTGCCCATTAGTTGTAATGTGAAGTATAACGAAAATACTATTAATAATTATACAACAAAGATAAACCTACCAAATGGATTCGAAGGTGGTAAAAAATATACTTATACTATCACTGTTATAAATAATAGTATAGTAATAGGAAATGCAAACATAACGAGTTGGGGTATTGGCACAGACAATGAAAGGCTCGATGCAGAAATAGAATAATAAGGTGCAGAAATAGGAAATACAGGGTTAGTGAGCTTGGCCGCTCACTAACTCACTAACAATAAAAAACTGAAGATTATGAAGACGATAAAACAAAGAATTTCCTATGCGGTAATGGGCCTTATGGCTATGGGCTTTACAGCATGTACGCAAAATGAAGATATGGCTCCAACGCTGAAAGGGCAGGAAATCAATGCCACTTTCTCTGTTGGAGGTATGCAGACTCGTGTCAATACATTGGGACACGGTGACAATTGGGAGGATAAAGATAAGCTGAAAGTAAGTATATTTGCGGATTATGATTATGGTAGTACGACTGTTCTTTCTTTTAATGGGGAAACATGGTCTCGTGCAGGAAGTTTTCGTTGGTTAACAGACGACGAACAACATACTATTTTGGCTGTATATCCATCTGACACGGATTTTTGGCAAGAAAATCTACAGTATGATTTACAAACAGACCAAAGCAGCGAAGGTAATTTGAAAAACGCTGATCTCATAACTGGATATTGGCACGATTTTCCTCGGTTCGATTTAAGCATTCCTATGAAGCATCGCATGTCGCTGGTAACAATTTTCTATGAAATAGGTGAATACGATCATCCTAATAAGGATATAAGTAACCTACGGATTTGTTCGCCATGCAATAGGGCTAGCTTTAGAATATCAAACGATGATTGGATAATGGACACTTCTAATTATAAAGAGCCAACGTTGGTATATGCATGCCAGACAGGAGATGATGGAGGAAAGTCTTTCTCTGCAATCATAGTACCAGGCTCGTTAGACACAAGTGCTGATTTTTTGAAGTTTACTTTAGACGGGCAAGATTATACCGTCAAGTTAAAGCAAAAAACAGATTTTTTGGAAGGGCATCGTTACATCTATAGTCTCAAAAAAATAGGAAGAGACAAAGTAGAACTCGCAGTCCGCAATCAAGGTGTTCTGCCTGGTTGGGAAAATGAAGAAGAACTATAACAAATAAAAGGAGAATATAATTATGCGTAAGATTATCCAATACATGATGATGGCATTGATTGCTGTTGTTTTGGCATCATGTGCTAATGATATAAGCGAAGAATCTACACCAACTGTTAAAAGTAATATACGGTTTGTTGTAGATGACTTTCCTATGTTTGAGAAACCTTCTACCCGAACTATCGGCGAAGAAGACAAGGGTAAGACAGCATGGGCTGTTGGAGACGAAATCTGTGTAAAGTTAGAATCTAAAGAGTTAGGAATCCAGACTGCAACTTTAAAATATAATGGAGTAAAGTTTGAAATCCAAGATGGTAACTCATTGTGCTATCTTGATGGGGAACCTGTGACGGCTTATGCTTACTATGCTCCAAATCGTAAATGGAGAAATGGTTCTCTTGACTTTAAGGATATCTATGGCAATCCCAATGGAACTGCAGAGTTCCTCGAAGCAACTTGCACTGTTCATTATGGCGATAATAATTATGTGGATATATCATTTGCCAATGCAACACGCAATTATTCACGCCTCCGTATAGCAACCATTCCTAAAACAGAAATAAAGGTGGATGCCGATAACTTTGCTCCAACAGACAATCCTAATCGTTTATACATGACATATACCCTTACTTCTGACGAAAAGGGGAATGCCTATTTGTATGGAACTTTCTATAATAATTCCATCGTTACTGTGAAATATCGAGGAGCAACTTTGAAAACTTATAAATTCTCGAAAGAAACAGAAAATGCTAAGAGTTATGTACTGGATGCTACTGTCATTTCGGCAAATAGTGCAGAAGAAATATACTCAGCTATCAAGCAAGAAGTAGCCAATAGCAAGACAGCTATAAGACTCAACCTCGCTTCTGATGCTGGCGATAATGAGTTTAATGCTATCCGTGAAGCTTTTGAGAATGTGAGAGGATATGGCACTATAGACCTCACTCTAATAGGATGCAAGGAAATTCCTGTAAATGGTTTGTACCGTATAATGGCATTAAAGTCTATTACTTTGCCTGACGTGACCAAAATTAGAATGGATGCCTTATCCAGCTGTTTGTATTTGCAAGAAATTTGTGCTCCGAATGTTTCTGCCATAGATGAATACGCCTTTGGAAAATGTCGCTATTTGAGAAAAGTAACTTTGGGGAAACTCACGGATGTGCGAGGAGAAGCAAATTCTAGAAGTGGTATTTTTGATGATATTAATGATTTGTATCCAGATATAGATTTGTATTTGCCCAAAAATCAGGAAGTCATGGAGTTTGACGAGAATAGCAAGCAATATATTTGGAAGCCTACGGGTGAAAGTTACTTTGCCAGTCCAGACTACTATGATAATGGTATATTCCTCGGCTATCAATTTCACTCAGTAAAGAGTTGGGAATAAAAGGCTGTACTATCAAGTTTAACTCCTAAGCTGGGCAGGAGTATAAGGTGCCCAGCAAACATATATTCACCCGCACTTCATGGGAAACAGCAAGGGTCTATATGCCACGAAGAACAGGTGGCGTATAGACCCTTGATTATATGGTGATATTCGTAATCTACATCTCAGCTTTCAGCAGCTTTATCTCCTCTGACGTCAGCCCCGTCATATCCATGATAGACGCTTCATCCATACCCTTTGCCAGCATCTTCCTGGCAATTTCAAGGCTTCGCTGGGACATGCCTTCTTCTATGCCTTCAGCTATACCTTCAGCTCTGCCTTTTTCCATACCTTCTTCCATTCCTTTCTGATATCTGTCATCCAGAAGGGTTCTTTCAACACTTACCGAATCCCAAAACTTGTCATAGGCTCTGAGCTCGGCATCAGTAAAACCGGAAATCTCCAGTTCTTCTGTTGTCGGCAGATATTGTTGCTGTTGTATCAGTTCATCTTCATTGAGTGACTGAAGGCTATTCAGAAGGTTTTTCAATCGATCGGGATGATTGCCGAATATCTTCTTGAACGTAAGGTCTGCCTTGGGATCTAAGTACTTCATAACCATCTGTTTTAAAATTCTATAGCGCAAAGTTACGGTTTTATTTTCATATCTGCAAGAGTTTTCTGTACGTATAAGTTAAATATTGCTAACATTTATTTCTTTTCTTGCGAAAAGTTCTCTGTATTGAGAACTTTTCGCTATTTTTGCAGCAAAAATAAACGATTATGAAGATATTAAAGTTCAAATTGCTGAAAGATTTTGCAAGGAAACATCCTGATGCAGCAGATCCGCTTATGCGCTGGGCAGAGTTTGTTGAAAAGACAGAATGGAAAAGCCATGCAGAATTAAAGCAAGCATTTCCTTCGGCAGATTATGTCGGGAATGACAGATATGTCTTCAACATATCAGGCAATAAATTTAGGCTTGTAACTATCGTTGTGTTCTTTCAAGGATTTCTACATATTAGATTTGTTGGAACTCATGCTGAATATGACAAGATTAAGGATATCAAAAATATATAACTATGACTATTAAAGACGAAAAAACATATAATGAAATTGAAGAGCGAATGGAGGCTCTGCTTGCAAAGGGCACCCAATTGGGCGGCATGGACTTTCTCAGCGAAGTAGAAAAGGAAGAATTAAAGGTCCTCAGCGAAGCTGCTTACGATTGGGAATGCGAAGTTGATCCCCATCCATGGCGAGTTAAGCCTTCACTCATAGCTGCCATCAAAGTTGCTTTTCGCCAAAAAGGCTACAAGCAAAAGGAGGCTGCAAAAGCTATAGGCGTGTCAACAACCGCATTAAGTGATATTCTCCATGGACGTCGTGCAATTAATTTTGATGTTGCAAGAAACATATACCACAACCTCGGCGTTCCTGCCAATGTTGTATTGGGATAGTTGAGTGTTGAATGTTGAATGTTGAGTGTTGAATGTTGAATGTTTAATGTTGAATGTTTAATGTTGAATGTTGACTGAAAGAAATATGACGACAAATCGAGTAGGAGGAAAACGAAGTAGTTTTTCTCCTACTTTCGTTTTCCGACCTCTCACACCACCGTACATGCGGTTCCGCATACGGCGGTTCCTATTTTGGGTACCATTCGAGGTATGAACCCATCAATGTAGCATAGCCTGCCATGCTCAACCTTTCATTGGTTATCGCACGACATAGTATGTAACTGCCAGCTATACGCCAATACCCCAGACGACTATTGCCCCACATGTAAGCCTGGTATTTATCTATACCACACTTTATCAAGTTGGCAATTCTCGTTTTCACCCTCTTCCACGACTTCCATATACACATACGTAGCCGTCGCCTTAGCCACTCGTCAGTTTCCATGAGGAAACGTTTCATGTTGGCAAGGTGATAGAAACCTACCCACCCCTTTATGTACTCTTCAAGTTTTTGCTTCCTCTTGGCATATCCCCAACCATTGCTTCGGGAAGTCAACTCCTTGAGTTTGGCTTTCATCTTGGATTTGGCTTTTAGGTGTACCGTGAGTTGGCATTTGCCTTTCATTACATAAAAGGAGTAACCAAGGTATTTCACACCTTGCACATAGGACACAACTGTCTTGTCCCTGTTCACCTTCAGATGAAGTTTTCTTTCAATGAATCGGGTTACGGATTCCTTTACACGCTTGGCTGCACGCTTGGACTTACAAAATATCATCGAGTCATCGGCATAGCGGACAAAAGGGAGACCTCGGCTTGTGAGTTCCTTGTCCAACTCATTGAGCATGATATTGCTCAAGAGCGGACTTAACGGTCCTCCTTGGGGAGTGCCTTCCTCACTTACCTCGAACATACCTTTGTTCATCACACCACTGCGGAGATATTTGTGAATAAGGCTTATCACCCTACCGTCCTTTATCGTGCGGCTGAGGATTTCTATGAGTTTACTGTGGCTCACCGTGTCGAAGAAACGCTCCAAGTCGAGGTCAACCACATAAATGTAGCCATCATCGATTATTTTCTGAGCACCTCTTAGGGCATCATGGCAGCCTCTTCTCGGACGGAAGCCGTAGCTTCTTGGAGAGAATTGACGCTCATAGATGGGAGTTAGGGTCTGGTTGATGGCTTGTTGAACCAGACGGTCTATGACCGTGGGAATGCCCAACAGGCGCATCTTGCCATTGTCTTTGGGTATCTCTACCCTTTTTACTGGGTTCGGACGGTATGAACCGTCAAGCAAGGAACGGATTAGGGCATCCTTGTTAGCCAAGAGCCAAGGGAGCATTTGCTCACATGACATCTTGTCGATACCGCTACAGCCCCTGTTACGCTGCACTGCCTTGTAGGCTTTGAGTAGGTTATCAGGACTGATGATGCGCTCCAACAGGTGTTCCTTGTCGAATGGTACTTCCACGATGTTGTCTTCACATATCCACATAAAGGTCTGCACTCCCACATATCCTTCGGATTCCGTCCTATCTTTCTGTGGGCAGCCCTTGACTTCTGCCAATGTTTTCTGCATTCTTTCCTTCATAAGGTACGTTTCAATTACTATCGTTTAATTTATAGGTTCTGCCCTTCATGGAGCGTTATCGAGAACTCCACTACTATGGCATCTGCTGACTTCTCACAGCAAGCTTTACTCCATGACTTTCGTAAAGGCAACTAATCGCCATGTCCGCGAGACCTCCTCGGATAAGGGCTTATTCTTTCCATCTTATACCCACTTCATTTACACCAACCATTCCGAATAGCTATAGGACTTTGATTTGTTCTGCAATCTTATCCATGGTCAAATGCCTTATATGAAGTTTCTGTACGTTAGGTCAGATGTTTGCCGCCAGCTTCTTTCAGATTCCACCTCGCAGTGGACACCCTTGCTATTGGCTATACAATTCCCGCTATTAGGGCTTGTTAGGGACTTGCACCCATTAGAATAAGCTCATACCGAGCATACAGAAAAAGGGCGCATCCGGATTGGATGCGCCCTAACTTGTTAAATAAATTCGGAGGGATTCTGCTCTTGAAATCACTCTAAAGTCCACCTGCCGAAACGCCCAACGCCCCGAGGAGAGCTGTCAGT
>ERZ1023698.276-NODE-276-length-8553-cov-13.971640_pt1 | contig 8553 bp, 8 predicted proteins | sample MGYA00380349_ERZ1023698 | MGnify/ENA primary metagenome ERZ1023698 (study PRJEB33179, sample SAMN07449027) | human gut metagenome | biome: Human-gut; feature: Human associated habitat; material: Faeces | host: Homo sapiens | place: India:Kasaragod | collected...
TTCGGTAGCCATTCAGCCAGATAATATCAATGTCGCCTTAAGTTAGTGACATTGGATAAATACCTTGTCTAGCTTTTTCTTATAAATTGTTGGTATGATAAAATACGAATTAATGTAAGGAGGTTATATGAGCTCTAGACCTTTTCATTTATTTGGGTCTCCTTCGAGGAATGACTCAGTTGTAGTAAAAGATGAAATATTATCTGTTCAGCATTTAGTCAAGAAATATGGTGATTTAACTGCTGTAAACGATATTTCTTTTTCAGTGAAAAAGAAATCTTTATTTGCTTTCTTAGGACAAAACGGAGCTGGCAAATCAACGACAATTAATATCATTACTTCTATTCTTTCAAAAGATAGCGGAAAGATTTATTTGGATGGCTATGATCAAGATCATTATTCAGATCTCATCAAAAGCGAGATAGGAATAGTCTTTCAAAATTCAGTTTTGGATCCTTTGCTTTCTCCAATTGATAATTTGGAAATAAGAGCTGGTTTCTATGGATTGAGAGGAGCTTTTAAGAAAGAAAGAATTCAAAAACTTATAGATATGCTCGGCCTTCAATCTTTCTTAAAAAGACCTGTCGGCAAGTTATCTGGTGGTCAAAAGAGACGTGTCGATATAGCTAGAGCTATGGTGCATGATCCAAAGCTTTTGATATTGGATGAACCTACTACAGGTTTGGATCCTCAAACAAGAATCTCCGTATGGAATTTGGTGAATGATTTGAGAGAAAAAACTGGAATGACAGTCTTCCTTACAACTCATTATATGGAAGAAGCAGAGAAAGCTACTTATGCCGTCGTAATGGATAAGGGTAATATAATTGCTCAAGGAACTCCTACTCAGTTGAAGAATCAATATTCTGGTGATTATGTGTTAGTTTATGGTAAGAACAATGAAGATTGGGAGAACCAATTTTTATTACAAGGAAGAAAGTTTACGTATAATCACGATAGCAATTATTATAGAATTCTAGTCAAAAACTCAATCGATGCTATAGATTTTATAGATAGGAACAAAAATCTATTGACTGATTTTGAAGTGGCTAAAGGAAGCATGGATGATGTTTTCTTGAACTTGACTGGTGTTAGAAATATGGAGGAAGGCAAGTGATGAATAATAGTGTTAATAACGAATCTAAAGCTGAATTGTATAAAAAGCCTAATCAATTGAGCGTCCTTTATTATTTAGTCAAAAGACATTTCAAAGTATTTTGGAAAAATCATACCCTTGTCTTGTTTTCCTTAATGGTCCCACTCGTGGTATTAGTGGTTTATGTAATTTTCTTAAGGCCTATGGAAGTATCTCAATTGGATGCAGCTATCAAGGAAGGCTTGGGATTTGAGTTCGATCCTGAGAATGCGACTAAAGAGGCATTAGAACTGGTACATAAAATTAGGGGTATTGCAGATGAATGGATGATAGCAGGTGTCTTGTCTGTCTCTTGTATTACGGTTGCTTTGAATACTGAAAATGTTATGGTCACTGATAAGGAGATGGGAATTACAAAAGACTTTGCTTCTTCTCCTATTAGTGGATCGACAGTCACTGTTTCATATGCTGTGTTCAATGCTGTTGTTACTTTCTTAGTCAATTTTATAGTTTATTTAATTTGTCTGATTTACTTAGCTGCTTATGGGGCAATTCTTCCTGATTTCATAGATGGATGTGCAATCGTAGGAGTTATGCTCCTTTCTACAATTAGTGCCACGCTTTTAGTACATTTTATTTGCTCCTTTGTGAATAGTGTTTCAGTATTGTCTTCGGTAACAGCCATTTTCTCAGCCGCTATAGGATTTTTGTGTGGCGCATATCTACCAGCTTCGATGATGCCTAGATATGTTCAATATCTAACCATGTTCTTCCCTGGTTCCTATTCATCAGGGTTGTTCAGAAATTACTTTATGCGTAAACCATTGACTGAACTTTATCAAACTTTGATCGATGCATCTAATAGTGGTAGTGGTCTTATAACTAAGAGTGAGCAAGAAATTTCAGCTTTCATAAAAGGTGTTGAAGGTGACTTTAGTTTAGAGCTAGATTTCTTTGGACACAAGGTTCCTGTATCTATAATGGCTTTGGTCGTCTTAGCTTTTATCGCTATATTCATAATTCTTGATTTGTTCTTTACACCTCAAGCATTTAAGAAATATTTTTCAAGAAAATCCAAACTAACTAAAAGATTAAATAAAAAGAACAAAGATTTTGTTCCAACTCCAGAGTTTCCTGATGAGTTGGTCACGGATAACTCCGATAAAACAAGGTCCGAAGTAAGTGATGATGTGAAGAATGTTCCGGCGAATAAAGATAATTTCCCATTTGATGGAGATGAGAAAAATATTTCTTCTTCAGGTCATATAATTGATAAGGATGAATAGATTGCAATAAAAAGCAGCAACTGATTAAGTTGCTGTTTTTTATTGTCTTGTGCTTTTAGTTGTTCGAATCTTTAAAACACGTCAACTTTATCTTCAGGGATTGAAGATAACATATCGGATAATTTTATTCCTTTGTAAGTGGAATTCCAAAGCTCGTCGACTGTCGCCACATCTATGGTTTCATCATATGCTTCGCAAAAAGAAATAAAATCCTTCCTATCGTCATTGTAATAGGTTATTGAATAATCTTTCCCTTTGTAGTTGAATTCAAGTTCACGACCCGTATCGACCCATTTGAATAATTGTTCTTTAGTCACTGTTGCTTCCTCTTTTCTTTATTTTCTCATATTTTCTTTATTTTTTTTGCTTAGTAATGTAGGCTGATTTTTAATAGTTCTAAAATCTACCCATTGGGAAAATGGCCTCTTTTAAATTTGATATGATATTGGAAAAGAAAGGAGGCAGCCATGAATATAAGCGATAAAGATCTATTATCTGGTTATAAGCCTAGAAATATATTGTCTATAGATTTAAAAAGTTTTTATGCTTCTGTCGAATGTATAGATCGTGGTCTTGATCCTTTCACTACTCCATTAGTTGTATGTGATCCTGATAGAGGCGATGGTACGATAGTTTTGGCTGTTTCTCCTTTTTTGAAAGCCAAGGGTATTCCTAGTAGATGTAGGAGATACGAGCTTCCTAAAAATATTCCGGATATTATTTATGCTGTTCCTCGAATGAAAAGATACTTAGAGAAATCAGCTGAAGTAACATCTATATATAGAGAATACGTCGAAGCTAGTGATATTCACGTTTATTCTATAGATGAATCTTTTTTAGATGTCACTAACTATTTAAAGGCTAAAGGACAAACGGATATCGAGTATGCTAAAGAAATCATAGCTAAAGTAAAGACACAAACAGGTCTCACTGTTTGTGCTGGAATTGGTGAGAATATATTTTTGGCTAAAGTTGCTATGGATTTAGGAGCTAAGCACAAGAAGGATTTGTTCGATAAATGGACTAGAGCTGACATTCAGCAAAAGCTTTGGCCTATTCATCCTTTATCCAAAGTGTGGGGAATAGGGGAAAGAATGGAGAAGAGATTGAACGTTTTGGGCTTTGAAACCATGGGAGATATTGCATGCTCTGATCCTTTATATCTATCTCGAAAATTTGGAATAAAAGGTGAGGAACTTTATCTTCACGCTAACGGAATTGATAAGGCTGTTATCTCTTCACAAATTAAAGCAAAACCAAAGTCTTTATCGGTAGGCCAAGTTTTGTTCTTCGATGCTGATATAAATGAAGCTATAGGTGTTGCTAAAGAAATGGGAAGAGTCTTATCTAGAAGACTTAGAGACAATCATATGGCTATGAATAGATTGGATTTGTTTTTCGGAGGATCTAAGGATAAATCACAAAGCTACGGAAGAAGCTTGAGATTTGAAAGACCATTAGAAACTTCTAACGAGATAGAACAAGCTATAGAATTGTTGACTAGTTCGTGTCCTTTAAATCTATTGATAAGGAGCTTATATTTGGTCGGTGGTGAATTGGTGGATATAGATTCGATGCAACTAGATTTCATGACCGATTGGTCTAAACATGATAAAGACAAGAGAATGGATGAAACTATTGACAAAATAAGAGAAAGGTTTGGAAACACGTCAGTTATGAGGTGTTCGTCCTTACAAGAACATTCAACTGAAAAGAACAGACTCACTCAAATAGGAGGTCATAAAGCATGAGACTTAGAGATAGAGGGATGGTTAAATGGGCTCCTTATAAATCTCTTCCTGAACAAGAGGATTATTTAGAAAAGATGGAAGAAGAGAAAAATAAAGTGGATAAGCCACTTTTATCGGATGATGAATTAATAGAATTGGATACTAAATTATCTACTTATAATAGAGGAGATCCCATTTCAATAGAGTACTATGACTATGGCTTTATTAAAACAGTTGATGATTATTTAGACTATATCGATACTATAAATAAAAGAATAGTATTAAAAAACAGGATGTCGATTCCTGTTTCTAATGTGTTGTCATTGAATTGATACTAGATAAATACTAATGTTAAATGCTTATCTAACAGTGTTCAACAAGTAATCTAATAATCTACCTTTCTTAACTTTTGATAGTTTGATTTTTCTATCTAGTTTTTGAGGCATTATTTCGCATTCATAGATTTTTCTTTCATCTATTTCTGCATTGATTCCAACTCCTTGGAATACATATATGGCACTGCCAGGATAGGTTTTGATCTTGTCTAATACACCATTCTCTACAAAATATTTCATAAAGACGAATAAGATACAATCCATCATAAAATAATCAAAAGGGAAATTGTACTTAGAATAGTAGCGTTGAAAGCATTCTAAGAATGCCTTACAAATAGGTGCATGTTTTCTAGCACCATAGAAGAAATCACACCATTTAGTAGCTATTCCATCGACATAGAAACATCTGGATAATGTGCTGAATCCGATAGATCCAAAATCTTCATCACCTATAACTTCATCTAAAGGAAATCTCTTTAGGAAGAAAAGAGTTGAGTCTATCCAATATCCTCCGTAGTTATACATCAAATAAAATCTAAGGTAGTCAGTAAAGTTTTGAATTATTGTTTTGCCTTTCATGTATGCCTGGAAGACGATATCGTCTTCGGGAAGATACTCTTTTAAGTTTGTTTTATCCAATAGAATGATATTGTAATCTGGGTAATTTTTTATAACTGATTTAACACAGAGTTTTACTATTTCAGGTGCTGAATCAAATCCATCCCACCAAAACAAGAATAGAGTTTTATTTATCGGCTCTGTACTTTTAGGAGCATCTTTGTATTTAATAGCTATATCTTTGAATAGGATATCAGCTGCTTTTATTTGACTGGGGTCTAATCCTTGTCTACCCTGGTTTAAATAAATGGCTTTTTTACTTGCTCTGCCAAAGAAAGATAATAAGCTTTTAATCCCTACAATCTTTCTTAAAGTATTGAAACTTTTTAAATATTTCATTTTATTTACTCACTTAAAGTTAATTATAAACCATTAGTATTCATTTGTCTTTGTAATAATTATCAATTCAATTTTTGTATCAAAGTTAACGATTCTATGAATTAAATGAAATGCTTAAGCACTTCTTTTTGCATATGAAGTTAATATAGTAGGAGATTATTATCAAAATCATGAATTGAAGTATCCAATGATTGTGAAAATCATTAAGGATATAGTAAATAATAAATTGAAATTCTCGCCTTTATCTAAATCTATGATGATAATATCATTTTTGTTAATACCACTAGAGAGATGTGAATTATGTATTTATAAATCCAAGTTGTTTAGAATGATTTCTTATGATTTTCTTATGTAATTTAAAAATATTATTTATGCTATAATTTTAGATATGAATCAAAAGATATTTATTGGTGTCATGGCTCATAAGAAGGCTTTGATGCCATCTAATACGATTTATGTTCCAATTGAAGTTGGAGCTGATTTTAGAAATGAGCATTTTTATAATTGCTTAGATAATACGGGTGACAATATTTCTAACAAGAATGCTAGCTATTGTGAATTGACCGGAGCTTACTGGGCTTATAAAAATAATGAATACGAGTATTTTGGAATCGCCCATTATAGAAGATTTCTTATGAAGAGTTTTTTCTGCAAGAAATCTTTAGATAATGTAATTGGCGAAAAAGAAATAGAGAAAACATTGAAGAAATATGATTTTATTTTGCCGGCCAAAGTTGTCATGGTTATTCACACCAATTATCTTCATTACATATTGGCACATAAAAAGGAAGGACTTAAAGTCACAGAAGATATAATCAAGACTGATTATCCTAAATACTATAAGTCTTATAAGAAAGTGATGAGAAGAGTCTATGGTCATTATTTCAATATGTTCGTAGCCAAGAAAGAAACTGCTAATGCATATTTGGATTGGTTGTTTGAATTGTTAGGAAAAGTAGAAAAAAGAATTGATCTAGATGAATATATAGGCCAGGATAAAAGAGTCTTCGGCTATATCGCTGAGCTTATGTTAGATGTTTATATCGACGCAAATAAATTGAAGTATAAAGAATTTAGATTTGCTTGTATGGATAAACATTATATTTGGAATATGTTTAAAGGATATATAAAATCGAAATTCAAAAAGAATAAATAAAAAGGACTACGGGTTTGTAGTCCATTTTATTTGAAATGATTTCTTAAACAAACGAAAAACCTGACACTTTCGTGCCAGGCTATGACGCTCTATGTGGTGCCCTGGGCCGGAGTCGAACCGGCATGAGGGGTTTGGCCTCGAGGGATTTTAAGTCCCTTGCGTCTACCAGTTTCGCCACCAGGGCAGAAAATAAACAAATGGTGACTCGTATGAGATTTGAACTCATGGCCCCATGATTAAAAGTCATGTGCTCTACCGGCTGAGCTAACGAGTCATAATAAAAACAAATGGCTGGGGTATTTGGATTCGAACCAAAGCATGAGGGAGTCAAAGTCCCTTGCCTTACCGCTTGGCTATACCCCAATCATGGTGGGCAGTAGTGGATTCGAACCACTGAACCCGAAGGAACAGATTTACAGTCTGCCGCGTTTAACCGTTTCGCTAACCGCCCATGTATGCCGGTACTTATTTTGCACTCGATGGTGGAAATTAAGGGACTCGAACCCCTGACCCCCTCCGTGTAAAGGAGATGCTCTACCAGCTGAGCTAAATTTCCAGCTCTTTTTGAGTGCTTTGCTATTCTATCATTGAGTCTTGAAAGTTTCAACAACTTTTTTAAGAAGTTTCAAAAAAATACTAGGTCTTTCGATGAAAAATGGAAATTTCATATTGAATACCAGCTTTTACATTTTCTTGATTACAGTTTAAAAATATAAAAAATTATGCTTTTAAGCATAAAAAAAGCCTATATGCACAAGCATATAAGCTTTGAATCGGGTTACTTAGTGAACGCATTAATTCCAAATTGATAGTCTTGTTTATATTCTGGTATGGAGATATCGTCCACACTTTCTATCTTTTTATATACGTTGACGATGTCGTTTTTGATTTTGATGATACTTTGTCCCATTGCACTAGCTGTGTACTCTTCGATGCAGTGAACTTTTGTTGGAAATAAATCCTTGTCTAGTGTCAATTCGATTTTTAAGCTATCAATAGTGACTGAAACACTAGCAGTGGCTTGTCCTAACATTTGTTGCTGCTCTTTTTGATATCCTTTGGATGCATCCACTCCATCTATAGCAGTATCTTTGGTAGTGAATTCGTATGAAAGAGTTATTGAGTTTCCAGCATCGATGTTTTGGATATCAGCTTTATATATAGCGTTTGATGATGGGACTGTATAACTAGTAAGTCCCCAGAGGTTATGACCCCAGTAATTCTCATAATCCTCTTTTGTCATCATCTTTTTTTGATCGTACTTATCAGAATCGAATGACCCATAAATATACTTTCCATCTGTTTCATTCTCACCTGTTTTAATTTCAATAGAATCCTTTTCTTCGGATTTATTCTGCCTATATCCTATTTTATTAGCTGATATATCCTCGTATTTTTGAACTGCTGATGGAACTGACATCAAAGCCAGAAATCCACTGGATTTTTGTGATTTGGTTATCGATTGACCAAATCCGGCGTTATTCATGAAGACTCTAAATCCGCTGACATCTTGTTTAAATGCGACAGCAGATCCAATATAAGCATTTAAATTAGCAGATTGAATGTAGGTGAAATAATTTGAATTAGCTAATTTATGTTCGGCATAGAAGAATGCTTTATAAGCTGAAGATTTCTTTTTAGTCCCTATATCAGATATTGATTTTCCATCATAATCTTTAGGAGCACTGCCAGGAACATAGCTATTTTCTATAGGTGCTTCAGGTCTATCTGAGGCTTTTCCTTCTTCTTCGACTACACTTGAATTACCTGTATCTATAGGTGGGACAGATGGAACTGAGATATCATTTCCACATGAAGATAAGGTCATAGATAAAGTCAATAAAGACAAGCAATATATAATTTTTTTATTTTTCATATATAAAAATTCTCCTCTTTTTGAATATACACATTAGTTTTAATAAAGTATTCATTAAAAACAATAAACTCTCTAGTGCACGTGAGGGATGAAAAAGTCAGTCTTTAGCGATATTTT
>ERZ1023698.277-NODE-277-length-8542-cov-5.172970_pt1 | contig 8542 bp, 10 predicted proteins | sample MGYA00380349_ERZ1023698 | MGnify/ENA primary metagenome ERZ1023698 (study PRJEB33179, sample SAMN07449027) | human gut metagenome | biome: Human-gut; feature: Human associated habitat; material: Faeces | host: Homo sapiens | place: India:Kasaragod | collected...
ACTGCCACAGCCCTAACCGAGGTGACAAAGCGCAGAAAAGCGACCCCAAACCCCCCCCAAAAATCGGCTCTCGGTTAACCACTTTGGGCACCACTTGACCCTCTTTTTGCCCTCTTTTGGGCCGGTTAACCACTTGCGGACCACTAAAAATTGGGTGAAATCGGCTCTCGTTTTGTTAAATTAGGTCAAACTATATCAGCCCGTTTAGATACAGTAAAACCCCGGAAAGCCTTGATTTTCCGGGGTTTTTGAACCATTTTGATACGGTTTGAACAGCAGATTATCTCTTGCTGAACTGAGGTGCGCGACGAGCTGCCTTGAGACCGTATTTCTTTCTTTCCTTCATACGAGGGTCTCTGGTAAGGAATCCAGCCTTCTTCAGAACGGGTCTGAAATCACCGTCTACCTGAAGCAGAGCTCTAGAAATACCGTGTCTGATCGCACCAGCCTGGCCGGTGTATCCGCCACCGCGAACGTTAACCAGAACGTCGAACTTCTCAGCAGTCTCAGTAGCTGCCAGAGGCTGACGAACGATAACCTTCAGAGTCTCCAGACCGAAGTACTCATCAATGCTTCTCTTATTGATTGTAATATTACCATTACCGGGTACTAAATATACTCTGGCGATGGATTTCTTTCTTCTACCGGTTCCGTAGTATCTTTCTGTTTTAGCCATGATTTATTTTCCTCCTCTCAGTCCTTTAGAATGTCAGTACTTCAGGCTTCTGAGCTTCATGCTTGTGCTCAGGTCCTGCATATACGTGAAGTTTGGTGAACATCTGTCTTCCTAAAGGTCCCTTGGGAAGCATGCCCTTAACTGCAAGCTCGATTACCTGCTCAGGCTTCTTTTCTAATTTTTCTCTCAGGGTAGCTTCTTTTAAGCCACCAACGTAATCGGAATGATGATAATATACCTTCTGGTCCATCTTCTTACCGGTTACTTTGATCTTCTCAGCATTGATAACGATAACGTTGTCACCGCAGTCGATGTGGGGAGTGAAGATAGGCTTATTCTTGCCTCTCAGCACTTTAGCAACCTCAGATGCCAGACGGCCTAAGGTCATGTCAGTAGCGTCTACTACATACCATTTTCTATCGATTGTAGCTGGACTAGCCATAAATGTTTTCATTATGTTCCCTCCATATTACTTTCGCCGATTCCTGATCGACTTTTTCAGTGTTCCGGTCTGATAGTAATCTGCAGATGTCCGGCTACATTTTACTTCTTCCCAAAACGGTTGAATACTTTATTTCAATGCTTCGTCGGGGCTTTGACTCAGCATATTGAAACACTGTCACAGTCATATATTATATGGCACCAGGCAATTAGTGTCAAGATAATTTTAAAACTTTTTACAGTTCAGCCGTAAAACGTAACAATGCGGCTTTGCAGATGACGCATGCTGAACTGTCACAGAAACTCGTATTTCATCAGCGTCAGTCCATGGGCCGGTGCGGTAGGTCCCGCTGCACTGCGGTCTTTTGCCTCGAGGATCGTGAAAATATCCATGGGATCCCGCTTGCCCTGTCCGATATCTAACAGGGTTCCGGCAATGATCCTCACCATATTATATAAGAAGCCATTACCACAGACCCGGATCACCAGATCATTTTCTCCCTGCTCTTCCACTTCCACGGAATAGATGGTGCGTACGCTGGATTCCACCTGGGCACCGGTCTGGCAGAAGCTTTTGAAATCATGTTCTCCCTCCAGATAAGCCGCAGCTTCCTGCATCCGGTTCACATCCAGTTCATAATAAGTAAACAGCGAATACAGACGTTTCACCGGCGTGGGGTCCTGTGCCCGGTAGCTGCGGTATTCATAGGTCTTGCGGCTGTCGCATCTGCGGGGATGCCAGTCATCCGGCACCTGTTCGGACTTTTGTATCCGGATATCCTCCGGAAGTCTCTGGTTCAGCGCATAAGAAATTTTCTCCGCAGGCATCCGGCTGGTCGTGTCAAACACAGCGATATTCCCCAGTGCATGCACACCGGAATCTGTCCGGCTGGCACCGATGACCTCAACAGGCTCCCGCAGCAGATCGGTCAGACACCGGTTCAGTTCGCTTTCGATGGTGATCCCGTTATTCTGGATCTGCCAGCCGTGATAATTCGTACCGTCGTAGGCCACGGTCAGGCGGACACGCTTTTTTTCTTTTTCCGGCTGCTTTGACAGCTGTTCTATTATCATTTCCGCTTCCACTGTATTTCACCCGCTTTCTCTCCTGCCACCTGTCTTAGGTTCCCCGGCATTCTTTCCTGTATTTGACGAGATACTATCTGCTATGGGCATTATTGTTTTGCAGTAAAAATTTACGGTAAAAACGGTAGCCTTCCTACCACAATGCTGATCACCATATATGCGGCAATACAGCCGTAAGCAATGTAATCTCTCTTATGATAGATCAGCGGCTTCATCTTCGTCCTGCCCTCTCCGCCGCGATAGCATCTGGCCTCCATTGCCATGGCAAGGTCGTTGGCTCTGCGGAACGCGGAGATAAACAGCGGTACTAAAAGGGGCACCATTGCCTTGGCACGTTTGAATATATTGCCGCTCTCGAAATCCGCACCTCTGGCGATCTGCTCTTTCATGATCTAATCCGCTTCTTCTAATAATATAGGAATAAAACGAAGTGCAATGGACATCATCATGGCCACTTCATGTACGGGCACCTTGAATACTTTTAAGGGTCCCATCATTTTCTCCATACCGTCCGTCAGATTGTTCGGTGTGGTAGTCAGCGTCATCACAGAGGATCCAATGATCAGCAGCGTCAGGCGGATTGCCATGGAAATGGCCATCTTCAGACCTTCCTGCGTAATGGTCAGCTTCCAGATCGTGAATAACGGTGTGCCCGGTGTCAGAAAGAGATTGAACACCACTGTGATCAGCATGAGCATAACAATGGTCTTCATTCCCTTTACCATGAATTTAAAAGGTACCTTCGACAGACGGATCACTAATCCCAGGAAAAGTGCCGCAATCACATACCCTGCATAATTTTTGAAAAAGAACAGGGAAATGATAAATAAAACGGTACCTCCCAGCTTTACCCGGGGATCCATCTTATGAATCAATGATTCCGTCTGATAATATTGTCCTAATGTAATATCTCTAAGCATATTGCTCCTCACCAGAGTTTCTGCCCGGCTCCTGTCGGGTCAGAACTCGTATCTTCTCTCTGCTCATGCTGCAATTTGAGCATTGCAGTTCAAATCATTACTTCTGATTGTTCTGTTTCCAGACTCTTGCAATTTCTTCCGCAGCCTCTTCGATCGTTGTGGCATCTACATCCACATCCGCTCCCCGTGCTTTCAGCTCATGCATGATATAGGTGACCTGCGGTGCTGCCAGTCCTACTTCTTCCAATTCTTTGTAATGTTTGAACACTTCTCTCGGGGTATCGTCATACATGACGCTTCCCTTGTTCATCACAATAATACGGTCTACGTATTCCGCCACATCCTCCATACTGTGGGATACCAGCAGAATCGTAAGTCCTGTCTCGGTCTGCAGCTTTTTGATCTGCTGTAAGATCTCATCTCTTCCCTTGGGATCCAGCCCGGCAGTGGGTTCATCCAGGATCAGCACTTCCGGCTTCATTGCCAGTACTCCGGCGATCGCCACACGACGCTTCTGTCCACCGGACAGTTCAAAGGGTGACTGATAGAAAAGCTCGTCCGGCAGTCCTACTTTTTTCAGAGCATCGTATGCACGAAGCTCCACTTCTTTTTTATCCAGTCCCAGATTCTTCGGTCCGAAACAAACATCGCTGAATACATCGATCTCAAACAGCTGATGCTCCGGATACTGGAACACCAGCCCTACCTTGCTGCGGAGCTTTTTCATATCATAATCCTTGTCGTAGATATCTTCTCCGTTAAAATAGATATGTCCGTCGGTAGCACGGATCAATCCGTTCATATGCTGCATCAGCGTGGACTTACCGGAGCCGGTATGCCCAATGATACCGATGAACTGTCCATCCGGTATCTTCAGGCAGACATCGTTCAGGGCATGAACTGCCAGCGGTGTATCTGCACCGTATACATAATTCACATGATCTAATATGATAGACATTTTTTCGATCCTTTCCCGGGTACTTTCATTCGCTGCCATCCCCGCCACTATTTCCTGTCGGTTTTTCCATAGCCCAGTGCATTGACCAGCTCTTCTCTTGTCAATATGCCATCCGGCAGCGGAATTCCGCGTTTCTGCAATTCATACGATAACAGCGTTACCTGCGGCACATCCAGCCGTAGCTTTTTCAGCTGCTCCACCTGTGAAAAGATTTCCCGGGGGGTACCCTGCATGGCAATTTTTCCCTCATCCATGACAAATACCTTGTCCGCATGAATGATCTCTTCCATATAATGAGTGATCAGGATCAGCGTAACGCCTTCCACCTGATTCAATCCACGGACTGCACGGATGACTTCCTTACGTCCACTGGGATCCAGCATGGCAGTTGGCTCATCTAATACAATGCATTTGGGATGCATGGCCAGTACTCCGGCAATAGACACTCTCTGCTTCTGCCCACCGGACAGCTTATTCGGGGAATACTTTCGATATTCGTACATACCTACCGCGCGTAAGCTCTCTTCCACACGCTGCCAGATCTCCTCCGTGGGGATCCCCATGTTCTCCGGGCCAAATCCCACATCTTCTTCCACTACCTGTCCTATGATCTGGTTATCCGGATTCTGAAACACCATGCCGGCTGTCTGACGGACCTTCCAGATGTTGTCCTCATCCTTCGTGTCCATACCATCGACCCAGAGTGTTCCCTCTGTCGGATTTAAGATGGCATTCATATGCTTTGCCAGAGTAGACTTGCCGGAACCGTTATGTCCGAGGATAGCTATGAACTGTCCCTGCTCTATATCAAGAGAAACATCATTCACTGCTCTTGTGATCCCTTCCACATTTCCCTCTTCATCCCGACGAATATATTCATATACTACATTATTTGCTTTAATGATCTCCATAAATAATCTCCATTCCATATTCGCTTAGTGCCGGAGAATCAGCTGTCTTCTGCTTTTGCAAGATATCGTTCCTATTTTACTAGATTATGCACAGATTTACAACACTTAACAGGGAACTGACCCGACTTTTTCAAAATCTCTTGTACTGCTTTCCAAAAACCTTTATAGTTATGGTTGTATCTTTCTATTGTAGAACATTTCAGAAAATAAAACGAGGAGGCATTCTATGAATCCGATCGATCGCAATAAAATATGGAAGATGGTGGGTATCCTTGCGCTCATCACTGTCGTGGCCGGAGGACTGCTAAGGGTATCCCAACACAGTTCCTACACTCTGGGGGATTATGCGGCGGACAATCCTTCCCTGGCTTATCAGACATCAGAGCCATCACCTACCCCGGAACCTACACCGGCCGTCGACAATTCCAATACAAATGCGACAGAAAACTTGCAGGAAGGATCTTCCATGGCAGAAACTACTGTTTTGACCGGTTATTCCCTGAACGGAGAGCTATTGGCCGACCAGCGGACCACGCTGTCCGACGGCTTCTATTATGAGCCGTTATCGGAAAAATTACAGAGATACATAACAGGTGTTTCTTATCCAGCCACTGTGCATAACTCTGATAGTTCTTCGGAAACACTGTTGAAATCTGTCGAAATCAGCTATGACGATCTACGCTATGTACATATAAGGCATTATAATTTTGAAGGAAATCCTGCAGAAGGGGAATTAATCTGTAACAAGGCGATCGCGCAGGACCTGACAGAAATCTTCTACGAGCTGTATTGTAATGAATATCAGCTGGAAAAGGTACTTTTGATCGATGAATATGATGGGGATGACCTCGCATCCATGGAGGATAACAATACCTCCTGCTTCAACTACCGCCCGGTGGAAGGAACTTCCTCCCTGTCTAAGCATGCATTAGGGCTGGCGATCGATATCAATCCCTTTTATAATCCTTATATTACTTACAATAAGGACGGCAGCGAAAAGGTATCTCCTGCAAACGCTTCCGCTTATGCAGACAGAACCTCTTCCTTCCCCTACAAAATTGACGAAAACGATCTGTGCTATCAGTTATTTAAGGAACATGGTTTCACCTGGGGAGGTCACTGGAACTCCTGCAAGGATTATCAGCATTTTCAGAACGTAGTGGAGTAAGCCGCTTGTCAGCAATCGTTTTCCTGTAATGATCGAGTAGGCTGTCTCCTACTCGATTTGTATACTTCGCATACACAAAAAGCGCCTCCGGAAATAAACCAACTCATTTCCGAAAGCGCTATTTTTATGTCTGCTTATAAGTTATGGATTAAACTAACTCCAGAACAACAGTCATAGCTGCGTCACCCTTACGCTGACCGATCTTAACGATTCTGGTGTAACCACCCTTACGGGTAGCATACTTGGGAGCATACTCATCGAAGAGCTTTGCAACCAGGTCAACTTCCTTGGTGTTCTTTTTCTTGCCTGCTGCATCAGCGGGAACCTCAACTACAGGGTTCAGAACCTTCAGCATCTGACGACGTGCATGAGATCTGGTAGGCAGATCCTTCTTGATCTCCTTCTCAACTTCGTCGTATACAGTAACGGTAACACCGTTCTCGATCTTAACCAGCTTGCCATCCTTATCGCGATGGGACTCAGCCAGGACCTTACCGGTCTCCTTGTCAACGATCTGCTTTACGCGCTTGCCGTCCTTGTCCTTGCGGGCAACCTTGGTGGTAACCTTAACAGTTTCGAAGTTATCCTTCTCTTTTACTGCCAGAGCGATCAGTCCATCAACGATCTTCTGTACTTCCTTAGCCTTAGCTTCGGTGGTAACGATCTTGCCGTTGTTGATCACTGCAGTTACCTGATTTCTTAATAATGCCTTTCTCTGTGCAGATGTTCTGCCGAGTTTTCTGTACTTTGCCATGATAATTTTCCTTTCTCCATTCATGGTACATCCGGCCATGCACTTTGGACTTACTTACCGAATGCGTTATTTTTTGCCATTTAGAGATAAACCGCATCCGAACACTTTGGGCTTACCGGATACGGAAATCTTACTTTTTATGTTCAGCTGAAATTAGTTCTCATCGCTGGGGTTCAGCTGTAATCCCAGCTCTTTCAGTTTAGCCAGAACTTCTTCCAAAGATTTACGTCCGAGGTTACGAACCTTCATCATATCTTCTGAAGTCTTATTGGTTAACTCTTCTACAGTATTGATACCTGCTCTCTTCAAGCAGTTGTAAGAACGAACGGAAAGCTCCAGCTCGTCAATACTCATCTCCAGAACCTTTTCCTTCTCGTCGTCTTCCTTCTCTACCATAACCTCAGCGGTCTTAGCATTTTCGGACAGGTCGATGAACAGGTTCAGATGCTCGCTGAGCACCTTAGCTGCCAGGCTGACTGCCTCATCGGGAGCCAGGGTTCCGTTGGTGTATACATCCAATGTAAGCTTGTCGAAATCAGTACTCTGACCTACACGGGTATTTTCTACCGTAACGTTAACTCTCTCTACAGGTGTATAGATAGAATCAATGGCAATTACGCCGATTGGTAAATCTTCGTGTTTGTTCTTGTCGGCACTTACGTAGCCGCGGCCTCTTGTAATAGTTAACTCCATGTAAAGCTTGGTATCTTTACCGCTCAGAGTTGCGATTACAAGGTCGGGGTTCAGAATTTCAATATCCTGATCACACTGGATATCAGAAGCTCTTACAACACCTTCGCCTTCAAACTCGATATATGCAGTCTTAGCCTCATTGGTCTCGCTGTTGTTCTTGATCGCAAGGCTCTTGATGTTCATGATGATCTCAGATACATCTTCCTTTACGCCGGGAATAGAACTGAACTCATGAAGAACACCTTCAATTTTGATCTGGCTCACTGCAGCACCGGGCAGGGAAGACAGCATGATTCTTCTCAGGGACTTACCCAGAGTAATACCATAGCCTCTTTCCAGGTGTATTACTACGAATTTACCATACTTTTTGTCTTCTGAAATCTCGCTAACCTCAATATTAGGTCTTTCAAAATCAAACACTGCCAATACCCTCCTTTGCGAACTTTATATGTTGACATGTTCTTACGAACAATATCCCATGGAATAATATTCCACAGGAAATGTTCATTGGGGTTAAATAAAACTTACTTGGAGTACAACTCGACGATAAGCATCTCGTCAACAGGAACATCGATCATCTCTCTGGTAGGCAGATTCTTGATGGTTCCCTTAAAGTTCTCAACATCAGCGTCGATCCATTCGGGTACTAATCTTCCAGCAGTTACCTCAAGGATATCCTTGTATCTCTGCATGGACTTAGCGCTCTCTTTGATCTCGATAACATCGCCAGCCTTGATCAGGTAAGAAGGAATGTTTACACACTTACCGTTTACAAGTACATGCTTGTGGTCAACGATCTGTCTTGCTTCTCTTCTGGGTCTTGCAAAGCCCATTCTGAACACGACGTGGTCCAGTCTGCTCGCTACCAGGGTCATCAGGTTCTCACCGGTGAGGCCCTTCAGTCTGTCTGCCGTCTCCTAGTAGGGACGGAGAGG
>ERZ1023698.279-NODE-279-length-8449-cov-5.510841_pt1 | contig 8449 bp, 10 predicted proteins | sample MGYA00380349_ERZ1023698 | MGnify/ENA primary metagenome ERZ1023698 (study PRJEB33179, sample SAMN07449027) | human gut metagenome | biome: Human-gut; feature: Human associated habitat; material: Faeces | host: Homo sapiens | place: India:Kasaragod | collected...
GAAGGCGGTCGTTGGCCAGACCTTCCCGGGCTATGTGCCGGTCAAGTTGGTCATGACGGTCGTCTCCTGGCATCTGATCCGCAATATCCGCGGCGTGACCGGCGTTGTCGGCAGCGCCACCAACGCCATCCCCCTGACGGAGGATGAGGTCCTGGCCCTCGGCATGGAGCGCCGCGAGATCGTCGTGGCCTACAACGTCGGCGACCAGGTCAAGATCACGGACGGCCCTCTGGCCACCTTCCTCGGCACGGTCGAGGAGATCGAGCCGGAGAAGAACCGCGTGTGCGTGGTCGTTTCCATGTTTGGCCGCGAAACGCCCGTCGAGCTCGAGCTCGATCAGGTCGAAGTGGTCGAAAGATAAGCAAGAATCGCCAGAAGCGATGAGCCGGTATCCCGGCAAAGTGGGAGAGACGCTGTGCGTCTCGCCAAGGGCGGCCCGCCTCCGGGGCGGCCGTTACCACATTTATAATCAAGGAGGTGCCTAAAATGGCACAGAAAGTAGTCGGCTACGTTAAGCTGCAGATCCCCGCTGGTAAAGCAACTCCCGCGCCCCCTGTCGGCCCCGCGCTCGGTCAGCACGGCGTCAACATCGCGGCCTTCACGAAGGAATTCAACGAGCGCACCAAGAACGACATGGGTCTTATCATCCCCGTCGTCATCACGGTGTATGCCGACCGTTCCTTCAGCTTCATCACCAAGACTCCTCCCGCTGCGGTCCTGATCAAGAAGGAGTGCAACATCGAGTCCGGTTCCGGCGTCCCCAACAAGACCAAGGTCGCCACCATTTCCAAGGCCTCCGTTCAGAAGATCGCCGAGATGAAGATGCGCGACCTCAACGCCGCGTCTCTCGAGTCCGCGATGAGCATGATCGCCGGCACTGCACGCTCCATGGGCGTCGTGGTCGAAGAGTAAGGGAGGTATACGGAAATGTTCAGAGGTAAAAAGTATCAGGATGCTGCCAAGCAGATCGAAAAGAATACGCAGTATGACGCCGCAGAGGGCTTCGGCCTGATCTGCAAGACCGCTTCCGCGAAGTTCGACGAGACCGTCGAGCTGCACGTCAAGCTGGGCGTCGACTCCCGTCACGCCGACCAGCAGGTCCGCGGCGCGATCGTCCTGCCCAACGGTACCGGTAAGACCGCGCGCGTTCTCGTCTTCGCCAAGGGCGACAAGGCGGACGCTGCCCGCGAGGCCGGCGCCGATTACGTCGGCGAGATGGATATGGTCGAGAAGATCCAGAAGGAAAACTGGTTCGATTTCGACGTCGTCGTCGCTTCCCCCGACATGATGGGTGTTGTCGGCCGTCTCGGTAAGGTCCTCGGCCCCAAGGGCCTGATGCCCTCTCCCAAGGCCGGCACCGTCACGCCCGACGTCGCCAAGGCGGTCAAGGAAGTCAAGGCCGGTAAGGTCGAGTACCGTCTCGATAAGACCAACATCATCCACTGCCCCATCGGCAAGGTCTCCTTCGGTCCCGAGAAGCTCACCGAGAACTTCAACGCGATCATGGGCGCCATCGTCAAGGCCAAGCCCGCCGCCGCCAAGGGCCAGTATATCAAGTCCTGCGTCGTCGCCTCCACCATGGGCCCCGGCGTCAAGATGAGCACCGCGAAGCTCTAAGAGCGCGCAAAATCAATATTTAGGGCTTGACATTTGTACAGGCTCTGAATATAATAATGGAGCGTTCCAAAGACAGCAGGGGAGGGTCACACCTCGTAAGTCCTGCCGAGGATGGCAAATCGTTATGATTGCTTACACCGTCCTTGTGTCTTTCGGCATGAGGACGGTTTCCTTTTTAGAACGCCTCTTTTCCCCGGGCATAGGGAGCTATGCCGCAAATCTAACGGAGGTGAAAACAAGAATGCCTAACGCAAAAGTCCTGTCTGAAAAGCAGGCGATCGTGGCCTCTCTGACTGAGAAGCTGCAGGGCGCGGCCGCCGGTATCATCGTCGACTACAAGGGCATCACCGTCGCGGAGGACACTGCTCTTCGCGCCGAGTGCCGCAAGAACGAAGTCGATTATGCCGTCGTCAAGAATACGCTCCTTCGCTTTGCTTTCAACAACGTCGGTCTCAATGAGCTCGATGAGCAGCTCAACGGCACCACGGCTCTCGCCGTCGCGAGCGACCCCGTCGCTCCCGCCCGCGTGATCGCCGATTATGCCAAGAAGCTCAACGGCAAATTTGAGATCAAGGGCGGCTTCATGGATGGCAAGGTCGTCGATATGGCCACCATCAATGCGCTCGCCGCGATCCCCGCACTGCCTGTCCTGCAGGCCCAGGTGCTCGGCACGATGCTCGCGCCCATCACCAGCCTTGCCTGCGTCCTCAAGCAGATCGCTGAGAAGGACGGCGCTCCCGCTGAGGCGGCCGAAGCCGCTGCCGAGTAAATCCGGCATCCAAACAACAAACCAAACAACACTCTAAATCAGGCGGATATTACAATGTCTGAAAAGATCACTGCTATGATCGAAGAGATCAAGGGCCTTACCGTTCTGGAGCTCTCTGAGCTCGTCCACGCGCTCGAGGAAGAGTTCGGCGTTTCCGCCGCCGCCATGGCTGCTCCCGCTGCCGGCGCTGCCGCTCCCGCTGCCGAGGAGAAGACCGAGTTCGACGTCATCCTCGCCGGTTTCGACGCCGCTGCGAAGATCAAGGTCATCAAGGTCGTCCGCGAGCTCACCGGTCTGGGTCTTGCCGAGGCTAAGGGCTTTGTCGAGTCCGCTCCCAAGGCCGTCAAGGAAGGCATCTCCAAGGACGATGCCGAGGCCCTCAAGAAGCAGCTCGAGGAAGCCGGCGCGAAGGTCGAGATCAAGTAATTTCACCCAACCGTTTGAAAAAAGCAGCAGCTCGCAGGAGCTGCTGCTTTTTTAGCATGGGCTTGCGTTTCGGCTGATCTCGTGTTAAAATCGCATTGTTCGCCCGCGCCGCGGGCGTCTTTTTGACCAAATCGGAGGAATGTGTATGGACCGTCAAAGAAAAGCCGACATGATGCTGGTGCTGGCGACCGGCTTTTGGGGCATTTCCAACTGCCTGATCGCCATTTGCCTGCGCGATATGCAGCCGGTGACGCTCAACGCCTTCCGCTTTCTCTCGGCCTTCGCCGTGCTCGGCGCGGTGTTTCACAAGCGGGTGCTCCGCGCGAGCCGCGAAACGTGGAGGTACAGCGTTCTCGTCGGGCTGTCGCTCGTGGCGATCTACCTCGGCGCGACCTACGGCGTTTTGTATACCAGCGTATCCAACGCGGGCTTCATCGGCGCGATGACCGTTCTCTTTACCCCATTCTTTGAGTTCGTCGTTTACCGAAAGCGACCGGACCGCAAGCTCGGCTTTGCCTTGGCGGTGTGCATGGCAGGCATGGCGCTCCTGACGCTCAACGAGGCGCTGCGTCCCGCGCCGGGCGACATTATCTGCCTGCTCGTGCCGACCTTCTACGCCGTGGACCTGATGGTGACGGAGAAGGCGGTCGCGAAGCCGGAGGTCGACCCCATCGCCCTCGGCGTGCTGCAGACGGCGGTGGCGGGCGTGGTGATGCTCGGGCTGTCCCTCCTTCTTGAGACGCCGAGCCTGCCCGGATCGCCCAGGGTCTGGGCGGCGGCGCTGTTCCTCGGCGTGTTCTGCTCGGGCATCTGCTTCGTCATCCAGAGCGTCGAGCAGCAGTTTACCACGGCGAGCCACGCGAGCCTGATCTTCACGCTCGAGCCGGTATTCTCCGCCGTGTTCGCCTATTTCCTGCTCAGCGAGCGCCTGACGGTGCGCGGCTATCTCGGCGCGGCGCTGATGTTCGTGAGCCTGCTCATCATGGAGCTGGATGTGCCGGCTCTGCTGAAAAAGGATGAAAAAGCGCCGTAAAACGGCCCTTGCCACGTTTGGTTGCGGAAATTCCAGCGTGGGATGGTGGCACTTCGGACGGAAATTTGCTACGCTCGGGCCATCAAAACCGATGGAGGAACACGATATGACATTAGGAGAAAAGCTGCAGACGCTGCGCCGCTCCCGCGGCCTGTCGCAGGAGCAGCTGGCCGAAATACTTGAGGTGTCGCGCCAGGCGGTCAGCAAGTGGGAAAACGGCGACTCCGCGCCGGACCTCGACAGGCTCCGCGCGATCTGTACTTACTTCGGCGTGACGACCGACTATCTCATCTGGGATGAGCCGGAGGACGCGCCGCGGGGCGCGGAGAAAGCGCGCTCCCGGGAGACGCAGAAGAAGCCGCTGCGGGAGACGGTGCGGGAGCACAGCGAATGGGCGGGCTACGCGGTCGCCATCCTCGTTGGGGCTTTTGTCGATGTATCTGCCATACCTCGCGGTCTACGCGCTCGCCATTGTCGGTGGGCTGCTGCTGGCCCGTTGGCTGAAAAAGAGAAAGGAAGCACATGACGACCTTTGAGAGAGTTTACGCCGCGGTGCGGCTCATTCCACGCGGCAGCGTTGCGACCTACGGGCAGATCGCCCGCGCCATCGGCAACCCGCGGCTCTCGCGCGTGGTGGGCTATGCGCTGCACGTCAACCCCGAGCCGCGAGTGATCCCCTGTCACCGTGTCGTCAGGCGCGACGGCGCGGTGTCGCCCGCCTTCGCCTTCGGCGGCTCGAACCGACAGGTGGAGCTGCTTAAAAACGAGGGCGTGGGATTTACGGACGAGAGCCATGTGGATATGGCGCGCTTCTGCGTGCGGGCGCTGCCGTACATCGCGGAATAGAAAACACCCTGCTTTTACGGATAAAATGAGGCCTGCAACCGTCAGTTGCTAAAGTTCAAAGTCAGCTTGGTGGACTTTTTCTCGGCTTTTCACTATACTCAAGCCATCAAAGCAAAGGAGAACACGAATGACGCTTGGACAAAATATCGCGCGGCTGCGCGTGCAGAAGAACCTATCGCAGGGCGACCTCGCCGACGCGCTGGAGGTCAGCCGCCAGTCGGTGAGCAAGTGGGAGACGGACGCCAGCATCCCGGAGCTTGATAAGCTCCTGCGGCTCGCGGAGCTGTTCGGCGTGACGCTCGACGAGCTGGTGAAAGGAGAGAGCGCACAGCCGGAGGCTGCGCGCGGCGAAGTGCCGGACAAGGAGAGCGCGGGAGCGTACACCGCCGCCGCGCCGCAGGCGCGGCGGGAGACGCGGCAGATCGTCGGCACGATCCTGCTGTGCTTCGGCGCGCTGATCGGGATACTCATCATGCTCTTCGCCGGAACGCTTGCCGGCTTTATACTGGCGCTGCCGCTGTTTGTCTGCGGGACCATCTGCCTGACGGTCAGGCGGCGCACGGGGCTTTGGTGCGCGTGGGCGCTGTATGTGTGTTTTGCGCTGTATATGCGCTTTGCCGCAGGTGTTGTCGCCGGAAATATCTTTCTGACATTTTCGCGTCTGTTCCGGTTGAATCCTCTGAGACTTGCCATGAGTTGGTCGGTCGCGCTGGTGCTGCTCGCGCTGGTCGCCAGCACGCTTCGCTCCTACCGCACGCTGACGCTCCGCTGGGAGCGAAGGAGCATTGCGCTGCTCACCATCGGCTGGCTTGCGCAGCTCGGCATCCGTCAGGCGCTTGCGATCTGGGTGCGGTGCATCGTGAATGCAGGACACGGCGACCTAACGGGCTACACTTGGAAGCTCGCGCTGAGCGGTACGCTCGATTCGCTCAATAACCTTGCCCTCGTCGTGCTCCTCGTCCTCACCGCCGCGCTCTGGCGCGGCTGGCGGCAGAGCCGAAGCAAAACAAAATAAGAAAACCCCGCCTGTCGACAGGCGGGGTTCCTTTACAGCTATTCACATAAAGGTGCAAAGCAAAATCGGGAAGAACACGGCGGGGACATAGTTCATCACCTTGATCTTCGTCATGCCGAGCATATTGAAGCTCAGACCGATGATGAGCAGCGAGCCGACGCACTTCATCTCCGCGATGACCACGTCGCTGAGAAACGGCGCGATGAACGACGCGCAGAGCGTGATGAGCCCCTGATAGACGAACACCGCGACGCCCGAGAGCGCGACGCCCGCGCCCATGGTCGAGCCGTAGACGATGGAGGTAATGCCGTCGAGCGTGGACTTGGCGTAGAGCGTTGCGTGGTCGCCGGTGAGGCCGGAGTCCAGCGCGCCCATGATGGCCATGGCGCCCACGCAGAAGAGGAGCGAGGCGTTCACAAAGCCCTCGGAGATAGAGGTCTTGGACTGCTTTTTCGCAAAGCGGCGCTCCACCCAGTCGCCGAGCGCGTGGATGCGCCCGTCGAGGTCGAGCAGTTCGCCGAGGATGACGCCGAGCACCATGGAGAGGATGGCGACGAGCGTATCGCTGCCCGCGAGCACGCCGTCGAGACCGATGTAGAACACGCACAGGGCGATGCCCTTTTCAATGGCGGAGTTGAAGCGCTCGGGGATGAAGCGCCCGAGTATTACGCCCACAAAACAGCCCGCGAAGATGGCGAGCATATTGACAAGACTTCCGAGCAGCATCATTTGACCTCCTCCTTTGCGCGGCGCGCGAGGTCGAGCACGGCTTCGCCGCCCATCATCAGTCCGCCGCAGCCGGGGACCCAGGTGAGGCTTGCCGGTACGCTGCGCCGCCCGGGCGGGGGCGTTTCCTTCTGCTCCGTTGCGGCGGGCAGCTCGGGGGAGAAGAGCACGCGCGTGTGCAGGATGCCGCGCGCCTTGAGCTCCTGTCGCATCACGCGCGCGAGCGGGCTGCCGGAGGTCTTGGAGATGTCCGTGATCTGAAGCTGCGAGGGGTCGAGCTTGTTGCCCGTGCCGAGCGCGGAGAGAATGGGGATGCCGCGTGCAAGCGCGGTCTCGATCAGGTCGAGCTTGCAGGAGACAAGGTCGATGCAGTCGAGGATATAGTCGTATTTCGCGTCGAAGAAGCGCTCACGGCCCGCGGCCTCGTAGCGTCCCACGATGGGGTGGAGGACGACCGCGGGGTTGATGTCGCGGCAGCGCGCGGCGATAGCCTCCGCCTTGCTCTGCCCGAGCGTGGAGTGCAGCGCCTCGAGCTGGCGGTTGAGGTTCGTCAGCGCCACGGTGTCGTCGTCGATGAGCGTCAGCTCGCCCACGCCCGAGCGCACCAGCGCCTCGACCGCGTAGCTGCCCACGCCGCCGAGACCGAACACGGCGACGTGGCTGCGGCGCAGAGCGTCCATGCCGTCCGCGCCGAGCACCATTTCGGTGCGTAAGAATTGATTTTCCATAGGTATTCCTCTTGAAAAAGCAGGGACCGGCAGCCTCGCCGCTCCCTGCCGCGTTGCGGATGTGCTCAGCCGACGTACTCGATGGCGTCGAGCTGCTCGGCGGTCACGCCGTCGGTGATGGCGTCATACCAGTCGTTCACGGCGCTGCTTTTGAGCGTGTTGGTGGCCTTGTACTCCCAGTAGGGAAGCTCATTCGTTTCCACGAAGTACATCACATGGAAGCCGTATTCGCTCTCGACGATGCCCGTGTCGCCGCTCTGACGGCTGGGATCGAAGCTCCAATCCTCAAAGGGCTGAACATACGCGCCCTTGCGCATATTGCTCACAAGGCCGCCGTTGGAGGCGGTGCCGCTGTCGGTGGACTTGGTGGAGGCGAGGGCGGCGAAATCGCTCTCGGTGGCGTCGCCGGCCTTGAAGTCGGCAAGAATCTCCTCTGCGGTCGCCTCGTCCTCAACGAGGATGTGGCGGACGGTGACGGGGTGATAGTCGTCGCGGCTGCGGGAGTGGAAGAGAACGGCGACATAGCCGCTGCTCTGCTCGGCGACCGTGGTATCGCCCTCCGTGCGGTCGGCGGCGAACGCCCAGGTGAGCATATCGCTCGTCACGCTGCGGTCGGCGTGCGCGAGGTGCGTATAGGTGCCGTCGCCGGCGCTCTCCTCAAAGCTCCTGCCCTCCGCGTAGGCGGCGAGGACGGCCTCGGCCTTCGCCTTGGCTTCCTCCATCGCAGCGGACTTCTCCTCATCGGTGGCGTCGCTCGAAAGGCCGGTCGTGAAGGAGACGTACTCGATGTCCACGCTACAATAGGCGTCGGGGTCCTCGTCATAGGCGGCCTGCAGGTCGGCGGCGGAGTAGGTCAGGCTGTCGGAATAGCTCTGCTGGTAGGCGCTCGCGAGCGCGTCGCGGCGGACGCAGCGGACAAAGGCCTCCTCGGTCATGTACTTGCCGAACATCGCGGTGAGATACTGCGCGCGGGTCGCGCCGCTGTAGGAGGCATAGAGGTCGACCATGGACAGATTGCTCTGCTCGGCGGAGTCCATCTGCTCGGCGCCGTCAAAGCCGGCAGCCTCGGCAGCGTGGGCGACGGCAACGCTCTCCTTCATGTAGTCCAGCGCGGACTCCAGAAAGTAGTCGTGCCAGGTCTTACCCTCGGTGTACTGCTGCTCGCGGGCGCTCTTGCTGCTGTCGAAGCCGAAGGAGCTGCCGTTGTTGGCGAAGGTGTTGTAGACGCTGCCATAGTAATAAGCCCCATCGTTGACGCTGAAGTCGTCGCCGTCGATGGTCACGGCGCT
>ERZ1023698.292-NODE-292-length-8141-cov-31.565422_pt1 | contig 8141 bp, 7 predicted proteins | sample MGYA00380349_ERZ1023698 | MGnify/ENA primary metagenome ERZ1023698 (study PRJEB33179, sample SAMN07449027) | human gut metagenome | biome: Human-gut; feature: Human associated habitat; material: Faeces | host: Homo sapiens | place: India:Kasaragod | collected...
ATAATAGATTAATATGAGAAATTACTTAACTGGAAAAGAACGGTTACTGGTCGCAGCACTTGCTTTTATTCTTCCAAAAAGAAGATTTAATATTTGGTTATGGGTGCTGTTATGTGTCCCATGCCTGTTGGCAAGTTGCGACCATGATGTTCATGATGGTGAGGATGAGGGTGGTTTGTCAGTATCGCTCACTTGGGCAGATGAAGCCGATCAAGGTACGGAAGTGAATGACGTGAAGCTCTGGATATTCAATGCCGATGACGGTTCGCTTGTAGAGGAAAAACATGATGGTAGTGCGCAGGAGGTAGCAAGCCAACGCTTCGCTCTTCCAGTAGGGCATTATCAGATTCTGGCTGCCACCAACCTTATAGAACCGTTTTTTATCGGTGAGGCTACAAGGGCAACCCTCAATATGAACCAACTCATGTTTGGATTGTCCAATCCAAGTGCCTCTCCCGACCATGCCTATTATGGTGTCACGGACATCGGTATTGACAAATCAAATGTCAACTACATAACAAAAAATGAAATGCGACATATACTTGCAGAATTGACCATCTTCATTGAAGGAGTTCCTGACAATTTTGCAATGATAGGCAAGGTTCTGAATGTGGCAACCGGATTCCTTCCCCTGCAAAAGAATGAGGATGGAACATTTGGGACGGCAAGCTATACCAAGGAAGAGTGTGATATTCCTTTGAAAATCGCAGTGCCTGGCGAAACTTTAAAAACGGAAACATTACGCTTGATGCCGACAGCCAATGGTTTTCATAACACCAAGTTGTTTATCCAACTGATTTCTCCTGGGGGAGTAGTTAGCAACTACGACATCGAAGCTCCTGTCATGAAGTCTGGCGGCAAGTACAAGATAAACTTGGAATTTGAGGAGATGAAACCTTACATGTATCTTACGAGCACGAAGATAGATGATTGGACTGAGAAATGGATATACCGTGGTGAAATTCTGAATCCAGAAGATTAACGACCCTCTCATTTAGCAAGAATCATAACAAGAATATAAACATAAAATAGTAAAAGACAATGAAAAAGAAAACTTATCTCTTTGCCCTGATGGCAATGGCTTTGACATTGGGCAGTTGTTCTGACAACGAGAACGGTATCGGAGGCGAGACCTCCAAGTATATCACCGTTTCTACCAGCATCGGCAATATGACACGTGTTGCCACAGATGCGAATGGCGGTCAAACCTTTGAAGAGGGTGATGAAATCAGCGTGTATGCCTGGACTGGTGCCCCTACTGTAGCCCCTGAGACAAGCGAGCGTGTGGTGAATAATGCCATCAACAAGTTGACAAACGGCTCATGGGTATCCACTCCACAGATGCTTTGGAAGAACAACCGTGACAAGCATTATTTCATCGGTGTGTATCCTACAGCAGCAATATCCGACCTTTCTGCCGGAGAATATATATTCGATGTAAATAAGCAAACAGAAAGCGATCTCTTGGTGGCAGTCAACAAAGATGGCTTATCCTATAATGTCGATGAACAGCAGACTGTACCTCTTACCTTTACCCATGTAATGGCAAAACTTGTGGTGAACCTCACCTATAAGAACCAGTGGGGTGCCGATGGACCTACCGTAGATAAGGTAGCTGTAGGCAATGCCGCAAAAAGTGCAACCGTCAATTATCTGACCAAGGTTGTCACCCCATCTGCTGTAGCAGAAGATAAAGCTGACTTCGACATGCCTGCATTAACCGCCAACAAGAAATATGCTTCCATCATCATCCCGCAGGATGGTGTTCAGAAGATTACTATCACCATTGGCGGCAAGGACTTCATCTACGACAACGGCACTCCTTTTAAGTTTGAGAGTGGCAAGATTACTACAGTCAACCTAGAGGTTGGACGTGACGTCATAAAACTTGGCGATGTAAACATCTCTGGCTGGGGTTCTACAGGCGACCCTATCAAGGGCGAGGCTCACGAGTAACTTTCTTAAAATTAAAACATAAAATTCGACAATATGAAAGCAATTAAAATATTAACAATGGCAGCTTTGGCAACGGCAGTTTTTGCCAGCTGCTCTAGTGAGGATGAATTGGCACAGAGCAATTATCCAATGGATAATGTGGTCAGAATCATGACAAGCGTAGATGGCATGAATACTCGTGCCTCTTACGGAAACAGCACCGACAACCTTAGTTCGTTCGGTTTCTGTATCAACAATGCTGGTAGTACCAAGTATACCTATGATAATATCAAGGTAACAAAGGAAGGCAGCAATTGGATTCCGGCTACCCAGATGTTTTGGCAGAATTCAACTACCGCTGTTGATATTCTGGCTTATGCGCCATATCAGGAGACTACAGAAGATGCAACTGGCAAAGTTAAAGTCTTCGGAAAGACTGATTATGCCTTTTCTGTAAAAGAAGACCAAAGCAATGCTGAAGACTATTCATCCGACCTTATTGTATATAAGCAAACGGGATTCACGCCTGGTTCGGAATTGAATACCAGCAAAGCGGTTGATGTCACATTCACCCATCTCCTCAGTCAGCTGAATCTCACTATCGAGTTGAGAGACCAGTTTAATCAGGATGAAAAAAAGCCTGTTACGTCAGCAACCGTAACTGATGTCAAGGTGGATGGCACCCTTATCCGCAGTAAGGTGAATTTTGCAGCAGACCCTATAAGTGTTCAATTTGACGGCATGGCATCAAAAGCCATTACTCCTGAAACTGTAGCATTCACGAAGGCGGATAAAACAACCGACCATGCTACCTTCAAATATTCTGCCATTGTGATTCCACAGTGGATTAGGGCAGGAGTATTCTGTATCTCGTTTAAGGTGAATGGCAATGATTACATCTGGACATCCACCAGCGATGTGAATTTTGTATCTGGTAAGAAACATGACCTGCTTCTGTTAGTTGGTAAGGATGTAGTGCAAGGGGGTGCCATAAGTGCGAAACCTTGGGGAGAAGGAACTACTGGAACAACTGGTAGTTTAGAGACTGATTAAAGAATTGTTTGACATTTAAAATAGACAAGATATGAAGATTACAAGATATATGGGAGCATTTGCAGTTATAGCAATGCTTGCCGCTTGCTCTACTGATGACGAGCAGAGTGCTAACACTGCCGCTAATGAGGTGAAGATTGCTGCCACCGTTGGTGGAAACAGCATTTTTACCCGTAGTAATCCATTGGGTACAGAAGCGGAACAACAGAGTTTTAATGAGAACGATGTAATCAGCGTAACTACTGAGGGTAAAACCGTGATTTATAAGAAGACGGGCGAGGTATGGGCACCTGCGAATGCTGGTGACTATCTGGTCTGGACGGGTAATGCCCAGGCTTTCGAGGCTTGTTATCCTGAGAAGGCGGATGAAAGTACCACTAATTCTTTCTCTGTAGGTTATGTCTCAGCAGACCAATCTACAGTTGACAAAATAGAGAAGTCAGATTATATGATAAGCAGAGAAGCTATAGAAAAGGCATATATACCTTCCGACAGACAGTTGACATTGAACTTTGCACGTCAGACGGCTCGCGTCATTGTCAAAGTAAGCGGGTTTGGAGATGAGTTCAAAGATCTTAACCCTACGCTTTCTGCCGTAGAAGTTTATTCTAAGCTGAAAGTTCCTGCAGGAGATGGTGACAGCTACGCAGCTATCAAAACTTATAAAAAAGAAGAAAGTGGCAACAATGTGTTCTATGCTTTGGTATCTCCTGGAGATGCCAATTCTACAGAGAAATTCCTCAAACTCACAGTGACATACAATGATGGTGAGGTGGTCAACCCTACTCAGACTAAAGAACTGTATGTAACGGGAATTCCTGCTCTTGACAAAGCTATGAGCTATACCTATGATGTAAAAATAGGTAAGGACAAAGCTACAATAGGAAGTGTAAGTGTTACGGATTGGAGTCCTGGCGATGACATTACTGGTGGCGATGCAGTAACAACTACAGAAAATGCCGTACTAATTATAAAAAATGCTTTGGCTGCGGGCGAAAAGAACATTGAAATCAGGAATTTGCCTGCAAATGCAGATAAGAGTGTGTTTGATGCTATAAGAGAAGCTCTAAAAAGTGCAAGTGAAGGCAGTATAGAATTAACTGTTTACGGAGTTGAGGCTTTGCCGTCTAATGCATTTTCGAATTGTCAACCGCTGAAATCAATTTACTTGCAAGATATAAAGAGTATAGACAGGTATGCTTTTCGGGAGTGTAATAGTCTTGAAACAATCTATGCTCCGAGAGTTTCATCTATAAGTGACGGTGCCTTTTTCAATTGTGCTTGGCTAAAATCGGTGACATTAGGTAATATTTCCGCTGCAGGTATCTGTATCTTTGATGTTGGATCTACTGAAGGTGTAGATTTAACTTTGTCAAAAGATCAAAAGGTTATGACAGGAAGTGATGATGAAGGGTGGAAATCTGATGAATCTCAGAAGTATGCAGATTCTTCGGATCATAAACAACGACAATTTCTTGGAAAAATATTCCACTCCATAAAATGTGGACGTAATACATATCATCAATAACAATTTAGAAATTAATAACATTAGATAAACTCCTAAGCTGGGCAGGAGTATAAGGTGCCCAGCAATTATATTTACCCGCACCTCACGGGAAACGACAAGGGTCTATATGCCACGATGACAAGTGGGCGTATAGACCCTTCATCGTGTCTTGATACCTGTTGGGTGGATGATATGGCTGTGTGGGCAGTGGTTTTGAAATCCTAACTTTTCCCGAAACTTTTCTCCCGTTTTCTTTGCACTTTCAAAATAAAAGCTTATCTTTGCAACCAACAAGAAGTAGAACTTTAAAATGAATAAGTATGGCTTTAAAAATTAAAACTCGTGAAGAAGCAATTGCTGTATTACGAGATATGGTTAGACGTAAAAAAGAAATGGAAGCAAAGGCTCAAATAGACTTTGCTAAAGCACGAGAGGAGGCTGCAGACTGTTATGCATGCCTTTAACTTAACTCGCTTCAATTTTCATTCAACTTGGTTGGCAAGGGTCTATATGCCACGATGAACAGGTGGCGTATAGACCCTTGATTATATGGTGATATTCATAATCTACCTGGCATCAAACCAAAGTAGTCATTTTCAGAAAATCTCGCAGATGAATGTGCTTAATGCCATCAATATTGGTTTGACTGTAAAGCCTATCCATAGAAATCACGTATTTGGGATGACTGTCTTTTATCAATTTCAAATTGCCGAATTCACGCTCTACAGTTTCCTCAGAAGCCAGCAGATAGGTAACTTGCACATACGCCACACTATCCGCTTTCTCGGCAACAAAATCAATCTCAGCCTTATACATCTGACCAACATATACTTTATACCCCATCCTGCACAAATGGATATATACAGCGTTTTCCATCACCTTTTCGATATCAAAACGCCTGTTGCCACCTATAATATGATTCCTGATTCCCAGGTCTTCGAAATAGAACTTGTCGCCTAACTCGAAAAGTCGCTTGCCATGAATGTCGTATCTGTTAACTCGATCGATAATAAAAGCATTGCTTAAATACTCCAAATACGTGAGAATCATCTTGGTAGACGTTTCGGTGTTCTGGCTTTTCAGAAATTTTACAATACTCGTTGCTGAGAATTGTTTACCGATATTATCGCTCACAAACTTCAGCAGCGTTCGCAACAATGGTATGTTTCTGATGTTTTCTCGCTCTATGATATCACGAAGTACTATCGTATTATACACATTGTCAAGATAATCTTCTACCAAATCCGTATTTTCCAATCCTAAATTTCTCAACTGAGGGAGCCCGCCATACTGCAGATACAGGTTCAAGGAAGCATCATCATCCTTCAGTTCATGGAACGTCAGAAACTCTTCATAGCAGAGTCCTCTAATGCGATAAGCAATATATCTGCCTCTCAGGCGAGTTGCCAGTTCGCCCGAAAGCATCTTGGCGTTGCTGCCGGTAATCATAATCTGGCAGGTATCATCCGATTGGATACTGAGGAGTGCTTTCTCGAAATCAGAAATCTCCTGCACCTCATCAATAAACAGATAGTTTTCCTTACCCTCAACGATGTTGGCTGCTACATAAGCCTCCAGATCCTGATAGTTGGCTATCATATCAAATGAGGTTTTCTCCTTATCTATATAGATAACGTGATTTTCTTCATTCTCAGCGATGTGATTATAAATTCGCCGCATCACACAACTCTTGCCGACACGCCTTTGGCCCGTCAATGCAATCATCATTCCACGTCCTAACATGCGTTCGATACGGTTGGAATACCCTAGTCTTTCTAATATTTTTTGTTTCATACGAGTAAAACTTTTCGCAAAGATACTCTTTTTGTTTCGTATAAGTAACAAAAACGATAGATTTTTTGTTTTTATTACTTATAATTAACAGGTTGGGTACACATTGCGCCTCATGGGAAGCGACAAGGGTCTATATGCCACGATGAAAAGGTGGCGTATAGACCCTTAATTATATGGTGATATTCGTCATCAATATCTCCGCTATTATATTTTTTATGTATTGCTCAGATTCTTAATGATTTCCAAAGGTAGCTGGGTAGCTTTGGCAACCTGTTCGGCAGAAAGTCCCATTGCCAGCAATCGTTGCGCTGTTTCTGTGTTGGCTTCATGCTTGCCTTCTGCTCTACCTTTTTCCATACCTTCAGCAATTCCTTCTTCCTTACCTTTTTCCTTACCTTTCTGGTAGCTGTCATCTATGAGGGTTCTTTCAACACTTACCGAATCCCAAAACTTGTCGTAGGCTCTGAGTTCGGCATCCGAGAAACCGGAAATCTCCAGCTCCTCTACGGCTTTTCCAATCTCTGGGTCATTGAGCAGGTCGGAAGGAATATCCTTCGTATTGGAATTAATTTCTGTGAGGAAACGGAGCCACAATACCATCATGCGCTTGTCGGCAATGGAATGAGGAGTGAACTTAGGGAGTTCAATGAAGGTGAAATGCAAGCCTTCGATGATCTTATTGCTATCCTTATCGTGCACGATGCGGTAGTTGTGGATGAAATCCGGAGTATCATGCGCAAAGATATCATTTATCAGGTTGAGAGAATATACGGGTTGAAGTTCGCTGTATTTTCCTCCCTTTTTTGCCTGACTCACATAGAGCTTGGATGCATTGAACAGTACTCGCTGCTGGAAAGCGTCAGACCATTCCATCTGCATTTCCACGCAGAACTTCCTGCCTCTGACATCTGTGCAGAGTACATCCACTATGGTGTTCTTGCCCCCTTCGAGCTGAGGCACAAGTTCTGTAGGCAGATACTTTATCTCGTGTATCTGCTCTTCTTCGCTGAGTGGCAGGAGGGCGTTCAGAAGGCTGATCAGTCTTTTAGGATGATTGCCGAATATCTTCTTGAACGTAAGGTCTGCCTTAGGATCTAAGTACTTCATAACCATCTGTTTTAAAATTCCATGCCGCAAAGTTACGGTTTTATTTTCAAACTTGCAAGAGATTTCAGGGAAAAGTTGTTGAAAAAGTTAGAGATTGTTGAATGTTGATTGTTGAATGTTGATTGTTGAATGTTGAGTGTTGAATGAAAGAAATATGACGACAAAGAAAAAGGGCGCATCCGGATTGGATGCGCCCTAACTTGTTAAATAAATTCAGAGGGTTTCTGCTCATGAAAAACCCTCTTAATGGAAGAGAATCAGGAAGCATCCAGGAGGTACTGGAGCTTCGTGGCATCAAAACACGGACAGGCTTTCTGAACGCCAGGCAAATCGCGATGCCCCAGGATGGTACGGATGCCCGGAAAACGGTGGTGAAGATCCTGAATCAGATGATTCATCGACTCCTTCTGCTTAGGAGTGCGGGTGTCGCTGATGCAGCCCGATGGCGAAAGACCACCCTCGTAACAGATGCCTATGCTGTGCGCATTGTAACCGAGGGCATGAGAGCCCATACGCTCTACCGGGCGACAGGCATGAACCACTCCATCCAGCGTGATGTAGAAATGGTAGCCGATGTCAGTCCAGCCGTTGTTATGAACATGGTCGTAGCGCAGCATCTTCATCGTATAACGGTGATTGCAGCGGCTGCCGCTGCAATGCACCACTATCATATCGATGTCTCTCATAGGCATCACTCTAAAGTCCACCTGCCGAAACGCCCAACGCCCCGAGGAGAGCTGTCAGT